>Ga0209345_10000064_pt1 | contig 162597 bp, 152 predicted proteins | sample Cruoilmetagenom7_FD_187294 | JGI IMG/M metagenome (GOLD analysis project Ga0209345, IMG submission 187294) | Oil polluted marine microbial communities from Coal Oil Point, Santa Barbara, California, USA - Sample 7 (SPAdes) (version 2) | ecosystem: Environmental > Aquatic > Marine > Oil seeps ... | reverse complement strand
GCTTGGCCTTCGCCAGAAGCTGTTCCAGCGAGGTGCCGGCCCCGGCAGCGGCGCGTTTCTCTTTGGCGGCGCTTTCGCGGTATTCCGCAATTTCGCGCGCCTGCGCCTCGGTATCGACCACGTTCAAAACGTCGCCCGCCTCGGGTGTGCCATTCAAGCCAAGCACCTCGACCGGCGTCGATGGCCCGGCTTCCTTGACACGCTCGCCCCGGTCATTGATCAGCGCGCGGACCTTGCCGTATTGCTGGCCGACAACAAAGATATCGGCGAGGCGTAAGGTGCCCTTCTTGACAAGAACGGTCGCCACAGGGCCACGGCCCACGTCAAGCTGTGCCTCGATCACCGCGCCTTCGGCGGCCCGATTCGGGTTCACCTTAAGCTCCAGAAGCTCGGCCTGAAGCGCAATCGCCTCAAGCAGCTCATCAAGACCCTGCCCCGTTACGGCAGAGACTTCGACATCCTGCACGTCACCAGACATCGCCTCGACGATGACTTCGTGCTGCAGAAGATCGGTGCGCACCTTGTCGGGGTTCGCATCGGGCTTGTCGACCTTGTTGATCGCCACGATCATCGGCACCTGTGCCGCCTTGGCGTGGTTGATCGCCTCGATCGTCTGGGGCATCACGGCATCATCCGCCGCCACCACGAGAACCACGATATCGGTCACCTGAGCCCCGCGCGAACGCATGCTGGTAAAGGCCGCGTGGCCGGGCGTATCAAGGAAGGTCAGCAACGCACCGCTTTCGGTTGTCACCTGATAGGCGCCGATATGCTGGGTAATGCCGCCGGCCTCGCCCGCAACGACCTTGGCGTTGCGGATCGCATCCAGAAGCGAGGTTTTGCCGTGGTCAACGTGGCCCATGATGGTGATCACCGGCGCGCGCGGTTCAAGATCCTTGGGGTCGTCTTCGATGTGCGCGATGACATCTTCCACATCCGCATCCGAGACCCGCACCACACGGTGGCCGAATTCTTCAATTATCAATTCGGCGGTATCGGCATCAATCGTTTCATTCTGCGACACCATAAGATCGTTTTGCATGAGTGCTTTGACAACATCGCCAACGCGTTCGGCCATGCGGTTGGCAAGCTCGGAAACGACAATCGCTTCCGGAAGCTGGACATCACGCACAATCTTTTCACGCTCAACATTGGCACCCATCGCTTTTTGCCGCGCGCGTTCCTGCTTGCGCTTCATCGCGGCCATGGATTTCTGGCGACCGCCCTCACCGCCCGAAAGCGCCTGATTGAGGGTCAGCTTGCCTGAACGACGATTGTCATCGCCGCCACGGCCCTTGTTGCGGCGGGCGGGCTGTTCGCGCTCGGGTTCCTTGTTGCGCGGCGCGGGTACCGATTTGTTCGGCGTCGACCGCACAGCAGCATCGGGCACAGCGTCAGGCTCTGCCGCGGCAGCGGCGGCCTTGATCGCGGCCTGCTCTGATTCGCGCTTCTTGCGCTCGTCTGCTTCGGCCTTGGCGCGGGCTTTTTCTTCGGCTTCGCGCTGTTCGCGTTCCTTGGCATCCGCTTCTTCGCGGCGGCGCATGCGCTCTTCTTCGCGGGCCTTTTCCTTGGCTTCGCGTTCAGCGGCCTCTTGCGACTCGCGCGCCTTGGCGGCGGCCAGTGCCTTCATCCGGCGGTCCATTTCGGCATCCGAAATCCCTGCCGGGCGCTTGGCAGAGCTTGCCGCACCAGATGGCCGTCCCGCACCACCAGTCGCAGCCGTCGTTCCCGCGCCCGGCTTGGGCACCACGACGCGCTTGCGTTTGGTTTCCACCACGACGTTCTTGGTCCTGCCATGGCTGAAGCTCTGCTTCACGTTCCCCGGCCGGGAACCGCCGCCACGCACACCCAAAGGTTTCTTTCCGTCGTTGTCGCTCATAGTGCTCTACTTTCCTTTCCGGCGCGCTGTCTCGCCGTCCGAAACGCGCAGACCTTTCAGTCTTGCCGCCTCCTCTACAACAGGTTGCAACAAACCTCCAGCACCCAGTGCCGCATGGATTGTGGTTTGTCGCCCAAAGGCCTGGCCCAGCTCATTCGCCGTCAACCACCCTATGAATGAACCGCCCTGCGGCGTGCTCAGCTTTGATTTTCCCCGTTCGGACCCATCGCTGGCCTGAATGAGAACGCGGGCCTCTTCCTTGCCCAGCATGATCTTGACCTTCTCATACCCCGACACGGCGCGACCGCCCTTTCGGGCAAGGCTGATCAGGTTGACCACCCGCTTTGCCAAAAGCGCCTCAACCAGATCGCTAAGGCCTTCGGGCACCTGAACCGGCTGCTTGGCAGCGCGGGCAAAAAGCCCCTTTGCCGCCGCCTTGTCCAGCGCCGCGCGATCCGCAGAGACCCAGATGCCGCGCCCCGGCAGCTTTTCCATCAGGTCCGGGGCAATCTGGCCCTCTGGCCCAACGGCAAAGCGGATCAGCCCGTGTTTTGGCTGCACCTCGCCTGTGACGATGCACTTGCGGTCTGGACCATCCGTCCGGTCTTTGGGTTGCCCTGCGCGCCCCATGTCTGCCCCCGAGGCCTGAAAAATCAGGCCTCGACCTCCTCGTCGTCGGCGTCGGAATCATCCGTCTGAGGCTCGAGCTCGTCGGGGTCAACCCAGCCCAGCATGATCCGGGCAGTCATCACCATATTCTGCGCCTCTTCCAGTGAGACATCAAATTTCTCCAGAACGCCTTCGTCCTTGACACGCTCGCCATTGACCGTGGTCCAGCCGCCGGCCAGCTCCCAATCGGCGCAGGTTGCGAAATCTTCCAGCGATTTCACATCATCCTCGGCCAATGCCTGAACCATCTGGGGTGTCAGCCCCTCAAATTCAATAAGGCTGTCCTCGACGCCAAGTTCGCGCGCTTTTTCAAGGGCGGCTTTGGCTTGACCTTCAATCACATCGCGGGCCCGGGCCTGCAATTCTCCGGCAGTGTCTTCATCAACGCCATCAATAACCAAAAGCTCGTCAAGATCGACATAGGCGACCTCTTCAAGGTTGGTAAAGCCCTCGGAGACGAGAAGCTGGGCAAAGAATTCGTCCAGATCAAGATTTTCCATGAACAAGCCGGTGCGCTCTTCGAATTCCTTCTGACGGCGCTCGCTGTCCTGGGCCTCGGTCATGATGTCGATATCAAGCCCGGTCAGCTGGCTTGCCAGACGCACGTTCTGGCCACGACGGCCAATCGCCAGCGAAAGCTGTTCTTCGGGCACAACAACCTCGATCCTCTCGGCCTCTTCATCCAGAACCACCTTGGTGACTTCGGCGGGCTGAAGGGCGTTCACAAGGAAGGTCGGCTGATCCTCATTCCACGGGATAATGTCGATCTTTTCGCCCTGAAGCTCGTTGACGACGGCCTGAACCCGGCTGCCGCGCATACCGACGCAGGCGCCGACGGGGTCAATCGAGCCGTCATAGGAAATCACGGCAATCTTGGCGCGGCTGCCCGGATCACGGGCAACGGCCTTGATCTCGATGATGCCGTCATAGATTTCCGGCACTTCCATCTTGAACAGCTCGGCCATGAATTGCGGGTCAGTGCGGCTCAGGAAAATCTGCGGCCCGCGCTGTTCGCGGCGCACATCCTTGATGTAGCACCGAATGCGATCATTCGGGCGATAGGCCTCGCGACCGATCTTTTCGTTGCGACGCAGGATCGCCTCACCACGACCGACATCGACGATGACATTGCCGTATTCCTCGCGCTTGACCTGACCATTGATGATCGTGCCGATGCGATCCTGGAATTCTTCGAACTGACGATCACGCTCGGCTTCACGTACTTTTTGCAGGATCACCTGTTTGGCGCTTTGGGCGGCGATACGGCCCATTTCGACCGGCGGAACCTCTTCGGTAAAGGTGTCGCCAACCTTCGGGTCATCCATGTATTGCCTGGCCTGTTCGACGGTCATTTCCGCCTGATAGTTTTCAACCGCGTCATCCTCGACCACGGTGCGCACGCGGGTAAAGGTCGCGCGACCGGTCTTGCGGTCGATCGCAACGCGAATGTCCATCTCGCTGCCATAACGGCTCTTGGCGGCGCGCGACAGGGATTCTTCCATCGCTTCGACCACCAGTTCGGGATCAATCATCTTTTCGCGGGCCACGGCCTCGGCGGTTTGCAACAGCTCAAGCTGGTTGGCAGAGGTGATTGCCATGGTCTTAGTCCTCCTCAGAACCGGTTTCGGTTTCGATCTCGTCAAATTCGTCTTCGTTGATCACGCCCGCCGCCTTGCGTTGACGCAGCATTTCCTTGATCAATTCGTCGGTCAGCACAAGCTTGGCATCGGCCAGCCAATCGAACTCAAGCCCGATGGTGCCTTCTTCGACGTTGATCAGAACCTCGTTGTTCTCGACACCGGCAAGCATGCCCTTGAAGCGCTTGCGCCCGTCGATCATCTCGGATGTCTCGATCTTGGCCTCATAGCCCTCGAACGCCTCGAAATCCTTGAGCCGGGTCAGCGGCCGGTCGATACCGGGGCTTGAGACCTCAAGCGTATATTGTTCGGTGATCGGATCTTCGACATCCAGGACCGCACTGACGGCGGTGCTTATCTTGGCGCAATCATCCACCTCGATGCCGCCCGCCGGGCGCTCTGCCATGATCTGAAGGGTATGGGTCTTGCCGCCCATCAACCGGACGCGCACCAACTCATACCCCAGATCCTCGATCACGGGGGTGATGATCTCCGCCATCCGGCGGTCAATCGCAGCTTTGGCAATCAGGTCGTTTGTCATATCGTCCAAGCACAAAAAAACGGGCGCGCGGCCCGTCGAAATTAATCCGGTGGGCTTTCGGAGTGGACCCGAGAGCGCCGCTGTTGAAAGCCATATACGCCCCTTGCCCCGAGTCTGCAAGTCCCGCGTTAAAAGAATCCCGCCCTAGCCGAATTGCGCCTGCCAACAGGGCAAGACATCGCCCGGCGCGGGCTTTGCGGCATAAATCGCGCGGGCAATCGCGCGCGCCATGGCGGTGGCCGCCGCATGCCCCAGCAACAGCGTCTCGGCAATCGGATCGGCAATCGCCCGCGCACCTGTCGAGGCGGCAAAGATAAGGTCACCGTCCATCGGCGTGTGCGACGGCACAAGGGCGCGCGCAAACCCGTCATGCGCGGCGGTGGCAAGGCGGGTGCATTGCGCCTGTGTCAGCGCGGCATCGGTGGCCACGATGCCGATGGTGGTATTGGCGTGTTGCGACAGCTTGGTTTGCGGTAACGCCGCACCGGGATAGGAGTGGGCCACGCCAAGACCGCCAAACTCGTCGTCCATCTCGAACGGCGCGGCCCAGAACTGCGGCCCCTCGCCAACCGTGGCCGAGCCAAGCGCATTGACCGCCACCAACGCGCCCACGGTGGCCCCCGATGGCAACACAACCGAGGCCGAGCCAAGCCCGCCTTTCAGCGTCGCCGTGCTGGCACCGGTGCCGGCCCCAAAGCTCCCGATCTCGAACCGCGTGGCGGCATTGCCAAGGGCCGCTGCGCCAAGCGCCTTATAGGGGTTCTCGGCCCAATCCTTGGCCCCGCCATTGAGCAGATCAAACAGAATCGCCCCCGGCACGATCGGCACACGGATATCCCCAACCACAAAGCCTCGTCCCTTGGCGCGCAACCCGTCCGCCACGCCCGACGCCGCATCAAGCCCAAAGGCCGACCCGCCCGACAGAACAAGCGCATCGACCTGTTCCACCGTTTTGTCGGGGGCCAGCAAATCGGTCTCTCTTGTGCCGGGCGCGCCACCCATCACATGCACACCGGCGGTAAAGGGCGCATCGCCCAGGATCACCGTGACTCCGGTCCTGACCTGCGCGTCCTCGGCATTGCCAACCACAAGCCCCGGCACATCGGTGATAAGGTTTAGCGCGCCGCGACGCATCACAACGCGCGCCCCGAAGTCACCGCCCAATTCAACCCGGTCATCCTCACCCTCCATTTCTCAAGGCGAGCCTAGCGGGAATTCTCTCCGGTATGAACTTGTTTCAGAGCGACAGGAATTTGCGAAAGCGTCCTGTAGTGCCACTGTTCACCTGCCACCTTGGATGTATGAGAATATCCGGCCGATATACCCGTAGGGTGGGTGAAACCCACACCCAAACCGAAAAGTCGCCTCTAGCGCGACAACCCACCATGCAGCGTCGGCACATCCAGCGCCGCAAAACCGTAGTGGCGCAACCAGCGCAGATCTGAATCAAAGAACGCCCGCAAATCCGGGATGCCATATTTCAACATCGCGATCCGGTCGATCCCCATGCCAAAGGCAAAGCCCTGCCATTCATTGGGGTCGATTTTACCGGCCTCAAGAACCTTGGGATGCACCATCCCGCTCCCCAAGATCTCAAGCCAATCATCGCCCTCGCCCACCTTGAGCGTGCCCCCCTCCCAGGAACAGCGGATATCAACCTCGGCCGAGGGTTCGGTGAACGGAAAATGCGAGGCGCGAAAGCGCAGCTCGACATCGTCGACCTCGAAGAACGCCTTCACGAACTCTTCCAGCACCCACTTGAGGTTGGCCATACTAATGTCTTTGTCGATCGCCAGACCCTCAATCTGATGAAACATCGGCGTATGGGTCTGATCATAATCGGCGCGATAAACACGGCCCGGCGCGATGATCCGCAAGGGCGCGCCCTGCGCCTGCATGGTGCGAATCTGAACCGGGCTTGTATGGGTGCGCAACACATGCGGCGGGCGATCATCGCCGGGCGCACGATGGGTGTAAAACGTATCCATCTCGGCACGCGCCGGATGATGGCCGGGAATATTCAGCGCATCGAAATTGAACCAGTCACTTTCGATCTGCGGCCCCTCGGCCACGGCAAAACCCATATCGGCGAAAATCGCGGTGACCTCTTCGGTGACCTGACTGACCGGATGGATCGTGCCAACCCGGCGATGCCGCGCCGGAAGCGTGACATCCATCCATTCGGCGCGCAGACGTTCATCAAGCGCGGCATCGGCAAGCCCCTGCTTTTTCGCCGCCAGCGCGCTGTTGATCTCATCCTTGAGCGCGTTAAGCTTGGGCCCGGCCACTTGCCGTTCCTCCGCGCTCATCTTGCCAAGCTCTCGCATCTGAAGGCTGATCTCGCCCTTTTTGCCCACGGCCTGCACACGCAGATCCTCTAGCCGGGCCTCGTCGGCGGCATTGGCAATCAGGGTGATATATTTGTCTCTGAGATCGTCCATCGGTTTTGTCCAGATAATGCGGGTCAAAGGCGGGTTACCCCGGCTGGGCCTTTAGCGCAAGTGACTGGCATAGTCCGCGCTGAATTCGCCATAGCCTCGGGCGGTGACCTCAAGATGATCGCGCATATGCGCATGCAGCATCGGCAACTTATGAAACGGCACCTGCGGCAGGGTGTGATGCTCGACATGATAGGGCATGTTCCAGGCCAGAAACCGCACAATCCGGTTGGTATAGGTGGTGCGCGTGTTCTCCAACATATTGGGCACAAAGGCACAGCGGCCATGTTCGGCCAACAGATAAAGCCGCAAAAACGGCTGCCCCAAAAGACAGGGCAACAGCCAGATCCAGACCAAAACCGGCGTCATCAAAAGACTAAGCCCCGCAAGCCCGTAAAGCATCAGCATGACACGCGCCTCACGCCTGACACGGACCCGCGCCCGGTGCGGTACATACGCCCCCGGATTGCGCCCCATCGCATTGCCGATTACCTGCCGGATCATCGCCGCCCAGAACGGCAGCCCCGAAACATGCACCACATAAGCCAGGCGCGTTTCCGACTTGGCCCCTGACACAAGCTCGGGGTCCTTGCCGGGCATATTGGTGTACCTATGATGCGCGAGCATGAAAATACCGGAACCACTCAAATGGCTGAACGATCAAAAATCCCGCAATCCGCCCCACCCATTCATTCAACCAAGCGGAGCGAAACGGCGTCTTATGGGTGGCCTCATGTTCCAGCGTGAACAAAAAACAGATCGCGATCCCCTGCCCCACCAGCGCCAGCTGCCACAACATCCAGCCCTGCGCGATCCATAGACCAAACCCGAAAATCACGGCCATATGCCCGGCAAGGTGCCAGAGCCCGGCCGCATCTTCAGTATCATTCAACGCCGCCAGCGTGTCGCGCGGCAAAGCCGAGACAAAAGCCTTGTGATCCATGCCTCAACCCTATGCCAAACCCTGCCCGCAAACCAGACGATAGATATCCCCCTGGCTTCTTCTTGGAACAAATACTCATCACCACGCATCCACCCCAACCCATCCTGCCCCTTTGAGGGCGCGGGGTGGGCGGGTGGGAGCGCCATCAAAGGGGCATTTCACCCCGAACGCTCAGGCAAATTGCGTCGCGCCAAAGGCCTGCTGGCGCACATCTTCGGGGGCCTCGCCGTATTTCAGGATGAACCACTTTTTCATCAACGTAACATTGGAAAACCCACAGGCCACCGAAACTTCATTCATCGACAGGGCCGTTTGCCCCAACAACCTACGCGCTCGATCAAGCCGCAGGTCGCGATAAACATTCAGCGGCGTCTGGCGCAAAAGGTCGCGAAACCCGCGTTCAAGCTTGCGCGCGCTGACCCCGAGCAGATCGGCGATCTGACCCACACTCAGCGTATCCTCAAGATGCTCAAGCATGATCTGAAGCGCAGCGTTAAGCGTGGCATCCCCCTGCGCAAGCCGAAGATAGCGCAGATGCTCGCCCGGCGCCGCCTCGCCCCCCGGCTCACTCAGACCCAGATAGCGCGACAGGCTGGCGCGGATAAACTCCCCATCGCGCGCACCGACAAGCTCTACCATCATCCGCACGGCGGCAGCGGGGCTGACGGCGCTGCTCAGGGCCTTGTGATGACAGGTGGTCTGATCGCTGAACTCGATCCGACGGCCTGTCTCCTGCACCCCGGCGCGAAAATCGGGATGCACCGCCAATTGCCGCGCGCCCAGAACGCCGGCGGCCAGCGGAACGAACACCGCCGACCCCACAAGGCAAAGCCGCGCGGCATTGCGAATGGCGCGGCGCAAATCGGCAAGATCATTGGCGACTGGTCGCCACGCCGTCTCGATCCCGCCCACAAGCACAAGCGTCTGATCCGGGCCACAGCCATCAATTCGCGCAAGGCCACGCGCACCGCAAACATGATCCCAGCGATAGCTGTCACGCCCCAAAAGCCGGTTGGCAGAGCGCAGCACGTCACTACAGGCCTCGGCGGCAAACCCCGTCTCCCGGCCCTGGGACACAAACAGAAAATCACCCGACAGACTCCGCCGCGCATGGGTCGGCGCGGCCGCGTCGGGGCGATCAGGTGTGAGTGTTTCAAGGTACATGGGTATGGTCCTCTTCCGTCTTGCCTGTCATCAGGCCCGCGCCCCGTCAGGCAATATTGCTCAGCGAGGTTTCAATCGCATGCAGGAACGAGCCCGCCGAAGAACTGCCCGACATCAGGCGATAGCTATCATCGCCGGTGCGGATGATAAGCGTGCCGAGATGCTCCATCACAGTGCGCGCCGCGTCGCCGAGAGCAAAGGCGTCGGGATGCAGGTCAATCGGGCAAATTCGCTCCAATGCGGCGCGCGCGTTTGGCCCCGAAAGGTCAAGCGCGGTCCAGACATCGGTCTGATCGGTGGTATAGGCCGCGCCCTTGAGGCGTGCGGCCACCGCAGGTTCCGCGTCGGGCGTGGGATGGGTGAAGATCACGAAGGCCAAATCACTGCCCAGACGCACAATCCGGGCGCCATCCTTGGCAAGGCTCGATTTGCCGACCTCGGGCAAGGCCACGCCATAGGCCGTCTTGATCGCCTTTTGCGCGGCTTTCTCTGCCCCAAGCGGCAGGGCAACCGACACAATCGCAAGATCGACGGGCGCCGCAAGATGGGTCTGCGCGATGGTGATATCGGTGCCCGCAAGCGGGGCGGCAGGGGTCAGGCTATATTCAGGCACGCAGACGCTCTCCTTCGGGATCAATGAAATGCGCCGAGACGATCTCGACCTCCATTTCGGTGCCGTGGACCGGGCTGACGGCGCGCAGGATTTCGCCCATGCGGGCATCGCCGCGCTTGATAAAGCCAAGCCCGACGGAATGGCCAAGGCTGGGCGAATAGGCCACCGAAGACATCCAGCCCTGATCGTTGTCCATGGTCGCCGCATCGCCCTTGTTGATGAAATGCGACCCGGCAATCAACCCGCGGCTTTGATCCACCGGGCGCAACCCGACCAGTTTCACGGCATCCTCAAGCAGCATTTCAGGGCGCTGCGACAACACGTTGCCAATGCACTCTTTGGTCTGGCTGACCATCCGGCCCATGCCAAGATTATGCGCGGTCGTCTGACCGTTAAGCTCATTGCCCGCCGCATGACCTTTTTCAATCCGCATCACGCCAAGAGCCTCGGTGCCATAAGGACAAGCGTCAAACTCGCGCCCGGCCTCGATCAGCACATCCATCATCGCATTGCCATAACGCGCGGGCACCGCCACCTCATAGGCAAGCTCGCCCGAGAACGAGATCCGGAAAAGCCGCGCCGGGGTGCCATTGCAAACCGTCACCTCGCCGCAGGCCATGAAGGGAAACGCCTCGTTCGAGAGGTCATGCGCCTCGTCCACCACCTTGCGCAAAAGATTGCGCGCATTGGGCCCGGCAACGGCGAACTGCGCCCAGCCATCGGTGGTCGAGATAAGATGCACATCCATATCCGGCCAGAGACACTGGCGCGCAAACTCAAGCCGCCGGAACACCAGAACCGCATTGGCGGTGGTGGTGGTCATCACAAAGTGGTTCTCCGACATCCGCGCCGTGGTGCCATCGTCATAGGCAATCCCATCCTCGCGCAGCATCAACCCATAGCGCACCCGGCCTACGGCCAGCTTGGCAAAGCCATTGGCATAGACCTTGTTGAGAAAGGCCGCCGCATCGCGCCCCTGCACATCAATCTTGCCAAGCGTGGTCACATCGCAGATGCCAACCGACTTGCGGGTCGCCAGAACCTCGCGATCCACTGAATCGCGCCAGCCCTTTTCACCGGGCCGCGCAAACCATTGCGCCCGAAGCCAATTGCCAACCTCGACAAAGGTCGCACCGTTTTCCTTGGCCCAGTTATGGCTTGGCGTCAGACGGTAGGGCCGAAAATCCCGACCGCGCGAGCGGCCCCCAAGGGCACCAATCGGCACCGGCGTATAGGGCGGGCGGAAAATCGTGGTGCCGGTTTCGGGGATCGTCTTGCCGGTGCATTCCGCCATGATTGCAAGCGCCGGGATATTCGCGGTCTTGCCCTGATCGGTTGCCATGCCAAGCGTGGTATAGCGCTTGAGATGCTCGACCGAGCGAAAGCCTTCGCGGTGCGACTGCTTGACGTCCTTGACCGTCACATCGTTCTGAAGATCGAGCCAGCCGCGCTTGGTGCTTTCGCGCACGTGCCAATAGGGCACGCAATCGCGCGGCTCATCCTCGGCGCGGGGCAGATCGGCTTTGCCGGGTTTATACCCAAGCGCCTCGATCTGGGCATTTGCCACGGTTTGGCCCTCGGCCAGGGCGGCGGCCAGCGTCATCGCGCCATTCGCGGCGCCAGCAACGGCCATCCCCGGTGGAAGATCACGCCCCGGCACAAAGGCCGAGATCTCATCGCGCCATTCGGGCCGCCCGCGTTGGTGACAGGTCAGGTGCACATTCGGGTTCCAGCCGCCAGAGACCGCCAGACAATCCACCGGGATCATCTGACCATCGGTCAGGGTGATGGATTTCAACCCCTTGCGCCCGACCGTATCGACCACGCCAGCCTTGCGGATATGGCGCGCGCCGGGCACGTCACAAACCGCAGGCGCGTCGCGCACATCAATAATGGCGGGCACATGCACGCCCTTGGCCACAAGATCGGCAGCGGTGCGCCAGCCGTCATCATTGTTGGTAAACACCGCAACATTCTGGCCGGGTGTCACGCCATAACGGTTGGCGTAAGAGCGCACCGAGCCGGCCAACATCACGCCGGGGCGGTCGTTGTTGCCAAAGGCAATCGGGCGCTCGGTCGCCCCCGCCGCCAGAACCGCGCGCTTGGATGTCACCCGCCACAGGATTTGCCGGGGCTTGCCGGCAGAGCTTGCCAGATGATCGGTGCACCGCTCAAGCGCGCCATAAACGCCATGATCATAGGCGCCGTAGACCGTGGTGCGCGCCATCAGGCGCACGTTGTCCATCGCCGCCAGTTCGACCAGCGCCTCTTTGGCCCAATCGGCGCCAGGCATGCCGCCGACCTCAAGTGTCTCAGAGTTGAGCCGCCCGCCAAGGGTAAAATCCTCGTCCGCCAGAATGACCCGCGCGCCCACACGTCCCGCCGTCAGCGCCGCCATAAGCCCCGTAGGCCCGGCCCCGATCACCAGCAGATCGCAATGCAGATAGCCCTTGTCATAGATGTCGGGATCTTCGCGCATCGACAGGCTTCCGAGGCCTGCCGATTTGCGGATGATCGGCTCGTAGAGCTTTTCCCAGAAGGCGCGCGGCCACATGAAGGTCTTGTAATAAAACCCCGCCGAGAGAAACGGCGACAAAAGATCCGTCACCGCCATCAGATCGTAGTCCAGAGAGCCGCGATGGTTCTGGCTCTTGGCGTGCAGCCCGTCAAACAGCTCGGTCACCGTGGCGCGTGTGTTGGGTTCGAGATGCGCGCCGCTGCGCAGCTCAACCAGCGCGTTGGGCTCTTCTGACCCAGCGGTAAAAATCCCGCGCGGGCGGTGGTATTTGAACGAGCGCCCGACAAGACGCTGAGCATTGGCCAAAAGCGCCGAGGCCAGCGTATCGCCGGGATGGCCGCGCATCTCTTTGCCGTTGAAGGCAAATTTGAACTCTTGCGAACGGTCGATCTGGCCGCCGCTGATCCGGTTGACCTGGCTCATTTGCTGCGCCCCCTGGCCCGGGCCACATCGCGGGCCATCTCGACAGACGTAATCTCATGCGTGACCGTATCGCGGGTCACCACGAGCCAGGAGCGGTCGCCCTGTTCGTGATACCAAAGCTCGGCATGCTTGCCCGCCGGATTGTCGCGCAGATATCCGTATTCATGGAAGGCCTCGGCGGCATCGCTGGCCTGCCAGTCGGGCCGCTCGATCAGGGCGGCATCGCCGAGATAGACGAATTCAGCGGCATCACGGGGGCCAAGAAGAGGGTGATTGATAATCATGCGTCCGGGCCCTTTGTCAGCGGTCGGATTTGAGTATTTTTGGAAAGATGAATGGTCATATGCGCGGCCCTCAATGCAGGTTGGGCTGGTTGCCCTGACCTTTTTCGTCGATCAGGTTGCCGCGCTTGAAACGATCAAGCCGCATTTGCGTGGCGACCGGATGCGGGGTGTCCCTGGCCAGAAGATGCGCGTAGCACATGCCGCTGGCGGGCGTCGCCTTGAACCCGCCATAGCACCAGCCGCCGTTGAAATAGAGCCCGTCGATATCGGTCTTGTCGATGAAGGGAGAGCCGTCCATCGACATATCCATGATGCCGCCCCAGCTTCGCAGCAGGCGGGCGCGCCCGATCATCGGCATGATCGCCATGCCGCCTTCGGCGACGTCTTCGACCACCGGCAGGTTGCCGCGTTGCGCGTAAGAATTATAGCCGTCGATATCGCCGCCGAACACCAGACCGCCTTTGTCAGACTGGCTGACGTAGAAATGGCCGGCACCAAAGGTAATCACACCGGGCAGGACCGGTTTCAGGCCCTCGGTGACGAACGCCTGAAGAACATGGCTTTCGATCGGCAGGCGCATGCCCGCCTGCGCCATCACCCGGCCCGAAGAGCCGGCAACGCAGACCGCCACCTTGCGCGCGCGTATGGCGCCGCGGTTTGTCTGGACACCACGGCATTTGCCGTTCTCGATGTCAAAGCCGGTCACCTCGCAGTTCTGGATGATATCGACGCCGCGCGCATCCGCGCCGCGCGCATAGCCCCAGGCCACCGCATCATGACGCACCGTGCCGCCGCGCCGCTGAAACAACCCGCCCTTGATTGGGAAGCGCGCGTTGTCGTAATCGAGAAACGGCAATTCCGCACGAAGCTGATCGGTGGTCGCAAGCTCAGCATCGGCGCCGGCAAGGAACATCGCATTGGCGCGGCGCACAAAGGCATCTCGCTGCGCATCACTGTGAAACAGGTTCAGGATCGAACGCTGGCTGACCATGGCGTTATAGTTGAAATCCTGTTCGAGCCCTTCCCAGAGCTTGAGCGACATTTCATAAAACGGCTCATTGCCCGGCAGCATGTAGTTCGAGCGGATGATCGTGGTGTTACGCCCGATATTGCCCGACCCGATCCAGCCCTTTTCGAGAACCGCAATGTTGCGCATCCCGAATTCGCGGGCGAGATAATAGGCCGTTGCAAGCCCATGACCGCCGCCGCCGATGATCACGATGTCATACTCCGGTTTTGGATCGGGTTCGCGCCAGACAGGTTTCCATCCCTTGTTCCCGGTCAGCCCCTCGCGGAGAATTTTTAAGGCAGAATAGCGCATGGGCCAAAGAATCCTGTTGATGTCTCTGATCCAGCATCGCGGTTTATCCAAGGATAGACTTGCCTAAAAAAGCCATTTACACGTCCGATATGGACAAGATTTCGCGAAACCGGCACAAACCGCTGAGAATCGGCATTCTGCCGATCGAGGGCTTTGCGCTTATGTCTTATGCCGCCACAACAGAGCCCTGGCGCGCCGCGAACCTTTTGGCCGGGCGCACGCTTTACGAGGTGATCAACATCGCCGTCTCTGATCTGCCGGTGGCCAGCTCCGGTGCCGCAGAGATCAGGCCAGAGGCGGGGCCACGCGATGATCTGAGGCTTGATTATCTCTTTGTCATCGCAGGGGGCGATCCGGCGCGCTATCCGGGGCGCAGCTTGTCCGCGTGGCTGACGCGACAGGCGCGGGCGGGGGTGATCATGGGCGGCGTCTCGGGCGGGCCGATCATTCTGGCGCGCGCCGGGCTCATGGCGGGGCGGCGGATGACGGTGCATTGGGAATACGCCACCGCACTCGCCGAAATCTCGCCTCAGCTTATGGTCGAACGCACGCTTTATGTGATTGATCGTGACCGGATGACATGCGCCGGGGGGACCGCACCGATGGACCTTATGCATGCGCTGATTGCCCAGCATCACGGCACCGATTTTGCGCGACAGGTCAGTGACTGGTTCATGCATACCGAGATTCGCCCGCCCACCGGGCCGCAACGTTCAGGGCTGGTCGAGAGGGTGGGCACCCATGTCCCGGCCATCCTCGACGCGGTCGAGGCGATGGAAGGCAATATCGCCGATCCCCTGCACCTTGAACATCTGGCACAGGTGGCACGGCTCTCGAAGCGGCAACTCAACCGGCTTTTTCAGGACAAACTTGGCCATACGACCATGGGCTATTACCGCATGTTGCGGCTTGAGCGGGCGCAGAACCTGTTGCGCAACTCGGCGCTGTCGCTGACCGAGGTTGCGCTTGCAACCGGCTTTGCCAGCTCCTCACATTTTTCGCGGGCCTATGCCGCGCAATTCGGTGAGGCGCCGTCGCGTTACCGCCACACGTAAGCCGGCAAATGAGGCTCTATTCCGGCCGACTTTTGTCCTGATCCGCCTTAAGCAGCGACTCGATTCTGGCGAGTCGGCCCATGACCTCGTCTCGATAGGTGTCGGTTCTTTCGACATCCTCGGCGTGGTGCGCGTCTTGCATCGAATTTACGATCAGACCGACCAAAAGGTTCACCACCGCAAAGGTGGTGACCATGATGAAGGGGACGAAAAACCCCCAGGCATAGGGGAACACCTCCATCACCGGGCGCACGATGCCCATCGACCAGGATTCAAGCGTCATGATCTGAAACAGCGAATAGGCAGAGCGCCCGAGATCGCCGAACCACGCGGGAAAGGCCGCGCCAAACAGCTTGGTTGCCATGACTGACCCGATGTAAAACAGCATCCCCATCAACAGGAACACCGACCCCATCCCCGGCAGCGCATTGACCAGCCCCTCTACCACCCGGCGCAGCGACGGCGCCACCGACACCACCCGCAAAAGCCGCAGGATACGCAGCGCCCGAAGCACCGAAAGACCTTGCGTGGCAGGCACCAGAGAGATGCCGACAATCACGAAATCAAAGATATTCCAGCCGCGCGAGAAAAATCCGCCAACGCCGCGCGCAAACAGTTTTGCGCCGAGTTCGGCCACGAACACCGCAAGACAGAGTTGATCGAGCAGGGTGATAAGCCCACCGGCCTGATCCATGATCGGGTCCGAGGTCTCCATGCCAAGAATGACCGCATTGAACAGAATCACGCCAAGAATGGCGTTCTGAACACTGGATTTATCGAGAAAGCTGCCGACGCGGCTGCGCAAAGTCATGGGCCTGCCTGTATATATGTCTGAAATCTGTGGCCGTCATATGGGCGCGCATTGCCAAACCTGCAAGGCACCCAGACTTAGTCTTTGGCGCGCGCCAGCATGCGGCCCAGCGCCCGACCGCCAAGAATATGCAGATGATAATGCGGCACCTCCTGCACTCCATGCTCGCCCGCGTTGGTGATGGCGCGAAACCCCTCGCCGCCCTCACCCGGTTGCACACCGGTCAGACGACATACCTCGCCGGAGGCGCGGGTGAAATCGAGAATCTCGGCGTCGGTCGCGGCCTGCGCAAAATGGTCATAACAGACATAGGGCCCTTTCGGGATCACCAGAACATGCACCGGCGCCTGTGGTTCGATGTCATAAAACGCAAGGCTGTGCTCGGTTTCCAGAACGGTTTTGTTGGGAATCTCGCCGCGCAGAATCTTGGCGAAAATGTTCTGGTCGTCATAGGCATAGGGCATAGTGGTCCTCAGTCTGCAAAAAGATGATCTTGTTGCGTAATTTCCTGCGCTTTTTCACGCGAGATATCAAGGAAGCGCATCAAAAGGTCGGCATGCTGATCGTCCTCGTCGGATTCGCGCAGGATCAGATGGTTTTCAAATTCGGAATCGCGGATGCAGTCGCTTTCATAGGTCATATCGCCCCGGATCGTCGGCAATAGCCGGTCCAGCGTATCCTCGGGCGTCTGTTCACCGGCCAATCCGACGCGCATGGCATGCCCGATCAAATAGTCATCGGTGAAATCGCATTGCACCTCCAAAAGCTTGGTGGTCGCGCGATCGCCGCAAAAATCCTGCAACAAATCAATGCTTCCGGGATCCATGCACACGATAAGGCGGTCGGTTTCATAATAGTCAAACAGCATCCGCATCAGGGCGCGGCGGTGGCGCGTGCGCTTGGCCAGGGTTCCCTGAATCCCGCCAAGATCCGGCAGGGCCGTGCCCTCTTCGTTAAACAGGTACTCAATCGCGGGCAGGTTGGTGACCATGCGAATGCGATCCAAAAGGCGCTTGGCCACATGCCATTTCTTGCAAACCACGATCATCAATTCACGCTCGCGCCCAAGGCTGCTTTCGGTTTCCCAGAACCGGCTTGCGAACCGCCGCCCGTCACGGCCCCGGGCGGACAGGAACTTGAACAGGCTGCGCCCTTCGTTGGAAATCTGAAACTCGGCCATGTCATCGGCATAGAGCGTACCAAGGCGGCGCTTAAGCTCTAGCGCTTCGGGGCTGATCTTGCGGGAAAAGAGGTAATCCTGACCCAGCAAAAGATCGTAGTGATCATTATAAAAGGTCACCGGCATTCCATAATCGGTGAACATAAGAAAGGTCAGGGTGCGGGTGCTGATCTCTTTTTCCGGCACAAGGTGGCGCACGAGCGTCTGAAAAAACGTCTCATCGGGAATCCAGGTGGTGCGAAAGAATCGCATCACGTCGCGGCGCTTGCGGGTGAAATCAATGATCCATTCAATCGTGCGTCGGCGCAGGCACCACCATTGGCTTCCGATCTGAACCTGAATATCACGCGGGATCTCGCGGGTCAGGCCAAGCTTGGTTTGCAGGTTGTAAGAGGCATAAAATCGTTTTGGCTGGGTGCGCTCATTAAAGAAGTGGCGGTAAATCAGCCGCTCTTCCTTCATCCCGGTCTTGATCCAGTCGCTTTCGAAATAATCAAAGCTTTCGATGTAATCGACATCCGCGGAATCCAGAAACTCATGCGCATAGCTGGCGGATTTGATCGGCGCGCAATCGCCCGACAGCATGTAGAAATGCGTGGCCCTCGGAAAGGCGTCTACTGCGGCTTCGACGGCATAAAGCGTTGCCTGCACAAGCGACCACTCACCCCAGCCGCATTTGATTCGCTTCCTGGCAAAGGCAACGTTGGGATTGCTGGCAAGCTGGGTTTTTATCCGTTCGAAATGTTCGGGCTTGGCACGGGCGTCAAAGTGAATCGAAATGTAATCGCCCACCGCAGTAAGCATTTCTGCCTGGCGAATAATCGCCTCAGGGTCTTTATGGCATAAAAGAATAAACGCGATTTTTGCCATATTAGAAACGATTCAACCCCAAGTTCATAGATTGTCTATAGCAATAGCGGTGAAGACTGTCTGAATAAACAGACTTTCTTTGGTTTTTTGAACCAGATAGACATAATTAAAGCTGCAAATAACAGGCAGCAGTGTGCGGAGGCAGTATATATGGGGTTCCCAGGCACCTGGATGACCGAGAGTGAAAGCGTGGTTTACCGCGTTGTGCCGAAATGTGCGTGTTCGACAATCGGACAGGCGCTGTATTATTCGGACCATGGCAAATTCTTTGATGGTGACATTCATGACGCCACCGAGGGCCTGCATAAATGGGCCCGAGAGGACAGCCAGAAGCTGATCAATGCGAATGTCAAAACCCACACCTCTTATGCGTTCACCTGTGTACGCAATCCCTATACCCGCATTCTGTCGAGCTTTTTCGACAAGATTTGCGGCATTCAGCGCAACGGCAAACGCTATCGTGGCAAGCTGGTGCCAACCCTTGTTCAGAAATACGGGATCGAGGTCGGCGGCGATGACGGCAAACAGGACTTTGACCAGATCGCAAGCTTTCGTCGCTTCCTTTTGTTCGCGCGCGACACCATCCGCTGGAAACGCCCGATGGAGCCTGACATTCACTGGTCCGCCATGTCGGGTCATGTCTCGACCTTCATTGTGAACGGCGGCACCTATGACAAGATTTTCTGGACCGAGAAGTTCAATGACGGCATGCAAGAGGTGCTGGACACGATCAACAGCCCCCACAAAGTTGACCTGAAGAACATGCCACGGTTCAACGAATCCGAAGGTCACGGGCCAAAGCGCGCGCATCCGGTCGAGGATTATTTCGACGATCTGTCGATGCATCTGGTCTATGAAATCTACAAACGCGATTTCGAAGTGTTCAAGTACGACTTTGAGAATCCGGCCAACAAAATGCCGGTCGGGGAAATTGACCTGGCGGAGGTTCACGCGAAACTCGGCGTTTAGCCCGCGTTTCTTTGGGGCAACTAAAGGGCTTTGCATTTGCACCGAACTGGCGTATACGCCGCCCGGTACATGCGCGTGGTGCCCGCTCAGGCAAGAATCATTTCCCCAGCAGCTGGGGGCCCGGTCTGGTATCGTTGCGCGAGAGAAATATATACCAAACCAATGCAAGGGTCTGATTCACATGGCTAATACGCCCCAATCCAAAAAACGCGCCCGTCAGAACGAAACCCGTTTTGCCGTCAACAAGGCGCGTCGTTCGCGCATCCGCACCTTTCTGCGCAAAGTAGAAGAAGCAATCGCATCCGGCGACAAAGAGGCGGCAACCGCCGCTCTGCGCGCCGCTCAACCCGAATTGATGCGTGGCGTCACCAAAGGCGTGTTCCACAAAAATACCGCATCGCGCAAAGTGTCGCGTCTCGCCGCACGGGTCAAGGCGATCGCCTGAGCCCGCGTTGAGCGCTAAGCTATTGAATGCAAAAGGCACCGGTCTAACCGGTGCCTTTTTTGTTTTGACGCATAAACCACGACCGATAGATTCTTTTCCGACAAAGCCCCTGTCAAGCGAGAAGATCAGTTGCCCGCTCGCTTGCGACTTTGCTAGCTTCAGCAGGCGATTCACGCTTGGGGGGACAGGCTAGATCGGCGACTCAGGGCTTTTGGAAACAAGGGCGATGGGATGCTGTGAAGGGGCAATTTGCTCTGGTCATGTTCATTGCGTATGCATTTTATTAGGTACTGAAAGTGCGCGATTTTTGGGACAGATCGCGACACCACAGGTACGACCTTTTGAAATTCATGCGCTCTTTTGGGAAGATCTGGCAACCGCTGACGCTGGTCAATGGAGGTCGTTTTCTTTGCAAATCCCGAGCCAGAGTCGCAGACCAGCACGGTCTGACCATGTCAGGCCGACGTCTGGATAGTGAAGAGTCGCGGAATCGGGGAAGCATGACACAAGATCAATGGGGCCAGTTGAAGCAGAAACTTCAGCAATCGGTCGGGCAAAGCAATTTCAAGAACTGGATTGAGCCGCTGGAGTTTTCCAAGCTTGCGGATGGTGTGGCGACATTTCATGTCCCGACCAGCTTTCTGGGCAATTACGTATCGCAGCACTTTGGCGATCTGATCCTGTATCAGATGAATTCGCTGGTTTCGGATGTGCGCCGCATCCACTTTCAGGTGCCTGCCAACACCACCGAACGTCCGACACGCCCCGCGCCGAGCACGCGCCAGACGGGTGGGGGCAACGTCGTCACGCCGGGTGGCGACAGCATGCTGCCCACCGCACCGCTGGACGAACGCTTTACCTTTGACACCTTTGTTGTCGGCAAACCGAACGAGCTTGCTAATGCCGCCGCCCGCCGCGTCGGTGAGGGCGGGCCGACCACGTTCAACCCGCTGTTCCTTTATGGCGGCGTTGGCCTTGGCAAAACCCACCTGATGCACGCCATCGCCTGGGAGCTTCAGACAAACCGCCCGGATTTGAATGTCGTCTACCTTTCGGCGGAACAGTTCATGTATCGCTTTGTGCAAGCCCTGCGCGACCGCAAGATGATGGATTTCAAGGAAATGTTCCGCTCGGTTGATGTTTTGATGGTCGATGACGTGCAATTCATCGCCGGCAAGGACAGCACCCAGGAAGAGTTTTTCCACACCTTCAACGCGCTGGTCGATCAGAACAAGCAGATCGTGATTTCCGCCGACCGCGCCCCCGGCGAGATTGCCAATCTGGAAGAGCGGATCAAATCGCGCCTGCAATGCGGGCTTGTGGTTGATCTGCATCCGACCGATTACGAGCTGCGCCTTGGCATTCTTCAGTCCAAGGTCGAGCGGCACCGCGAACAATATCCCGACCTGAGCATGGCCGATGGCGTGCTGGAATTTCTGGCGCACCGCATAAGCACCAATGTCCGCGTTCTCGAAGGCGCTCTGACCCGGCTGTTTGCCTTTGCCTCGCTTGTCGGCCAGCCGATCACGCTTGAGCTGACTCAGGATTGCCTCGCCGATGTGCTGCGCGCCTCCGAGCGCAAGGTTTCGGTCGAAGAGATCCAGCGCAAGGTCTCGGATCACTACAACATCCGCCTGAGCGATATGATCGGGCCCAAGCGCCTGCGTAACTTTGCGCGGCCACGTCAGGTGGCGATGTATCTGTGCAAACAGATGACAAGCCGCTCTTTGCCCGAGATCGGTCGCCGTTTTGGTGGCCGTGACCACACCACAGTGATGCACGGGGTTAAGCGGATCGAAGAGTTGCGGATTCAGGATGCCCAGATCGCCGAAGACCTGGAGCTTTTGCGCCGCACACTTGAGGGTTAAACCTTCCGCTCGTCCGCCCTTGACGGGCAGCCTCGCCCCCTGGGGCGGGGTCGGGCCTTGACGCTGCCGTAAATACAGCCGAAAACGCAATAAAGCACTTGAGCCGCAGGGGAAAATTGGTACCGTGCCCCTCCCGGCGCTAAACCGGCACCTGATAGGGAGCGAGGGTATGAAACTCAGCATCGAACGCGGCGCACTGCTCAAGGCCGTGTCACAAGCACAATCCGTGGTCGAGCGGCGCAATACCATTCCGATCCTTGCCAATGTGCTGATCGAAGCCGAAGGAAACTCGGTTCAGTTCCGCGCCACCGACCTTGATATCGAAGTCGTCGACAAGGCCCCGGCCATGGTCGAGCGCGCCGGATCCACCACCGTATCGGCGGTGATGCTGCACGAGATCGTGCGCAAGCTGCCCGATGGCGCGCTTGTGACGCTGGCCGATGACGGGACAGCCGGACGGTTGACCGTGCAGGCCGGGCGATCGAATTTCAACCTTGCCACTCTGCCGAAAGAAGATTTCCCGGTCATGGCAAGTTCGGAATATGCCAGCAATTTCAGCGCCCCGGCGCCGGTTTTGCGGCGGTTGTTCGACAAATCCAAATTTGCCATCTCGACCGAGGAAACCCGGTACTACCTGAACGGCGTCTATATGCATGTCTCTGACAGCGACGGCGGCAAGGTTTTGCGTTGTGTGGCCACCGATGGTCACCGTCTGGCGCGCATCGACGCCGATCTGCCCGACGGCGCCGCAGACATGCCCGGCGTGATCGTGCCGCGCAAGACCGTCGGCGAGCTGCGCAAGTTGCTGGAAGACGACGACATGAAGATTGCCGTGTCGGTGTCGGAAACCAAGATCCGCTTTGCCACCCCCGATATCACCCTCACCTCGAAGGTGATCGACGGCACCTTTCCTGACTACACCCGTGTCATCCCGCAGGGCAACACCCGCAGGATGGAAGTGGATGCCGCCGAATTTGCCCAGGCCGTTGATCGCGTCGCCACCGTAAGCTCGGAGCGCTCGCGCGCCGTCAAGCTGTCGCTCGACGAGGATCGCCTTGTGCTGTCGGTCAATGCGCCCGACAGCGGCGCCGCCGAGGAAGAGCTTGCCGTGGCCTACGGTGATGAGCGGCTCGAAATCGGGTTCAACGCCAAATACCTGCTTGAAATTGCAAGCCAGGTTGACCGGGAAAACGCCGTGTTCCTGTTCAACTCCTCCGGTGATCCGACCCTGATGCGCGAAGGCAATGACACGACGGCGGTTTATGTCGTCATGCCGATGCGCGTATAACGCCTGTCGGAGCCTCCGGCGGGAGTATTTTTGCCAAGAAGAAGGGCAATGAATGCCCGGCCTCTACCTGTCAGACCTGACTCTCTCGCATTTCCGCTCGCATAGGTCGGCGCGGCTGTCGCTTGATGCGCGGCCTGTCGTCCTTCATGGGCCGAACGGGGCCGGAAAAACCAATATCCTTGAGGCGGTCTCGCTTTTTTCGCCGGGGCGCGGCCTGCGGCGGGCGGCGGCGCAGGATATGGCCCGCAGGCCAGAGGCCCTGGGTTGGAAGCTGAGCGGGCTTTTGCACTCGTTGCATCAGGTGCATGAAATCGAGATCAGTGCGCAGGACGGGGCCGCGCGACAGGTGCGCATTGACGAGAAAGCCGCCACGCAAATGGCACTTGGCCGGGTGGCGCGGGTGCTCTGGCTTGTGCCGTCGATGGATCGGCTCTGGATCGAGGGGGCCGAGGGGCGGCGGCGCTTTCTGGACCGCATGACGATGAGTTTTATCCCCGCCCATGGCGATGCGGCCCTGGCCTATGACAAGGCGATGCGCGAGCGTAATCGTCTTCTCAAGGATCAGGTGCGCGATGCCCATTGGTATCTGGCGCTGGAACGCCAGATGGCCGAGGCCGGGGCGCAGATGCACGCCAACCGACAGGCCGCCCTTGCCCGGATTGCAGAGGCTCAGGCCGAGGCGCAAACCGCCTTTCCGGTGGCAGAGCTTGACCTGACGCAGACCGAGGGCGAAATGCCCGACACCGCCGATGACCTGCGCGAGGCGCTTGCCGAAAGCCGGTTTCGCGATCTGATGGCCGGGCGCACGCTTGTCGGGCCACATCGCGCCGATCTTTACGGGGTCTATGCGGCCAAGGGCGTGCCTGCGGCCGACTGTTCAACCGGCGAGCAAAAGGCGCTTTTGGTGTCGCTGATCCTCGCCAATGCCCGCGCCCTGGCCCGTGACTTTGGCGCGCCGCCGCTGTTGTTGTTAGATGAGGTCGCCGCCCATCTTGATGCCACCCGGCGCGCCGCGCTTTATGACGAGATCTGTGCGCTTGGCGCACAGGCCTGGATGACAGGCACGGGCCCCGAATTATTTGCAGAGCTTGGCGACAGGGCCCAGCATATCGAGATCACCGAGACCGATGGCATCAGCCATATCACCCCGAAGGAAACCGAATGACCCCACAGCGCGTGACCCTGATCACCCTTGGCGCAACCGACCTTGACCAATCAAAGGCGTTCTATGGCGCCCTTGGCTGGACCCCGGCGGAAGAACAGCCCGGCGTGGTGTTTTACCAGATGAACGGGCTTGTCCTTGGGCTTTTTGGCAAGGCCGATCTTGCCAAGGATCAAGGGCGGGCGGGCACAGAGTTGGGGACCGGAGCGATGACGCTGGCCCAGAATTTTGCAACCAAAGCAGAGGTTGATGCCGCCTATCAAACGGCGCTTGCCGCCGGGGCCTCGCCCCTGAAAGCCCCGCAAGAGGTGTTCTGGGGCGGGTATTCAGGCTATTTCGCCGATCCTGACGGGCATGTCTGGGAGGTGGCGATGAACCCGTTCTGGCCGCTCTGCGCCGATGGCAGCCTGACCTTGCCGCCCGCATCATGACGCTAATCGCGGGGTGTCTGGCGCTTTATGCACCGACGATGTTGACAGACCGGACCACGCGCCTGATCACCTCAGAACGAGCCGCGAAACGCACCAGTATCACCGTCGGCAAACTACTTGTTCTGGTGGCGTTGATCATTCCCTTTATCCCAGAGTCCGACACCGCAAAATATGGGGTAAAGGCGTGACATTGGCCCCAATACCTCGTATAGAATAGGAAAAATACGAAGGAACTTTCGCATGTCCGAAACCGCAGCGGTGCCCGCAGAATATGGCGCCGATTCCATCAAAGTTCTCAAAGGGTTAGAGGCTGTCCGCAAACGCCCTGGCATGTATATCGGGGACACTGATGATGGCTCTGGCCTGCATCACATGGTGTATGAGGTCGTGGACAACGGCATTGACGAGGCGCTTGCCGGTCACGCCGATGCCGTCAACGTCACGATCCATGCGGATTCGTCGGTTTCGGTAAGCGATAATGGTCGTGGTATTCCGGTCGACATGCACGAGGGCGAAGGCGTTTCGGCAGCCGAGGTGATTATGACCCAGCTCCACGCCGGCGGCAAGTTCGACAGCAATTCCTACAAGGTGTCGGGCGGTTTGCATGGGGTTGGTGTTTCGGTGGTGAACGCGCTGTCGGAATGGCTTGAACTTCGGGTCTGGCGCAATGGCAAGGAACATTTCGCCAAATTCGCCGGCGGCTTTACCACAGAGCCGCTGCGCGTTCTTGGTGATGCCAACGGCCGCAAGGGCACCGAGGTGCGCTTTCTCGCCTCAACCGAGACCTTCTCGAATCTCGACTACAGCTTTGAGACCCTCGAAAAACGCCTGCGGGAACTTGCCTTTCTGAATTCCGGGGTGCGGATCATCCTGCGTGATGAACGCCCGGCCGAGCCGCTTGAAGCGAACCTGTTTTACGAGGGCGGCGTCAAGGAATTCGTCAAATACCTTGACCGTCACAAGACTCCGGCAATGCCAGAGCCGATTTTCATCACCGGCGAGCGTGACGATATCGGTGTCGAGGTGGCGATGTGGTGGAACGACAGCTATCACGAAACGGTCCTGCCGTTTACCAACAACATCCCGCAGCGCGACGGCGGCACGCATATGGCGGGCTTTCGTGGTGCGCTGACCCGCACGATCAACAATTATGCCCAAAGCACCGGGATCGCGCGCAAGGAAAAGATAAGCTTTACCGGCGACGACGCCCGCGAGGGGCTTACCTGTGTCTTGTCGGTCAAAGTGCCCGACCCCAAATTTTCAAGCCAGACCAAGGACAAGCTTGTTAGCTCCGAGGTGCGCCCGGCGGTTGAAGGTCTGGTGAATGAAAAGCTTGCCGAATGGTTTGAGGAAAACCCGACTGTGGCCAAGGTCGTGGTTGGCAAGATCATCGAAGCCGCCCACGCCCGCGAGGCCGCCCGCAAGGCGCGCGACCTGACCCGGCGCAAGAACCCGATGGATGTGAACTTTCTGGCCGGCAAGCTCAAGGATTGCTCGTCCAAGGACCCGTCTAAAACCGAAGTCTTCCTGGTCGAGGGTGATAGCGCCGGCGGCTCTGCACAAACTGGCCGGGATCGCGGCACGCAGGCGGTTCTGCCCCTGCGCGGCAAGATCCTCAACGTCGAACGCGCGCGGTTTGACCGGATGCTGGGAAGCCAGGAGATCGGCAACCTTGTGATGGCGCTTGGCACCGGGATCGGACGGGATGAGTTTGATATCTCGAAGCTGCGCTACCATAAAATCGTGATCATGACCGATGCCGACGTTGACGGCGCGCATATCCGCACGCTGTTGCTGACGTTCTTTTATCGCCAGATGCCCGAACTTATCGAAGGCGGCTATCTCTACATCGCGCAACCGCCGCTTTATAAGGTGATGCGTGGCAAATCCGAGGTCTATCTCAAGGATCAGGCCTCGCTTGAGGATTACCTGATTGCCCAGGGCACCGCAGATGCGGTGTTGCGGCTCGGCTCGGGCGAGGAAATCACCGGCACCGATCTTGTGCGCGTGGTCGAAGAGGCGCGACAGGCAAAGCGCATTCTGGAGGCCTTCGCAACCCATTACCCGCGCCATATCCTTGAACAGGCCGCGATTGCCGAGGCGTTTCTGGCCGGGCGTGCCGATGCCGATTTGCAGGGCGTCGCCAGTAAGGTTGCCGAGCGGCTTGATCTTATTTCCAACGAATACGAGCGCGGCTGGCAAGGCCGCCCGACGCAGGATCAGGGCATTCGCCTGACCCGCACGGTGCGCGGTGTCGAGGAAATGCGCACGCTTGACGGCCCCATCCTGCGCGGCGGTGAGGCGCGAAAGCTTGGTACAATGACCGAAACCCTGCGCGAGGTCTACCGCGAACCTGCGACACTGATGCGCAAAGACCGCTCACAGGCGATCTATGGCCCGCTCGACCTGCTTGATGCGATCCTGAAAGAGGGTGAAAAGGGCCTGACCCTGCAACGCTATAAAGGTCTAGGCGAAATGAACCCCGGTCAGCTTTGGGAAACCACGCTTGACCCCGAGGCACGCACATTGTTGCAGGTCAAGGTCGATGACGTGGCCGAGGCTGACGACCTCTTTACCAAGCTGATGGGCGATGTGGTTGAACCACGCCGCGAATTCATCCAGGCCAACGCGCTAAACGTCGAGAACCTCGACTTTTAGGCCTTTGCAGGAAAGCACATAAAATTGCACGGCGCGCATAGCTTTGCGCGTCGTGCGAACATGTTAAGAGACCAAGTTCATTTACTTTCGATAGTTTGGCGTATTTTGTGCAAAAAATTTCCCACTCATGAACGGCAGCGAAATCAATAGGTCAGAGCATGTCGCGTGAATTCGAATGAACGCGACATGCTCTAGACAAAACGGCCACTCGCCCGCACGTGAGCGAATGGCCGAAATACAGGTATCAGTAGGTCTGCTTTAGCTCGCTATAGTCACCGCGCAGGTAGACCGTGACAGTCACGTCCTGCCTGTCACGATTACGCCAGAACCAGCCGTGATTGCCGGTGAAGGCGGCCCTGATGGCCCCGTCATCCGCTGCCTGGCCGCGACCATCCTCGTAGCTGATGGACTGACCGCTTCCGTCGCCGTGCAGATCATAGTTCACGACACCGCCTTCGGCAGCCCAGGCGTATTCGGCAGTGGCCCCTTCTTCCATGACGATCTTCCACTCGACGCCCTGGCCAGGTTCCAGCGTGAAGCTGAACGTATCCGTCCATGTCCCGGTCGCCTGCGCGTGGGCGCTGCCAACGAAGACGCCGAAGAGGTCGTCAAGCAGGCTCGACTGTCCGCCTGTTTCCAGCATCTGCCGGTCCTTCTCGGCGTCTTCGGCGAGCTGGCTCTTGATCTCACCCATTTCGGTCAGGCCGATGACGCGGCCAATGCCGGTCGGATCGACGCCATATTCGGCAGGCATCACCACCGTCACGAGAAGGGCGACGGCGACTCCGGCGGCAATGCCGGTGGATTTCAGAAGCTGCTTCGAGGAGGGCAGTTGGTCGAGGTCAGGTTTGTGTGCATTGTACATGTTGGTCTCCGTTTTCAGGCTGTCAGGATAAGGCCGGTGATCTGGTAACCCATGAGCAGAAAGCCCAGGGACATCATCACCACATTGGCGGTGTAGGCGTGACGCCAGAAGCGCGGCTGCCTGCGCCACCAGCTCATGACGATGAGGATCACGGCGAGCGCCATGATCTGGCCAAGTTCGACACCGACATTGAACGCCAGAAGGTTCGGCAAAAGCCCCTCCGAGGCGATGTCGTAGTCAAGGATCTTCGTTGCGAGGCCAAGCCCGTGGAAAAAACCGAAGATCAGCGTCGCGGCCTTGGTGTTCGGCTGGACGCCAAACCAGCGTTGATAGGCCCCGAGGTTGTCGAGCGCCTTGTAGACCACCGACAGACCGATGATGGCGTCGATGACATAGGCGTTCACGCTCCAGCCAAAATAGACGCCCGCGAGCATTGTCGTGGAATGCCCGATGGCGAAAAGGCTAACGTAGATGGCGACATGCTGCATCCGGTAGAGGAAGAACACGACACCGAACAGGAACAGCAAATGATCATAGCCGGTGACCATGTGCTTGGCCCCCAGATACATGAAGGGGGCAAGCTTCACCCCCCAGATTTCCTGGATGTAACCCGCGTCACCGGGGGTGACATTATGGGCCGCAGCAACCGTCGCACTTAGGGTAAGCGCCAGGAATGAAAGACAGGACAGGAAAAAGGTGTGGCGCGCTGCCAGACCTCTCAAGCCCCTTGGGACTGTCGTCATGGAGTATCTCCGCAAATAAGGTCGTAAGGATCGTTACAGCCGCGCAAAGCGGCGTCGATCACTCGCGCGGAGGCCGCTCCAGACGTGAGACCGGCCCCGGCCCTCCTCGGGATCGGCTCAGTCGCCACCCCTCGCTAACGAATGGCGTCGCCGATGCCGGAAGACTGCGATCCAGCACGGCTGCGCTGTGGTCGTGGTCGGCTGCATCATGGGAATGACCATGAAGGGCCCAGTAGAGGTCTTCTTCAAATCCGTGAGAATGGCCGTGAGTCTCGATCATCTCGGCATGGCCCTGACCTGTCTCGACTGTCGAGGGCAGATGCGACGAAGCAGGCATGACCGTCCATGCGAAAAGTGACGTGCAAAGGATCACGGTAAACGCGATTTGTGCCAATCTACGCAAGGATTCCATTGATCTCGCCTGTCTGCTCGTCGCTTGTGTGATGCGTTGTGACACCATCTTGTTATATCCTCTGGGGGAGGATATTCAGGTAGTATGACAACTCAGCCTGTACATGCAAGCCACCCCGCCCTGATTGCCCGGCTGAAACGCGCTGATGGCCACCTGCGGGCCGTGATCGCGATGATCGAAGCGGGCAAGCCCTGCCTGGAGATCGCCCAACAGATGCAGGCGGTCGAAAAGGCTATCACAAACGCCAAACGGGCGCTGATCCATGATCACATGGATCACTGTCTGGACACCGATGATCCCGAGGCCGATCGTGCAGATTTGCGCATGATCGCCCGGTATCTCTGAGATTCGCGATGCTCGACATCCTCGCCGACCGCACTTATCGGCACCTGTTTCTTGCCCAGGTCGTTGCGCTTCTGGGAACCGGGCTCGCGACGGTAGCACTCGGGCTCCTGGCCTTCGATCTCGCCGGGGACGGGGCGGCGTTGGTTCTGGGCACGGTTTTCACAATCAAGATGGTGGCCTATGTGGGCATCGCGCCTATTGCCGGGGCCTTTGCGGACCGGGTGCCGCGCCGGGCGCTGCTGGTAACGCTCGACCTCTTGCGCGCCGGTGTGGCGGTGGCGCTGCCGTTCGTGACCGAAGTCTGGCAGGTCTACGTGCTGATCTTCCTGCTGCAATCTGCCTCCGCCGCCTTCACACCGGCCTTTCAGGCAACGATTCCCGATGTCTTGCCCGAGGAGGCGCGCTATACGCGCGCGCTTTCACTATCGCGGCTGGCCTACGATCTGGAGAACATCGTCAGCCCGACACTGGCCGCGCTCCTGCTGGCGGTAATGTCCTACAGCACGCTTTTCTTCGGCACTGTCGCAGGGTTCATCGCCTCGGCCCTCCTGGTCGTCTCGGTCCTGCTGCCCAACCCCGGCCCATCCAAGCCGCGCGGCGTCTATGATCGGACCACACGCGGTATCCGCATCTATCTGGCCACGCCCCGCCTTCGCGGGCTGCTGGCACTGAACCTCGCGGCGGCGGCGGCGGGCGCGATGGTATTGGTAAATACCGTTGTTCTGGTGCGCGGATCGCTCGGCTTGCCGGAGAGTGCGCTGGCCTGGGCGATGTTCGCCTTCGGCGCAGGTTCGATGACGGCGGCGCTGATTTTACCGCGCGTGCTGGACGCATTGCCGGACCGGCCCGTGATGTTCGGGGGCGCATTGCTGATGGTGGCGACATTGCTGGGGCTGGGGCTGACGGTTCTGTCATCCGGTCTCGGCTGGCCCATGCTTTTGGCAGCCTGGTTGCTGATTGGGCTAGGCTATTCCGCCGTCCTCACCCCTTCGGGCCGATTGTTGCGCCGCTCCGCCCATGCCGGGGACCGCCCCGCGCTGTTCGCGGCGCAATTCGCGCTGTCGCATGCCTGCTGGCTGCTGACCTATCCGCTGTCGGGTTGGCTGCTGACGGTCTATGGTGTCGTTCCCGCGCTGATTGGGCTCGCTCTTCTCGCGGCCAGCGGAATGGCCGTTGCGTTGAAGCTCTGGCCCGCGAACGATGCTGTGGAGATTGAGCATACCCATGACAACCTGCCGCTCGATCACCCGCATCTGCACGGATATCGAACGCACAGCCATGCCCTTGTCATTGACGAGAGCCACCCCCGCTGGGCCACGCATTTCTGAGGCAGTCAAAGCGCGATGCCAATTGGCTGGTCAAAGCCAGTCGCGCAGGATGGGAATAAGAGGAATATCCGCAGGCGGCATCGGGTATGATTTCAGATCCGCGGCGCGCACCCATTTCAGGGTCTGCCCTTCGCGCCCCTGTGCTGTGCCCTCCCATTTGCGGCAGGCAAAAAGCGGCATCAGAAGGTGAAAATCATCATAGGAATGGCTCGCAAATGTCAGCGGTGCCAGACAGCTTGACCAGGTGTTGATGCCAAGCTCTTCCTGCAACTCGCGGATCAGGGCGTGTTCTGGGGTCTCACCCGGCTCCACCTTGCCGCCGGGAAATTCCCATAGCCCCGCCATGGATTTGCCGACGGGCCGTTGGGCCAACAGGACACGCCCGTCGACGTCGATCAGGGCGACGGCAGAAACAAGAACGATTTTCACGACCGGTAATCGGCGTTGATGTCGATATAGCCATGGGTCAAATCGCAGGTCCAGACCGTGGCGGTGCCGCCGCCAAGACCAAGGTCGACATGAATTTCGATCTCCTGATTCTTCATGTAGGCGGCGGCGCTATCCTCGTCATATTCGGGGCTGACCCAGCCATCCTTGGCCACAAGCATATCGCCAAACCAGATCGACAGGGCGTCGCGATCCGCGCGCGCGCCGGATTTGCCCACCGCCATCACCACCCGGCCCCAGTTGGGATCTTCGCCGGCAATGGCGGTCTTGATCAGCGGCGAATTGGCGATGGATTTGGCGTGCACATGCGCCTCGGCGTCGCTGGCGGCACCGGTGACGGAGACCTCGACAAACTTGGTCGCGCCTTCGCCGTCGCGCACGACCTGATGCGCCAGATCAAGCATGACACGGCGCAGCCCTTCCATGAAGCCGATGTTGTTTTCGGTCACCCGAATGCCCGAGGCCCCGGTTGCGGCCACCAATAGCGTGTCCGAGGTCGAGGTATCGCTATCGACGGTGATGCAATTGAACGTGGTCCGGTTGAGCGCGCTGACCGTGTTTTGCAGGATCGCCTGATCAATCGCGGCATCGGTGAAGATATAGACCAGCATGGTCGCCATATCCGGCGCGATCATGCCAGAGCCTTTGGCGATTCCGGCGATATGCACCGCCTGCCCGTCGATCATGACCGTCTCGGACGCGCCCTTGGGGAAGGTGTCGGTGGTCATGATGGCCCGTGCGGCCCCGCCGATGCCATCGAGGTCAAGGGCGCCCTTGAGGGTGTCGATACTCTCGACGATGCGCTGATGCGGCAGCGGTTCGCCGATCACGCCGGTCGAGGATGAAAACACGCGCGTTGCAGGCACCCCAAGCCGTTCCGCCACGGCGCCGGTCACGGCGCTAACCGATTCGGTGCCGAGGCGCCCGGTAAAGGCGTTGGCATTGCCCGAATTCACGATGATCGCCGCGCCGTCGCTCGGGTCGCCGCCGATCTTGTCCTGACAATCAAGCACCGCCGCCGAGCGTGTGGCAGAGCGCGTAAACGCCCCGGCAACCGCCGTGCCCGGTGCAAGCGTGACAAGCATCACATCGGTGCGGTCCTTATAGCGCACGCCGGCCGAAGTTGTGGCAAAATTCACGCCGCCAATCACCGGCAGGTCGGGAAAGGCGGCGGGGGCAAGTGGGGAAAGCGGCGGGGTGGCGCCCATGGCTTATTTCTCCAGAAGATCGGTGTTGTTGATCAGCGCCGGATCAAAGGCGCTTGTGTCGGTGCGGGTGATTTCCGTGCCGCTTTCAAGTTTGGCGACATAATCGTTAAAGGCCTCCTGGCGGATATCATCGGCCAGTTTATCGCGCACCTCGTCGAGGCTTGGGGCTTCCTTGATGCGGGTCTCGTTCAGCTTGATCACATGCCAGCCGAATTGCGTCTTGACCGGAGCTGAGACCTGCCCGGTTTCAAGCTTGGCCACGGCATCAAAGAATTCCTGTACCATCACACCCGCACTAAACCAGCCAAGATCGCCGCCGCCGGGGCCCGACGGGCCGGTCGAATGCTCTTGTGCAAGGGCGGCAAAATTCGCGCCACCTTCCAGTTCGGCAATGAGGGCCTTGGCCTCGTCTTCGGTCTCGACCAGAATATGGGCGGCCTTGTATTCGGTTTCCTGATCGCCGCCTGTGTATTGCGCCTCATAGGCGGCTTGCAGGGCCTCATCGCTCAGGGCGGTCTTGAGCACGCCGTCGATAACATCCCCGGCGGTGACGGCGCGGGTTTCATTCTCCAGGCGCCATTTGGCAGCCTCGGAGAGAGGGCCTTCATGCGCCTGCATCAACAGGGTTTGCTGAATCAGCTGATCAAGAACACCTTTGTACAGAACCTCGGGCGGAAGCTGATCATAATCCGCAGGCAGGCTATTTCGCAGGGCAAGGATGTGCCCAAGGGTGATGTCGCTTTCGCCGACAGAGGCCATGACGGTATCCAGCGTCGGCGCGTCCTGCGCCAGGACGGGGGGGGCGATGGCAAGGCCCGTCATCAGGACGGTGGCGGACAAAAGGCGTAGGCGTGTGAACATGAAGATATTCCCTTGTCGATACTGCAATGGCGGCTGCGCGGGTGCGCAACGTTGACACTCTTCCGGCGGCCCCTTACATCGCCTTATGATAAAGGCAAAGCCGCGCTCTTTGGCCCGTTGTAGGGTGGCGGGGGAAGCGGGGCAAGCAATTGCCTTTCACGGATAGTCAAAACACCGGAACGGATAAAAAATGCTGGGTATAGGAACGGTCGCCAAAAAGATCTTCGGAACGCCGAATGACCGCAAGATCAAGGCGACCAGGCCGTTGGTTGCAAAGATCAATGCGCTCGAACCCGAATTTGAAGCGTTCAGCGATGCCGGGTTGATTGAAAAAACCGAAGAATTTCGCAAGCGTATTGCCGAAGGTGAAAGCCTTGATGCGCTTTTGCCAGAGGCTTTTGCCAATTGTCGCGAGGGTGCGCGCCGCGCGCTTGGCCTTCGGGCGTTCGATGTTCAGCTGATGGGCGGGATTTTCCTGCATCAGGGTAATATTTCCGAAATGAAGACCGGCGAAGGTAAAACGCTGGTCGCGACATTTCCGTGCTATCTCAATGCGCTGTCGGGGCGTGGCGTGCATGTTGTCACGGTCAACGACTATCTTGCGCGGCGTGACGCCGAATGGATGGGCAAGGTGTTTGCCGCGCTTGGCATGACCACCGGTGTTGTCTATCCGCAACAGCCCGAGGCCGAGAAAAAGGCCGCCTATGCCGCCGATGTGACCTATGCCACCAATAACGAGCTTGGGTTCGACTATCTGCGCGACAACATGAAATCCTCGCTCGAAGAGATGAACCAGCGCGGCCATAACTTTGCCGTGGTAGATGAGGTCGACAGCATCCTGATCGACGAGGCGCGCACGCCGCTGATCATTTCCGGCCCAAGCCAGGACCGAAGCGAGCTTTACCTGACAATCGACGCATTGATCCCCGAATTGCAGGACGAGCATTTCACGATTGACGAAAAGACCCGCAATGTCACCTTCACCGAAGAGGGCAACGAATTTCTTGAACAGCTTTTGCTGACGCGGGGCGTTCTGGAAGAGGGTCAATCGCTATATGACCCCGAAAGCACCACAATCGTGCATCACGTCAATCAGGGGCTGCGCGCGCATAAACTTTTCCAGAAGGACAAGGATTACATCGTGCGCGACGGCGATGTCGTTCTGATCGACGAATTCACTGGCCGGATGATGGCCGGGCGGCGTTTGTCCGAGGGGCTGCATCAGGCGATCGAGGCCAAGGAAGGCTGTCAGATTCAACCCGAGAACGTGACCCTCGCGCAGGTCACCTTTCAGAACTATTTCCGGCTCTACGACACCCTGTCGGGCATGACCGGCACCGCCGTCACCGAAGCCGAGGAATTCCTGGAAATCTATGGTCTGGGTGTGGTCGAAGTGCCAACCAACCGCCCGATCGCCCGGATCGACAAGGACGATGCGGTTTATCGCACGACCACCGACAAGCTTAATGCGATCATCGACTCGATCCGCGAAGCGCATGAAAAAGGCCAGCCGACCCTTGTTGGCACCACCTCGATCGAGAAATCAGAGCTGCTGAGCACGCTTCTGACCGAGGCAAAGATACCGCATAACGTTCTCAATGCCCGCCAACACGAGAAAGAGGCCCAGATCGTGGCCGATGCCGGTAAATTGGGCGCAGTGACCATCGCCACCAACATGGCCGGGCGCGGCACCGACATCAAACTTGGTGGCAATGTCGATTTCAAGATCATGGAGGCGATTGCCGCCGATCCCGAGGGCGACCCCGAAGAGATCCGCCAAAAGATCGAGGCCGAGCACGCCGCCGATGAAGAGGCTGTCAAAGCCGCAGGCGGGCTTTTTGTTCTGGCCACCGAGCGCCATGAAAGCCGTCGTATCGACAATCAGTTGCGCGGTCGCTCCGGTCGTCAGGGGGATCCGGGCAAATCGGCCTTCTTCCTGAGTCTCGAAGACGATCTGATGCGCATTTTCGGCAGTGAGCGGCTTGAAAAGGTGCTGTCGACGCTGGGCATGAAAGAAGGCGAGGCGATCATTCACCCCTGGGTGAACAAATCGCTTGAACGCGCGCAGGCCAAGGTCGAGGCGCGCAACTTTGACATCCGCAAGCAATTGCTCAAGTTCGACGATGTGATGAACGAACAGCGCAAGGTGGTCTTTAAGCAGCGCCTTGATATCATGCGCGCCAGCGACCTGTCCGAGATCATCGAGGACATGCGCGGCGAGGTGATCGACGATCTGGTCGACACATATATGCCGCCCAAGACCTATGCCGATCAGTGGAACACCGAAGGGCTTTATGCGGCGGTGATCGAGCGGCTTAACCTTGATCTGCCGGTGATCGACTGGGCCGCCGAAGAGGGCGTGGATGACGAGGAAATCACCGAGCGTCTTGAAAAGGCCGCCGACGAGATGATGGCCGCCAAGGCCGCCGCCTTTGGCCCCGAGAGCATGCGCATGATCGAAAAGCAGGTCTTGTTGCAAACCATCGACACCAAATGGCGCGAACATCTTCTGACGCTTGAACATCTGCGCAGCGTTGTTGGCTTTCGCGGCTATGCACAGCGTGATCCGCTGAACGAATACAAGAACGAGGCGTTCCAGCTGTTTGAAACCATGCTCAACAGTCTGCGGGAGGATGTGACCCAGAAACTGGCCCAGATTCGCCCGATGACAGAGGCCGAGCAAGAGGCCATGATGCAGGAAATGGCGGCGCAACGCGCAAAAATGGAAGCACCGGCCCATGATGCAACACCCGCCGAGACGCCCGAAGGTGCCGCGTCCGGGTTTGTAGAGTCCGATCCCTCAACATGGGGAAATCCGGGCCGAAACGAGGCTTGCCCTTGTGGATCGGGCAAGAAATTCAAGCATTGTCACGGGCGGCTGGCCTGACTGGCCCCGCCCGAATGACTCCGTTTCTTTGCCACAAGACAGCCTTGTTTAACCAATAGCCTCTACCATTGACCCTTAATGGGGATGGGAGAGTGTTATGTCCAAATACAGACGTTATATCACTGCTGGCGGTACGCTCGCCTGTGCGCTTGGCATCGGATATTTCATGCAGGCGAGCCATCCTGGCCCTGCCAATGTCGTTTCGGCGGGCATGGTGGATGCCGGTGAACCCAAGGTCAATATTTCACAGATCACGCTGACCTCTGCGGCCCCGACGCCGCCGGTGGCCATGGCGGAGCCCGCGCCCTTGCCCGCGACGCCGGTGACACTTGCCGTGGCGCAGGATGCGCCGCTTGCCGATGATCTGCCCACGGAAGAGAGCGCGCCGGGCTTTGCCTGCGAATACAGTATGACGGCAAAACCGCTGGCCGCTGCAATGGTGCAGGTCACGCTTGATGCGCCTTGCATGATCAATGAGAAATTCACGCTGCACCAAAACGGCATGATGTTCACCGAGGCGACCGATGAAAATGGCCATAGCGATCTGATTGTTCCCGCACTTGCCGAGAACGCTGTTTTCATCGCTTCCTTTGGCAATGGTGACGGTGCGATTGCAACCGCAGCGGTCGATACATTTGCCGATTACGACCGCTTTGTCGTGCAATGGGGCGGCGCGAGCGGGATAAAGATTCATGCGCTGGAATACGGCTCTGATTTCGGAGATCAGGGCCACGTCTGGATCAACGCCGCTTATGACATGGCGCGGGCCGCACGTGGCGAGGGGGGCTTTTTGACCCGCCACGGCTCTGACGATCTAGACAATCCGCTGATTGCCGAGGTTTATACCTTCCCGACCGAAACCGCGCTGCGCGCCGGAGACGTAAGCCTGCGGGTCGAGGCCGAAGTGACCGCTGCCAATTGCGGCCGCGATATCGAGGCCCAAACCATTGCCACCGATGGGGTGAGCGGCCTGAAAGTACAGGATATTGTGCTTGCGATGCCCGATTGCGATGGGATTGGTGACTTTCTGGTGTTGAATAATCTGTTCAATGACCTGAAAGTTGCGCAAAACTAGTTGCGCAGCAGTCGGGGATCATTTGATGACAATGGTGCGTGCGGCGATTATCGCCGCACTTTTTGTATTTACCATGGTATTGCCAGTGGCGGCGCAGGATGTGACCCTGCGCTCGTATGACGGGGATGTCGAAATTTCCGGCAACCTGCTTGGCTTTGACGGCGAGTTTTACCGTCTCGACACGATCTACGGCGAGCTGACGGTCGATGGGTCGGGCGTTGCCTGTGAAGGCCCCGGTTGCCCCAACCTTGAAAATTTTGTGGCACGGCTCGTGTTTTCGGGCGCGCCGACAATTGGCAAGGTTCTGATGCCCGCGCTGATCGAGGCCTTTGCCATTCGTGGCGACTATGATCTGACCCGCCAGGATGAGGGCGGTAATGAAATCGGCTATGCCCTCAGGGACCGCAAAAAAGACGAGCTTGTTGGCGAGTTCATCTTTCGCCTGACCAATACCGATGAGGGGTTTGCCGACCTTCTGGCCAATGAGGCCGATATCGCCATGACCCTGCGCGAGGCGCGCTCAGATGAGGTAAGCCGCGCCAAGGCCGCCGGGCTTGGTGATCTGTCGGCGCCGGGGCGTGCGCGGGTGCTTGCGCTTGACGCGCTTATCCCGGTCGTTGCGCCCAGCAACCCGGTGCAGGGCATTACCATGCCGCAACTGGCCGAGGTTCTGGCCGGGCGACTTGCCAACTGGAAAGCACTTGGCGGCCCGGATGCGCCGATTGATGTGCATCTTTGGGATGAACGCACCGGTATCGGTCAGGCCAGCGTCGATCACCTGCTGGGGCCCGGCGGCTTGCCGGAAAACAACCGGGTGCGCCGCCATGCCAACGGCGAAGACTTTGCAGAGGCGGTGGCGGATGATCCTTTTGCGCTTGGCCTTACCACGCGATCCGAGCAAGGCAATACTTGGGAACTTGCGCTGACCGGGGAGTGTGGCTTTGCCCTGACGGCAACCCGTCGTGCGGTCAAGACCGAGGATTACCCGCTGACTGCGCCGCTGTTTCTTTACCTTCCGGCGCGCCGGTTTCCCAAGTTGGCCCGCGAGTTTCTGGCCTATCTGCGCGACCCTTCGGCACAATTGGTGATCCGGCGCGCCGGTTTTGTCGATCAAGCCCCTGAAGATATCGACATAAATGCACAGGGCGACCGCTTTGCCAATGCCATCGCACAGGCCGGGCCCGAGGTTGGCTTGCAGGAGTTGCAACGCATGGTCCGGGTGCTGGCGCCGCTGAAACGGCTGACCACTACTTTTCGGTTTGAACCGGCATCGGTCCGGCTTGACGCGCAATCGCGTTCGAACGTCGAGCAACTGGCGCGCGCGCTCGAACTTGGGCTTTATGATGCGCGCCGACTTGTGTTCGTGGGGTTCAGCGACGGGGACGGGGCGGCAGGGCCCAACCGTGACATTGCCAGGCGCCGTGCCGAAACCGTCGAGCGCGCGGTCAAGCGGGCAGCCGAAACCGCCAATTTTGACCGGATCACGGTCGAAATAGATGCCTTTGGCGAAGCCATGCCGATGGCCTGTGACGATACCGCATGGGGGCGACAGGTGAACCGCCGGGTTGAGGTCTGGGTGCGCTGATCCACGAGACCGGCGCGCAAGGGCCGGATGAGTGTCACAGGTGACCGTCCGAGCGAAAGCTGATTTCGCAGGCCTTCCCGATGATGATGTGATCATGCAGAGTGATGCCCATGGTCGCCGCTGCGGCCTCGATCTGACGGGTCATTGTGATATCGGCCTGCGATGGCGTCGGATCGCCCGAGGGGTGGTTATGCACCAGGATAAGCGCGCTGGCATTCAGCTGAAGCGCGCGTTTCACCACCTCACGCGGATAGACCGGGACGTGATCAACCGTGCCCTGGGCCTGTTCCTCATCGGCAATCAGGATGTTCTTGCGGTCGAGAAAGAACACCCGGAACTGTTCGGTTTCGCGATGCGCCATGGTGGTGTGGCAATAGTCCAGAAGCGCATCCCAGGACGAGAGCACCTGACGCCGCAACACCTTGGCCCGCGACAGGCGATGCGCGGCGGCCTCGATAATCTTGAGCTCGGTGATCACCGCCTCTGCGATGCCGGGCAGAGCGGCAAGTTGATCCGGGGCCGCCGAGAGAACGCCGTTGAAATCGCCAAATGTCTCCATAAGCTGATGCGCGAGGGGTTTTACATCCCGGCGCGGGATTGCGCGGAACAGAACCAATTCCAACAACTCGTAATCGGGCATTGCCTGTGCGCCGCCGCTCAGAAATCGCGCGCGCAGCCGCTGGCGATGATCGCGAATATATGAGGGCTGTTTGCCGGGAACCAACGGCGCGGCCTCAATGGCCTCGTCGCCGTCAAAAAGCGGCAAGGGCATTTCGGAAAAGGCGCGCGGATCACTCATGGAAAAACCCTGCCCGATCAGGGTTAGCGAATGGTTAATCACGCAAAAGAAAAGGCGCGCCGTCAAGCGCACCTTTTCAGGGATATCATGTCATTTTCGGGCCTAGCTTTTCATCGCGTCCCAAAAGGTTTTGACCGACGAGAAGAAGGTTTTGCTTTCGGGGTTGTTGTCTTCCGACAGGGCCTCGAATTCGCGCAAAAGCTCTTTTTGCTTGCTGGTCAGGTTCACCGGCGTTTCAACGGCAAGTTCGATGAACATATCACCATTGCCGCCGCCACGAAGCGCGGGCATGCCCTTGCTGCGCAGACGCATCTGACGACCGGATTGGCTTCCGGCCGGGATCTTCACGCGACTGCGACCGCCGTCGATGGTGGGCACCTCGATGTCACCGCCAAGAGCAGCCTTCGTGACCGACACCGGCACACGGCAGAAAAGGTTCATCTCTTCGCGCTCGAACAGGTCATGCTTGGCGACATCAATGAAGATGTACAAATCGCCAGGCGGGCCGCCGCGCATGCCGGCCTCACCCTCGCCCGCAAGACGGATGCGGGTGCCGGTTTCGACGCCGGCGGGAATGTTGACGCTAAGAGCCCGCTCTTTTTGAGTGCGGCCCTGCCCCTGACAGGATTTGCAGGGGTTCTTGATGATCTGGCCCAATCCACCACAGGTGGGACAGGTGCGCTCAACAGTGAAAAACCCTTGTTGCGCCCGCACCTTGCCCATGCCCGAACAGGTCGGGCAGGTTGTCGGCTCACCACCACCTTCGGCCCCAGAGCCGTTACATTCGTCACAGGGAACGGCGGTAGGCACCTTGATGGTTTTTTGCAGGCCAGAATAGGCATCTTCCAGCGTGACGCGCAGGTTATAACGCAGGTCAGACCCGCGCGCGGCGCGTTGACGGCCACCGCCGGCACGTCCACCGCCGCCCATGAAATCACCAAAGAGGTCATCGAACACGTCGGAAAAGGCACTGGCAAAGTCACCCTGACCGCCGCCCATGCCGCCACCGGGACGTGGACCGCCCATACCCCCTTCAAAGGCGGCATGACCGAACCGATCATAGGCCGCTTTCTTATCCGGGTCTTTCAGGGCATCATAGGCTTCACCCGCTTCTTTGAACTGGCGTTCCGAGTCGGGGTTGTCGGAATTGCGGTCGGGGTGAAGTTCTTTGGCCTTTGTACGATAGGCCTTTTTGATCTCTTCCGCCGAGGCGCCCTTGGAAAGCCCAAGCACTTCGTAATAGTCACGTTTGGCCATCGGGGATCTCCTTTTGACGGATCATCAGGGGCGGCCTGGAAAGTTGCCAAACCGCCCCCGATCAATCCTTAACGTGCTTCAGGCGCGTTTGTTGTCATCGAGATCCTCGAAATCGGCGTCGAGGATTTCATCGTCGTCGGCGCCGGGGCGATCCGCTGCTGCGGGCTCACCATCGGTTTCTTCCTGGCTTGCCTTATAGATCGCCTCGCCAAGTTTCATCGCCGCCTCGGTGACGTTCTGGATGCCGGACTTGATCTTGCCCGCGTCTTCGCTTTCCAGCTCGTCCTTGAGCGCCGCAACGGCAAGCTCGATCGCCTCGATCGTGGTCGGGTCTACCTTGTCGGCATGCTCTTCCATCGACTTTTCGGTCGAATCGATCAGACTTTCGGCCTGATTTTTGGCTTCGACCAACTCACGGCGGGCCTTATCGGATTCGGCGTTCTCCTCGGCGTCGCGGACCATTTTTTCGATGTCCTCGTCGCTGAGACCGCCAGAGGCCTGGATCGTGATCTTTTGCTCTTTGCCGGTGCCCTTGTCCTTGGCCTGAACCGAGACAATGCCGTTGGCGTCGATATCAAAGCCGACTTCGATTTGCGGCATGCCGCGCGGTGAAGGCGGAATGTTTTCAAGGTTGAACTGGCCAAGCATCTTGTTGTCTGCGGCCATTTCACGTTCGCCCTGGAACACGCGGATCGTCACGGCCGACTGATTGTCTTCGGCGGTCGAGAAAATTTGCGATTTGTTCGTCGGGATCGTGGTGTTGCGATCAATCAGACGGGTAAAGACACCGCCCAGGGTTTCAATCCCAAGCGACAGAGGCGTCACATCGAGAAGAACAACATCTTTCACATCACCTTGCAGAACGCCGGCCTGAATGGCGGCGCCAAGGGCGACAACCTCATCCGGGTTCACCCCTTTATGCGGCTCTTTGCCAAAGAATTTGGTCACTTCTTCGACAACTTTCGGCATCCGGGTCATACCACCGACAAGAACGATTTCATCGACCTCATTAGCTTTCATGCCGGCGTCTTTCAACGCGGCGGCGCAGGGCTTCATCGAGGCCTTGATCAGATCGCCAACCAGGCTTTCAAGCTTGGCACGGGTCAATTTGACAACCATGTGAAGCGGCGAGCCGTCCGAGCCCATCGAGATAAAGGGCTGGTTGATCTCGGTTTGCGAGCTGCTGGACAGTTCGATCTTGGCTTTCTCGGCCGCCTCTTTCAGACGCTGAAGCGCCATCTTGTCCTTGGTCAGGTCAACGCCGTGCTCTTTCTTGAACTCGTCGGCGAGGTAGTTGACGATGCGCATGTCAAAGTCTTCACCGCCAAGGAAGGTGTCACCGTTGGTCGCCTTGACTTCAAACAGGCCGTCGTCGATTTCCAGAATGGTCACGTCGAATGTACCGCCGCCAAGGTCATAGACCGCGATGGTATGGGTGTTTTCCTTGTCCAGACCATAGGCAAGAGCGGCAGCAGTCGGTTCGTTGATGATGCGCAGCACTTCAAGACCGGCGATCTTGCCGGCGTCCTTGGTGGCCTGACGCTGGGCGTCGTTGAAATAGGCCGGAACGGTGATGACGGCCTGCGTCACCTCTTCACCAAGATAGCTCTCGGCGGTTTCCTTCATTTTCCCGAGGATGAAGGCCGAAATCTGGCTCGGCGAATATTTCTCACCGCGGGCCTCGACCCATGCATCACCGTTGCCGCCATCAATGACGTTGAACGGCATGTTCTTCTTGTCCTTGGCCAGATCCGCATCATCGGCGCGACGCCCGATCAGACGCTTGACACCAAAGACGGTGTTTTCGGGGTTGGTCACGGCCTGGCGTTTGGCGGGCTGGCCGACAAGGCGCTCGTTTTCGGTGAACGCGACAATTGACGGCGTTGTGCGCGCGCCTTCAGCGTTTTCAATTACCCGCGCCTGGCTGCCATCCATGATGGCGACGCAGCTGTTCGTGGTTCCAAGGTCAATACCAATAACTTTGGCCATGTTGTTCGATCCCTTCATACTTAGGCGATGTGGCGGATACCTGACCCGTTTCGGCATCAGTTCCCGGTTGAGTCACGGAGCAAGTCAAGACTTATCCCGCGTTTCTGGGCGTATATAGGCAGGCCTATCTAACCCTGCAAGCGGTGCATGGGTGTGGATTCCGCAAAATTGGGTTAATTTGCACTTAGCCCGGCGAAAAAGAGGCGATCAAGATGGCAGAACCGACGCTTGTCGTGCGCGGGTGCGAGATTTACAAAGGCTGGCTTGACGGCGATGCACAGGCTGGTCTGGTGCAGGATTTGCGCGCTGTGGTGGCGCAGGCGCCGCTTTTCACGCCCCGGACGCCGCGTGGAAAACCGATGAGTGTGCGCATGACATCTGCGGGCAAATATGGCTGGTATTCCGACCGGCGCGGCTATCGTTATGAGGCGATGCATCCATCGGGTCGGCAGTGGCCTGCGATCCCGCCTGCGGTGCTTGATATCTGGCGTGCGGTGGTCAGCCCGCAGAGGATGCCCGATTGCTGTCTGATCAACTATTACACGCAGGCTGCGCGGATGGGGTTGCATCAGGATCGCGACGAGGCCGATTTTGCCTGGCCGGTTTTGTCCGTGTCCCTGGGCGATGATGCCTTGTTTCGCATTGGCACCGACACCAGAGGCGGCGCGACCTCGTCGGTCTGGCTCAACTCTGGTGACGTGGTAGTGATGGGCGGCGCAGCGCGGCTTTGCTATCACGGCGTTGATCGGATCAAGCCGGGCACCTCCACCCTGTTGCAGGGCGAAGGCCGGATAAACCTGACTTGTCGGGTGGTGGATTAGCGCCGGGCATTCCAGCTACTGGAGGCATATTGCCGGGTGTAGAATTCGCCCATAAGGCCGATCACCAGAAAGGTGATAGAAACATAGATCGGATAGTCCAGCGATGTTTTATGCGGCATATAATTAATGAAGGTAAACCCGCGTGCTTGATCAATGATATGAAACAGCGGGTTCCAGTCAAACATGTTGACCATAAAGGCGGGCAGGGTGTTGACCACGAACATCTTGCCCGAGGCAATCATATTGGCGCGTTGATAGATGGTGACGAACAGTGACACAAAGGTCGGGAACCAGGGTTTTATGCCAAGCAGCACAAGACCGATCGCAACGCCGCTAAACCATGACAACAACACCATACCAAAGGCCGCAATCGGGCGTTCAACGTCAAATGGCGTAAAGCCGACGTGATAGACGAACAGGATGATGAACATCGACAAGACCTGAATATAAAGCGCGCTGATGGCGGCGGCACTTATCGAGATGATGGTGTTCATCGGCGCATGCTGCATCATCGGCGACGAGGGCCCCTCGGCCCCGACGACCGCACTCACGGCCTTGATATGGGTCATGTACATGAAAATGCCCGACATCATGAACAACAGGAAATCGCCGCGCATTTTTGCGCCCCGAATGCCAAGCACCGTGAACATCAGGTAAAAGGACATCACCATGATCACGGCGGTCAGGATGTTCATCACCAGGGCCATGACCGCATTGCTGTGGCCCTTGCGGATGTTTCGGACCACTGAATGATAAATCAGTTCGGAGATGATAATGACCGACTGAAGGGTTGATCTTGGTCTGGCACTTCTGAACATGGTCGATTGTACCCGGTTGCCTGTGGTTTTCTTGCGTGGGTTTCTTGTCGTCCCGAAGTGAGCGTATCATAAGGGAGGGCAGGTAATCTATCTATTAACGGCGCCGGGTTGCGTCGCGCATAAAAGGAATGGTGTTTTGGACTATGACAAGCTTGTCACGGTGTTTCGGCGATTGGCGCTGGAGGCCGGGGATCGGATCATGGAGATTTACGAAGCCGACGATTTTGATGTGAAGGTCAAATCCGACGATAGCCCCGTGACCGCGGCCGATGAGGCCGCCGATGCGATCATTTCCGCCGGGTTGCGCGCGGCGTTTCCCGATGTGACGCTTGTCACCGAAGAACAGGCCGCCTCACATGCCGAGCGGGCCGCGACCTTCCTTATCGTCGACCCGCTGGATGGCACCAAGGAATTCATCAACCGGCGCGGCGATTTCACGGTCAACATAGCCTATGTCGAAAACGGCGTGCCAACGCGCGGTGTGGTCTATGCGCCCGCCAAAGAGCGGATGTTCTTTACTCTGGCCGACGGCAGCGCGGTTGAAGAAGACGGCCCGTTCCACAAGGACACTCTTGGCACCCTGCGCGCGATCCGCGTGTCCGAACCGGACAATGCCGCGCTTATGGTCGTGGCAAGTAAATCGCACCGCGATCAGGCGACCGACGACTATATCGGGAAATATGCGGTCAAGGACATGAAAAGCGCCGGCTCCTCGCTTAAATTCTGTCTGATCGCCACCGGCGAGGCCGATATTTACCCGCGCGTCGGGCGCACCATGGAATGGGATACCGCCGCCGGTGATGCGGTGTTGCGGGGCGCCGGTGGGCGCGTGGTGCGCTTTGATGATCACCAGCCGCTGGTTTATGGCAAAGACGGGTATGCCAACCCGTTTTTCATCGCCTATTCCCCTGCGGTTGAACTGAAGGACGCCTGAGGTGAGTGTTCTGATTGTCGTCCCGGCGCGCTATGCGTCCTCTCGTTATCCAGGCAAACCACTTGCCACGCTGACCGGCGCCACCGGCGAAACCAAAAGCCTTATCCAGCGGTCCTGGGAGGCCGCCCGCCAGGTGACGGGCGTTGACCGTGTCGTGGTGGCAACCGATGACGAGCGGATCAGATCGGCCGCCGAGGCGTTTGGCGCCGAGGTGGTGATGACCTCTGAAAGCTGTGGCAATGGCACAGAGCGTTGCGCCGAGGCTCTGCAAAACCTTGGCGGTGGCTATGACATCATCGTCAATCTTCAGGGCGACGCCCCTTTGACCCCGCATTGGTTTGTCGAGGATCTTGTCAAAGGTCTGCGCACCGATCCGCATTCCGAGGTGGCAACCCCGGTGCTGCGCTGTGAGGGGCGCGCCCTTACCGGGTTTCTTGAGGATCGCGCGGCGGGTCGTGTCGGTGGCACAACAGCGGTGTTCGGCGCCGGGGGCCGCGCGCTTTATTTCTCGAAAGAGGTAATCCCCTATACCGGCCAAAGCTACGCCGACGACGCACCGACGCCGGTGTTTCATCATGTTGGGGTCTATGCCTATCGCCCTGCTGCGCTTGCCGATTATACCGGGTGGGACATGGGCCCGCTTGAGGCGCTTGAAGGTCTTGAACAGCTTCGCTTTCTTGAGCGCGACCGCCCGGTGCTTTGTGTCGAGGTCGAGGCAAGAGGCCGCCAATTCTGGGAGTTGAACAACCCCGAAGATGTCCCCCGCATTCAGGCAATGATGGCCGAAATGGGCATGGCCTGAGCGGCACGACCCCAAAAATATGAACGCTGCGCGCAGAATGTTTGACCTGTCTGCGCGACCGACCTCAATTTTCCCAGCTATACCCTATGCAGCGTTCGAGATTTTTGTGTATGACTGTGACAGCAGTAAAAAAGTTTTATGAGGAACGGCTCATGCGTACGAAAGTAACCAAGGCGATTTTTCCGGTGGCAGGACTGGGCACACGGTTTCTTCCGGCGACCAAATCGGTCCCCAAAGAGATCATGACACTGGTAGATCGGCCGCTGGTTCAATACGCGATTGACGAGGCCCGCGCGGCGGGGATCAAGGAATTCATTTTCGTCACCTCGCGCGGCAAGGGCGCGCTTGAGGATTACTTCGACAATGCCCCACAACTCGAGGCCGAGTTGCGCAAGAAGGGCAAGACCGAGCTTCTGGAAATTCTGAAATCCACCAATATGGACAGCGGCGAAATCGCCTATATGCGCCAGCACAAGCCACTTGGCCTTGGTCACGCGGTCTGGTGCGCACGTCGCCTTATCGCCAATGAGCCCTTTGCCGTGATCCTGCCCGATGACGTGATCGCCGCAGAAAAACCCTGCCTTGCGCAGATGGTCGAAGCTTTTGAGGAAACCCAAAGCAATATCGTGGCCGCCATGGAAGTGCCGGACCACATGACCGGCGCTTACGGTATCCTTGATGTGAAAGACGATATGGGGACGATCGTTTCGACCAAAGGCATGATCGAAAAGCCGGGGCCGGGCTTGGCGCCGTCAAACCTTGCGGTGATCGGCCGTTACATTCTTACGCCCACGGTTCTGCAAAAGCTGAACCGCAAAGAGGCCGGTGCAGGTGGTGAAATCCAACTGACCGATGCGATCGATGCCGCGCGCGAAAGTGGCGAAGAAGTTTACGGCTATCGCTTTCAGGGACAGCGGTTTGATTGCGGATCAAAGGCCGGATTCTTGCAGGCAACGGTCGCCTTTGCCCTGGCGCGTGCCGATCTGCGCGATGATCTCTGGAATTATATTTCGGATGTTGTGCATTCCGAAAAAGCCGCCCAGTAGCGCGGTTAAAGGGGCCGGTTGTGACAAATATTCTGGTGACAGGTGGTGCGGGCTATATCGGGTCGCATGCCTGTAAGGCATTGAAGGCGGCGGGCTATACGCCGGTGACCTACGATAACCTTAGCACGGGCTGGCAGGACGCCGTGAAATTCGGCCCCTTCGAGCAAGGGGATCTGACCGACCGCGCCCGGCTTGATCAGATTTTCGCCGCCTATCAACCGGTTGCCGTCATGCATTTCGCCGCGCTGAGCCAGGTCGGCGAAAGCATACGCGAGCCGGGGCTTTACTGGCATAACAACGTGGCCGGATCGCTTAACCTGTTGCAGGCCGCAGTGCAGGCGGGATGCAAGAATTTCGTCTTTTCCTCGACCTGCGCGACCTATGGCGATCAGGATAACGTCATTCTTGACGAGACCAGCGCACAGCATCCGATCAACGCCTATGGTGCCAGCAAACGCGCGATCGAAGATATGTTGCGTGATTTTGAGGTGGCCTATGACCTGCGCCACGTCATTTTCCGTTATTTCAACGTTGCCGGTTGCGACCCTGCCGCCGAGGTGGGCGAATTTCACCAACCCGAAACCCATCTGATCCCTCTCATGCTTGACGCGATTGAGGGCAAGCGTGACGCGCTGACGATTTTCGGCACCGATTATGACACGCCCGACGGCACTTGCATTCGCGATTATGTGCATGTCTGCGACCTTGTGGATGCGCATATTCTTGGTCTGAAATGGCTTGAGGACGCCAAAGGCAGCCGGGTCTTCAACCTTGGCACCGGAGCCGGGTTTTCGGTGCGCGAGGTGATTGACCAATCCGCCGCAATTACCAATCGTCCGGTGCCGGTTGTCGAGGGGCCGCGCCGCCCCGGGGATTGCACCAAGCTTGTGTCCGGCTCGACCCGCGCCGAGACCGAACTTGGCTGGCGACCGGTGCGCTCCAACCTCGACAAGATGATTGCCGATGCCTGGCGCTGGCATCAAACTGGACATTACGATAAATAGCGCCGACGCTGCCGCAGGTGTGCGATAAGGACGGACATGGGCAGGATGGACAGGCTGAACGATGTGGCAATGGCCTATCGGTTGCGATGGAAGCGCCGCCGCCTGTTGTTGCGCGCCCTTCGCAAGCGTCGACAGTTAAGCCCGGTGATGGACCGCACCGCAAGCATCGCAGCGGATGATATTCTCGCCGCCAGCACCGTGCGCAACGAACGCATGCGCCTGCCGTTCTTCCTTGAACACCATCGCAAGCTTGGGGTGCGCCATTTCCTGTTTGTCGATAACGGCAGCGATGATGGCACCGCCGCCTATCTTGCGCAGCAACCCGACGTGTCGCTCTGGGCCACCACACATAGTTACAAGCTGTCGCGCTTTGGGGTGGATTGGCTGACCTGGCTACAGCTCAAGCATGCCCATGGTCATTGGTGTCTGACGCTCGATGCCGATGAAATCCTGATCTATCCCTATCACGACACCCGCCCCCTGCCCGCACTGGTGGATTGGCTTGAACGACAGGGACGACAGTCGTTTGGCGCGCTGATGCTGGATATGTACCCCAAGGGTCAACTTTCGGCGCAGGACTATTGCGAAGGCGATGATCCGTTCGAGACCCTGTGCTGGTTTGATGGCGGCAATTACATGATCCGCCGCAAGCCTGACCTGCAAAACCTGTGGATTCAGGGCGGCGTGCGGGCCCGGCGTTTTTTCGCAACAGAGCCAAGGCGCGCGCCGACGATGGGCAAGGTGCCTCTGGTCAAATGGAACCGTCGCTTTACCTATGTAAGCTCGGCGCATTCGCTTTTGCCGCGCCGTTTGAACCGGGTTTATGATGGCTTGGGCGGCGAGGCGGCCTCTGGCGTGTTGCTGCACACTAAATTTCTGAGCACCGTTGTTGAGCGCTCTGCCGAGGAAAAACAGCGCCGGGAACATTTCGCCAATAGCGCGCTTTATGATGCCTATTACGATGATCTTACGCAGGATCCCGATCTCTGGTGCGATCAGTCGACCCGTCTCACCGGTTGGCGACAACTCGAATCAATGGGCCTGATGTCGCGCGGCGGATGGGTGTGACCTGCTAGCCAATTTCGGCAATGAGGGCGTGATGGCGGGCGGTGTAATCGGCGCGCACAAGGGTGGGCGGGCGCAGGTCAATCGCAAGATCACCGATCACCTCGGGATCGGGTTTGCCAAAGAAACGATCCGCCTCGGCGATGCTGAAACCGGCGATTTCGGTGGCTTCCATCCAGGCGCTTATCTTGTCGGCCTTCTTGATCTTTTTCTTGATCGCAGGCGGAAGAGTGGCGGGCAGGCCAAAGCGGATATGGATCGCCGCGACAAGCCGCTTGTCCAACTCGTCATAGCCCGGCCCGACGGCATTCTTGACCGGCGAAATCATGTCGCCGATCACATATTCCGGCGCGTCATGCAAAAGCGCGGCAAGGCGCCATTTCGCGGGCGCGCGCGGGGTCATGCGGGCAAACAGGCGCTCGACCAAAAGCGAATGCTCGGCCACGGAATAGGCAAAATCGCCCACCGTCTGCCCGTTCCAGCGGGCAACAAAGCTAAGCCCGTGGGCGATATCTTCAATCTCGATATCGACCGGCGTCGGGTCGAGCAGATCAAGCCTGCGGCCAGACAGCATTTTTTGCCATGCACGGGGTGTGGCCAAGGGGGGTGTCCTCAATCAAGTTTGGAGTCTTATGAAGCAGCAATCACTGCTATAATCAACCACCAGCTTATCAAGACCTGCGATTGCGGGGGCTTAACTCCACAAAAGTAAAAACTTTAGCTCAGAACCGGCGACTTTAATCCCGGTCGACATAGACGGTAACGCGGGCGGATAGACCTGCGGCATCAATCACGGAAATTTTTGAAAAGCCTTCGGAAATTCCAGTGAGCGCCGTTTCACGTCGATACACTCCAGTCAGAATTGGTGACCCATTGGCCAGCCACGTAAAGGGCGGTTTGCCGTCACGCATCTTGACCGGGAGGCCGTCACGGGCCGAAAGACGCGCACCATCCGGGGGAAAGATCAGCTTGGGCGCATCAGAAGCAGCCTGAAAAACCGCGTCGCGTCCGGTAAACCGACGCAGGGGTTGAGGCAGTTCCGCTGTGGACACGATCAGCGCCTCGGGCGGAGGGGCGGGCAGCGGATCAATCTTTGGCTTCAGCCGTTGAAAGGCCTCAAAAAGGACCGGCGCTGCCAGATCGCCGCCAAAGGCACCGGGCACCGGTGTACCATCGGCGCGGCCAATCCAGACCCCGGCCACATGCGCCCCGTCAAATCCAACGGCCCAAGCATCGCGATGGCCGTAAGACGTGCCGGTCTTATAGGCCATCCTGCCCGAAGGTGCGCCGTTTGCCGGGGTTATTCCCGCAAGGATATCCGCTACTTGCCAAGCGGCGGATCGGCTGACGATCTGGTGTTGCGCATTACCCGCCGGTCGATCGGCATTCCAATATAGCGGCCGCGCCTTTCCACCTTGTGCCAGCATCGCGTAAAGTTGCACCAGATCGTTCAGCGTCACACCAATACCGCCCAAGGCAACGGCCAATCCGGCCTGATCACCGGGCAGTCTTGCGTCAACGCCAGAGCGGCGTATCACATCCATCAGATGTGCCGGGCCGATTTGATCCATCAGCAAAACAACCGGAATATTGAGCGATTGGCGCAGGGCTTCGGCAACCGGCAGCTCACCTCGAAACTGACCGTCAAAATTTTGCGGTGCGTAACCACCAAAAGCCACAGGCCGGTCATTTATCAACGTTTGCGGATGCGCCAAACCACGATCAAACGCCATGGCATAGACCAGCGGTTTCAACGTGGAGCCAGGGGATCGTACGGCGCGGGTCATATCGACGTACCCCTGTCGCGCAGGGCCAGCATCATAACCGGCAGACCCAACCGAGGCGAGAATTTCGCCGGTGCGGTGATCCGCAACAACCAAAGCAACCGACAAATCATCGGACAACCCGAAAAGAGCCTTGTTCGCCAAACTCTCAAGGCTTTGCTGAAGCGATGCATCCAATGTCAAATGGTGACGGTTTGTCATGGGATCGGCACCCAAAGCCCTGTCGCTCAGATGCGGTGCCAAGGCAGGAAACGCACGACGGCGGGAGGGAACAGGCTCGCTCAATGCAGAGCGAGCCGCCCCGATGGTTAACTGGCCAGACTTTTGCATGCGCGCCAGAACGCGGTCTCGCGCCACCTCAGCCACTGCATGGTTCCGGTCGGGCCGCCGGGCCTCTGGAGATTGCGGAAGCGCAACCAGCAGGGCGGCTTCAGCAGGGGTCAAGCGTTTGGGCTCTTTGCCGAACCACGCCAGAGTTGCCGCGCGGATGCCTTCCAGATTGCCACCATAAGGCGCGCGTGTCAGGTAAAGCGTCAGAATCTGCGCCTTGCCCAGCTTGCGCTCCAACGCCAATGCAAGCCTGATTTGCCGCAGCTTTCCACGCCATCGCCCGGTGCCGCTTTCCTCCAGCAGGCGTGCGACCTGCATTGTCAGGGTTGATCCGCCCGAGATAACCCTGCCATTGACCACCGCCTGCCCGACAGCGCGCAACATGGCGCGCAGATCGACACCCGCGTGGCTATAAAACCGTTTGTCTTCATAGGCGATCAACATTTTCAGAAAACCCGGATCAACGCGGTCAGGGGTCACCGCCAGCCGCCAACGGCCATCGGCCACGGTATAGATACGCAGCATGCCAGCATTGCGATCACGTACCTCAATCGAGGTTTCGTTGATCAACGGTGGCAAATCCGTGACCGTAATCCATTGATCAACACCATCGCGCGCCACGGCAGCAAGCAATAGGACGGCGGCCAGAACAAAGAGCGCGTAGCGCATCATTCAACAACCGTCATATCGCCCGTGGCAGTGCGTGCGCGATAGCGGGGACGGTACATATCCTCAACCGTGGCGGCGGGGTGATGGTAGCGGCCCGGCGATATAGCGCGCACGATATAGGCCAGTTGAAAAGGCTTGTCGCTGCGCCAGTCAACAGCCGCCAAAAACCGATCCGAGCGGAATTCGGAATGCTGGGCTTCCGCAGGTTCAAGCCAGTCCAACGCACCAATATCGCCCGAACGAAGCAGGTTGGGGTTGTCGATCTCCAGCCCGGCGGGCAACGGATCATCGACCATAAGCCGGGCCTCGCCTTTTTCAAACGGAGCGATCCGCAGCACTGTAACCAGCCGCATGCCCGTGGTCACCCGGTCAAGCGAGACCGGATTGCCGTCCATGTCGAAATACTGTCGTTCGATCGCATAGCCATAGCCGCCCGCGTCTGCCGGCACTTGGGGGATGCCAATCGTCGTCAGGGTAATGTCCGTCTCTTTGTCCGAGGTATTGCGAATGGCTTGCGGCGTCAGGGTATCCGCCTCGATCATCCGCACAAACGGACCGGAAACAGATGCACCATTCAGGGTCAGCCCGGCGGTGGTTTTATCGTCGATCAGCGCACGTGCGGCCATCAGGCTCCAGGCCTGTTCCTGTGTCGACATTTCAGGCCCGGCCTGGCTTAGCGCGTTGGCCAGCGTACCCCGGTCGACAACCTTGCTTCCGGCCTCGATTGCCAGCGTCAACAATCCAGCCTTGTCACGCAGGCGCGTCCCATAGTCGGCGCGCCAGTGCTGGCCCTCCTCACCTTTGGGCGCGGCCGATACGCGAACCGCTTGGGCAAACATCCGGTCGGCGCGGGTCTGATCGCCGTAAGACGCCAGCGCCGCCCCCAATTGCGCCGCCGCCAGTGGCGTGGCAAAAGCATCGGCCTTGACGTCCGAATAGTAGCGCAAGTCACCCATTCGCGCCGCCCCTTCACGGGCAAGAACCATCAAGGCATAGGCAATATCTTCGCCACCTTTGTCAAAATCCGGGGCATAGTTCACCCGGTTGCGCAGATTATCCATCGCCATGGCAAAGGCCTGATCCGGCACGCTATGCCCCTCGGCACGCGCACGCGACAGGAAATCAGCAACATAGGCATCCAGCCAAAAATCCCTCGAACTGGCACGCCACAGGCCAAAAGCCCCGTTGCTTGACTGGCGCGTCAGGACACGGGCAATCGCCTGGTCAATCCGCATCTGCACCTTGGCGGCATCACCAAGCCCCACCGCCTGCGCGACCTGATTGTAATACAAGAGCGGCATGGCTTGTGAGGTGACCTGCTCGGTGCAGCCATAAGGATAGCGGTCAAGCGCAGATAGCAGTGCGGGTGCGTTCATGCGCGCCAAGGGACCAGCCGAAAGAATGGCGCGGCCCGATCCGGCGCGATAGGCGGCGAACACCTGATCGTCCAACGTAAAGGTATCCCCTGCCCCGAGCGAGAACCGCCGGGTGGTTGATATCGCCGGATCGTTGGAACGCACGGGCAAGGTAAGCACTTTGGTCAGTTGTTTGCCATCCGGCGTGGTCAGCGCCACGCGCAGTTTGTGGTCACCCTCATCCGTCGCTGTGACCGGCAGCTGTAAGACCGTCTTTTCATGGGTGCCCAGATCAAACCCCGAAGGAGGCGAGCCCGCAAGCGTCACCCCGTCGGCGCTGACGTCCAAACCTATCCGGCCTGTTGGGCCGTCGGCATGCACAATTTCAAGCAGGATGCGGCTGCTATCGCCGGGCGCCAGAAACCGCGGCAGTGATGCGGTAACAACAACCGGGTCGCGCACCAGCACGTCACGCTCTGCCTGTCCCACGGCCTTGCCCGACCACGCCACAGCCATTAGCCGCACGGTGCCGTTGAAATCGGGCATGTCGAAATCTGCGCGGGCTTTGCCGTCAGGGCCAATCGTGACGGGGCCAGAGAAATAGGCCACCAGGTCTTCGATCGGGGGCGGTGACTGGCGTTGCATATTATTACCCGCATCGCCGCCGGAGCGCACCCGTCCGGCGGCCCCGTTCATGCCATCAATCAGGCGGCCATAGATATCACGGATTTCGACACCAAGCCGACGCTGGCCAAAGTAATGCGCCGACGGGTCGGGGCTATCGAACCCGGTGAGGTTCAGAATACCCAGATCAACCGCCGCAAGGGTGACATAACCGGTATCGCCCTCGGCCAGACCCTCAACATTGACCGCCACCTCCAGCGGTCCGCGCGGGGCCAATCTGTCGGGCGCCTCGATGTTGACGCTTAGCTGACGGCTGCCGGGGTCAATCTTGGCATAGCTCAGCCCAAGGGACCGCGCCGGGTTTTGCCCCGCGACCACATTCATCGGCCGGATCACCTGAGCGGTCACATACGCGCCTGCCCCCCAGTCATCAGTCACGGTCAGCGGGATCACGGTCGCGCCTTCAGCCACCTCAACCGCCAGCCGGTCGATCACCCGGTTGGACATCACCGTGATCAGCGCTGTGCCCGCGTAACGCGGCACAATCCGCAACTGCGCGGTGTCACCACTTTGGTAATTCGGCTTGTCCAGTGACAGCTCCAGCGTGTCAGGCGTTTGCGAGGCATCGGCGGGGGCGTACCAGCCCGCGTAAAATTCCATCGACGAGGCCACATATGGGCCGTCCAGACGCTCGACCACCAGCTCATAACTGCCCCATTCAACCGGGGCCGCGACGCCCACAGGCGTATCACCCAGCATTGCATCACCGGTGGCTACACGTTCGCGACGGGTGATCGGCTCCCAGTTCCAGTTGCCGTATTCACGATACCACTGATAACGGGTCTCGATCCGGTTGATGGTCCAGCGAACCTGCATCGGAACGGGGGTGAGGTCTGAGCCAACAGCGATGATCCTGAAACCGGCCTCGGCGCCCTCGGGCACAACGCCGTCAAATTCAGCCTTCAGCCCAATCATCGGGCCGCTAGGGGCCAGCATCCGTGTCAAGCGGCGCTCAACCGGGCGGCCTGATCCTTCGTTGACCTGAATGTTGACCGTCACCTCATAAGGCCGGTCAACCTCAGCGGCCTTGGGCAATTCCACCGGCAGCACCAGCCGCCCGGCAGCATCTGTTACACCGCCATCCAGATAGGTGGTGTTGGTAGAGACCTGTTCATCATGCCTGCCAAAACTGTAGCCAGGGAACGCGGAAAGGCTTCGCTTTGCCTTCAGGCTTGCAATACCGCTGGCTTTGAGCCCGGCACCGGGGGCGCCAAACAGATATCGCGCCTCAATCGTCAGGGGTGGCGTATCGCCGGGGCGGATTTGCCCCTCGGGCAGCGTCAGGTCAAAGTCGATGCGTTCGGGTAGAAAATCTTCGACCAGCAGCAATTGGTGGGCCAGCGCCGGGGCATCCACATCGGCCTTGATATCGAGCGTCCATGTGCCACGCGGGGCGGAGTTGCCGATGGGCATATTGAAAACATGCCCGCCTGCGACATCATCCGCCGATACCTGGCGGGCGTATTCCACACCATCAGGCCGGGTCAGGATCGCGGTCAGGGGTAGGCCGGTGATTGCCGAGGCCACGCCATCACGGGCAAGGGCGGTGGCATGGATGACTTCGCCTGCGCGGTAAGCCCCACGGTCCGTGGTCAGGAATACATCGACCGGCGGCGCCGGGGCCCGGCCTTCAACTCCGCGATCCGAGAGGTCAAAGGCCGGGTCGGTCAAGGACAGGAACGCCATGTCGTCCTGACCCATCGTTGCCATGACCAAGGCAGGAGAGGCGCCACCAGTGCCACGGATCAACCCCGGTGCAAACAATGCATGCCCCTGGGCATCGGTACGCAGAGTGGCCAACTCCCGGTTGGCGCGCGACAGCAGGGTCAGCTCAACCCCGTCCATCGCAGCCGCATCCGACAAGCCACGCACAAAAACATGTAGCCCATCGGTGCCTTTCAGCGTGATCAGCCCCATATCCGTCAGGACAAACCATTGGGTCGCGCCCGGATCTTCATGGGTGTCAACGCCTTTGACGCGCGCGGTCAGGGCATAAATCCCCGGCGTCTGATCAGCCAGAACCTCGCCCATGGGCAGGCGGGTTGTCATGGTCTGGTTCAGCTGGTTTTGCACCTCGCCGACACCCGCCCAGACATCTTCGGCAACATCGTTGGAAAAGCTCTGTGCCTGATACTGACTGAGCGGACGACCAAAATAATCATCCTGTATAGCGCGCAGCAGGTTGCGGTCACTGACCCGGCGCAGAAGCAGCTCGACCCTGTCCAGATTGACGGTTTCAATCGGCAGCGCGGCATCGGCGGCCTTGGGCAGGATATAGGCCCGGCCCGGAAAACTGACCTTGGGGTCGCGATCGCGAACATATAACGACAGCTCCACATCTTTGATCAGGCTTTCACCACTGGCAGCGGGCAGGCCCTTGCGAAACGTCACGCTGTAGCGTTGCCCGTGCTCCACGCCATCAATGCAGATCTGCCGGTCGTCGGCCTGCACCACCAGCCCCTGATCGGGCAGGCGAACATAAGGCGTGTAATCCGTGCCCGCCTTGATCAGCCTCTCGGAAAATTCGGCACAGATGCGCGGGGCGGCACTTTGATTGTCAACGCGATGCTCGGTGATACGAAAGCCATACTTCGCGACGGCCTTTTCCAGGGCTGCAACGATATCCTGCCGCGGCTGAATGCTTTCGGCCAACCGCAAGGCACTGACCATGTCGCGCCCACGCCCGGTTTTCTCTAGCGCCTCGGCCATGACCGACAGGGCCGAGACCCGTGCCGGATCTGTCAAGGCGCGCAGGTAGGCATTGGTTGACGCGCTCAGCGCCCGCGCGCGGTAGCTGCGTTTGTCAGACGGTTGTTCAGTTTTGAGGCGTAACAACAGGCGCGCATATTCGGCCCATAGATCGCTGGTATCCGATTTCGAGAGTGCCGCGCCTGTCCAACGCATGGCGTTCAGAAAATCACTGTTCGCGATCCGTACCTGAGCGGCGTCCAGCATGGTCGCCACATCCCATTGACCTGCCGGATGTGACGGCCCGATGTTAATCGCCTGTTTCAGCGCATTGCGCAAATCGGCATCCGACAGAAAGCCCAGATCGCTGCGGCGCTGATCGGCGATGGCCAGAACACGTGGATCGGCAGGCAAAATCTCGGCCGAAATCGCCCCCTCATAAGGGACCTTCTCTGAAACCTCGCGTTTAAGGAAACAGGCGTTTGACCGGGAATTGAAGGTGTAAGCCTTGCATGATGAATTGCCCAAGCAGGCGTTTGCACAGGCTTGCCGCGTGGTATCAAACAGCGGTTCAAGATCGGCCCCGTAAAAATCGACGTCTTGCGTGACAACCTGATGCCGGTCTGGAACGCTCGATTGGGCGGCGGCCTGAACAGCCAAACTTGCAGCGAAAACGTACATTAGGAAAAAGCGGAACATGGGAACCCTCCTTGGCCTGTGCGGCAATCGTGTCACGTGGTCTGCCATCTGACAACGATTCACCCACGCAATTCAGGGTCTGAGTCCTTTTTGATGGAATGGCTCATACAAAGTTCAACACCGTGAATTGGCCCTGCTTCCAGACGAATAGGCACAATTCCTGCCATGCTGACGGGCCAGGCGGCCCGCCAGGATCGTTACCGGATCAGGATTGCGGTGACGGTTTTGCCAGCCACCTGCGGCAAGGTCAGATGATCCGCACCTGGGTGCCGACCGGAGAGATATCAAACAGCTCTGCAATCATCTCATTGTAGAGACCGATACATCCGTCCGAAGAGGGTCTTCCGATCTTGCGGGTATCGTGCGTGCCGTGAATGATATACGCAGGCCAGCTCAGATACATTGCATGCGTGCCAAGCGGGTTGTCAGGGCCGGGCGGCATGTAATGCCAGTCCGGAAACCGTTCCATCATCGACGCGGTCGGTGTCCAGTCGGGACCAACTTTCTTGCGGACGATTTTGGTGTAACCGCGCTTGGTCAGCTCCTCAGAGGCGGGAACGGACGTGGGGTAGACGCGATAATCCTGGCCGTCGCCGCTCCAGTAATGCAGCGCGCGTGATCCGGTATCCGCGACGATGGTGGCGACACCCAGATCGTCGAAATGATCGCGCCAATCCTGGGTGATGAAACTTGACTGGTTTCGCCTGTTTGTTTCCACCGCAGGCTGCGCGCGCAACAAGGTGGGCGCGGCCAGACTACTTGTCAGGGCAATGCCAGACATCAGGGCATGGCGCCGTGTCATTTGGCTTTTCATTATGGTCTCCTCTTTCATGCTCTCAGCGTCAAGAACGGCGCCATCCTTTCGATCTGCGCCGTATCGTGATAGGTTTTGACGGGACCAAATGTAGGCCCGTCCTTGCGGACATCCGCCGGGGCGCCCAAGACGTGGGGGCGCCGATAACACGGCAAAACCCGCAATCCGGCAGGCATCTGAACAGGTGACAGTACGCTCCCCAAGAAGATATCTACATGTTTCATGCTGCGTAAGTCGCCGTGCGGCCTTAAGCGAGGCTTAAGGTCTACGGATCATCGCAGGCTAGTTGAAAAGGAGGTCCCTTCATGCGCGTTCTGATCGTCGAGGATGATGAATCTCTGGCCGACGGTCTGTCTGTCGGCCTGCGACTGTCCGGCCTCACGCCCGAATTGGTGACGACAATCGCAGACGCGCACGAGGCCGTGGCGCAGGGTGGGTTTGCCGCGATCTTGCTCGATATCATGCTGCCGGATGGCACAGGGATAGATTTTCTGTCGGATTTGCGGTCACGCGCCGATACCACGCCGGTCCTGCTGCTCACTGCGTTAGATCAGGTGCAGGACCGGGTCACGGGGCTGGATGCCGGGGCGGATGACTATCTTGGCAAGCCGTTCGACCTTGACGAAGTGCTCGCCCGCTTGCGAGCAATCGTGCGGCGCGCGGAGGGTCGTGCCGATGCCGCTCTCAGATGGAACGGTCTTGATGTCGATCCGGCCCGGATGAGCGCGCGGATGCAAGGTCAGTCAATCGAATTCTCCCCCAGGGAGTTCGCGATACTGCGCGCACTTCTGGAACGACCTGGCGCAATTCTTTCCAAATCCTTACTCGAAGACCGCCTGTATGGATGGCAGGATGGTGTTGAAAGCAATGCCGTTGAGGTTCACGTCCACAAACTGCGTGCCAAACTTGGTGCCGATTTCATCCAGACGGTGCGCGGCGCCGGTTATCGTTTGGCTAAGGACAGGTCATGAATTCAATCCGGATCAGGTTGTTCGCCATCTTGCTTGCCGCGACGGGTATCGTGTGGCTCTCGGCTTTTATATGGGTTCAGCAATCCACCCGCGCCAAGGTCGAGCGCGTGCTTGATGCCCGTCTGGCCGAGGCCGGTCAGATGGTGTCTTCACTGATTTCGGACCAGCGTATCGATGTGGCTCGTGCCCCGGCGACGGTGACAGAGACCCCTACCGATGGCGAGTTTTCGCCAGTCGGCTATTCACACAAACTGTCCTGTCAGATCTGGTCCCTCGACGGGATATTGGTTGGAAGCTCGAAAAGCGCGCCTACCGCACAGTTGACCAGTGACGACACCGGGTTCAGCATCAATGCCATTGATGGAGAGAGATGGCGTGTCTATTCCGTGGTCAACGAGACGCTGGGACTGCGGATAATGGTGGGTGACAGCTATACTGTCCGGGACCGTCTCGTTCGGGATGTTACCAAGGGGCTCGCCCTTCCGGCACTGCTGATGTTCCCGATCCTCGCCGGTCTGATACTGTTCAGTGTACGGCGTGGTTTGGTGCCGCTTGAACAGATGGCCGCCGCTTTGTCGCGACGCCCCGCCGACAATCTCAGCCCTATGGCGGTGGCATCGCTGCCGCGTGAAATTAAACCTATGGGCGATGCGCTGAACGGTCTTTTTTCCCGAGTAGATGCGATGCGCGACCGCGAGAAAAGCTTTACCTCGTTTGCGGCTCATGAGCTCAAGACACCTCTGGCAGGAATAAAGACGCAGGCGCAGGTCGCGGCGATGGCGCCCGATTCCGAAACGCGCGGGCAGGCATTGCATCGCATCCAACTGGGCGTCGAACGCGCCGACAGAATGGTCAAGCAACTGCTGGCTCTCGCTTCGCTGGACACGGGCGATGGCACAAGCGACGGCACTTGCAACGTGATCTCGGTGGTTAAGGCGGCCATATCGGATCTGACACGTGTCGCCACCGACAATCACGTGTCGGTCCAAATGGGTGACCGCACCGATGGCAAGACGCAGGCAAATGCAGTCCTTCTGACGGTTGCCGTGCGAAATGTCCTTGAGAATGCAATCATCGCCTCGCCACCCGGCGCCACGGTAGAAATCGTCGTCTCCAGGGACGGCGAGCACTGTCTGGTGGCCGTGCTCGATCGCGGACCAGGAATCTCGGGGCTGGATCGGGCGCGGATAACGGATCGGTTCTATCGCGGAAACGGTGCGAAAGAGGGTGGCAGCGGACTCGGATTGTCGATCGTTGCCACCGCTTTGCAACGTCTTGGTGGCACCGTCGATTTCGACTCGCGTGCAGATGGCGGAGAAATTGTCACCCTGGTGTTTCCGCAAGGTTGAATGGATTTCGCACCGTCTGATCCAAAGAACATCAAGCGCAAACAGGCCTGTGCCGTCAACGCTGCCGCTTCAGGCGGTGCCAAACCGCGCCAGGCGGACGCCCTTGCTTTCAAGCTTTTCACGAACGGCGCGGGCAATATCCAGCGCCTCTGTGGTGTCGCCATGCACACAGATCGTATCGACACGCGTTGCGATCCGTTTACCGCTTTCCGCGATGATCGCGTTTTCCGTGACCATCCCAAGGATGCGATCCGCCGCCACGCCAGCATCATGGATAACCGCACCGGGACGCTTGCGGTCAACCAGTGTGGCATCGTCATTATAAGCGCGGTCGGCGAAAATCTCACCGGCCCAGTTACACCCAAGTTCCTCTGCAACCTGCTGCATCGGGGTGGCGGCCAGAACGAGAATGGTGATATCCGGCGCGATCTCCAGCGCGGCGCGGTAACAGGTGCGTGCAAGGTCGCCGTCCTCGCTGGCCATGTTCGAGAGCGCACCGTGCAATTTGAAGTGCCTGACCTGCGACCCGGCGGCACGGGCCATCGCCAGCGACGCGCCCAATTGATACTGAATCATATTGCGCAGGCTGTCAGGTGAGAGGGTCATCCGGCGGCGGCCAAACCCCTGAAGGTCGCCAAATCCCGGATGCGCGCCGATGCCGACGCCCTTGTCCTGGGCCAATCGCATGGTACGCGCCATCACGTCGGGATCGCCGGCATGAAAACCACAGGCGATATTGGCCGAGGTGACGACATCCAAAAGGGCGGCGTCGTTGCCCATGGTCCAGTCACCAAATGATTCGCCCATATCGGCATTGAGATCGACGGTTCGTGCCATTGCGCTAGTCCTCTATGTGGTCCCATCCGGTGATCGCCCCACTGATCAACTGATAGCTCAGCAAATCGTGCATGCGGTGCGGGTCGCGGATCAGCGGTTGCACCGAACGTGCCATGTCGGCGCGCAGGGTTTCAAGGGGGCGATGTGCTGCGAGCGCCTGTTCATGGGTCACGAATTCGAACCTCAAGGGCGTACCGGGCGTCGCCTGCGCCACTTTGGCAAAGTCGCCGGGCGTGACCGTACCGATACGGGGATATCCGCCAACGGTCTGACATTCGGGCAGCAAGACGAAGGGCTGGCCATCGCCGGTCATCTGAATATCGCCGACGGTCATGCATTCCGACAGGATCGTAAGCTGTTCACCAGTCGAAAACGGCGGGCCCTCAAACGCAAGCTCGGCGCCCTGACGATTGCCGCGTGGGGTGCGCTCAAACGCGGTGGCCTCGAATCGCGCGCGCACATCCTCGGGGAAGTGAGCGGTGTGAACACTTGGTAAAACAGTGACTGTTCCACCGGAAAACCGGTCTTGCGGTATCAGGACATTGCCGGTTTGATCGAGCAGTGGATCGGTGCCGACAGGCAGGTGATCGCCGCTTTGAATGAGCTTGCCGATGCCCGCGGTCAGATGCGCGGCGCGGCTTGCGAGAAACGGTTTGCTGTCGATTCCACCGCCCACATGCAGATACCCGTAATTACCAGACCTGGCCGCGCCAAGTGTAAGGCGCTGGCCCGCAGCCATGAGGTAACTGGCATTCCAGACCACGGTCGCGCCATCAAGATCGGCCTTCATCGGGGCCCCGGTAAGGGCGATGCGGATATCCTGTGTCGCCTCGAACTCGCCGCCCATGCCGGCCATTTCAATCGCCGCAAGCCCAAGGCTCTGGCCAAGCAGTGCGGCCCCTTCGGCAAGCGCAACCCGATCTGCGGCACCGCCCGCCGCCAGCCCGTAAACAAGCTGTCCTTTGCGGCCCAGATCCTGAACCGTCATGGCGGGGCCGGCCCGCCGCACGATCAAGGCGGCCGTCATGTGATCACCTCGGACGTGGCGCCGCCAAGCCCGGTCTGGTCGGTGTTTTCGATCTCGGTCAGCTCTTGCTCAGAGATTGGCGCGAACAGGATTTCATCCCCGACACCAAGGGTAAACGGCGCGTCCTGATCCGGGCGAAAACCACGAAAGGCGGTTTGCCCGATCATCCGCCAACCGGTCGGCGTTGAGGCCGTAAATAGAACCAACTGCCGGATCGCCACCGCGATGGCCCCCGTCGGCACCTGTTTGGTCAGCCCCGATTGGCGTGGGATATTCCAATGCGGTGGCAAGGTGCCAAGATAGGGCTGTCCGGGGGCAAAGCCGATTGTGAGAACACGCACGCGGGTGCTTGTCATTTCCTCGATCGCCCGATCCCGGTCGATCCCTGCCAACTTGGCGGCCTCATCAAGTTGCGGTCCGCGTGTGCCGCCAAAGGCAGCGGGCACACGCCACAGGCGCCGCCCCTGCGGCAGCGGCACATCGGCCCAATCCGTGCCATCCAAAAGCGCCAAAAGCTGCGCGCGGATATGATCCAAGTCGGATTTCAGAGGGTCGAACAGGACAAAGGTCGAGGCGAGCGATGTTGTCGTTTCGGTGATGCCCTCAATATCGGCGGCTTCGACCCGCCCGCGAAAGGCGAGCGCCGCGCGATTGGCCCCGTCTGACAAGCGCTCGGCAAAGGTGATCAACAACCCGTCAAGGCCGACGTTTTGAAGCCTTGGAAAAGTCTTTGACTGTTTGGCTTGATCTGTCACCGTCACCTAACCTTGATGATATCACTTGTCACAATCTCAAAACGATGATAAATTGTCAACATAATACGTGTAAAAAGATATCGTTTAGGTATCAAACCAACGGGAGACGAAAAGAATGAAAGTACTTAACGCAGCATTTTTTGCGGCAGGCATGGCCATGGCCGCACCGGTCCTCGCCGAAAGTTGGGACATGCCCACACCCTATGGCGACAGCACCTTTCACACCGTCAACATTCAGCAGTTTGCCAAGGATGTAGAGGCGGCCACCAACGGCGATCTGACCATCACCGTGCATTCCGCCGGGTCGCTGTATCCGCATCCGGAAATCAAGAACGCCGTGCGCTCGCGTCAGGTGCCGATCGGCGAATTTTTCCTGTCGCGGCTCTCGAACGAGGATCTCGCCTATGGTCTCGACAGTCAGCCGTTTCTGGCCACCAATTATGACGATGCCGCCAAGCTTTGGGCCGCTCAGAAACCTGTGATCGCCGAGTTGATGGCCGCCGAGGGGCTGATGCCGTTGTTCTCGGTGCCCTGGCCCGCGCAGGGGCTTTATACCAATGGTGAAATCAAGACCGTCGATGATCTGGCCGGTCTGCGGTTCCGCGCCTACAATGCAACGCTGGAAGAATTCGCCGCTGCCGTCAACGCGGCCCCGGTTCAGGTCGAAGCCCCTGACATTCCGCAGGCCTTTGCCACGGGTCAGGTTCAGGCGATGATCACCTCGCCCTCGACCGGTGCCAATTCCAAGGCCTGGGATTTCCTGAGCCATTATTCCCCGATCGACGCATGGTTGCCGAAAAACATCGTGGTTGTGAACAAGCGCGTCTTTGACAAGCTGTCGCCAGAGACGCAATCGGCCGTCATCGAGGCCGCAGCGGCGGCAGAAACCCGCGGCTGGGATATGTCACGCGCCGAGGCGGCCGAGAAAACCAAGGTGATGGCGGATAACGGCGTGGCCATCGTGCCCCCGTCCGATGAGTTGACAACTGGCCTTCAGGCGATTGGTGCGACCATGCTTGAAAGCTGGAAGGCGAACGCGAGCGAAAGCGCGATGGCCATTCTGGACGCTTACCAGAAATAGACGCACCCGGCACAGCATGGCCAATGCGCGATGCTGTGCCCCACTTACCCCCTGACCAACGCCAAGAGGAGCCCACATAATGCGGCAACTACTTGATCGGCTCTATCAGATCGCGGGCGCTATTGCGGCACTGTCTATCCTTGGCATTTGTCTTGTGGTCTCGGCGCAGGTTGTCCTGAATATTCTGGCGCGACTTGGCGGACCGGAGTTGTCCTTTACCATTCCCTCTTACGCCGATTTCGCCGGGTATATGCTCTCTACCGCGTCGTTCATGGCGCTTGCCTATACCCTGCGCAGCGGAAACCATATTCGCGTTAATCTTTTCGTTCAGAAACTGAGCGACGGCCCGAAATGGGCATTTGAAATTGTCGTTCTGGCGCTTGGCATCGCGATCACCGGCTATGCCACGTGGTATGCCGGGGCCGTGATGGCCGAAAGCATCGAATATGGCGATATCTCGACCGGCATCATCGCCATCCCGCTCTGGATACCACAGACGGCGATGGTTGCGGGGCTTGGCCTTTTGACCATCGCCCTTATCGACACATTGATCGAAGCCCTGATCGCCCGCGCGCCTGTGCTTCTCGATTCAGGATCGGAATAACCCATGTCAGACCCGATGGTTTTCACCGTTTTGCTCTCTGTCCTGCTGGTGCTGTTGGCGATGGGCATGTGGGTGGCGCTCTCGCTGACGATCATGGCCTTTGTCGCGCTGGTGTTCTTTGCAAATCCGCCCGCCGGTCAGGTTCTGGCTACCACGCTCTGGGGGCATAGCCATAGCTGGCCGCTGGCCGCCTTGCCGCTTTTCATCCTGATGGGCGAGATATTGCTGCGATCCCGCCTGAGCCAGGACATGTTTTCAGGCCTCGCCCCCTGGCTTGGCCGTATTCCGGGGCGATTGTTGCATGTCAACATCCTCGGCTGTGCGATTTTCGCGGCTGTTTCGGGTTCGTCCGCCGCCACCGCCGCCACGATCGGGCGCATGTCGGTGCCGGAACTGACCGAACGCGGCTATCCGGAAAAACTTATCCTTGGCACGCTGGCCGGCTCTGCCACACTGGGTCTGCTGATCCCGCCCTCGATCATCCTGATCGTTTATGGCGTGGCAACAGAGCAATCCATCGCGCGGTTGTTCGTGGCCGGGGTTCTGCCCGGTTTGATGCTGGTCGGGTTGTTCATCGGCTATGTAGCGCTCAGGGCGGTTATGAACCCGGCGAGCATTCCCGCACTTGATGGCACCTATTCCTTCGGTGAAAAGCTGCGTGCGTCGCGCAGGCTTATCCCGGTTCTGTTGTTGATCGGCGGCGTTATCGGCTCGATCTATTCCGGGGTGGCCTCGCCCACGGATGCCGCCGCCCTGGGCGTTGTCTTGTCCATCGTGTTGGCAATGTCGACCGGTGGGTTTGGCTTTGCCGACTTTATGGATGCGCTTTTGTCGGCGACCAAGACCTCCTGCATGATCGCCTTCATCCTGATGGGCGCGGCGTTTTTGTCGATCTCGATGGGCTTTACCGGCATCCCGCGCAACCTTGCCACCTGGATCGGCGGGTTTGATTTGTCACCCTATGCGCTTCTGGCCGCGCTTACGGTGTTCTTCGTCATCCTGGGCTGCTTTCTGGACGGGATTTCGGTTGTGGTGCTGACCACTTCGATCATCCTGCCCATGGTCGAGGCCGCCGGAATCGACCCGCTCTGGTTTGGCATCTACCTTGTGCTGGTCGTTGAAATGAGTCAGATCACACCGCCCGTCGGCTTTAACCTCTTTGTCATTCAGGGCCTGACCGGGATCAATATCCTGCAGGTCGCAAGTGCCGCGATGCCGTTCTTTTTTCTGCTGCTTCTCGGCGCGCTTTTGATCACGGTGTTTCCGTCAATCGTAACGGTCTTGCCAAACGCCATGGGAAATTAAAGCGACGAGGCGGCCCGACTTGCCTGATCATACTGGCCCGACATCGTGCGCAGGGTCGATGCAATCTCGGCAAGCTCGGCACCGGAAACCCCGGTCCGGGGCATACCGCTTAGAAAGCATTCCTTGCGCACCTTGCGGTAGACATCGCAAAGTGCGGCCCCGGTTTCTGAAGTGCGATAGAACACTTCCTTGCCACGCTTTTCCGAGGTCACAAGCCCGAGTTTGAGCAATTTGCGTAGGGCATAATTGATGGTGTGGCTGTCTTCGATGTTCAGCATGAACCCGATATCGGCCAGCCGCTTTTCGCGGTCCCGGTGATTGACGTTATGCAACACCAGAATTTCCAACGAGCTAAGCTCGGGCATGCCTGCGGCATTCATGCATTTTTGCATCCAGCGGCTGAACGCATTATAGGCAATGATCAGGCCATATTCGAATTCCGAGGTTTCCCAGCCCTCGCCTTCGGCCAGATGACGAGAGGATACAATACGTCGGCGGTCGGGTTCGCTCATCAAGGCTTTCCTGCAAATCGTTTATAAAGTGTCTGTAAATTCAGTATATATCAAAAATGTCGGGATTTGAACGCTTCCCGAGAAATTCATCCTCTCCCTGAACGGCGCCCCAAAGCAACCCTGCCTTTGAGCATCACAATGTCCGGCCACCTTGATTGATCCTTCCCTGCATCTTCTGGCCGAAAATATCCCGGGGAGTGTGAGGGGCAGCGCCCCTCACCCCAGACCCTGCACCACTGTGCAGGGGTTACTTGCCAAACGACACGCCCATATCCCAGAACGCAACTTCAAGCCGGGTCGCAGTCGTAAAGCGCTGTGACATCCGCTCCCAACCGGGGGTGGCTTCCGGGCTCTCGCCAAGACGGCGCAGGACCGCCCCGTCAAACAGCGCACCGGCGTTGCGACAGGCCTGTTGATACTCGTCACCGGCATAGGTGTTGATCCAGTCGGCATAGGGATGATCGGCATGGCTATCCGCCGCAAGCCGTGCGCCAATCTCGCCGTATCCCATCACACAGGGCACAAGCGCCGCGATCAGGTCAATGAAACTACCTGAATGCCCCGCATCCATCACATAGCGCGTATAAGCAAGGTTGGCCGGGTGTTCGACGGCGGTGAAAAGCTCCTGTTCGCTCAGGCCTTCGGCGGCGCAGGTTTTGACATGCAGGCTGATCTCGCCATTGACCAGAACATCCACCGATGACGCACAGGCGCGCATTTCCTCAAGCGTGTCGGCCTTGGTAACGGCAAGCGCCCAGGCCCGAGAGAAATGGATCAGAAAGATGTAATCCTGAACCAGATAGCCAAGAAACGCCTTGCGCGGCAGCGACCCATCGCCAAGGCCTTCGACAAAGGCATGATGAGTATAATCCTGCCAGACCTGCCCCGCCGCATCGCGCAGGCGGGGAAAGGTGGTCCCATACTCGCCGGTCATTCTGCGCTCAGGTCCAGAGCAAGACCCGAAACGGGTGTCACCTCTTCGATCATGCCGGAGCCCTTCAGGAAGGCTTCAAACCGGGTATAGCGCGCATGATCAAGCGCCGAGGGGCGCAACGCAAACCGCGGCACGGTATCGACCCAGGCTTTCGCGTTCAGCTCGTCACGAAGCTCGGCCGAGGTGCCGGCAAATATTTCCCAGCTTTCGGTGGGGTGGTTGACAATGTATTGCGTCGCGCGCTCGGTGGCGAAAAGAAAGCGGCGGATCACATCGGCATTCATGGTCGCGGGATTGGCCACATAGATAAGCTCATCATAGGCGGGAATACCCTCTTCCTCGATGAAGAAACAGTGCCCCGGCACGCCTTCGATCTCCATCTGGTTCAGCTCGAAATTGCGATAGGCGCCGATCACCGCATCGACCTGACCCGACATAAGCGAGGGCGACAGCGACCAGTTCACGCTGACCAGTTCGATATCGTCAAGCGACATGCCATGCTGCCCCAGAATGGCGGACAACAGTGCCTCTTCAACACCGGCGACCGAAAAGCCAACCTTGCGCCCCTTGAGGTCTGCACTTGATTTGATCGGCCCGTCTTTGAGCACCAAAAGACAGTTCAGCGGCGTCGCCACCAGCGTGCCAACCCGGCGCAGCGGCAGGCCGCCCTCGATCTGCATATGAAGCTGAGGCTGATAGGAAATCGCAAGATCGGCCTGACCGGCGGCGACCATCTTGGGCGGGTCGCTTGGGTCGGCGGGGGCGACGATCTCGACCTCAAGACCGGCGTCTTTGAAGTAACCAAGTTCCTGCGCCACAATGATGGGGCCATGATCGGGGTTCACGAACCAGTCAAGCAACAGCGTCATCCGATCCTGTGCCATGGCGGGGGCGGTCGCCAACAGGGCAACCATAAGCGCGAGATATTTCATTCAGTCGTCTCCTTGGGTGTCATTGGGGCTGTCGCCAAGCGCGATCAGTGCAATCTCTCCGGGCCAATGTTGGCGCAGACGCGTGGCGGCCTGCCACGCGCGCAGGCCCGAGCGACAGGCCAGAACGGCGCGTTGCCCTTTGTCGGGCAGCGGCGGGATATCGAAATCGGCAACAATGCGCCGCGCGGCACCCGCAAGGGCGGGGCCGGGTTCATCAGCCGCGCGCAAATCGGTCAGGGCGTCATTGGTGCAAATCTCGCTGGCGGCGATAAAGGTAAACCCGCCGTCCGGCTCTGGCGCGCCCTCAAACCGGAATCCGCCAAAGCGGAGGCCGAGGGCCTCAAAACTCACCAATTGCCCAAGTGGATCCGGCTCTATTCCGGCCAGAACGGCCAACGTCATCTGCGCCTGCACTGCGCCCATCACGCCCACGGCTGGCCCCAGAACGCCATCGGCGTCGCAGCTTCCCAAGCGGTCCGGCAGGTCGGGAAACACCGCACGCAAAGAGGGTGCGCCACCACAGAATCCACCGCAATAACCCGAGGTGCCCACAACAGTGGCACTGACCAGTGGCAGGGTTAGCGCGGTGCAAATATCGGACAGAACATAGCTTGCCGCGAAACTGTCTGCGCAATCAAGGATCACGTTTTGCCCCATGCAAAGCGCTTTGGCGTTTTGGGGGTCAAGCCGTTCAACCAACGGCCTGACCCGACACTCGGGATTGAGCGCAGCCATATGCACGGCCGCGACCTCGGCTTTGGGCTGGCCGATATCGGCCTCGCGAAACAGCGTCTGGCGATGCAGATTGCTGAGCGCGACGGTGTCGTGATCCACCAGCGTGATGTGCCCCACACCAGCCCCGACAAGATATTGCAGCGCTGGCGCGGCAAGCCCACCTGCACCGACCACGAGAACCCGCGCCGCCCGCAGCCTTTCCTGTGCCTTTGGGCCAAATTCAGGCACCGCGATCTGGCGCGCGTATCGGGTCATGCCGTGGCCCCAAGCCATTGGCGCACCCGCCCCTCGGGATCATCGTTCAGCGTGATATCGGTAACCGCCGCGACAATATCGGCGCCTGCCTCAAACACTCCAGCGGCGCGTTCCACCGACATGCCGCCAATCGCGACAAGGGGGATATCGCCAATCACCGCCTTCCATTCGGTCAGCTTTTCCAGACCCTGTTCTTGCCATTTCATCTTTTTCAGGATCGTCGGATAGATCGGCCCGAGGGCAACATAACCGGGATCGAACGACAAGGCGCGATCAAGCTCGGCGCGGTCATGGGTGCTTAGGCCAAGCTTGAGCCCTGCCCGCCGGATCGCGGCGATATCGGCATCATCAAGATCTTCCTGCCCGAGGTGAATCCAGTCACAGCCCGCGTCAATCGCGATCTGCCAATAGTCGTTGACCACCAAAATAGCACCCTGCGCACGGCACAGCGCCTGTGCCTTGATCACGGCGGCGCGCACCACATCGAGGGGCGCGTCCTTGATGCGCAGCTGCACCAGTTTTACACCAAGCGGCAACAGCCGCTCAAGCCAAGCGAGATCGTCGAAAATCGGATAGAACCGCGGAAGGGTCATGCCAGAAACGCCTTTCCCAAAACCGGGGTCGAGGGGGCCGCCATATCGCGCGGCTCCATCGGGTCGGCCTCGAATGCAAACCGCCCGGCCTCTAGCGCGCGGGCAAAGCCTTCGGCCATCAACGCCGGATCACCGGCCTTGGCGACGGCGGTATTCAAAAGCACCGCGTCATAGCCAAGCTCCATCGCCTGCGCCGCCTGACTTGGCAGGCCAAGACCGGCATCCACCACCAGCGGCACATCAGGGAAATGCGCCCGCAACGAGCGCAGCCCGTAGACGTTATTCAGACCCAAACCCGTGCCAATCGGCGCGCCCCAAGGCATCAGCACACGACAGCCCGCCTCGATCAGGCGATCGCAAAGCACAAGGTCTTCGGTGCAATAGGGAAACACCTGAAACCCGTCATCGGTCAGGATGCGCGCCGCCTCGACGAGGCCAAAAGGATCGGGTTGCAGGGTGTCGGCATGGCCGATGACCTCAAGCTTGATCCAGGGCGTGTCAAACAGCTCGCGGGCCATCTGTGCGGTGGTGACCGCCTCGCGGACCGAATGACACCCGGCGGTATTGGGCAGCAGCTTGACTCCCAGATCGGCAATCAGATCCCAGAAATCCTGACCGGCGCGCTCGCCGCCCGCCTCGCGGCGCACGGAGACCGTGGCAATTCCCGCGCCCGAGCGTTTGAACGCCTGCGCCAGAATGGCAGGCGAGGGATATTGCGCCGTGCCAAGCATGAGCCGTGAATTGACCTCTGTCTCGTAAAAGATAGGCATGCTAGCCTCCTTGCCGCGGGGCAACGATTTCGATTCGATCGCCCATGGTTAGGGTCTGTTTTTCACGCATTGCAGCGGGCACAAAGGCCTCGTTCACCGCCGTGGCGATCTTGGCCTGCCCGTGGCCCAGCTCATCCAACAGGCCCGCCAGCGTGGTCGCAACCGTGTCATGTGACGCGCCGTTAACTATGATCTTCATCCATCACCTCCGGTATCTGACCGTCGAGCACCAAATCCGCCGCCATCCGCGCCAAAGCAGGCGACAGAAGAAACCCGTGCCGGAACAAGCCGTTCACATAGATCGTGCCGCCCCGCCTGCGAATGCGCGGCAGGTTGTCGGCAAAGGCCGGGCGCGCGTCGGTGCCAATTTCCAAAAGCTCGGCCTCGCCAAAGGCGGGGTGAAGCACATAGGCCGCCGACAGCAATTCCATCACCGAGCGCACCGAGGCGCGCCCGCGCTCACCGCTTTCGATCTGGGTCGCACCCAACATGAACACCCCATCCCCACGCGGCACGATGTAAAGCGGAAAGCGCGGATGCAATAACCGGACCGGGCGCGACAAAGTAAGATCCGGCGCACGTAGGATCACCATCTCGCCCTTGACACCGCGCAGGTCCTTGAGCGCATCGCGCGCCGCAAGCCCGCGACAGTCGATCACATTCGGGGCGGTCGGCGCCGCATTGGTCTGTTCAAAGGTCACGCCATCCTTGATCAGGCGCGCGCGTAGGGTGGTCAGCGACTGGCGCGGATTGATATGCGCCTCGTCCTTGAAATACAGGGCGCGATCAAAGTGATCGGCCAAAAGCGGCTCTAACCCGCCCAAATTCGCGCCAGATACCGTTTCATGACCGCTGGTACGACGGGCGAATTGCGAGAGCTCGGCCCGATCCCGCGCAAGGGTGACAACGAGCGATCCATTGCGATGCACCTCTGCGCCGTGGGTCTGCCACCAGGTGGCGGCCTCCTGACCCAAACGCACGACCGGTTCCTCGGCGGTATAGCCTTCGCAAAATGGCGCCAGCATGCCACCCGCCCACCATGAACAGGCCTGCGGGCCGGGACCGGGGGCCGGGTCAAGCAGGGTCACTAACGCCCCGCGTGCGCGCAGTTCCGATGCAACGCAAAGCCCGACGACCCCGGCACCACGAATGATCACCGGTGTGGTCATGTCCAGACCTCGTGGAAATGATGCACCGGGCCGTGACCACGCCCAATCTCAAGGCTATCGGCGGCGACAATCGCACGGTGAAGCCAATGGTGCGCGCTCTCGACCGCCTGCACCAGAGGCATCCCTTTGGCCAGACCGGCGGCGATGGCAGATGACATCGTACAGCCAGTGCCGTGGGTGTTGCGCGTCGCGATGCGGGGCGCGTCAAGCTGCACCACCTCAGTGGCCAACAACCAATCGGTGCAGATATCGCCCGTGCCATGCCCGCCCTTCATCAAAACGGCCTTGGCCCCCATGTCACGCAAGCGATTGCCCTGCTCCTGCATCTCCTGGTCTGTGGCGGCCTCGGGCAGACCCAAAAGGCTTGCCGCCTCGGGCAGGTTCGGGGTCAGAAGGTCGGCGCGCGGCAAAAGATGCGTGATCAGGGCGCTGCGGGCGGCATCAGGCAACAGACGCGCGCCGGACTTTGCGACCATCACCGGGTCAAGCACCACCGGCCCAGCGAACCCGCGCAACGCCTTGGCGACCGTCTCGATCAGGCTGGCATCGCCCAGCATTCCGATCTTGATCGCATCGACCCTGATATCGCCCAAAACCGCCGCGATCTGGGCGGCGACCATGGCATTGGGGATGGCGAAAACATCAGTGACGTTACAGGTATTTTGCGCCGTGACGGCGGTGATCGCGCTGGCACCAAAGACGCCAAGCGCGGAAAAAGTCTTGAGGTCGGCCTGAATGCCCGCGCCGCCGCCGCTATCGGAGCCGGCGATTGTCAAAGCTGTGGGTGTGGTCATCGCGCGGCCTTTCTTTCCAGTCTTGTCAGAAACGGAAAGCGGCCTGATCTGGCTTTGGCGAACCATGGCATTTCCGTTTCCTACGCCGGTATCAACCGGATCAGGTTCGATGGGTTGGCTTTTCGCCTCTCAGCCTGACAAGCAGGCACCCCAACGGATTTGCGATAGGTTTAGCAGCAGAAAACCCCACGGGCAAGCGAGGATTGCGCCGCAGGACGGGGCCGACCGCATGACGGAAATACGGAACGAAAAAGGCCCCGCCATTGCGGCGGGGCAGGTGGAAAGTGCCTGATAAGTCAGGTCTCAGGCACCGGCGGTGTTCTGTAAAACCTAGTTCGGGCGCTCTGTCATTTCGGCGCGGATTTGCTGGCGCAAAAGGTCGATCGGCACGGTCTTGCCATCGCGTTTAAAGCACCAATAGGTCCAGCCGTTGCAGGACGGCGCGCCTTCAAGATGGGCGCCAACCTGATGGATGCTTCCTTTGACATCATCCCCGATCAGCGTACCATCGGCACGCACCTTGGCCTTGTGACGGCCATTCATGCTAAGCAGTTCTTCACCGGGGCGCAGCATGCCGCGTTCGACCAGCTGACCAAAGGGCACGCGCGGCTCTGCACGTTTCGAGGTCGAAACCCGAAGCGCCTCGCGGTCGAACTTTCGGGTGTCGCCAAGCCGCTTTTCGGCGACCTTGCGATAGGCCTCTTCGCGCTCGATGCCGATGTAATCGCGGCCAAGCATCTTGGCCACGGCACCGGTGGTGCCGGTGCCAAAGAACGGGTCAAGCACGACATCGCCTGGATTGGTCGAGCCGACCAGAATGCGGTGCAAGAGGCTCTCGGGTTTCTGGGTCGGATGGGCCTTGTCGCCGTGCTCGTCCTTGAGACGCTCGTGCCCGGTACAGATCGGCAGAACCCAGTCGCTGCGCATCTGGATGCCGTCATTCAGCGATTTAAGGGCTTCATAGTTGAAGGTGTATTTGCCACCTTCCTCTTTGCTGGCCCAGATCATCGTTTCATGGGCATTGGTCAGGCGCTTGCCACGAAAGTTGGGCATCGGATTGGATTTGCGCCAGACAACATCATTCAGGATCCAGAACCCCTGGTCTTGCAAGGCGGCCCCGACCCGAAAGATGTTGTGATAAGAGCCGATTACCCAAATTGCCCCCGTGGGTTTGAGTAATCGGCGCGCCGCCTTGAGCCAGTCTTGGGTGAATCTGTCGTAGGCGGCGAATGAGGAAAACTGATCCCAGGCGTCGTCAACCGCGTCCACCTGGCTATTGTCAGGGCGATGCAGGTCGCCCTTGAGCTGAAGATTATAGGGCGGGTCGGCAAAGATCAGGTCGACACTGGCCTCGGGAAGGCTGTTCATAACCTCGATGCATTCACCGGCAATTATCGTATTGAGAGGGAGCGCGGGCGCCCCTTTTGCTTTGGTCATCGTCTTCATTTTCTGCCTCTGTCCCGGCGCTTGGTGCGCTCTGGTTGTTGAGGTCAAAGATGAGTCAAAGCTGATTCGCCGTCAATTTCTTTTTTGAATCAGTGGGTTAGTTATTTTTCTTGATACAAGATGTTGTGTACCGGCTTGAAGGAACGTCTATGGTGTGGGGTCACCCCGAGATTTAGAAGCGCCGCTTTGTGACCTTTTGACGGATAACCTGCGTTTGTTTCCCAGCCATAGCCGGGAAACTGTTGCGCAAGCGCCCCCATGATGCGGTCGCGCGTTATTTTTGCAACAATCGACGCCGCCGCAATCGAGACCGAGGCCGCATCGCCCTTGATAATCGCCTGCGCCGGAATGCTCAGACCGCGCGGAATAAGGTTGCCGTCAATCAACGCCATATCGGCGGTTTGCCGCAAACCCTGAACCGCGCGCTCCATCGCCAGGTGCGAGGCGCGCAGGATGTTGATCTCGTCAATCTCTGCAACGCTTGCATGGGCGACCGACACATCGGCGCAACCCAACAGCGCGTCATAAAGCGCGGCGCGGCGTTTCGGGCCAAGTTTCTTTGAATCGTTCAGACCTGCCGGAATATGATCGGGGTCAAGGATCACCGCCGCCGCAGTCACCGGCCCGGCAAGCGGGCCGCGCCCAACCTCATCGACCCCGGCGATAAAGGTAAAACCCTGAGACAGGGCAAGCGTTTCGTGGGTGTAATCGGGGCCGGACATGGCCTCGGATCGCACAGTGCGCCCGGAAATGCAAAAGGGAAGAGGTGCCCCCTTCCCTTTGCTCCACAGACTGGCGGATGAATAAACCGCGCTGATCACCTTCCGTGTTGACGCCGTTGCTGGATATGGCGATGGGAGTTCCGGTTCCCATTTTGATGCGCGCGGTGGCCGCGATTATAGCGTTTTTGCTTGTAATGACGCTTTTGCTTGTAGCGGCGATTCTGGTGTCCGTAATTATGGCCATGTCCGCGTGTGACGTAATCCTTGCGACGGTCATGTTTGCGGTCACTGGCAGCGGCGGCGCCGATGATGGCAAGGGCGGCCACGCCTGCGATGATGGCGGCGGTCTCGCCGCGATCCTGTGCGCGCACTGGAGTGGTGCTCAGGCCCGTAACGGCAAGGGCGGCGCCCAGGACGATTGCGATAAACTTGCGGTGCATGATCTCTTTCCTTTCAGGTTTCATGACAGTGATGTCAAAGCGTCGGCCTGCATGACCATTCGCGATGCACTGAAGATGGGGTCAACCCGTTCAGACAGGCAATAACGCCCCGATGTTATCAGATAACAGCCTGTCTTCGGTTCATTTCACGTCACAGGTTATTGAATAGCCGTGGGGTTCGGCGCATCTTGCCCGCATGAAACACATCGCACAGATAATTCTTATGGCTCTTGGCCTGAGCCTCGCCGCCACCGGCGCGCAGGCCGCCTGTCAGATTGAATACAAGGCCAAGCGCGACAAGCCGCTTGAGCTTTTTTATGATGTTACCACCGTCAACGCGCCCTGCTCTTCTGCGGAGGCGGCGTTGCGCGCAAAATTGGCGCGCAAGGGGCTTAAGCTTCTCAAGGTGCTGTCGAAGAAGGAAAAGTAGGTTGGGTATACAAAGGAGATCCGCGTGCGGGGATTGATCGGTACAGCCGCCGATGCGCGGCGCTCGGGCAACCGTGTTGTGGTTCTTGGCGTCGTGGCCATCGTTGCGATCCTGACGATCGCGGCGGTGTTCCTGTTTCTCAACCTGCCGGACGCCAATGCGTTCAACGCGCGGGTCGAGCGGATATTTGTGGAAAACGATGCGCTGACGGCGCGGACCGATATCAAGCTTCTGGAAATTCTCGCCCTCTCGGGCACGGCATTTTCCGAAACTCTTACAAGTTACCGTATGGTGATCTTCGTTCTGTTGGTCTTTGCCACCGCTCTCTTGGTTTCGGCGCTTGTGTTTCTGGTGATGTTGATCACCCTCAATCGCCGCATGGCCCAGATTGAACGCTCTGGCATTCAGGTAAGTTCGCTCTTGATAAGCCGTGACGAGAAAACCGTATATCTCAACAATATGGGTTTCAAGCTAACCGATGCGGCGATGGAAACCCTGTCGGTTCTGGCCGAGGCGCGGATGGATGACGATGTCATGACCGGGGCCGAGATCGAGGGCGTGATTTCGGGCCGCAACGCATCCGATTGCGAAGAAGCGGCCGGCGCCACCCGGATCAAGCGCCTGCGCGACACCTTGGGAAATCAGCTTGTGAGCGAACTTCTGGTCAAGAATATCGCGCGACGCGGTTACATGCTTGCGATCGACAAGGACGTGATCCGGGTCATCTGAGAGGTTAGGGGTGTCTCAGGTGGCAAGGACCAATCGCCGCACCTGCGTCAAAATGCTCGGCCAAAATCGGCCCCAAAGACACGATTTTGCACCGTCACGACCGGCTTGCCGGGTAGGATGCCCATCTAATGCTTGTCTTTACGTCAATTCCAAAATAGCAAGCATCACGGTTTGATGGGTAGACGTGTCTTCTTAATCTTTGAACTGCTATGCTTTGGCGGTGATGGAATTGGGTGGACCTTGATGGATAAATACCTTTCCATCAACATCCTTTGGCCCTTTGGAGGTACATGCGCTTGTTGACAAACGATAGACTGCACGGCTTTTCGGCGGCCGTGTTCATGGTCGACAGCACCGCCAGAGTAGCGACACCTAATACTGACGACGGGACCCGGATCATGGCGTGCCCGAAACCTACGTTGGCTGCAACATCGCAGCCCAAACGCTGAGGGATATCTCGATTTGGCTCAGAACCTGATGTCACCTGCTGTCACAGCAGCCCAAGAACAGGCTGTCGCGGCGTCCGACACCGAAGACGCACGTATTTGGGTCCGCATTCTTGCCAATTACCGGGAACCATCGCACGCGCGAAGCGTGTTCGAGCTTTTCGTGACACTGATTCCGTTTCTGGCGATTTGGGCGCTTGCCCTCTGGAGCCTATCGTTCAGCTATTTTCTTGCCGCCGCCCTGTCGGTTTTCAACGGCCTGTTCCTTGTACGCCTGTTTGTGATTCAGCATGATTGTGGCCACGGATCGTTCTTTAGCAATCGTTTGCTGAATGACTGGATCGGTCGCGCCCTGGGCGTTGTGACCGTGACACCCTATGATGTCTGGCGGCGTACCCATGCGGTGCATCACGCCTCTGCCGGGAACCTCGACAAGCGTGGCATGGGCGACGTGATGACCCTTACGGTCACAGAGTATCAAGGCCTCTCGCGCTTTGGACAGTTGAAATACCGGCTTTACCGCAATCCCTTTGTCCTGTTTGTGCTGGGGCCGTCCTACCTGTTTTTCCTCGAGAACCGTTTGCCGCTTGGCCTGATGGGCGCCGGATGGCGCTATTGGGTAAGCGCGATGGGCACGAATGTGGTTCTGACCGCCGTTTTGGTCGGCTTGGCCTATTTTGGCGGCTTGGCTGCGATCTTTCTCGTGTTCGTGCCAACGGTCGTGGTGGCGGCGTCGATCGGGGTCTGGCTGTTTTATGTGCAGCATCAGTTTGAAGAAACCTGCTGGGATCCAGACCCGGACTGGCAGCTTCACGATGCGGCCCTGCATGGCAGCTCGCATTACATCCTGCCCGGCATCCTGCGTTGGTTTTCCGCGAATATCGGCGCACATCACGTGCACCATCTTCAAAGCCGGGTGCCGTTCTATCGTCTGTCCGAAATCCTGCGTGATCACCCCAAGCTTGATCAGGCCCAGCGCCTGACAATTCGCGAAAGCATCAGCTGCGTGAAGCTTCAGCTTTGGGACGATCAGAGCCGACGATTGATTTCCTTTTCAGAAGCCAAAACGGTCTGAACGCGCCGGTCTCTTGATGCGACCAAGGCAGCGCGTGGGTTTCACCCACCCTACGGGTCATGGGATAGGTCCATCCTCTAGGAAAACCGCTTAAACCACCACCTCCAGCGCCTCTTGCTCTCCGACCCCGAACACCCGTTTGTAGCGGGCGATTTCATCTGCGGGGCCCATGGCTTTGCGGGGGTTGTCAGATAGCTTGACGGTCGGGTGACCATTGGCCGAGACCGCCTTGCAGACCAGAGAAAACGGCGCAAGGGCGTCGTCCTCTGTCAGGCCGCGAAAATCGTTGGTCAGCAATGTGCCCCAGCCAAAGGAACAGCGCACCCGACCCGAAAACTGATGATGGAGGGCGATGATTTTCTCGACATCAAGCCCGTCGGAAAAGATCACCATTTTATCCTGCGGGTTTTCCCCGCGCTCTTTCCACCAGCGGATCGCGGTTTCGGCGCCGGTTGCAGGATCGCCGCTATCAATCCGGATGCCGGTCCACCCGGCCAGCCAATCGGGCGCGTCACGCAGGAAACCTTCGGTGCCGTAAGTATCGGGCAGGATGATGCGCAGGTTGCCGTCATGTTCTTCGTGCCAATCGCTCAACACGTCATAGGGCGCGCGTTTGAGCGCGGCGTCGTTTGGCGCCAGGGCCGCATAGACCATCGGCAATTCATGCGCATTGGTGCCAATCGCCGGCAAGTCGCGATTCTTGGCGATAAGACAGTTGGAGGTGCCGACAAAAGCCTCGCCAAGCCCTTCGGTCATCGCCTGTACGCACCAATCCTGCCAGAGAAAGGAATGGCGGCGGCGGGTGCCGAAATCGGCAATCCGAAGGCCGGGGATACCGCGCAGCTGTTCGACCTTTTCCCAGAGCTTGGTTATCGCGCGGGCATAAAGCACCTGAAGCTCGAACTTTTTCATCGTGTTGAGCACCGCGCGCGAGCGCAGCTCCATCAACACCGCCAACGCCGGAATTTCCCAAAGCATCACTTCGGGCCAGGATCCCTCGAACGTCAGCTCATATTGCCCGTCGCGTTTTTCAAGCTGATAAGGCGGCAGGCGCAGCGTCTCGAACCAATCCATGAATTCGGGGGTGAACATTTGGCGTTTGCCGTAAAACGTATTGCCGCGCATCCAGGTGCTTTCACCCCGCGACAAAGACAGCGAGCGGATGTGATCAAGCTGTTCGCGAAGCTCGCCCTCATCGACCAGCTCGGCCAGACGAATGGATTTACTTCGATTGATCAGCGAAAAGCTGACCTGTGTATCGGCCTTGTTGCGAAACACCGATTGGCACATCAGAAGCTTGTAAAAATCGGTGTCGATCAGGGATCGCACAATCGGGTCGATCTTCCATTTGTGGTTGTGAACACGGGTGGCGATATCGACCATTGGCTCGGCTCCGGTTAAAACATTGCGCCGGTTAAATCAAACGGGATCGCGACGCGCAAGGCAAGCACCCGGTTCAGGGCGAAGTTTGGCTAAGTGCTGACGGATAATCATCACCGGGGTGAGGGTCTGTTTATACTGGGCACAATGTCACAAGATAGTATTATCAAATCTGTCAATACAAAGCTTCAGCATTATCAAGCCACTTAAAGACTTGTCTTCACCTTCAGTCGCGACTTGATAGGATGAAAGAAAATCTTTCAAAGGCGCAAGAATGACCAAGCGAACCTATTATGCACCGACGGGCGGATTACCCCCTCAAACCCAGCTTTTGACGGATCGGGCGATGTTTACCGATGCCTATGCCGTCATTCCCAAAGGCACGATGAGCGATATCGTCACCAGCCTTTTGCCGTTCTGGGAGGGCGCGCGGTTCTGGGTTCTGTCGCGCCCGCTTTCGGGTTTTGCGGAAACATTCTCGCAATATATCGCCGAGGTTCAGCCCGGCGGTGGAAGCGAGCGGCCCGAAACCGAAGTCGGCGTCGAGGCGGTGTTGTTCGTGGTCGAGGGTGCCATGACCCTGACGATTGATGGCACCCCCCATGAGATGGGTGAAGGCGGATATGCCTTTCTGCCGCCAGACGCGACATGGAGCCTGCGTAACCGGGGTGCCAAACCTGTGCGCTTTCACTGGATTCGAAAGGCCTATGTCGCGGTTGAGGGGCTTGAGATGCCGACCGCTTTTGTCACCAATGAAACCGAGGTAGAGCCGACCGAAATGCCCGGCACCGATGGCAAATGGGCGACCTCGCGCTTTGTCGACCCAAGCGATCTGCGCCATGACATGCATGTTACCATCGTGACGTTTCAACCCGGCGCGGTCATTCCCTTTGCCGAAACCCATGTGATGGAACACGGGCTTTACGTGCTGGAAGGCAAGGCGGTTTACCGGCTCAATCAGGATTGGGTCGAGGTCGAGGCCGGCGATTACATGTGGCTGCGCGCCTTTTGCCCACAGGCCTGTTACGCGGGCGGGCCGGGGCCGTTCCGTTATCTGCTCTACAAGGATGTGAACCGGCATATGCCGCTTGGCCTTGGTAAACCTTGATCCGGCCGGAATAGACCCTGCAAGTCTAAGGGGGAAAAGGGCATCACGCCCCTTCCCCCTTTTTATTGGCCAATCCGCCTTTAGTCGGTGGGAAGCGATCCCTTGCCATGACCCGCCATGCCGCCGGAAACCTCTTCTGTGGCTTCATCGGCAAGCTCTTCGGGAAGCACAAGGTTGAGCACGATAGCAATAAGCGCCGCCGGCAACAGGCCCGAGGTCATCAAGATGCGCATCGTATCGGGCAGATACTTGACCGCATCCGGCTCTAGCTGAAGCCCGAGGCCGACACTAAGCGCGATGGCAAAGATCACCATGTTACGCCGGTTCCATGCGACATCCGACAGCATCGAGATACCCGCCGCCACAACCATGCCGAACATGACGATCACACCGCCGCCAAGCACCTCAATCGGAACGGTACGAATAACCGCGCCCACCTTGGGCACAAGACCACAAATGATAAGGAAGATCGCACCACAGGTCACCACATGGCGGCTCATGACGCCGGTCATGGCAATCAGGCCGACATTCTGGCTAAACGAGGTATTGGGAAAGGCCCCAAAGCATCCGGCAAGCGCCGTGCCAAGACCGTCGGCATAGGTCGCGCCCTGAATCTCCTTGTCTGTCGCCTCGCGCCCAGCACCACCCTTGGTGATGCCGCTGACATCGCCGACGGTTTCAATCGCTGAGATGAACGCCATCAGACAAAACCCGATGATCGCAGCGCCGGACATCTCGAACCCGTATTTGAACGGCTGTGGCAGGGCAAAAGCCGCTGATCCGGCCCAGGATCCGGTGATCGTCTCAAGGCTGAGCATGCCCATCATGATGGCATAGAGATAGCCAACCAACAGACCGACAAGCACCGCCGAAATCGCGAGCATACCACGGGCAAAGAACTTGAGCGCGAGGGTCACCGCAATCACGATCAAAGCTGCGGACCAGTTAAGCAATGATCCATATTCCGCAGCACCCGACATTTTCGCGGGTACACCGCCGGCGGCGTATTGGATGCCGACCTCGACCAAGGCAAGACCGATCATCGTCACCACGAGCCCGGTCACCAAAGGCGGCAGGGCAAAGCGGATCCTTCCGATCACCGTGCCGAGCAAGGCATGGAAAAGCCCGCCCAGGATCACGCCGGTGAACAGGGCGGCAAGCGCGTCAACGCCCTTGCCCGCCACCAGCGGGATCATTATTGGCAAAAATGCAAATGACGTGCCCTGGACAATTGGCAAGGCCGCCCCGACCGGGCCGATGGTGATCGTCTGCAAAAGCGTGGCCACACCCGCAAACAGCATCGACATCTGAATGAGGTAAAGCAGTTCCGGGAAATCCGGCGAGTTTGATCCAAATCCAAACCCGGCAGCCCCGGCAACGATGATCGCCGGCGTCACATTAGAGACAAACATGGCCAAAACGTGCTGAATTCCAAGCGGAATCCCCCGCGCCAGACCGGGAAAATAGTCAGGATCGCGAAGCTGTTCCGGCGTCCCGATTGAAGTATCAGCCATGATCATTCCTCCTGTCGTAGCTGTTCGCGTTGTGCCTCTGGTTCTTTTGCCAGGGTTCTTAGCCAATGGAGTCAACGACAAACGGGTCATCGAACCAGTGTTCTTCAAGATTGGGGCCCTCACCAATGCGATCGACCACAATATATTTCCCCGGCCCACCAATCGGGGCCAGAACCCCATGCCAGACACCGCGATAAAGATTGATGGATTGCCCCGGTGCGGTGATGAACGCCTTGAGATCCACCGGCACGCCGCCCGCATCATCGGCCACGACCACCAGAAACGGCACGCCGTCCAGCGGCACGAAGGCCTGGCTTCCGTCGGGATGACGCTCGACCATATCGACAAGATGCGGCAGATGGCGCGCCTTGGCGTCAAACAGGCTTATCCCGGCGCGCCCGTCGGAAAAATCAAGCGAGGCAAGATCATGGTGACGTCCACACATGCCCTGATTGATCATCTTGGTCGGTGCATCGCGCGCCTCGATAATATCGCCGTAAGCGGCAAAGGCGTCTGCGGTCAGGGTGGTGATGCGGAGCTGGCGGGTCATTGCGGCAACATGTCCGTAAGGCGCCACTCGCCAATCCGCTCGACCTGCGTGCAGGCCTCGGCAAACTCGGCCTCGCTATCGTTGTTGATCCGGCGTTGAAACGCCTGCTGGATCGACGCCTTGGTATTGTCGCGTACCGCGATAATAAAGGGAAAGCCGTGCTTTGCCACATATTCGGCGTTGAGGGATTGGAACATCGCGCGCTCGTCGTCAGTGAGCATATCAAGCCCCGCGCCCGCCTGTTCCGAGGTGCTGTCGGCGGTCAGCTGCCCTGCGGCCGCCAGCTTTCCTGCAAGATCAGGGTGCGCCGTCAAAACGCCAAGCCGTTCGTCACGCGACGCGGACCGGAACACCCGACACAGCGCATGATGCAAGCCAATGGCGCAATCATGCGCCGGGCCAAGTTCCAGATCAAAAGCGCGCTCGGCGATCCAGGGGGAATGCTCGAAAACCCCACCATAGGCCGCGACAAAGGCATCTTTGGTCATTTCCGAAGGGCGGACAAAATCCGCTTTCGGGTGATGCTCGTGCCAATGTCGGGCAATCTCGATCCGCTTGGCAAACCAGACATCGGCGTGCCCTTGAGCGTATTCCATAAACCGGCGCAACGCCATGATACGCCCCGGTCGCCCGACAAGACGACAATGAAGGCCGATCGACATCATCTTGGCCTGACCCTCGATACCCTCGGCGTAAAGCGCATCAAAGCTGTCCTTGAGATAGGCATAAAACTGATCGCCCGAGTTGAACCCCTGTGGCGTGGCGAACCGCATGTCGTTGCAATCAAGCGTATAGGGCACGATCAGCTGATCCTTGCCATTGGACGTGATCCAATAGGGCAGGTCATCGGCATAGGAATCGGAAACATAGTCAAACCCGCCCTCTTGCGCGACAAGATCAACGGTATTGGCCGAACACCGACCAGTATACCAGCCACGCGGGCGGGCGCCGGTCACTTCGGTATGAAGGCGGATCGCCTCCAGCATATCGGCCATTTCATCCTCGGGCGTGTGATCCTTGTACTCGATCCATTTCAACCCGTGACTTGCGATCTCCCAATCGGCGGCCTGCATGGCCCGCAGCTGTTCGGGGTTGCGCGCAAGGGCAGTGGCCACACCATAAACCGTCGCCGGAATATCAAGCTCTGTGAACAACCGGTGCAGACGCCAGAACCCGGCGCGCGCGCCGTATTCATAAATTGATTCCATGTTCCAGTGCCGTTGCCCCGGCCAGGCGGCGGCGCCAACGATCTCGGACAGGAATGCCTCGGATGCGGCATCGCCATGCAAGATGTTGTTTTCGCCACCTTCTTCATAGTTGATCACGAATTGCACCGCGATTTTCGCGCCATTCGGCCATTTCGGATCGGGCGATTTCGTGCCATAGCCGCGCATATTACGGGGATAACGTGTCATCAAAGGTGTCTCCAGATTTCGATTATGTTTTAATACGGAAGAATGCGTATTACCTTCTAGAAATTTTTGAAGGAGTTGTTTGCAAGACTAATCTGTCAAAAACCTCTAAATAACGCCAGAAAGCAAGCCAACCCCAAGGATTGAGGATTGATCATGACCGGTTATTTGACAACGCATGTTCTGGACACGGCGCGCGGTTGCCCGGCACAAGGCCTGAAGATCGAGCTTTTCCGCATCATTGGCGGGCGTCACGACTTGCTTGAGACGCTGATCACCAATGCCGACGGGCGCACCGACAAACAGATCCTGTCGGCCGAGCGCTTTGAAACCGGCACCTACGAGCTTGTGTTTCACGCCGGTGATTATCTCACCGCGACTGGCACCCCGCCGGAAGATCCGCGCTTTCTCGATATTATACCGCTGCGCTTTGGCATGTCAGAGCAAAGCCACTATCATGTGCCGCTCTTGCTCTCTCCCTTCGGTTATTCAACCTATCGCGGAAGCTAGGATCAGGCGTCCTGCGGAAGGGATGCCTGAATGTGATTGACCATGAAATCAATAAAGAGCCGCGTCTTTGGGTCCTGGTGGCGGCGATGGGTGTAAAGGCAGGCCATCTGGATAGGAATCGGCGGCTCGCCTTCCAGAACCGGGACAAGCCGACCCGCACTTAAGTATTCGGCCACCTCAAACAGCGGCTTGAGGATAATCCCGTGCCCGTCCAGCGCCCAGTTGGTCAGAACATCGCCATCATCGGTTTCAAACGGGCCCGACACCGCAAGCCGCTTGATCCCGTCGGGCGTCTGAAGCGGCCATTGAAATTCCGGCGCGCCGGGAAAGCGCAGATTCAGACAATCATGTTTATCCGCTCTGAGGCTTGCGCTATCACGCGGCAAGCCCCTGCGCGCGATGTAATCCGGGGCGGCACAAAGCACCCTCGGGCAATCCGCAATCTTGCGAATACGAAGCGTTGAATCCTCGGGCACGCCAAGAAAAAACGCCGCATCAAGCCCTTCACCCGCAAGATCAAGCTTACGATCCGACAGGCGTAGCCGGATGGTGATCAGCGGATAGGCCTCTTTGAACGCAGGGACCATCGGGGCAATCAGGCGCTTGCCCATACCAAGCGGGGCCGCCACGTATAATGTGCCGCGCGGCGAGCTTGTAACATCGGTAATCTCGGCCTCTGCCTCGTCCACCGCCTCAAGGATCTTGCAGGCCCCGCGATAGAACAAAACCCCCTGCTCGGTCGGGTGAAGCATCCTTGTGGTGCGCTGAAACAGGCGAATATTCAGATGCTCTTCGAGGTGCGCAATGCGCGCCGAGGCAACCGCGGCCGATATCCTCTGATCCCGCGCCGCCGCCGACATATTACCAAGCTCGTAAACACGAACAAACGTGCGGATATTGTTCAGATAGGACATGGCAAAAAGATTATTAGCTTTCTGTTGAAGCTGCTAGGATTTTTTTTGCATTACAGGACAATGGCGAGGTGCAGTAAGGTCGCCAAAAGTGAGCGAAGGAGAAGACAATGCAGGATTTGGCGATCATTTGGGACTGGCTTGGGTTTGCCGTGCGGTGGCTGCATGTCATCACTGCGATGGCCTGGATCGGGTCGTCGTTCTATTTCGTGGCGCTCGATCTTGGCTTGCGCAAGGCCCCGCATCTTCCGCCAGGCGCGCATGGCGAGGAATGGCAGGTTCACGGTGGTGGCTTTTATCACATTCAAAAATATCTGGTCGCGCCGGACAACATGCCCGACCACCTGATCTGGTTCAAATGGGAAAGCTATGCCACCTGGCTTTCGGGGGCGGCGCTATTGATGATCGTCTATTGGGCCGGGGCCGAGCTTTACATGATCGACGCCGCAAAGGCTGATCTGGCGATCTGGCAGGGCATCCTGATTTCCGCCGCCTCGCTGACCGTTGGCTGGCTGGTTTACGATTTCCTGTGCAAATCCGGCCTTGGCGAAAAGCCGACCTTCCTGATGGTCCTGTTGTTCATCCTGCTGGTGGTCATGGCCTATGGCTATGATCAGGTGTTCACCGGACGCGCGGCGCTTTTGCATCTGGGTGCCTTCACCGCCACGATCATGACCGCCAATGTGTTTTTCATCATCATGCCCAATCAGCGGATCGTCGTGAAAGACCTGCAAGTGGGGCGCACACCAGACCCTAAATATGGCAAAATCGCCAAATTGCGCTCGACCCATAACAACTATCTTACCTTGCCGGTGGTGTTCCTGATGCTCAGCAACCACTATCCGCTGGCCTTCGCGACCGAGTATAACTGGCTTATCGCGGCGCTGGTGTTTCTGATGGGGGTGAGCATCCGACACTATTTCAACACCCGCCATGCCGGCACCGGCAACCCGACCTGGACATGGGCCGTGACCGCCCTCTTGTTCGTCGCGATCATGTGGCTAAGCACGGCACCGTTGCGCAACGATAGCTATGAGGAATCAGAGGCACGGCCTTTGACGGCAACCGAACAGGTGTTCGCCGCCGCCGAAGGGTTTGACGAGATCACAAGCATCGTGCCCGGCCGCTGTGCCATGTGCCACGCGCGTGAGCCGTTTTACGACGGCATTCACCGCGCGCCCAAGAATATCCTGCTTGAAACCCCGAACGATATCGCCCGCGCCGCGCGCCAGATCTATTTGCAGGCCGGTGTATCGGTTGCCATGCCCCCGGCCAATGTGTCCTTTATCGAAGAGGACGAACGCAAGGCGATCATTCGCTGGTACAAAAACGCCACCCGCGGCCTGCCATTTTCGCTGGCATCAAGATAAGGCGCCGGAGCTATTGAGCGGACTTGAAACTTGTCCGAAACCGGTTTTTGGGAATCCTGGTTAGAACGAAGAACTTTCAATTAAAATTTGACAATCAAAAATGAGAAAGAGAAGAGAACATTTTTCCTCATTACTTTCAGACCATTATGTGATTTGTCTTCGCTCGACCATTGATAACACCACGCCTCATCATCGTCGCCATCTCACGCCTGAAACAGTTGATCGGTCCAAATCACCGCGCTTACATACCCCTGCTTCACAATGACATCGCCTACAGAGCGCTCATAAATAATCGCGCCGGTCAGGCCTTTTTAAGGACAGGGATAATGAAAAAACACATCGGAAATCTGCTTGGGGGACTGGCTCTTGTTGCCGGACTGGTCACAAGCAATGCTGCACAGGCCGGCTTTTCCACCACCGAGGTTCAATTGCATTACGGTGATGGTTACCGGATGGGTAGCAACGCGAATTTTGCCACAAACTTCGATGAGGATACACAACGCGCAACCATCACGCTTGAACACTTCTCGACCAACGACATCGGCGAAATTTACTATCACCTGCATAGCAGCAATTTCGGCCTGACCTTTGATGAGGGCAGCCTGATCAATGGATTGGACATGGGTATTGGTCTTAACCAGGGAACCGATGTTTCTATCGGTCTGGCCGGCCCTCGCCTTGGCCTGAACATTCCGGGTTTCAACTTTTTCACATTGGCGGTTTATGCCTATAATAATTTCGATGACCCCTTCAACTGAAACCTCAGCACAACCTATCAGGTGACCGCCGTTTGGGACGCACCGTTTGAAATCGGGAGCCAGAAGTTTAAGACACAAGGTTTCGTAGACTTCATCGGCGCGCAAGGGAAAGGAGTCAAAAGTCAGATCGTCTTTTCACCCCAACTGCGGTGGGACATCGGTCACGCGATGGGCCGTCCTGAAAACAAAATCCATCTTGGCGTCGAATACACCCACTTTGACAACAAATTTGGGGTCAAAGGTGTCGATGAAGACTCAGCGTCGATTTTCCTTGGGTTCAGGTTCTAAGCCAAACTCTTGCAACCGAATGAACGAGGCGGAGATGCCTTCGCCTCGCCTGCCGTTACACCCGATGCACCGCAATCCCCGGTGGCGGCTCGAAGCGATCCTGCTTGATCCGGCTTATTCGGCCAAGGGCGCGGCCGGCTTTATCGACCTGATCCGCAAGGGTCATTTCAAAAAGGGCGAGCGGGTTGTCTTCCTTCATACCGGCGGTTCTGTCGCTCTGTTTGGCTATGACAACGCATTCGATTTCTCGGGCAACTGGACGGCCTGAGGCCAGCACAAACCCGAGCCACCCGACGCATGATTATGAAACCCCGCAGCGATGCGGGGTTTTCCATATCGGACATATCCGCTAAAGCCTGTGTCGACCCAAGATTTACAGGCGGATGAACGCACATGAAATTCACAATGTCATGGCTGAAAGATCACCTAGACACCACGGCCACGGTTGATGAGATCACCGAGGCGCTGACCGACCTTGGCCTTGAGGTAGAGGGCGTTGTCGACCCCGCCAGCCGCCTTGCGGAGTTTACCATCGGCAAGGTCATCAAGGCCGAACCGCACCCGGATGCCGACCGGCTTCGGATTTGTCAGGTCGACACCGATGACGGCCAGACCCAGATCATCTGTGGCGCGCCCAATGCCCGCGAGGGTATCACCGTTGTGATCGCCAAGCCCGGCGTTTACGTGCCCGGCATTGATACGACCATCGGCGTGGGCAAGATCCGTGGCATCGAAAGCTATGGCATGATGTGCTCTGAGCGCGAGATGGAGCTAAGCGAAGAACACGACGGCATCATCGAGCTGCCCTCGGGCGAGGTTGGCCAGCGGTTTACCGATTGGCTTGCACTCAATGACCCGGCCAAGGTTGACCCGGTGATCGAGATCGCGATCACCCCCAACCGCCCCGATGCCTTGGGCGTGCGCGGCATTGCGCTTGATCTTGCGGCGCGCGGTCTTGGCAAGATGAAGCCGGAACAGCAGGCCCATATCGAGGGTCAATACCCCTGCCCCATCACCGTGACCATCGACAAAGATGCCGCCAGCAATGGCTGTGAGGTTTTTGCCGGCCGTCTTATCCGGGGCGTGCAAAACGGCCCTTCGCCGGAGTGGCTTCAGGATCGGTTGCGTGCCATTGGCCTGCGCCCGATCTCAAGGCTGGTCGATATCACCAACTTTTTCACCTATGACCGTAACCGCCCCCTGCATGTCTTTGACGCGGGCAAGGTTACCGGAAATCTGCGGATTCACCGCACCAAGGGCGGCGAAGCGCTGGTTGGGCTGGATGAAAAGGAATACACATTCGGCCCCGGCCAGGTGGTGATTTCCGACGACAACGGCATTGAATCAATCGGCGGCATCATGGGTGGCCTTGCCACGGGATGCACCGAAACCACCACCGACGTCTTCCTTGAAGCTGCCGTTTGGGACCATATCCAGATCGCAAGCACCGGTCGCGCGCTCAAGATCAACTCTGATGCGCGGTATCGCAACGAACGCGGGATCGACCCAGCCTTCAATATGGCGGCGCTCGATCTCGCGACCCAGATGATCCTTGATCTTTGTGGCGGCAGCCCATCGAACCGCGTCACCGCTGGGCAGGTGCCCGATGTGGCGCGCGCCTATCGGCTTGACCCGGCGCGCGTGCGCTCGCTTGTTGGCATGGACATTCCGGAATCCGAGCAACGCCAGACCCTGACCAGCCTTGGCTTCAAACTTGAAGCCAATATGGCCCATGTCCCAAGCTGGCGCCCGGATATCCTTGGTGAGGCCGACCTTGTCGAAGAAGTGGCGCGCATTGCCTCTCTGACCAAGCTCAAGGGTCGCCCGATGGCGCGCGTGGATGTCGGCGTACCCAAGCCGATCCTGTCGCCGATGCAAAAGCGCGAACAGATCGCCCGGCGCATGGGCGCGGCCCTCGGGTACAACGAATGCGTCACCTATAGCTTTATTGATCACGCCAGCGCGACGCTGTTTGGCGGTGGCGACGATGCCACGATGCTCGCCAATCCGATCAGTTCGGAAATGAGCCATATGCGCCCCGATCTGCTTCCTGGTCTGCTTTTGGCCGCGGCCCGCAATCAGGCGCGCGGCATCATGGACCTCGCCCTGTTCGAGGTTGGCCACGCCTTTCAGGGCGGCGAACCGGGAGAACAGCATATCCAGATGGCGGGCCTTCTGGTGGGTCGCACCGGCCCCAAGGACGTGCAGGGCGGCGCGCGCGCCGTTGACCTGTTTGATGCCAAGGCCGACGCCGAGGCGATCCTTGCCGCAATCGGCGCGCCAACCAAGGTTCAGGTGCTGCGCGGCGGGTCGGCATGGTTCCACCCCGGTCGTCATGGCCGTATCTGCCTTGGCCCCAAAAAGATGCTTGCGGTCTTTGGCGAATTGCACCCGCGCACCCTCTCGGCGATGGACGTGAAGGGCCCTGCGGTCGCCTTTACTCTCTATCCCGCCGAAATCCCGCTGCCGCGCAAAACCTCGGCAACACGCGGCGCGCTTGAGATCAGCGATCTGCAAGCGGTCGACCGTGACTTTGCCTTTGTTGTCGATGCCGGGGTCGAGGCTCTGACCCTGATCAATGCTGCCGCCGGGGCCGATAAGGCGCTGATCGAGGATGTGCGCATCTTTGACGAATTCATCGGTGGCAACCTTGGCGAGGGCAAGAAATCGCTCGCCATGACTGTGCGCCTCCAACCCAAGGGCGCGACACTAAAAGAGGCCGAAATAGAGACTGTTTCGGCCAAAATCATCGAAAAAGTCACCAAAGCCACCGGTGGTACGCTGCGCGGCTAGAAAAAGGGGATATGGCATGCTGAACGTTTATCTGTCAGGCGAAATTCACACCGACTGGCGCGAACAGATCACTGAAGGGGCAAAAGGTCTTGCAGTGACCTTCAACGGCCCGGTCACCGATCACGCCGCCAGCGACGATTGCGGCGTGGCGATCCTTGGCGCTGAGGACAGTAAATACTGGCACGATCACAAGGGCGCGATGGTCAACGCGATCCGCACCCGTAAGGGAATTTCCGATGCCGATGTGGTCGTCGTGCGCTTTGGCGAAAAATACCGACAATGGAACGCCGCCTTTGATGCCGGCTATGCCGCCGCGCTTGGCAAGTCGCTGATCATCCTGCAACAACCGGATCACGATCATGCCCTGAAAGAGGTCGACGCCGCCGCCCTGGCCGTTGCCCGCGACCCTGCGCAGGTTGTGGAAATCCTGCGCTATGTTCTGGACGGCAGCCTGCCGGGGTAACACCCCTCGGCCGCGCGACGCTTAATGTGCCTCGGCCCAGTTCGCCCCCTGCCCCGCATCCACGACCAAAGGCACGTCAAGATGCACGGCGGGGTGCGCCGCGCCTTCCATCACATCGCGGGCCGTGGTGATCAGACGATCAACCGCATCCTCGGCCACCTCAAAGATCAATTCGTCATGCACCTGCAACAGCATCTTGCAGGGAATATCGGTAATGGCATCCGGCATCCGGATCATCGCGCGGCGGATAACGTCGGCGGCACTTCCCTGGATCGGTGCATTGATCGCTGCGCGCTTGGCAAACCCGGCGCGCGGGCCCTTGGCGGCAATCTCGGGCGTGTGGATCTTGCGGCCAAACAGGGTCTGGACATAGCCATGCTCTTTGGCAAATCCGACGGTTTCATCCATATAGGCCTTGATGCCGGGAAAGCGTTCAAAATAGCGGTCAATAAAGCCCTGCGCCTCTGACCTCGGGATGCGCAGGTTGCGCGCAAGACCAAAGCCCGAGATGCCATAGATCACACCAAAGTTGATCGCCTTGGCCTGACGGCGAATATCCGGCGTCATGTCATCCATCGGCACATTGAACATCTCTGACGCGGTCATCGCGTGAATATCCTGCCCCTCGCGAAACGCCGCCTTAAGCGCATCAATCCCCGCCACATGGGCCAGAATCCGAAGCTCAATCTGGCTATAATCGAGACTGACAAGGCGGTTTCCCGGCTCTGCAACAAAAGCCTCACGGATGCGGCGGCCTTCTTCGGATCGCACCGGGATGTTTTGCAGGTTGGGATCGGTCGATGACAACCGTCCGGTATTCGCCCCGGTCTGAACATACGACGTATGCACCCGCCCCGTGTCTGGGTCGATATGATCCTGAAGCGCGTCGGTATAGGTCGATTTCAGCTTGGAAAGCTGGCGCCAATCTAACACCCGAGCGGGCAGTTCATGTTCGGTTGCAAGGTCTTCCAAAACATCGGCGCCCGTCGCATAGGCCCCGGTCTTGCCGGTCTTGCCACCCTCAAGCCCCATTTCGTCAAACAGGATTTCACCCAATTGCTTGGGCGAACCGACGTTAAAGCTGCGCCCGGCAAGCGTGTGAATTTCAGCCTCTAACCCGGCCATTTTCTGGGCAAAGGCATTCGACATCCGGCTCAGGGTTTCACGATCAACCTTGATACCGTACCGCTCCATCCGGGCCAGAACCGGCACCAGCGGGCGTTCGAGAACCTCATAAACCGTGGTCACCTGATCGCGGTGCAATTGCGGCTTGAACAGGTGCCATAGGCGCAGCGTGATATCGGCATCCTCGGCGGCGTATTTCACCGCCTCATCGACTGGTACGCGATCAAAGGTGATCGCCGATTTACCCGTCCCCAAAAGCGATTTGATCGGGATCGGCTTATGCGCCAGATAACGGTCGCTCAGCGTGTCCATCCCATGCCCATGCTGCCCGGCATAAAGCGCATAGGACATAAGCATCGTATCATCAATCGGGGCGACCTGAATGTCGAGGGCCGCAAAAATCTTGGCGTCATATTTCATATTCTGCCCGATCTTGAGGATCGCATCATCTTCAAGCACTGGTTTCAATGCGGCAAGCACATCGCCGACGCTTAGCTGCCCATCGGCAAGCTTGTCCGATCCAAAAAGATCGTCCGCCGCACCATCCTTATGGATAAGCGGGATGTAACAGGCCTGACCGGGATCGACGCAAAGCGAGATTCCCACAAGATCGGCCTGCATCTCATTGAGCGATGTCGTCTCGGTATCCACCGCCACATAACCACGCGCCCGAATGCGCGCGATCCATGTTTCCAAAGCGGCCCTATCGCCAACCCGTTCGTATTTTTCAGGGTCTATTGCGGGCCATTCCGGGGCATTCTGCGCCTCAGTCCCCGCTTGTGGCGACGCCTCTGCGATCACCGGCGCATCGGCGCCAAGCGCATCGGCAATCCGCTTGGACAGGGTGCGGAATTCCATCCTGGCAAGAAACTCCAGCAGGGCATCAGCGTCCGGGTCACGCACCTCAAGATCATCAAGCGTGAAATCAAGCGGCGTGTTGCAATCAAGCTGCACCAGCCGCTTTGACATCTCGATCTGTTCACGCTTCTCAATCAGGGTCTGGCGGCGCTTGGGCTGTGTGATCTCTTCCGCGCGATCCAGCAACTCTTCAAGCGAGCCGAATTCATTGATCAAAAGCGCCGCGATCTTCACCCCGATGCCCGGCGCGCCGGGGACATTATCGACACTGTCCCCGGCCAAAGCCTGCACATCGACCACGCGATCCGGGTCAACGCCAAACTTTTCGCGCACCCCATCGACGTCAATAAGCCGGTTTTTCATCGCATCCAGCATATCGACCCCGCCGCCGACAAGCTGCATCAGGTCCTTGTCGCTGCTGATGATCGTCACCCGCCCGCCAAGATCGCGCGCCTGACAGGCCAGCGTCGCGATAATATCGTCGGCCTCAAAGCCTTCGATCTCTTCACAGGCGATGTTGAAGGCGCGCGTCGCCTCGCGCGTCAGCGGCATTTGCGGGCGCAAATCCTCGGGCATCGCCTCGCGGTTGGCCTTGTATTCGGGATACATATCGTTGCGAAACGTGTGGCTCCCCTTGTCAAAGATCACCGCCACATGGGTCGGCGCATCATGGCCATTGTTGCCCTCGACATAACGCTGCAACATGTTGCAAAAACCCGCGACCGCCCCGATCGGCAAACCATCCGATTTGCGCGTCAACGGCGGCAGCGCATGATAGGCCCGAAAGATAAACGCCGATCCGTCAATCAGATGCAGATGACAACCTTTTCCGAATGACATGGCTAGCCCCTTTCGCCCAGAAGGCTTTCATCTTTCCAAAAATACTCAAACGCCAATGGTCTCCGCAGACGCGGCGCTGGTCGGTTCAGACCTTGCCTTCAAAATCGCGGTGCACAAGCTTGGCATCGCAATACGGGCATTCGACATAGCCCTTGTCCTGCGGAATCTGAAGCCAGACGCGCGGATGGCCCAGCGCGCCCTCGCCGCCATCACAGGCCACGCGATAGGCGTCAACAATTCTCGTTTCTGGGGCCTGCGTTACCATGGGGGCGTTTCCTTTTGCGTAACTTTGAATTAGGTCCAAATATGATTGATCCGCCAGCAAGGAGCAAGAGCACCATGGCCGCAAATGCCATTGAAATCCGTGGACTGACAAAAACCTATGGCGGCGGGCGCAATAGCCCCGAAAAACAGGCGCTCAAGGGCATTGATCTTGATATCCCGCAAGGCTCTGTTTTTGGGCTTTTGGGGCCAAACGGCGCCGGCAAATCGACGCTGATCAATATTCTTGCCGGGCTGGTTCTGAAAACCAGCGGTCAGGTCACGATCTGGGGTTTCGATCAGGACGTGAACCCGCGCCAGTCGCGCGCCTCGATCGGGGTCATGCCGCAGGAACTCAACCTTGATCCCTTTTTTACGCCGCACGGCGCGCTTGAGGTGCAGGCCGGTCTTTATGGAGTGCCCCGCGCGCAACGCAAAAGCGACGAAATCCTGCGCCTTATCGGACTTGAGGACAAGGCCGATGCCTATGCCAGAACGCTGTCGGGCGGCATGCGGCGGCGGCTTTTGCTGGGCAAGGCCCTTGTGCATACGCCGCATATTCTGGTGCTGGATGAACCGACCGCAGGTGTCGATATCGAATTGCGCCAGATGCTTTGGGAAAATATTCGTCGCCTCAATCAACAGGGAATGACGATTATCCTGACCACGCATTACCTCGAAGAGGCCGAAGAGATGTGCGATGAAATCGCCATCATCAACCTTGGCCAACTAGTGGCGCGCGACAGCACCGCCAACCTTTTGGGGCGGCTTGATGCCAAGACGATGATCATTCAGCCCGATAGCCCGGCCACAACCTTGCCAAAGGGCGAGGGGCTAGAGATTTCATCGCGTGCGGATGGGGCGCTTGTGATCACCTATCATTCGTCGGTCACCTCGGCCGAAGCGGTTCTGGCCGCCGTTCGAGAAGCGGGGATTTCCATCCGCGACGTAAAGACCGAACAGGCCGATCTTCAGGATGTGTTTCTGGAACTGACACGCAGCCGCTAAAATTCGCCTGCCAATACAGGCGTCACTTACCCCAGCCGTCGGATTGCATTTCGCGCAACCGGCTGGCGGTTCGCTCAAATTCAAACGATCCTTCACCTTCAAGGTAAAGGTATTCCGGCTTTGCCGCCGCCGAACAGATAAGCCGCACGTGCGCCTCGTAGAGCGCATCAATCAGGGTGACAAAGCGCTTGGCCTCGTTGAAGTTGCTGCGCCCCAGTTGCGGGATGTCTTCCAGGATCAGAACCCGCGTCGCCTCTGCCAGCGCAAGGTAATCCGCTGGGCCAAGAGGTTTGCCGCAAAGATCATAAAACGTTGCCCGCGCCACGCCGTTGTGAAACGCCGGGATCTCGACCTCGCGCTTGTTGACGATGATCTTGTGCGGCTCACCCTTGCCGCCGGTCAGATCCTGCCAGATACTCTGGACCTCGGCGCGCGATGCCTCATTGATCGGGGTAAAATAACTTGGGCTTCCGGCAAGGCGATCCTGTCGGTAATCCGTCGGGCTTGCCATTTCATAGACAACCATGCGCTCTTTGACGATTTCGATGAAGGGCAGAAAGAGCTGACGGTTCAGGCCGTTTTTATAGAGCTCGTCGGGAATGCGATTGCTGGTCGTGACCACCACGACACCGGCGGCAAAAAGCGCCTCGAACAGGCGGCCGACAATCATCGCATCGGTGATATCGGTGATCTGCATCTCGTCAAACGCCAAAAGCTGTACCGAATCGGCCACCTCTTTCGCCACCGGGGCAAGTGCATCGCTTTCGTTGCGCGCGCGGGCCGCATGTAGCCCGGCATGGATTTCCTGCATGAAGGCATGAAAATGCACCCGGCGCTTGGGCACATCGACCGTCTCGACAAAAAGATCCATCAACATGGATTTGCCGCGCCCGACCCCACCCCAGAGATATAGCCCCTTGATCGGCTCTGGTGCGCGGCGAAACCAGCCTTTGCGCGGTTGATCGGCCAGGGCCTGCCGAATCCGCTCGAATTCGGGCAAAGACGCCTCTTGTGCGGCGTCATAGGTCAGCGTGCCGTCGGCAACACGCCGGGCATAAAGTTCGGGTAGCGTTTCCATACCACCGGGATATCGCGGGAAAGGCGCCGGGAAAAGCGCCAATGCCCTTGAGGGTTCAGGCTTTTCGCGCCAGCCGGTTCATCACGCCGACCAATTCGGCGCTGATTCCCGGCTCTGACAGGGCGTGACCGGCCACCGGAATCATCCGCAGATCGGCGTTTTCCCAGACTCGCGCCAGTTGATAGGCGGTGGCGGGCGGACAGATCATATCATAGCGCCCCTGCACAATCGTGCCGGGGATATGGGCGATTTTATCCATCTGATCAAGGATTTGACCGTCATACGCCAGAAACCCGCGATGGGTGAAATAGTGGTTTTCAAGGCGCGCAAAGGCGCGCGCATAATCCGCCGGGCTATCGCCACCCACGCCGGTGGAATGCACCGTGGCAAGCGCATTTTCCCAAGCCGACCAGGCCTTGGCATAACGAACCTCTTCGTTCAATATCCCGGAAAACAGCCGCCGGTGATAGGCGGCGATCATATCGCCCTGTTCGGCCTTGGGAATCAGTGATTTGAACTGATGCCAGGTTTCGGGCCAGAATGCCCCGGCCCCACCGCCATAAAACCAGGTCAGCTCGGCCTCGGTCATGGTGAACACGCCGCGCAGCACAAGATGCATCACTGGCGCGGGATGGGCCTGTGCATAAATCAACGCTAACGTCGCGCCCCAGCTTCCACCAAAGACAATCCAGGTATCAATGCCAAGCGCGCGGCGAATATGTTCAATATCCGCCACCAGATGCCAGGTGGTGTTATCCTCAACGCTGGCATGGGGCCTTGATCGCCCGCACCCGCGTTGATCGAACAGAATAATCCGATAGATGGCCGGATCGAAATAACGCCGCATCGCCGGGCTGCACCCGCCACCCGGACCGCCGTGAAACACCACAACCGGCAGCCCATCGCGGCGGCCGGATTGTTCGACATAAATGCTGTGCCCGTCGCCCACATCCATCATTTGCCGGTCAAAGGGTTCGACCGGCGGATATAGATATTGTACTGCGCTCTTTTGGCCTGAGAATTTGTTCATGGATGTCCTATATAACGCGCATGACCAAAAGAGCATATGGAGAGCAGAATGCAAGCCGCCCAGAGCACGATTGATCCCGGCGAAGTCGCCAAATTCGAAGCGATGGCTGCCGAATGGTGGGATCCGAACGGAAAGTTCAAGCCGCTGCACATGCTGAACCCTTGCCGTCTGGATTATATCACCGCGCAGATCGCGGCCGAATATGACCGTGATCTTACCGGGGATATGCCTTTCAAAGGGCTGCGTATTCTCGATATCGGCTGTGGTGGCGGATTGCTAAGCGAGCCGATGGCGCGCCTCGGCGCCGAGGTGGTTGGCGCCGATGCCGCGCCCCGCAACATCCCGGTTGCACAGGTCCATGCCGAGCAATCCGGCCTTGCGATTGATTACCGCCACACCACCGCCGAGGATATGGCCGCCGCAGGCGAACAGTTTGATGCCGTGTTGAACATGGAAGTGGTCGAGCATGTGGCCGACCCCCTTGCCTATCTCACCGCCTGTCAGCAATTGCTCAAACCCGGCGGAATTCAGATTTGTTCAACCATCAACCGCAACCCCAAAAGCTTTGCCATGGCGATTGTCGGCGCGGAATACGTGATGCGCTGGCTGCCCAAGGGTACGCATGAATGGTCGAAATTCATCACCCCGGACGAGCTTTATGACCTGCTGCGCAAGGCTGGCCTCGATCCGGTGGATCGCAAAGGCTTTGTGTTCAACCCGATCACATGGGTCTGGCGGTTGTCGGACAGGGATCTGAGCGTGAATTACGTCACCGCCAGCGTCAAGCCGGGCTAACCGCGCGGTTCCAGCTTGGAGCGTAATTCGCGCAGCACCGGAAGGCTTGCGCGCACCCTGTCTTCGCCAAGATCGCTGATCAGTTCCGAGACCATCGGGGTGATCCCGGCGATGGCGGCGTCGCGCGCCTGTCGGCCAGAGGGGCTGATCGCGACCATCTTGCGGCGCGCATCATCCCAATCAGGGCGGATATGCACGTATCCGGCCCACTCCAGCTTGCTCAGCGTGTTGGTCATCGCACCGCGCGTCACGTGAAAACTTTTGGCAAGCTGCGCCGGGCTGCGCTCGTCGCCGATGCGGGCAAGATGGTTGAGAACCGAGAAATGCGAGATTTCCATGCCCTTGGGCAACACCCGACTTAGCCGATTGCGGATAAGCTGTTCATTGGTGAGGATCTCACTGAACAGGGCCACCGCCAGGGAATTGCTGGTCGTGTCATTCATGCCGGGCCATCAAACTGCCTGTCATGCCGCAACGACGGGACACGCGCCCGCGCGCTCTCGATCTCGGCCGGATCCAGATCAAACATCACAACGCCAGAGTCAGTGCCGCCATCGGCCAGAACCTCGCCCCAGGGGGCGACGGCAAGGCTATGACCGTGGGTTTGACGGCTGCGCCCGGTACTTGCGGCATGGGTGCCGGTTTGCGCCGGGGCCAGAACGTAACAGCCGTTTTCAATCGCCCGCGCCCGCAGCAGGGTTTCCCAATGCGCGGCTCCAGTGACATAGGAAAACGCCGCGGGCACCGTTAGAATACGCGCTCCGGCATGGGCAAGGCGACGATAAAGATGCGCAAAGCGAATGTCATAGCAAATGCTCAGACCGAGCGTACCGATTGGCAAATCGGCGGTCACTGCACAGGCACCGGGACGAAACCCATCTGATTCGCGATAGGTTTCCTCGGGTGACACATCGACATCAAACATGTGGATCTTGTCATAGCGCGCAACAATCCGGCCATCCGGCCCAATCAGAAACGACCGATTGGCGAACCGGCCATCGGGGTCGCTTGTCTTGAGCGCGAGCGAGCCGATCAAAAGCCAGATGCCGCGCTCTGCGGCCTTGGCGCGCAGCGCTTTCAAGGTCGGGTCGCTGTCCTCGGGATGCAGAACCGCCTTTTGATGCGTGCGGCTCCCGGACACACAATTGGTCACCTCGGGCGTCAGGACAAATTCGGCCCCCTGCGCGATTGCTTGGTCAATAAACGCCAGCGTGACCGGCAGGTTTGCTGCCGGATCATCGCTGCTGTTGAGTTGAACAAGGGCTGCGCGCATTGACGTCACTTGCCCAAAAGCGCGTCAAGCTTGCCCGCCCGCTCAAGCGCTGAAAGCTCGTCATAACCGCCGACATGGGTCTTACCGACGAAAATCTGCGGCACGGTATGACGGCCGTTTGCGCGTTTCAACATCTCGGATTTGCGGGCCGGTTGGGCCAGCACGTTGATTTCCGAAAAGTTTACGCCTTTTTGCTTGAGCAACCGCTTGGCCGCGTGACAAAACCCACAAAGAGGCGACGAATAGATTTCAACTGGTTGCATTTTGGCATTCCTGTATTCCTGTTTGGCAGGAACTTAGGCATCCTTGGCCGTGCGCGCCAGTGCTAGTATGCACACATCCTGCGCGCCTGCCGAAAAACAGGCCTCCGCCGCCGCTGAAAGCGTGGCCCCCGATGTCATCACATCATCCACCAAAAGCACGCTACGACCGATAAGTTCGGCCTGGCGCTTGGGGTTTATGCGAATCGCACCATCGAGCATGGCATGACGTGCCTCGGCCCCCATCCCCTTGAGCGCGCGGGTATGTTTGGGGCGGATCAACAGATCGGGACAGACCGGCAAGGCGGTCTCACGCGCCAGCGCCTGTGCCAAAAGCGCGGATTGGTTGAAGCGTCGCTTGAGCATCCGCAGCCAATGCAAGGGCACCGGTGCAACGAGCGTGTTGCGGGTCAACAGCGGCTGTGCGGCCCGCGCCATCCAGACGGCTGCGGGGCGCACGACGTCATGACGGTCACCATGCTTGAGCGCCAGCACAAGTTTGCGGCCGTTTTCGTGGTACACAAGCGCCGATCGCCCCCGCGACCATGGGCGCGCCACACTCCGGCACTCGTCGCAATGCTCTGCATCCCCACCGTCTTCGCCGGGAAGCGGCACACCGCAGGTGTCACAGACCAGCCCTGCAATGAACGGCGTGTCCCGCCAACACGGCCCGCAAAGGCCAAAATCGCTTTCGACATGGCAACCGCACAAAGTGCAGCGCGCCGGATAGATCACCTGAAGTGCCGTTTGAAAAGCCGTCATACTCGCCCTATTGTCCCCGCCATGACGCAAACCCTGACAGACCGCTCCGCCCTGATCCGCAATCGCCGACGCGCCTTGCGCGCGCCTGTCTGGTTTCTGCATGAAACCGCCGCTGATGAGATCGAGGATCGCCTGAGCTTGGTTAAGAAATCCTTTACCTCGCCTGCCGTGGTAAGCGGTTTTCCGGAATTCTGGCAAAATCGCTTTCCCGAGGCCCTCTGCGTTGGGGATGGCGACACTCTTGCGCTTGCCCCAGAGGCGCATGATCTGGTGATCCACGCGCTTTGCCTGCATTGGGCGAATGATCCTGTGGGTCAGCTTATTCAGGCGCGGCGTGCGCTCACACCCGATGGTCTCATGCTGACCGCGTTGTTTGGTGGCGAAACCCTGCATGAATTGCGCACCGCCCTGGCGCAGGCGGAATCGGATCTGCTTGGCGGGTTGTCGCCCCGCGTTTTGCCTATGGGTGAAATCCGCGACCTCGGCGCGCTTTTGCAACGCGCGGGCTTTGCCCTGCCGGTGGCCGATACCCTGCCGCTTAAGACAAGCTATGCCTCGCCTGCCCACTTGATGCGCGAATTGCGCGCGATGGGCGAGAGCAACGCCATGACAAACCGCCCAAGGCGCGCAACCCGGCGCGCGCTGTTTGATCGGGCCGCCGAAATCTATGCACATGAGTTTGGCGATGCCGACGGGCGCATCCCCGCCACCTTCGAGATGATATTCCTCACCGGCTGGTCCCCGGACGTCAGCCAGCCCCAGCCCCTGCGGCCCGGATCGGCCAGCGCCCGGCTTGCAGATGTGCTTGGGGCCAAAGAAACACCGCTGAAAGATTGACCTTACCGTCGCAACCTCTATGTCAGCCTTAGCCCGAGACAGTAAGGATTGACCCAGCCCATGCTCGATGCCCGTCATTCTGCCGCTCGCCCGGCCCATGCGCCCGGCGATCACCCCGCAATTGCACGCGCCAAGACGGGTGTTTTGCTGGCCAATCTGGGCACGCCGGATAATTACGATTATTGGTCAATGCGCCGCTATCTGAATGAATTTCTCTCGGATCGTCGTGTCATTGATTATGCGCCTTGGAAATGGCAGCCGCTTTTGCAGCTCATCATCCTGACCAAGCGCCCGTTCACAAGCGGTCATGCCTACAAATCAATCTGGAACGAGGATAAGGGCGAAAGCCCGCTGATGACCATCACCCGCGACCAGACCGCAAAGATGGCGACCGCCCTTGAGGCGCGTTATGGCGACAAGGTGATGGTTGATTTCTGCATGCGCTATGGTAATCCGTCGACCAAATCCAAGGTCCGCGCCATGGTCGAGGCCGGCTGTACCCGGATCCTGTTCTTTCCACTTTATCCGCATTACGCCGGCGCCACATCGGCCACCGCCAACGATCAGTTCTTTCGCGCGCTGATGGACGAAACATGGCAGCCGATTGCCCGTGTGGTCGAGCCCTACTTCGAAAACCCGCTTTACATCGAGGCTTTGGCCGAATCGGTCGAAACCGCCTATGCGAATGTCGAAACGCGCCCCGATATCCTTGTGGTTTCCTATCACGGGATGCCGAAGCGCTATCTGATGCAGGGCGATCCCTATCATTGCCAGTGTCAGAAAACCACGCGCCTGCTGAAAGAGCGGCTTGGCTGGGACGACATCGAGATCACCACGACGTTCCAGTCGGTTTTTGGCCCCGAAGAATGGCTAAAGCCCTACACCGTGAAAGAGGTTGCCCGGCTTGCCCGCGAAGACGGCAAGAAACGAATCGCCGTGATGGCCCCGGCGTTTTCCGCCGATTGCATCGAGACGCTGGAAGAGATCAACGAAGAGATCAAGGAAAGCTTTGAAGAGGCGGGCGGCGAGGAATTTACCTATATTCCCTGCCTGAATGACCAGGACGCGCATATCAAGGCTCTGGCATCCATTGTCGAAGCGAATCTTCAGGGCTGGCTTGAGTAAACGCCAATCAATCGCGCAGAAACGAAAAAAGGCAGTGGTTTCCCACTGCCTTTTTCCTAGCATTCAATACTGACTTAGTCAGCAATGACGACTGCGGCCACAACGGCCAGCAGAAGCAACGGAATCCAAACGCCAGCAGCAGACGAGCTTGCAGCGGTTTCTTCAACAATTACAGGTGCCTCGATAACGGGCTCTGCATAGTTGCCGGCGAATGCGGTCGAAGCAGCGGCGCTAAGGGCGGCAGCGAGAACGAGTTTCTTCATATTATCCTCCAGATATTGGCTTAACGCTGTTAAATACAACGCCAAGCACCCAAGACTTAACCTCGTGGCTTTTTTCTAACCAGCAATCCGAACCGAATGCAAACCCAAGTTAAGTCCAAGCCGCTATATCAGGGCGCTTTTTCGTCAAATAAGCAACACTTGGGTGCCCACTTTGGCCATTCCGAACAACTCGGCGATGTGTTCGTTGTAAAGACCGACGCATCCATTGGACGACCGACGCCCGATCTTGCGGGTGTCATGGGTGCCGTGGATTCGGTAATATGTCCAGCTTAGGTAAAGCGCGTGGGTGCCCAATGGGTTATCGGGACCGGGCCCAACATAGGCTGGCCATTCGGGATTACGTTTCAGCATCGAGGGCGTCGGACGCCAACTTGGGCCTTCGACCTTGCGCACCACAGATGTGCGGCCACGACGTGTCAGATCTTCGGTCAGCGGCACGGAGGAGGGGTAAAGCTTGTAAACCGACTGATCCTCGTTCCAGAAATGGACAGCGCGCGAATCGATATCGACCAGGATCGCGCCGTTTTTGAGGTTCGAGAAATACGGCTCCCAGCTCAGCGTGCGAAAGCTTGATACATTGTGGCGCACCGTTTCGGTGACATCACGCTCGATCTCGACGGTGCCTTCACCGTCAACGCTCTGCGCCAACGCCGGTGCCGGTGCCCCGATCAGTGCCGCGGTCCCCGCCAGAAAAGCGCGCCGGTTCCAGTTGTCTCGGGTTTCAGAGGCCATTTTGGGTTTCTCCAGATTTTGGTCCTTGGATTGCAGATATATATGGCGCGAATGACGCAGTCGCAATTCAAACAACTGTCATCCGGCGAACTTGCGCGTATGTGGGTTTGAATCGCAACGTTTCCCACGATAAAGCAAAGACTACAGCAATTTCGAGTGGTTTGACATCATGGCGCGTCTTTACATCATCTTCCTGTCGGCACTTTTGGCTTTGGCGGCCTGCGCGGCCCCGCCTCCGCCACCGCAACTTGGGTCAGATGGCAAACCGCTACCCAAGCTTTATCGCATCAGATCGGGCGAAACGGCGGAAATTCAGTTCCGCATGCTGGATTCGGTGAATTCCCTGCGCCAGGCCGCCGGGCAATCGCCGCTTGTTCTTGATGCCTCTCTGAATGCCGCCGCCGCAACCCATTCGCGCGATATGTCGCTGCAAAACCGGCCCTGGCACTTTGGCTCTGACGGCTCTTCGCCGATTGATCGGGTCAAACGCGCCGGATATACCGGCCATCTTGTTGGCGAGACGATTTCGGAAACCTATGAGACCGAGCTTGAAACCCTGGCTGTATGGATGGAAGAGCCCGGATCGCGTCGTGTCATTCTTGCGCCGGACGCCACGAAAATGGGCTTCTCCTGGCTTCAGGAAGACAATGGAAAAATCTGGTGGACCATGGTTCTGGGCGGTTGATCAGGGGTTGATCGTCACCGGCGTTCCGTCGCGGACCATCGCATAGATGCTTTCGATCTCTCCGTTCTTGACGGAAATACAGCCCGCCGTCCAATCCGGGCCGAATATGCCAAGCTTGTTCGGCTCACCGTGAATAAAGATATCGCCGCCCGGTGATTTTCCGGCCACCTCGGCAAAGGCGATATCCTGTTCGTTTGGATAAGAGATGCCGAGCGACAGATGGAAAGAGCTGTTGGGATTGCGCCGGTCGACGGTGTAATCGCCCTCGGGTGTCTTGCCGTCCCCTTCAAATTCCTTATGGCCTTCGGGGGCAAAGCCAAGGTCGACCTCATAGGATTTCAGAACCCGGTCATGATGCAGCAAAAACATCTCGCGGTCGCCCTTGTTGATGATGATCCGCGTCACCTCGGGGCCGTTATAGGTTTTGAATTTTGACGGGCCACCACAGGCCACGAGGGCCACAAGGGACGCCATCAGTAAAAGAAATCTGATGGGTTTCATCGAAAACTGCCGTTATACTGCTCGCGTCTTTCATACAATAATCTGGCCGCTTTGGAATAGGGGGAATTTTACGAATCACGCAGGATTTAGTGTGAATCCCGCCACCATCTCTACATGCGAGGACCAGCGGAACTGATCCACCACACGCAGACGATCAAGATGATACCCCCCGGCCAAAAGCACCTTGGCATCGCGGGCAAAACTTGTCGGGCTGCATGATACATAGGCAATGACAGGTACGCGGGTGCGGCAAAGCTCGGCAATCTGCGCCTCGGCGCCGGCGCGGGGCGGGTCGATCACCACCGCGTCAAAACGCTTTAGCTCATCCGGCAAGATCGGCTGGCGGAAGAGATCGCGCGCCTCGGTCGTCACCGATTTAAGGCCTTGGGTCTTGCGCCACCCGGCATCCAGAGCCGCACACATGGCGGCGCTGCCTTCAACCGCATGCACTTCGGCGTTTCTGGAAAGGGGCAGGGCAAAGGTGCCAGAACCCGCAAACAGGTCAATGATCCGTTTAGCCCCACCGACAATCGCCTGAACATCGGCAAGCAAGGCCGCTTCGCCTTCTGCCGTGGCCTGCAAGAACGCGCCCGGCGGTGGCAGAACCCGCGCCGTGCCAAACACCTGTTCGGGGGCATGACGGGTCACAACCACCTCGTTGTCCCAGGCCAGCCGCGCCAGATTATGATGCTCCGCCAGAGCGGCGAGGACAATTCGCAACGGCCCGTCCAGCGGCTTGCCCTCGCTCACCGAAACATCAAGACCGTTCAGCGACAGGGTCACCGACACCGAAATGCCGTTTTTGCGGGTCGCGCCGGTTTGGGCAAGCGCGCAAGCCACCGGAACAGCCCCCAAAACGGCCGGGTGCAAGAGCTTGCAATCGGGGATTTCTATGATCACATCCGAACCCTTGGCGTGAAACCCGGCCATCGCCCCCTTTTTGGTACGCCGCGCGGTCAGGGTCGCGCGACGCCGCGATTGCGCAGGCGAGACGTGGATCGGCGCAAACTCGGCCGTGATTCCATGTGCCCCAAGCGCAGAGGCGACCACTTCCTGTTTCCAGTCGGCCAGGAAATCATCCGAGGCATGCATAAGCTGGCACCCGCCACAGGATTTGAAATGCCGACAGGGCGGCGCAACCCGGTCGGGCGAGGGCGTGTCGATCTTGACATCGCGCAGCGCCTGGCCGTCAAGCGTTCCGCTGACCACCTCACCAGGAAGGGTAAGCGGGGCAAAAACCGGGCCTTGGGCGATCCCGTCACCCTGATGGCCCAATCGAATGATTTTATGTTGGCTCATGCGATTGGCTTTAGCCCGAGTTGCGGGCGCGATAAAGGGCGCTTACACCAGATCGTCACGTCCAAGACGAAAACCCGACACGATCCAGCGCTGTTCCAGTTCCGCCAGACGCGCACCAAGAGCGGCGCCGCTAAAATCAGGCATCAGGTCGACCGCCTTGACCGGAAACCGTGCCGCGGCGCCTTGCGCAAGATCATCCTTTGCGCCCGGCGCAAGCGGTTGCTCAAAGAGCGCCGCGCGCAGGAGCAGGATATCAAGCCCGTCAGATGCGCCGTGGCGATACCCAAGCTCAGACGCGCCCATCGTACCCGTCGCCGCTTCGTGCAACTGCGCCAGGCGCCGGGTCTCAGCCTTGCTCAGACGCAGCCGATTGGCCACGTCTTCTCCGCCGAGCGCGGCAAGACGACGAATGGCGTCGGGGGCGGTATCAGTGACTGATTCAAGGTGCGCAAGGGGGCCAAGCGCGCGATCGTCGGCCCCCGGCAAGACCGACGACAAGACACCGGCAGTGCGCATTGCGGCAACCGATGGCGCCGGGTCGGGCGCGCCCAAAAGCTTGCGCATCTCACCACCAACGCGCTCGCGCGACAGGCCCGCCAAGCCGTCGAGGTGCATCGCACATGCCGCCAACCCATCACCGTCAAGCCCGCCATCCGGGTCGCCATACCAGGCATGAAACCGAAAGAACCGCAAAATGCGCAGGTAGTCCTCCTGGATGCGTTTCGCCGGATCCTCGATAAAGCGCACATGCCGCGCCTTGAGGTCATCAAGCCCGCCAAGTGGGTCAAGAACGGTGCCGTCGGGACGCGCGTAAAGCGCATTCATCGTGAAATCGCGCCGTCGCGCGTCTGCAATGATATCGCCACCAAAGGCCACATTGGCGTGACGGCCAAAAGTCTCGATATCCTCTCGAAACGTGGTTACCTCATGGGGAATGTGACCCGAAACCACGGTAATCGTGCCATGATCAATGCCTGTCGGGACCGGCTTTAGGCCCGCCGAACTGGCCAATTCCATCACCTGACCGGGCAGGGCATCGGTTGCGATGTCGATATCGCCCACCGGTGCGCCCAAAAGGGTGTTGCGCACACAGCCCCCCACAAACAATGCCTGATACCCCGCATCCATCAGCATCCTGCAGACCGCTTGCGTGGCGGCAAGCCTGAGCCAATCTTCGGTGATCTGCATCATGGCCGCGCCATCTCGGCCAGGGTACGCAAAATGCGCGCGGTCGCGCCCCAGACATAGTAGGGGCCAAACGGCACCGTGTAATAGCGCCGCCAACTGCCGCGCCAACGGCGTTGTTCAACCCGGAAATGCGGCAACGCCAACAGATGCGACAAAGGCACCTCAAAGACCTCATCCACCTCACCCACTTCCGCACGCGCCACAAACGGATGCGACACGCGCGCCAGAACCGGCGTCACATCAAATCCGGTAACGGTTTCATGTTTTGGCAGATGGCCCAAAACCTCGACATTGGCCGGATCGAGGCCGATTTCCTCCTGCGCCTCGCGCAGGGCGGTGGCCGTGATATCAACATCGCCCAAATCCTGTTTGCCGCCGGGAAAGGCAATCTGACCAGGATGATGCTTGAGAGCCGACGACCGTTTGGTCAGGATTACCCGCGCCACGCCGCCAGTGGATAGCACCGGCACCAAGACCCCCGCAGCCCGGAGTTTGCGCCCCGCAGGAAGGATGATCTCGGGGTTGAGATCATAATCAGACGAGGCCTGGCGCGCAGCGTTCAGCGTACCAAGCACCCTATCCAGCGGATCAGGCGCCACCGGGACCCTCTTTTGCATCAAAGCCGACCGTCGCCGGATCAAGCCGGTAATGCGCACCGCAGAACTGGCAGTCGGCGGTCACGATACCCTCTTTCGTGGTCATTGTTTCAATATCCTTGGCAGAGTAGATCGACAGGCTGTTGCGCACCCGATCCTCGGAACAGGTACAGCCAAAGCGCACCGGTTGAGCATCAAATACCCGCGGGGCCTCTTCATGAAACAACCGCAGCAAAAGGTCTGTCGGCGCCACCGAGGGCCCGATCATTTCAAGATCTTCAACCGTATCAAGCAGGATATTTACCCGACTCCAGTTTTCCGCCTCCTCGCCATCGAGGATATCCTGCGGCATCAAAAGCCCCGCTTCCCCGGTGCCGCCTTCTTTTGCAAAGGGCGAGGCCTTGGGCATATGTTGCAACATCACGCCCCCCGCGCGCCAATGTTCTGCACCGCCGGCTTCGGTTGACTTGCCAAAGCTTAGGGCAAAACGTGTCGGAAGCTGTTCGGATTGGGCAAAATACGCCTCGGCGCAACTGCGCAGGCTGTCACCGGCCACCGGGGTGATCCCCTGATAGGGCGCCATACCCTGACCCTGGTCGATCATCACGGCAAAATAGCCATCGCCAAGCTGCTCGAACGGCGCGGCGTCGGTTAGCCTCTCTTGGGTATAGCTGGCATAGGCGCGTATGCGGGCGGGCTCGCCCTCTTCGGTCGGGCCATAATAATCGGTGGCGATCATCCGCACCGGGCCATTTGTCTGCACCTGAAGCGACAGCTTCCAGCGGAGCTTGATCGTCTGTCCGATCAATGCGGTCAAAAGCGCCATTTCGGCCACAAGCGCCTCAACCACCATAGGATAGTCATGCTGTTTAAGGATGCCATCCAGCACCCCGTCAAGCCGCGCAACACGACCGCGAATATCTGCCTGGTCAAGCTGGAACGGCAATATCGTGTCGTCCCAGGCGATTTTTTGTCCGAGTGTCATGGGGTTTCCTTCAGCGCCGGTTCTTGGCATATCGCGACTATATAGGCAGGGCAAGTCGGCGTCCAAGGGGGCAAGCCATGATCAGACGATTCGGAGAGACACCCAAACCCGGCATTTCATATCGCCGACGGCCGGGTGTGTATGCGATTTTGCCCCGCGATGGGCAGCTGCTTGTCACCCATCAGGCCAACCCCTCGCCCGAGCTTCAGCTTCCCGGCGGCGGGATTGATCCGGGCGAATCGCCGATTCAGGCACTGCACCGCGAAGTGTTCGAAGAAACCGGCTGGAAAATCGCGCGGCCCCTGCGGATCGGGGCGTTTCGGCGGTTCACCTTCATGCCAGAATACGATCTATGGGCCGAAAAACTCTGTGTGATCTATCGCGCTCATCCGGTACGCGTCCTTGGGCCACCCACCGAGCCGGGGCATCAGGCGATCTGGATCAGCCCCGACATCGCCGCGCGCGAACTGGGCAACGAAGGTGATCGGTTTTTTGTCAGCCAGGAAACAGGCTTGGCTTGAATTCAAGCAAGACAGCCGAAACATCATCGGCAAAATCTGCATCGCCAGCAAATTCCGACAGCTTCCAGATCAGCGATTCAAGACAGGCCATGCCACGCGTCTGACGCAGATCGCGCAGGATACTTGCAAGGCCCGCGTCATCCAAAAGCGCCCCGGATGTGCCCGCACATTCGATTATCCCGTCGGAATGGATAAGCAAGCGATCGCCCGGCGCCATGGTTATCTCGAACTGTTGATACTCGGCCCCGTCAATCAGACCCACAGGAAGACCGCCGCGTCCAACGAATTCAACCTGCCCGTTGGCCCGCTGAAGGGCCGGGTAGGGATGACCGGCCTGGGACATGATCACCTTTCCACTGCCAAGATCGACATCCGCCAGAAGCAGGGTAAAGTAATGCTCGGTTTCCATCTCGCTCATGATCAGACGATTGAGATTGGCAATCACCTCGGATGGCGGGCGTGCGACAAAACGACCATCGGCGGTCTTGCGCAGCGCGAGGTTCTGTTCCGGCACAGAGGACGACAGATATCCCGCCAGCCGCGCGGTCATCAAGGCAGAGCTTATTCCGTGACCGGAAACATCTATGCCATAGAGGCCGATACGCTGATCGCTGATCGGGAACATGCCCACCAGATCGCCGCCCACATGCCCCGCCGAATGCAGCATCAGGGATACCTCTGCGGGGCCAAAATCGCGATACCGCTCGCTCACCAGGGATTGTTGAAGCTTTTTGGCCTCGATCAGATCACTATCCAGCAAATCATAAAGCGTCTGCAATTCATCCAGCGTCGACTTGATAAGGCGGTTTTTCTCGGTGAGTTCCCGCTCCATCCGCAAAATACGGGCACCGGCGGAAATCCGGGCGCGCAATTCGGCGGCATTGACGGGTTTGGACAGAAAATCATCGGCCCCCGCATCAAGCCCAAGCGCGACCTCATCCTTATCGCTTTTTGAGGTGAGCAAGATGAAGTACCCATAGTTATCGCGCGACATCCGCCTGAATTCTTGACAGAACTCCAGACCACTCATGCCCGGCATCATCCAATCGCTCATCACAAGATCGGGGGGATTATCACGGCACAGTACAAGCGCATCACCACCTGATTCGGCCTCTTGCACCTCAAACCCCCAACGTTGAAGCGAGGCGCTCAGAATACGCCGTTGGAGGCGGCTATCATCCACCACAAGCACCCGTCGGATCACACCGCCGCCCGCATTCGTATCTGATAGTTCCTGCATCCGAGACCGCACAACCGCCACCTTTGGTTTAACTGAACAACGCCTAACCGAAGGCCGCTTAACGGGATGTGAATGCTAAAATTTTCAACGCTTGCCCGCCGGTTTTAACTCTTTGTCAGCAGGTTACCGGCAGCCTTGGGCCAAAGCGAAAGGAGGCTGGGAAATGATCGACTGGAACCGTGTTCAGGACTTACGTGACGAAATCGGAGCAGAGGCATTTGGCGAGGTGGTCGAGCTGTTTCTTGAAGAGGTGGACGGCGAAATCGACAAGCTGCGCGCCCTTTCGGATCGCAGTGACCTTGAAGGCCAGCTTCATTTTCTCAAGGGCAGTGCGCTTAACCTTGGGTTTACCGCGTTTTCAGACCTTTGCCACGCGGGTGAAATGGCCTCTGCGACCGGACAGCAGGACACCGTCGACCTCGCTGAGGTTCTAAGCTGCTATGATGCGTCGAAATCCGCCTTCCTGTCAGGCCTTGACCGGGTCATCGCCGCCTAGATCAGGAATTCGGCCAGAACCTCATCCTTGGTGATATCGCGGTAATCAAACCCGGCCGCCGCAAGCTTTTGCAAGAAATGCGTGAAGTTGTCGGGGTTCTTGGTTTCAATCCCGATCAGGACAGACCCAAAGTTACGCGCCGATTTCTTGAGGTATTCAAACCGCGCAATGTCGTCATCCGGGCCAAGGATTTCCAGGAAATCACGCAATGCACCGGGGCGTTGCGGCATCCGCAGAATGAAGTATTTCTTGACCCCTGAAAATCGCTGGGCACGCTCTTTGACTTCGGGCAGGCGCTCGAAATCGAAGTTACCGCCAGAGGTAACGCAGACAACCGTTTTGCCCCGGATCGCATCACCGATATCCTTGAGAACATCCACCGACAAGGCACCCGCCGGCTCAAGAACGATCCCCTCGATATTCAGCATTTCAAGCATCGTGGTGCACAACCGATCCTCGTCAATGACACGGGCATGTGTGGCATCAAAATCGCTCAGCCGGGCAAAGGTTTTCGCCCCGATCTGGGCCACAGCCGCCCCATCGGCAAAGTTGTCGACGTGATTGAGCCGCACCGGTTTGCCCGTCGCAAGCGCCGCCCCGAGACAGGCGCCGCCCATTGGTTCCACCAAGGTCAGGCATGAGCGATCACCGACATAGCTTCGGATCCCCGCCGACAGGCCACCACCACCGACCGGCATGATCAGATGATCGGGCAGGCCGCCAAGCTGCGCCTCGATTTCGACCGCGACCGAGGCCTGACCCTCGATTACATCCTCATCGTCAAACGGCGACAGAAAATGCCCGCCGGTTTGCGCGCAATAGGCCTGCGCGGCATGCAGCGTGTCATCGAAATAATCGCCGGTAAGCCGGATCGCCACCGCATCGCCGCCAAACTTCTCGGTCTTGCCGATTTTTTGCTGTGGCGTCGTGACCGGCATGAAGATCACGCCTTTGACCCCGAAATGGCGACACATGAACGCCACCCCCTGCGCGTGATTGCCCGCGCTGGCACAGACAAACAGCATGGTTTCGGGGTTGCGCGTCAACACCTTGCGCATCGCATTGAACGCGCCGCGAAGTTTGTAGGACCGCACCGGCGAAAGATCTTCCCGCTTGAGAAGGATCTCGGCACCGTAACGCTCGGACAGGTGATCATTGCGCTGAAGCGGCGTCGGTTCGAAAACCTCGCGCATCGCGGTTTCGGCGGCTTGGGCCATTGTTCTGAAATCAGTCATGCCCGCCTGAGTGCCGCAATCATCCCGCTCTGACAAGGGTCAGAGATCGCGCCCCTCGACAAAATGACCGTAAAGCGGGCTCAACCGGCTCCACTTGCCCATTGGGGAAAAAGCCGCTACTCCGCCAGCCAGATTTGACGCAAGGGGAAAGTGAATGTCTGCGCCCAAGAAAGTTGTTCTGGCCTATTCCGGCGGCCTTGATACCTCGATTATTTTGAAGTGGCTTCAAACCGAGTATGGCTGTGAAGTCGTGACCTTTACCGCCGATCTGGGGCAGGGCGAAGAACTTGACCCCGCTCGCAAAAAAGCCGAGCTGATGGGGATCAAGCCCGAGAACATCTATATCGAGGATGTGCGCGAAGAATTCGTGCGCGATTTCGTCTTTCCGATGTTCCGCGCCAATGCTCTTTACGAAGGGCTTTACCTTTTGGGCACCTCGATCGCCCGCCCGCTGATCTCCAAACGCCTGGTTGAGATCGCCGCCGAAACCGGCGCCGATGCCGTATCCCATGGCGCGACCGGCAAGGGCAACGATCAGGTGCGGTTCGAATTGGCGGCCTATGCCCTTAATCCCGACATCAAAGTGATCGCGCCCTGGCGGGAATGGGATCTGAGCAGCCGGACCAAGCTTTTGGCCTTTGCCGAGCAAAACCAGATTCCGATCGCCAAGGACAAACGCGGCGAGGCGCCGTTCTCGGTTGATGCGAACCTGTTGCACACCTCATCCGAGGGCAAGGTTTTGGAAGACCCGGCAGAGGCCGCGCCCGACTATGTCTTTCAGCGCACGGTTAGCCCCGAAGACGCCCCCGACACCCCCGAATTCATCGAAGTATCGTTTGAAAAGGGCGACGCCGTGGCGATCAATGGCGAGGCGATGAGCCCGGCCACGATCCTGACAAGGTTGAATGAATATGGCGGCAAACACGGGATCGGGCGGCTTGATTTCGTGGAAAACCGCTTTGTCGGGATGAAATCGCGCGGGATTTATGAAACCCCCGGCGGCACCGTCCTGTTAGAGGCGCATCGTGGCATCGAACAGATCACCCTTGATAGCGGCGCAGGCCACCTCAAGGATTCGCTGATGCCGCGCTATGCCGAGCTTATTTACAACGGCTTCTGGTTCAGCCCCGAGCGCGAGATGCTTCAGGCCGCTATCGACAAAAGCCAGGAACATGTGACCGGCACCGTGCGCCTCAAGCTTTACAAAGGCGCGGCAACCACCGTGGGCCGCTGGTCAGATCACAGCCTTTATTCCGAGGCGCATGTGACGTTTGAAGACGATGCTGGCGCGTATGATCAAAAAGACGCGGCTGGTTTCATCCAGCTCAACGCGCTGCGTCTTAAACTTCTGGCGGCGCGCAATCGTCGTATCAAAGGCTAAGCGCCACCGCGCGCAGGTGTTCATAGGCGGGCATCGCCGCCTCTGCCAATGCCGCGCGCGGGCCATCCAGATCGGGCATTGCCCCCTCAGCCGGAGCAAACCCGGTCGATTGATGCACCGCCCCATACCAATGTGCGGCCCAAACCCCGTCATCCGGATGCCCGCCCGATGGCCAGCCTAGCATCGCCGGATCCCAGCCAAGCCCAATGGCGGCGCAAAGCCGTTTCAACATAACTTCGGGGTCACGCCGGATATCAGCGGACTCAATCACAACCGGGCGGGCGCCTGCCGCGACAAGCTGATCGTAAAGCTCTGCCTGCTGGACAAAACCGATATCGGCCAATGTCGGATTGTCGTATTTCGTTGAAAAGCTTGCCGCAACCCGCGCCGGATGGCGGATCAGGAAAACATTCGCCACCCGGTACACCCAATCGCGCGGCACGCCTTCGATCATATGCTGCGACATGTGCTTTTGATAAAAATGCGCTTTGCCGCCAGGGATCGGCCCCAAAAGGGTTTCGATCACTTTGGCCGGATCGGTCGGCTGCGACGTGATAATCTCGTCTCGCATCGGGTGATCAAGCCCGGTTTGGGCAAGATAACTGGCATAAAACGGCTCGTCCACCACGGCGCAATCGGCGCGGGCGCCAAAGCTATACATCATCGCCGTACTAAGATTGCGCGGCCCGGACCACATTGCGATCCGCATCTTTAGCGGCGCCCGGACGGGGCGATACCGCACCACATGACAGTTCGATGAAATTTCATGATTGCCTGCCCGCGCCCTTTGCTACCACCATGAGTCTAGAATCGTCGAATCGCGGATGCAACAACAGAGGTAAGGGCAGGGCATGGAGGCAGATTTCTGGCACACCCGGTGGGAAAATGCGCAGATCGGGTTTCACGAAGGCGAGGTGAACCGGATGTTGGCGGCCCATTTAGAGGCCCTGTCCATTGCGCCGGGCGCGCGGACTTTCCTGCCGCTCTGTGGCAAGACCCGCGATATTGCCTGGCTTTTATCAAAGGGATATCGCGTTGCCGGCGCAGAACTTAGCGAAATCGCGGTGCAACAGCTTTTTGACGAACTGCCCCTTGTACCCAAGGTAACGCAGGCGGGTCTGTTAAAGCGATATGCCGCGACAGGGATTGATATCCTTGTCGGTGATATTTTCGATCTGACACCCGAGATTCTTGGGCCGGTTGACGCGGTATTTGACCGCGCCGCTCTGGTTGCCTTACCTGACGACATGCGCGGGCGCTATACCGATCATATCGCGACGATCGCGCAACGCGCGCCTCAACTGCTTGTCACTTTTGAGTACGACCAATCGGTGATGAACGGCCCACCGTTTTCCCTGACCGAGGCCGAAGTACGGGGTCACTACAGTGCGCGTTACGACATCTCGCTTTTGGAAGATTCAGAGGTGAAAGGCGGTTTAAAGGGTGTTTGCCCGGCGTTGGAAAAAGCGTTTCTGCTCTTGCAGGTTTAACCGGTTTCGCGCTGTATAAGAGCCTTGTAAAGCGTTTGAACGCGGCTTGTCATCGGCCCTTGCGCGCCATCCCCGATCACCCGGCCGTCGATCTCGCCCACGGGGGTTTGTGCCCCAAAGGTGCCAGTCAAAAACGCCTCATCCGCACCATATGTATCAACCAGCGAATAGTTTCGCTCGTAAACCGGTATGTCATTGGTCCGGCACAGATCAATCACCTTTTGCCGGGTGATGCCATTCATGCAGTAATCGCCAGTGCTTGTCCAAACCGCGCCCTTGCGGACGATGAAAAAGTTACAGGCGTTGGTCGTGTTCACGAAGCCATGCAGATCCAGCATGAGCGCCTCGTCGGCCCCCGCTTTTTCCGCCGCTATACAGGCGAGGATGCAATTCAGCTTGGAATGCGAATTCAGTTTCGGATCCTGCGTCATCGGCAATCCGCGAATATGCGGCACTGTTGCAAGGCGGATCGGGCGCGCGATCTTTGGTCTGGAATGCTCCATGATGATGGTCACGGTCGGCCCTTGTCGGCTTAGCGACGGGTGCTGAAATGGCCGGGTTTTCACCCCGCGCGTCACCATGAGGCGGGCATGCGCATCGGTGGTCATATCGTTGGCCAATTGGGTGTCCGTTATGGCCTGAAACACCTCTGTTCGGGTCATGCCGATATCAAGATCAATCGCCTTTGCGGCCTCGAAAAGCCGATCCAGATGCTCGTCCGCAAAGGCCCATGTCCCATCATAAAGCCGAAGCCCCTCCCACACGCCATCACCAAGCATGAAACCGCTGTCATAAACGCTGACCAAGGCCTCGGCCTTGGGCACGATCCGGCCGTTCAGCCAGATGTTGATCTGCTCATTGCGCGCATCTTCCTCGGCATGATGTGTGGTCTGGTGTTTGCTCATGATTTCCCCCATTTTCGGCAAGTTTAGTGAGCCGCCCAAACCGTGCCAAGGGCGAAATATCGCTCAACTGCGCGTGACTTCACAGGCTCGTACCTTGGTGTGATCGCCGATTTGGTGCAGGATAGCCTCACTCAAGGAGGGCAAGGCTATGATACTACAAAAACGAGAGATCAAAGCAGCCGTGCTCGCAATGCTGATCGCGGTCGGCCTTTGTGTTCACGGCGACCGTGCACATGCGGCGGAACCTCAGGATCTGGTCGTTGCAGGCGGATGTTTCTGGTGTGTTGAGGCCGATTTTGAAAAAGTGTCTGGCGTCATCGGCGCGGAATCGGGCTTTACCGGCGGGACACTGGAGAATCCAAGCTACAAAGAGGTCACGCAAGGCAATACCGGGCATTTTGAGGCCGTCAAAATCACTTTCGACCCGGATAAAGTCACGCGCGCCTCCCTGTTGGATCTATTTTTCCGTTCCGTCGATCCGACCGATGCGGGTGGGCAGTTCTGTGATCGTGGCGCAAGCTATCGCACGGCAATTTTCGTCTCTGATCCAGCCGAACAACAACTTGCCGAAGCCGCAAAGGCAGCAGCGGCAAATGCATTGTCTCAAAAAATTGTCACGCCGATTCTTCCGCTTCAAACATTCTATGCGGCCGATAGCGGCCATCAGGATTACTACAAAAGCAACGCCCTCGTCATTACCCGGTTCGGGCCACGCACCAAGGCAAAGGCCTATAAACTTTATCGCGACGCCTGCGGCCGCGACGCCCGGGTGCGCGCGCTTTGGGGCAATGACGCGCCCTTTGCGGGATCGTCTTAGCCAAGAAAGGCCGCAGTTTCGGAGCTTGTCGGAATCGCCTCTGCGGTGCCCGGCTTTTGCACCTGAAGAGCCGCCGCCGCCGAGGCCCGCCTAAGCGCAGCGCTTGGCGCGAGGCCTTGCGCAAGCGACGCCACCATATACCCCGCGAAAGTGTCGCCCGCGCCGGTGGTGTCCACCGGCGTAACCGGAACGGCAGGGCACAGGATAACCTCGCCCGACACAGTGTCACGCCATTCGGCGCCCTCGGCGCCACGGGTAATCAACAACTGAGGCACCTCGATGACGCCCATCGCCTGTTCAAGCTGACGCGCCTCGACGTCATTCAAAATCAAAATCGTGACAAAGGGCAGAACCGCCCGCACCGCATCAGCGTCAAAAGGCGCGGCGGAATAGGCAAGATTCAATCCGCCAGCCTGGGCCAGACGCGCGGTTTCCATCTGGAGATTCGTTTCATTCTGCATCAAGAGCCAATCACCCGCCGACGCCACACCGAGCGCCGATGTCACATCCGAAAGATCAAGCGCGCGATTGGCCCCAGGATAGATGACAATTGCATTCTCACCGGCATTGTCCACGCAAACCATCGCATGACCCGAAGGCACAGCCGACCGCGCAACATGCCCAACTTCGACGCCATATTCCACAAGCAGATCAACCATCCAACCGCCATCAGGGCCAACAGCCCCAATATGACAAACCCGTCCCCCGGCCCGCGCGGCGGCCACCGATTGATTGGCACCCTTCCCGCCAAGCGTGCAGTGATAGCTATCCGTGGCAAGGGTTTCGCCGGGCGTTGGCAGGTGAGGCAAGCGATAGATGTGATCGGCGTTGATAGAGCCAAGGTTGAAGATCATGCTCATCCCCTGTTTCACCTTTCCCCAAATACTCGGATTCCAACACCTGCCAAAGGCGCAAAACCTAGCCCACCTTGCAGGCCGCCAGAACTGCCATGTTCAGGATATCGTTGGACGTAAAGTTCGACGAGCAAATCTGGATCGGCTGATCGACGCCCGACAGGATCGGACCGATCACCGTGGCCCCGCCCATTTCCTGCATCAGCTTGACAGAAATCGACGCCGAATGACGCGCCGGCACCACAAGAATATTCGCAGGCCCGGTCAACCGCTGAAACGGATAGCTCTCTTGCGCGGTGACGTTAAGGGCCACATCAACGGTCATCTCTCCTTCAAACTCGAAATCCACGCCGCGCGTCTCGAGCACCTTCGGCGCGCGGTGCATTTTCTCGGCCCGCTCGGAACGCGGATAGCCGAATGTCGAAAAACTAACAAAGGCAACGCGTGGCTCAAGCCCAAGATCGCGGGCAACACCGGCGGCGCGCGTGGCGATATTGGCAAGATCCTCTTCGTCGGGCCATTCATGCACAAGCGTATCGGCGATCAGAACGATCCGCCCCTTGTGCAAAAGCGCTGTCACACCAGCAGCCCCATGATGCGCGTCGGCATCAAAAACGTGGTTTATCAACTCAAGCACATGCGCCGATTTTCGCGTTGCCCCGGTCACAAGACCATCGCCATGCCCATGCGCAAGCATCAAGGCCGAGAACACATGTCGATCACGTGCGGCAAGGCGGTGAATGTCATGCCTATCAAAGCCTTTACGCTGTAACCTATTGTAAAGAAACTCTTTATACTCCTCAAGCCGCCCTGTCTTGGCAGCATTCACAATCTCAAGTTCCCGAACCGCATCGCCAAGGCCAAGGGCCTCCAGCTTTTCTTTCACATCGTTGTCGCGGCCAACCACCAGGGCCTTGCCAAGGCCAGACCGCTGATATTGCACGGCGGCGCGCAACACGCGGGGGTCATCGCCTTCGGCGAAGATCATGCGCGCCTGGGCATTGCGGGCGCGGGCATTGATGCCACGCAGGATGCTGGCGGTCGGATCCATCCGCGATTTCAACGACACCTCATAGGCATCCATATCGATGATCGGGCGACGCGCCGCCCCGGTCTCCATCCCGGCCCGCGCAACCGCAGGCGGAATCGTATAGATAAGACGCGGGTCGAACGGCGTCGGGATGATATAATCACGCCCGAATGATAGCTTTTGGCCATAGGCCATCGCAACCTCATCGGGCACATCTTCGCGCGCGAGCCGCGCCAGGGCCTCGGCACAGGCAATCTTCATCTGATCGTTGATCGCGCGGGCGTGCACATCAAGCGCGCCGCGAAACAGATAGGGAAAGCCGAGGACGTTATTCACCTGATTGGGATAATCAGAGCGGCCCGTGGCAACAATCGCATCGGGGCGCACGGCGTGGGCCTCTTCCGGGGTGATCTCTGGATCGGGGTTGGCCATGGCGAAAATCACTGGATTGTCGGCCATCGAGGCAACCATATCCTGGGTCACCGCCCCCTTGGCAGAGACGCCAAGAAACACATCCGCCCCTGCCATCGCCTCTTCCAGGCTTCGCAACGACGTGCTGGCGGCATGGGCCGATTTCCACTGGTTCATGCCCTCGGTACGACCCTGATAAATCACGCCCTTGGTGTCGCACATGATGCAATTGTCATGCTTGGCGCCCATGGATTTCAACAGCTCAAGACAGGCAATGCCGGCCGCGCCCGCACCGTTCAACACGATCCGGACATCCTCGATCTTCTTGTTCGACAGATAAAGCGCGTTGATAAGCCCTGCGGCACAGATCACTGCCGTGCCGTGCTGATCGTCATGAAAGACCGGTATATCCATCACTTCTTTGAGTTGCTGCTCAATAATGAAACATTCCGGCGCCTTGATATCTTCCAGGTTGATGCCGCCAAAGGTCGGGCCCATCAATTTCACCGCGTTGACAAAGGCCTCGGGGTCCTCGGTATCAAGCTCGATATCAATCGAATTCACATCGGCAAACCGCTTGAACAGAACCGCCTTGCCCTCCATCACCGGCTTGGAGGCGAGCGCACCAAGATTGCCAAGCCCAAGAACCGCCGTCCCGTTCGAAATCACCGCAACAAGATTGCCCTTGTTGGTATAGTCATAGGCAAGCGCGGGATGCTCTGCGATTTCTTCGCAAGGCACCGCCACACCGGGCGAATAGGCGAGGCTAAGATCGCGCTGAGTGGTCATCGGCACGGTGGCCGCAATCTCGAACTTGCCGGGGGTGGGTTCAAGGTGAAAGGCAAGGGCCTCTTCGCGGGTCAGTTTGTTTTTTGCCATGTCGGGGCCTGTTCATTGGATAAACTTCACCCTGCATAGCGGGGGAATGCAATGTCCTCAACTGAAACGCGGTTTTGGCTTTCGCGGGCGCACGGGGATTTGTAAGGTCACGCCAAGCAAAAGGGGGCCCCCGTGACAGCACAACTATCGACAGTCACGCCGATGATGGCGCAGTATCTTGAGATCAAGGCGCAGTACCCGCAGGCGCTTTTGTTTTATCGGATGGGCGACTTTTACGAATTGTTTTTCGATGATGCGGCGGCGGCAGCCGAGGCGCTTGATATTGCCCTGACCAAACGCGGCAAGCATCTGGGCGAAGATATCGCGATGTGCGGCGTGCCGGTACATTCCGCCGAGGGCTATCTTCTGACGCTGATCCGCAAGGGATTTCGCGTTGCCGTCTGCGAACAGATGGAAGACCCCGCCGAAGCCAAGAAACGCGGATCGAAATCGGTGGTACATCGCGCCGTCGTGCGCCTTGTCACCCCCGGCACCCTGACCGAGGAAAGCCTGCTTGAGGCGCGGCGCCACAATTACCTTGCCGCCTTTGCCGAGGTGCGCGGCGAATGTGCGCTCGCCTGGGTCGATATTTCGACCGGGGCGTTTCATGTGATGCCCTTGACGGCAGCACGGCTTGGCCCCGAACTGGCCCGGCTCGCCCCGCGAGAGGTCGTGATTGCCGACTCCGATGAGAGTGTTTTAAGCGAAACAGTCACTGAATCCGGCGCGTCGCTTACCCCGCTGGGGCGTTCGGCTTTTGATAGTACCGGCGGTGAAAAGCGGCTTTGTGCGCTGTTTGGCGTCACCACGCTAGAGGCTTTTGGCCAGTTTACCCGCCCAGAGGTGGCCGCGATGGGCGCCATCGTGGAATGGCTTGAGATCACGCAAAAGGGCAACCTGCCACTGTTGCGAACGCCAGTGCGCGAGCAACACGAACGCACGATGCAGATCGATGCCGCAACCCGCCGCAATCTGGAACTGACCCAGGCGCTTGGCGGGGGCAGGGCTGGCTCGCTTCTGGCCACGATTGATCGCACTGTAACGGCAGGCGGCGGACGGTTGCTGGAACGACGCCTTTCAAGCCCCAGTCGGGTACTGGATGTCGTGCAGAATAGGTTGGCAGCGGTTGATTTTGCGGTGGAACAGTCTCGAATTGCTGCCGATTTGCGTAATGCGCTGCGCAAGGTGCCCGATCTTGACCGCGCGTTGTCGCGGCTTGGGCTTGATCGCGGCGGGCCGCGTGATCTTGCCGCCGTGCGTAACGGGCTGGACCAGGGTGATGAGGTTGCAGCGCTTTTTGGCGATATCGACCTGCCGCCACTTCTTGCCGAGGCCGCAAAGGGCCTGACCGGCCACGACGCCTTGCTTGATCTTCTTGATCAGGCGCTTGTGGCCGAACCCCCGCTTCTGGCCCGCGATGGCGGATTTATCGCGCCCGGTTACGATGCCGAATTGGACGAGGCACGCCAACTTCGCGATGAAGGGCGCGGCGTTATCGCGGCGATGCAGGGCGAGTATGCCGCCCTGACCGGTATTCAATCGCTCAAGATCAAGCACAACAATGTCCTTGGTTATTTCGTCGAGGTCACCTCGACCCACGCCGAAAAAATGCTTGCGCCGCCGCTGAACGAGACCTTCAAACACCGCCAGACGACCGCCAATCAGGTTCGCTTTACCACCGTGCCGCTCAGCGAGATGGAAACCAAGATCCTGAACGCGGGCGGTCGGGCGCTTGAGATTGAAAAGCGGCTCTATGATGCCCTGAAAGCCGCAGTTCTTGAGCAATCCGGCGCCATCGCACAGGTTGCTCGCGGGTTGGCGGAAATTGATCTTTCGACCGCCCTTGCCGATCTTGCGGCGCAGGAAAACTGGTGCAAACCGATGGTCGATACCAGCCGCGCGCTTGACATCAAGGGTGGTCGTCATCCGGTGGTTGAACGCGCCTTGCGCGCCCAGAACGGCGCGCCCTTTATCGCCAATGACTGTGACCTTGGCGGCGAAAGCGATATCTGGCTTTTGACCGGGCCGAATATGGCCGGTAAATCGACCTTCCTTCGGCAAAACGCGCTAATTGCACTTTTGGCACAAATGGGAAGCTATGTGCCCGCCAAATCCGCCCACATCGGTCTTGTCAGCCAGTTGTTTAGCCGCGTTGGTGCCTCGGACGATCTGGCGCGCGGGCGCTCGACCTTCATGGTCGAAATGGTCGAAACCGCCGCGATCCTCAATCAGGCGGATGATCATGCACTTGTCATTCTCGATGAAATCGGGCGCGGAACGGCGACCTATGATGGGCTGAGCATCGCCTGGGCGACGCTTGAAAACCTGCATGATGTGAACCGGTGTCGGGCGCTCTTCGCCACGCATTATCACGAGCTGACCAACCTAAGCGACAAGCTGGAGCGCGTTGAAAACGCCACCGTGACCGTCAAGGAACATGATGGCGATGTGATTTTCATGCACGAGGTCCGCCGCGGCGCTGCTGATCGAAGCTATGGCGTGCAAGTCGCCAAGCTGGCCGGCCTGCCAGAAACGGTGGTCGCGCGGGCGCGGGTCGTGCTTGATGCGCTGGAAAAGGGTGAGCGCGAAGGCGGAAGCCGCCAAAAGGCGCTGATCGACGACCTGCCGCTTTTTTCCGCAATGCCGCCCCCGCCGATACCCGCAAAAAGCAGTGGCCCATCCCAGGTTGAGGCGCGACTCGCAGATATCCTGCCAGACGCACTTAGCCCGCGCGAGGCGCTGGACCTGATCTATGAGCTCAAGGGACTGACAAAAACCAAGGCGGGCTAACGCCCGCCGTGGATGTTACGCGCCGCGATTTGACGAAACGCCAACCTGCGCCGGGCGCAGGATACGGTCGTGCAGCATAAAGCCCTGACCAGACACCTGAATGATCTCGCCAGCCTTTGTGCCGGGCAGGGGGGCCTCGAACATGGCTTCGTGATGCTGCGGATCAAACCGATCACCGACCTGCGGGTCAATCACGGTGATGCCATGTTTGGCAAAGACGTTTGTAAGCTCGCGCAGCGTAAGCTCGATTCCCTCAAACACCGCGGCCGAGGCCTTACGCTGTTCATCGGTCAGAGTTTCAAGCGCGCGCTTGAGGTTGTCATACACCGGCAACATATCGCGAGCCAGTTTGGAACCGCCGTAATTCTCGGCCTCGCGCCGATCCTTCTCTGATCGCTTGCGCGCATTTTCGGCGTCCGCAAGCGCGCGCATGAACTTGTCCTGATAGGCGTCACGCTCTGCGCGCAGGGTATCAAGCTCTAACTCTTCGTCAGAAATCTCTGCCTCGTTCTGTTCGTTCTCTTCTGCGGCTGCTTCCTCGATATCGTCGAGAAAGCTTTCGTTGTTCGGCTCTGCCATTTTATACCTCTAACTCCGGTCCGAGATCAGTTTGCCAACCAGTTGCGCCGTGTAATCGACGATTGGCACAATCCGCCCATAGTTCAGGCGCGTCGGGCCAATGACACCAACCGCGCCAATGATCTTACGGTCAGCGTTCATATATGGAGAGACAACCAAAGAGGAACCCGAAAGTGAAAAAAGTTTGTTCTCAGAGCCAATAAAAATGCGCACACCTGCCCCTTCGTCGGCAAGTTCGAGGAATTCGGCGATGTCACGTTTGCGTTCAAGATCGTCAAACAGGGTTCGGATGCGGTCAAGATCAACCTGTTCCGCGCCTGAATTCAAAAGATTCGCCCGACCGCGCACGATCAACCGCTCATAGGTGTCGCCTTCGCCTTCCCACACCGCAAGACCACTTTCGACCATGGCATGGGAAATCTGATCAATCTCCTGGCGCCGCGCGATGATCTGTTTGGCGATCACGGTCTGAAGATCCGACAGGGTTTTGCCCTCGATCAACGAATTCAGGAAATTCGCCGCTTCACGCATCGAACTTGGCGTTTGACCAGGGGGCGGATTAAAAATGCGGTTTTCCACATGACCGTCGGAGAACACCAGCACCACAAGCGCGCGGTCATGCCCAAGGCTGACGAATTCGATGTGCTTGATCGGGGCCTCGTGTTTCGGCGTCAGAACCAGAGACGCCCCCCGCGTCACCCCCGACAGGGCAGAGCCGATACGATCAAGTATGCCGCCAACATCCTGAGAGTTCGTGGCGACGGTATCGTCAATCATCTTGCGATCTGTTGCCTCAAGATCACCCACCTCAAGCAGGCCATCGACAAACATTCGCAGCCCTTCCTGCGTCGGCACGCGCCCGGCGCTAATGTGGGGGCTGTCCAGAAGGCCAAGATATTCCAGATCCTGCATCACGTTACGGATCGTTGCCGCACTTACCTTTTCGCTAAAATCACGCGTCAGGGTACGCGACCCCACAGGATCACCATTGGCAAGATAGCTTTCGACCACGCGACGGAATACTTCGCGCGACCGGTCGTTCATCTGGTCAAGGGCCTGTCTTGGGGTATTCATCTAACTGGGTTTCCTCATAGGTCTGCCATTAAAGACGGGTTGCGCCAAAGGTCAATCGGGCTTGCCATTGCAGGTACTTCACCTGTATCCCCCGCCCAACAGCGAAAGGGAAATATCATGCGACCGTCAGGTAGAGATTTAAGCGAATTGCGGCCAGTTTCAATCGAAACCGGGGTTTTGAAGCACGCCGAGGGCTCTTGCCTGATCAAAATGGGTGATACCCATGTTCTGTGCACCGCCACCATCGAGGATCGCGTGCCGCCCTTTATCAAGGGCAGCGGCCTTGGTTGGGTCACCGCCGAGTACGGCATGCTTCCGCGCTCGACCAATAGCCGGATGCGCCGCGAGGCGACGGCGGGCAAACAAGGCGGGCGTACCGTTGAAATTCAGCGCCTGATTGGCCGCTCCTTGCGCGCCGGGGTTGATCGTGTCGCCCTTGGCGAACGTCAGATCACCGTCGATTGCGATGTCATTCAGGCCGATGGCGGCACGCGCTGTGCCTCGATCACCGGCGGTTGGGTCGCGCTTCGCCTTGCCGTGCAAAAACTGATGAAGGCTGGCGATGTTGTAAACGATCCACTGATTGATCCGGTTGCCGCGGTATCCTGCGGCATCTATGCGGGCCAGCCGGTGCTTGATCTTGATTACCCAGAGGATAGCGATGCCGGCGTTGATGGCAATTTCATCATGACCAGCACCAAAAAGCTGATCGAGGTGCAGATGAGCGCCGAAGGCTCTACCTATAGCCGCGATCAGATGAACACCCTTCTTGACCTGGCCGAGAAAGGCGTTGACGCGCTTGTTGCAAAACAGCTTGAGGCGACAGGTGCGTAAACTTACCGAGGACACCCTATTGGTGGCCACCCATAATGCGGGCAAGCTTGAAGAGATCAGCAATCTGCTTGCCCCTTATGGTGTCCGCGTTGTCGGCGCCGCCGATAAAGGGCTTGGCGAACCCGACGAAACCGAAACGACCTTTGTCGGCAATGCGCGCATCAAGGCGCATGCAGCGGCCAAGGCAACCGGCCTGCCCGCCCTATCCGATGACAGCGGGATTGAAATCGACGCGCTGAACGGCGCGCCTGGCGTTTATACCGCCGATTGGGCCGAAACAGAGACGGGCCGAGATTTTGTCATGGCGATGTCCAAAACCCATGACAAACTTGTCCAAAGCGGGACTGCGCAACCTTGGACCGCGCGGTTTTGCTGTACCTTGGTGCTCTCCTGGCCCGACGGGCATGACGAGGTTTTTGCCGGCACTGTCGAAGGGTGGGTGGTTTGGCCGATGCGCGGGCGTGAGGGCCACGGCTATGACCCCATCTTCCAGCCTGTCGGCTATGAGATTACCTTTGGTGAAATGGATCGCTGGGAAAAGAACCGCATCAGCCACCGCGCCGATGCGTTCAACAAACTGGTAAAGGGCTGTTTTGGCTGAGGATTGGCAAGCAGGGGGGTTCGGCCTCTATATCCATTGGCCGTTCTGTCAGGCCAAATGCCCCTATTGCGATTTCAACAGCCATGTTGCGCGTGACATTGATCAATCCCGCTGGCTGCGTGCTTATCTGTCTGAAATCGACCGTTACGGCGAGATGCTCTCTGGTCGTGTGTTGAATAGCGTGTTCTTCGGGGGCGGCACGCCAAGTTTGATGAACCCCGACGTTGTCGCGGCGATCCTAGACCGGGTTCGTCGTACATGGCCAACCGCCAACGATCTTGAGGTCACGCTAGAGGCCAATCCCGGATCTGTCGAAGCGGGCAAGTTTCGCGCCTTTTCCCAGGGCGGTGTGTCGCGCATTTCAATGGGCGTTCAGGCGCTCAATGATCGTGATCTCAAACGTCTTGGTCGCATTCATTCCGTCGCGGAGGCCAAGCAAGCGTTTGATATTGCAAGAGAAACCTTCGGCAGAGTAAGTTTCGACCTGATTTACGCGCGCCAGGATCAAACCCTTGATGATTGGCGCTCAGAGCTGGGCGAAGCCCTTGCCATGGCGATTGATCACCTCTCGCTTTATCAGCTGACAATCGAGCAGGGAACCGCCTTTGGCGATCGCTATGCCGCCGGTCGCCTTCGCGGTCTGCCGGAAGATGATCTTGCCGCCGATATGTATCAGGCGACCCAAGACATTTGTGATGCGGCGGGTCTTGGTGCCTATGAGGTGTCGAACCACGCGCGGCCTGGATCGGAATCCCGACACAATATGATTTACTGGCGCTATGGCGATTACGTTGGGATCGGCCCCGGTGCACATGGGCGCATCACCCGCAACGGGCAGCGCTTTGCCACCGAGGCGTTCTCGTCACCCGAACGCTGGCTTATCTCTACCGAACGGGGCAATCCAGAAAAGGGCACCCTGCCGCTAAGCGGCCCGGATCAGGCGACAGAATATCTTTTGATGGGATTGCGGATATCGGATGGCATTGATCCCGCCCGCTTTACCGCCCTTTCCGGCGCGCCGCTGAACACCAACGCGATCACGCATCTTGAAGAGATCGGCATGGTTGAATATCGCGGCGCGCGTCTCTGTGCGACGCGGCGGGGGCGGGCTGTTCTAAACGCCGTAATTCGCGATCTTTTGCCGGATTAGAGCCGTTTAACTGCTCAAAAGACCACATAGCTTATCCAACTGATCCAACGTGTCATAGCTAATGGTGATCTGACCGTTTTCCTGTCCCGATGCGTGGTTAATCGTCACTTTCATACCAAGGTTGGCCGCAAGGTCGCCCTCCAACGCCATCGTATCGGCATCCTTCTCAGGGGGTCTTCGCGGTTTGGTCGTTGTTCCGCTTTCATTGAAAATATTTCCTACAGCGGTTTTCGCCAATTTCTCGGTCTCACGCACTGACAGATTCTTTTTGATGACCTGACGCGCCAAACTGGCGGGATCCTCTGCCGTGATTAGCGCGCGGGCATGGCCGGATGAAAGCTTTCCTTCCCGCAGAAAGATCAAAACCTCTTCCGGCAGATTTAAAAGGCGCACGCAGTTGGCAATATGGCTCCGGCTTTTACCCAAAACTTCGGCCAGTTTTTCCTGGGTATGCCCGAATTTGTGCATAAGCTGGTTATACCCGGTCGCCTCTTCAACCGGGTTAAGATCGGCCCGCTGGATATTCTCGATAATCGCGACTTCCAGCACCTCTGTGTCGTTGAACTCGCGGACAAGGACCGGAATTTCATGAAGCTTGGCCATCTGAGCAGCACGCCATCGACGCTCACCAGCGACAATTTCATACTCACCCTCGCGACGCGGGTTCATCCGCACGATCAGCGGCTGAATTACCCCTTTTTCCGCGATAGAATTGGCCAGATCCTGCAAGAGCTCCTGATCGAAACTGCGGCGCGGCTGATCGGGGTTGGGCTGAACCTTTTCGACAGGAACCATAAGATCGGGGCGTTTTGCGCCATCGCCCGCAGTGGCGCGAGCATCGTCGCCGACATCCGCCATAAGCGCCGAAAGACCGCGCCCAAGGCCGCGCTGCTGTGTTTTCTTGCTGGCCATATCTGTTTTCCTTTTCGGTTCAGGCGGCGGCGCGCGCGTTGTTTTGCATCAGTTCCTGCGCAAGATCGCGATAGGCTTGCGCACCCTTTGAATTTGAATCATAGCTCAGCACAGAGATTGCATAAGATGGCGCCTCACTCACTCGAACGTTCCGGGGAATGCGCGTTTGAAACACCAGATCGCCGAGGTTTTCACGCGCATCCAGCTCTACTTGCGAAGAAAGGTTGTTCCGGGCATCAAACATCGTCAGAACAACCCCCTCGATCCGAAGGTTTGAATTAGCCGTCTGGCGGACCTCACGGATTGTCAGCATCAGTTGCGACAAACCTTCAAGTGCGAAAAACTCACTCTGCAAGGGGACAAGAACCGAATGCGCCGCAACCATGGCATTGACCGTCAGCAGATTAAGTGAGGGCGGGCAATCAATCAGCACATAATCAAGCGCATAGGCGTCAATCGCGTGCTGTCGCAGCGCATCATGCAAAAGAAAGCTTCGCTTTTCGTTCGAGATAAGCTCGATATCGGCCGACGAAAGATCAACCGTCGCCGGAATGATCATGAGGTTTTCATCTGCCGTCGCTTGAATCACCTCACCAAGACTAATTTCATCAAGCAGAAAGTCATATGTCGTGTACTCCCGAGCATCTGCTTCTATTCCTAGTCCGGTTGACGCATTCCCCTGGGGATCAAGATCAACAATCAAAACTCGCGCGCCAGCCTCGGCAAGCGCCGCACCAAGGTTGATGGTGGTCGTGGTTTTGCCGACGCCGCCCTTTTGATTGGCAATCGCGATGATTTTTGGTCCGCGTGGTCGGGTTGGATCAGACACGGGCAACTCCTGTTATCTTCATAATGACGGGACCGGTTTCGGTTTTACTTTTAGCAAGCTGGTAATCGAAATTCCACTTAGATCGCGCATCTGCCAGCTCTTTTTCCCAGTTTGCGCCCTTTGGAAAAATAGCCGTGCCATTGTTGGCCAAATGGCGTTCAGCGAAGGACAAAAGCAGGTCCAGGCTCCCTAGCGCGCGGGCCGAGATTATGTCTGCACTCAATTCCGGCAATACTTCGATCCGCTCATTCACAACCGTTGCAAAGGCGCCAGTTTCGCGAATGACCGTGCGCAGAAAGGCGCATTTGCGGGAATCACTTTCGACAAGCGTGGTTTTCTTGGGTGACTTCCGTTCCGCGCCCATGATCGCGATGACCAATCCCGGAAAGCCGCCCCCTGATCCAAGATCAGCCCAGTGCTTCACAGGGTGAGGCGCAAGAGAATATATTTGAGCGGAATCGACGAAATGGCGGTTCCAAAGGTCATCGATTGTGTTCTTTGACACGAGATTTATCTTTGGATTCCATTTTCGTAGCAGGTCGGCATAGATTTCCAGCCTGGCCTTTGTTTCACGTGAAACATCCAGTGTCACGCTCATGCGGATTGATCGCGGCGCGCGTGCCGTAGCCTGGCAAGAATGAGCGTTAAAGCTACAGGCGTCATTCCATCAATCCGGGCTGCTTGGGCAAGGCTTCCTGGACGAGAGGCATTCAATTTATGCTTGAGCTCATTTGAAAGGCCATCGATATCCGAAAATGAAAAACCTACAGGAATGATCTGAGCTTCGTCCCGCTTCATCATTTCCACATCTCGGGTCTGACGCTCGATATAATTGGAATACAGCGCGTCCTTTTCAAGCTGCGCGCGACATTCGGGGTCGATGGCCGAGATGCTGTCATCTATTCGCAAAAGGTCTGTGAACCCGACATCTGGATAAGCGAGTATTTGAAAGCCACTCCGGCGAGCCCCGTCCTGTGAGACTTTAAGGCCAGCCTCAGCAAGCTCGCGTGGCGAAAATGTTTTCGATTCGAGCATTTCCCGGCCGCTGGAAAGCCGTGCCATCTTATCCTCAAACACCGCCTTACGATTATCCCCGACACATCCCAACGCAAGACCCAGCGGTGAAAGACGTTGATCTGCGTTATCCGCGCGCAGGGACAGCCGAAATTCTGCACGTGAGGTAAACATACGATAAGGCTCGCTTACCCCACGCGTGGTCAGATCATCAACCATCACACCGATATAACTATTTGTCCGGCTAAAGGTCGCTGGTTCCTCGTCGCGAACAGACAGCGCGGCATTTATACCGGCAACAAGACCCTGCGCCGCAGCCTCTTCATAGCCGGTTGTGCCGTTGATCTGACCCGCAAGATAGAGCCCAGGGACATCCTTGACCGATAAAGTGCCATCCAAAGCGCGCGGATCAACATAGTCATACTCAATCGCATAGCCAGGCTGAAGAATTTCGGCCTTTTCCAGCCCAACGATCGACCGTACATAATCGGCCTGGACATCCTCGGGCAGGGAGGTGGAAATCCCATTGGGATAGACGACATCATCCGAGAGACTTTCCGGTTCCAGAAAAATCTGATGCGATGTCTTATCGGCAAATCGAACGATTTTATCTTCAATCGACGGGCAGTAGCGCGGGCCTATACCGTCAATGTGGCCCCCGTACATGGCAGAGCGCTCAAGATTCTCGCGAATGATGTCGTGGGTCTTTTCGTTTGTATATGTGATTCCACAAGAAACCTGCCGCGCGGGCGGGTGCTTGGAGAGGAAGGAAAACATCACAGGATCATCGTCACCGGGTTGTGCCTCAAGCCGATCCCAGGCGATTGTCTTGCCGTTCAGGCGCGGCGGGGTGCCCGTTTTCAGGCGCCCAAGCGGCAAATTGAATGAGTCAATCCGTTCTGCAAGCTTTATCGAAGGTCGATCGCCCATACGCCCGCCTGGACGGGACACATCACCGATATGGATCACACCGCGCAAAAATGTGCCGGTCGTAAGAACAACAGCAGCGGCAGTAATCTCACTTCCATCTGCCAAGACGACACCGCCGACCCGACCACCCTTGAGGATAAAATCAGAGGCTTCGCCCTCGATCACGTCGAGATTTGGCTGCGCGGCGATCTCTGCCTGCATTTCTTCTCGATAAATCTTACGATCCGCCTGTGCCCGCGGGCCTTGAACCGCCGGGCCCTTGCGTCGGTTCAAAAGGCGAAATTGAATACCGGCCTTATCGGCAACCCGCCCCATAACACCGTCAAGCGCGTCGATTTCACGAACAAGATGGCCTTTCCCCAAACCACCAATTGCCGGATTACATGACATCACGCCAATGCTTGCCCGGGTCAGGGTGACGAGGGCGGTGCGCGCACCCATTCGTGCCGCAGCATGTGCAGCATCCGCCCCGGCGTGACCTCCGCCGATTACAATGACGTCAAAATGTTTCACGTGAAACACTCCTTACTTTCCGAGGCAAAAGCTCGCAAAGATTTCATCCAGCACATTTTCGATATCAATGCGTCCTACCAGAGAATCAAGCGCGCGAATAGAGGCCCTAAGCTCTTCAGCAGCAATATCTGCCATTTCTTCACCCAAGGGGATCAACGACAAGGCAGCGCTAAGCGATTCGAGCCCACGCTGCATAGCTTGCCTATGACGTGCGCGAGTGGCAAGGCCCGCACCAGAAGCACGCAGGCTTAGCGTTTTTGCGATCTTGTCCACCAAAGAAGACAGGCCAAATCCAGTTTTTCCGGAAATGGCACCTGTTGGATCGTCAAGCAGATCGGCTTTGGCCCGCAACACGATATCGCCAGCCCGCGGCGGCAACTCTGGTTCCTGGCCGTCCGAGATTAGAAACACACGCAGGTCTGCGTGATCCGCACGGTCACGTGCCCGTTCTATCCCAATAGATTCCACTGCGTCTTCGGTGTCGCGAAGGCCCGCCGTATCGAGAAGGGTTACAGGCAAACCTGCAAGATCCATACGTACCTCGATAACGTCACGGGTCGTACCGGCGAATTCCGATGTGATGGCGGCATCACGTCCTGCCAAAGCATTCAAAAGTGTGGATTTACCGACATTCGGGGCGCCGACAATGGCGACTTCAAAGCCCGTGCGAATACGCTCCGCCGCTGCCACACCCGCAATCTCACGCTCAAGCGCCGACGAAACCGCCCGGACAATTTCGGTTACCTCAGGAGACACGTCAACGGGAACCTCCTCATCGGCAAAATCAATCGTTGCCTCAAGCAAGGCGGCCGCGCGAATCAAGCCTTTGCGCCATTCCTCACATTTGCGACCAAGATCCCCGGACAGCACACGCAGCGCCTGCTGACGTTGGGCCTCGGTCTCGGATTCGATAAGATCGGCAAGCGCTTCGACCTGGGCGAGATCAAGCCGCCCGTTTTCCAAGGCGCGACGCGTGAATTCACCGGGCTCTGCGGCGCGCAAACCGTCCAGCTTTGCCAGGGTATCAAGAACTGCGGAAACGACGGCGATGCTGCCATGAAGTTGAAATTCAACAACAGGTTCGCCAGTAAAACTTTGATGTTCCGGGAAGGTCAAAACAAGCGCTTCGTCAAGGCGCGTGCAAGCTTGATCGCGCAACACCCGCAAAGACGCGCGGCGAAACACAGGGATATCACCACAGAGAACGTGACAGGCCTCCAACGCGTTAGGCCCAGAGACGCGAACAACCGCGACCCCGGCTTTTCCCTGCGCCGTCGATAAAGCATAGATCGTGTCCATGAACACGCCCCCGTTATGGTGGCTAAATCAGGTATTCATCGAGTCAAAGAATTCTGCGTTCGACTTGGTCTGCTTCAACTTGGACAGCAGGAACTCGACCGCATCGGTTGTACCCATCGGGTTGAGAATGCGGCGCAGAACAAAGGTTTTCTGAAGGTCGATTTTGTCGATCAACAGATCCTCTTTGCGGGTGCCGGATTTCAGGATGTCGATGGCAGGGAACACCCGCTTATCCGCGACCTTGCGATCAAGCACGATTTCCGAATTGCCGGTGCCTTTGAATTCTTCAAAAATCACCTCATCCATCCGGCTTCCGGTGTCGATCAGGGCGGTCGCGATGATGGTGAGCGATCCACCTTCTTCGATATTGCGGGCCGCACCAAAGAAGCGTTTGGGCCGCTGCAAGGCATTTGCATCCACACCGCCGGTGAGAACCTTGCCCGAAGAAGGAACAACAGTGTTGTACGCTCTACCAAGTCTTGTGATCGAATCAAGAAGAATAACAACATCTCGTTTATGCTCGACAAGACGCTTGGCCTTTTCAATCACCATCTCGGACACTGCAACATGGCGTGTGGCCGGTTCATCAAAGGTGGAACTGACAACCTCGCCTTTGACCGAGCGTTGCATGTCGGTCACCTCTTCGGGACGTTCATCAATCAACAGAACGATCAAATAGCATTCGGGGTGGTTCTTTCCGATGCTGTTCGCGATATTCTGAAGCAATACGGTTTTACCCGTCCGAGGCGGGGCCACGATAAGCGACCGCTGCCCTTTACCGATCGGCGCGACAAGGTCGATCACACGCGCTGAGCGATCCTTGATCGTCGGATCCTCGACCTCCATGGTCATCCGCTCATCCGGATAAAGCGGCGTGAGGTTGTCAAAAGCGATCTTGTGGCGCGCCTTTTCGGGATCCTCATAGTTAATCTGCGTGACCGACGTCAGAGCAAAATAGCGCTCGTTCTCATCGGGCTGTTTCATCTCACCGTCGATCGTATCGCCGGTGCGAAGCGAATACTGCCGGATCATGTCAGGTGAAACATAGATGTCATCCGGGCCCGGCAGATAGTTTGCCTCGGTCGATCGCAGAAACCCGAACCCGTCTTGAAGAACCTCCAGCACGCCATCCCCGAAAACCGTCCAGCCATCCTCGGCCCGTTCTTTGAGGATCGAGAACATCATCTCGCCCTTACGCATGGTCGAGGCATTCTCGATCTCAAGTTCTTCCGCAATCGCAAGAAGATCTTTCGCGGTCATCGCTTTGAGATCGGCAAGGTTCAGACGTTCGTCGGTCATAGCAAAACCCTCAGACGCACCCGATGGGCGCATGTATCAGTCATTGATGGAAAACAGGCCACCCGGACGGGCGCTTGCGCGCTACATACGCATCAACGTCGGTTTCGTCAATGCGCGCCTTAGAAGCGCACTACGACGGAAAGAACGATTACCACCATGGCAAGGGTAGGGACCTCGTTCATCATCCGATGCTGGCGGCCTGTGTGGGTGTTCTTGCCAGCCACAAAGTCCTTGCGCCGCCAGCCAAGCCAATGATGAAACCAAGTCAACACAAGGACACCTGCGATCTTGGTGTAAGGCCAGACCGCCGACCAATCGACAATGCCAGGGGTCATGACCAGGAAAAGGCCAAATACCCATGTCGCAACCATTGCCGGATTCATGATCACTCTCAGCAATTTGTACTCCATCGTCTGGAACACCTCATCACGGCTATCGCCCGGCGTTGATTGTTCCGTATGATAGACAAAGAGCCGGGGCAGATAAAACAACCCAGCCATCCATGAAATCACGGACATGATATGGAATGCTTTTATCCAAGGATAAAACGTACTCAGTAAATCAAACATGGCTATCCTCGCTCGGGTCCGGATCTTTCTAATAATTAAAATATATATAAGAAAGATTGTTGTTTTATTTAGGGAGACCAATTTCTGTGGATTATTGTGTTTTCAACAGGCTTAAGAACAGGTGGATAACTCTGTGTATGATTCAGAGGCATTAGAACTTCAAAAAAACAAAAAATGAAATATTAGTTTTATATCAATACCTTGACATAGAACTTAAAGGTTAACAACAGATTTAACTAATGAGTATAACTTCGCCCTCGAGGATGAAATACACAACACGGATTTATCCTTTCCCACAGCGGTAGAAAACACAGACAAGCCTGTGAAATTGCCGCAATTCGGTGGAAAACCAAGTTGGGATGGATTTACCGGTTAATTGTTCTTAAAACCCAAGTGATATTTCCCATGGGTTATCCACATGCCTCAGCCTCTTGTTCTTGCCTCTACGTCTGACATCCGGCAAACGCTTTTACGAAATGCAGGGCTGGGTTTTGACGTTGTTCCGGCCCGTGTAGATGAAGAAACGGTTCGCGATTCGATGTTGGCCGAAGATGCCTCGCCACGCGATATTGCCGATGCATTGGCCGAATTGAAGGCAACAAAGGTAAGTCAGAAACACCCCGGCGCTTTGACTATCGGCTGTGATCAGGTACTCAATCTGCAAGGCAGGCTTTTGTCGAAACCCAAATCGCCAGAAGAGGCGCGCGCACAGCTTTTAGATATGCGTGGCAAACGACATGATCTTCTCTCGGCTGCGGTGATCTGTGAGGGCGGCAAACCGATTTGGCGGCATGTCGGTGTTGTTCGGATGACAATGCGGTCGTTTTCCGATGCTTATCTGGACGGCTACGTCGAGCGAAACTGGGAAAGTATTCGCCATTCCGTCGGGGCCTATAAGCTTGAAGAAGAAGGTGTGCGGTTGTTTTCCCGCGTTGAAGGCGATTATTTCACCGTACTTGGCCTGCCATTGCTGGACCTGCTATCCTATCTGACGCTACGAGGAGATCTTGAACAATGAGCCATGCAAAAATACCTCTGGCTGGTGTCATCGGTTCGCCCATTGCCCATTCTAAATCGCCGCAGCTTCATGGTCATTGGCTCAAGACGCTTGGAATTCCAGGATATTATATTCCGATGGACGTTGCTGCGGATGATCTTGCCGACGTTCTAAAAACCCTACCGAAAATGGGTTTTGTCGGGGTGAATATTACCGTACCTCACAAAGAGCTGGCGTTAGAGCTGGCCGATCTTGTGACAGACCGCGCAACGTTGATCGGGGCGGCGAATACGTTGATCTTTCGCAAGGATGGCAAGATTCACGCCGATAACACCGATGGCTATGGATTTATTCAGAACCTGCGCCAGAACGCCCCGGGTTGGGATCCAAAATCAGGGCCGGCCGCCGTTCTTGGTGCAGGGGGTGCCGCGCGGGCAATCATCGCCTCGCTGCTGGATATTGGCGTGCCCGAAATCTTACTGTCCAACCGAACCCGCGTGCGCGCAGAGGCGCTTCAATCTGAATTTGGCAAGCGCATTCAGGTGGTCGATTGGGTCCAGGCCGGCAATATGCTTGAAGAGGCCGTTACCGTCGTCAACACCACATCGCTTGGCATGTTGGGTAAGCCGCCGCTGCGGGTGCCGCTGGATGGGTTGCGCCGGGGTAGCTTGGTGACCGATATCGTCTATGCGCCGCTCAAAACACGGCTGTTGATCGAGGCGGAAAAGGCGGGATGTGTCACGGTTGATGGGCTAGGGATGTTGTTGCATCAGGCCGTGCCTGCCTTTGAGCGTTGGTTCGGCGTTCGCCCGACAGTCGATAGCGCGACCCGTGCTGCGGCGTTGCGATGACCTTTAAACTTGGGTTGACCGGTTCCATCGGCATGGGAAAATCCACCACGGCTCAGATGTTTGTCGAAGAAGGCTGCTCGCTTTGGGATGCGGACGCGGCCGTTCATCGACTATACGCAAACGGAGGCGCGGCAGTGGGCCCAATCGCCGCAAGCTTTCCGACGGCGATCGAGGATGGCGCGGTGTCGCGTGAGCGTTTGAAAGACATCATTTCTGCTGATCGGGACGCTTTGCAAAAGATCGAAAAGATCGTGCATCCTCTGGTGGCCAGGGACCGACAGGAATTCTTGCAAAACACAACCGATGATGTTTGTGTTTTCGACATTCCGCTTTTGTTTGAAACCGGTGGTGATCAGGCAATGGACGCGGTTGTATGTGTCACTGTTTCACCGCAACTCCAGCGTGAAAGGGTGTTAAGCCGGGGCACAATGACCGAGGCACAGTTTGACGCCATCCGTGAAAAGCAACTGCCTGACGCGATCAAGCGAAACCGAGCGGATTACGTGATCGAAACCGACACGCTTGAGCACGCGCGCGAACAGGTGCAGGCTGTGCTGGCAGAGATTAGAAAGAAGATATCCGATGCGTGAAATCGTCCTTGATACCGAAACCACCGGATTTGAACCCGAGCAGGGCGACCGTATTGTCGAAATCGGCGCTGTCGAGCTTTTCAATCATATGCCGACAGGCCGGACCTTTCATAAATACATCAACCCCAAGCGGGCCATGCCTCAAGGCGCGTTTGAGGTTCATGGCCTGGGCGATGATTTTCTGCGTGACAAGCCGGTATTTGCCGAGGTGGCGCAGGAATTTCTGGATTTTGTCGAAGATGCCAAGCTTGTGATTCACAACGCGGCTTTTGATATGAAATTTCTCAACGCCGAGTTGGGTTGGCTCAAGATGCGACAGCTGCCTTGGGAACAGGCGATTGATACATTGGCCATCGCGCGTAAGAAATTTCCCGGCTCACCTGCCTCGCTTGATGCGCTGTGTCGCCGGTTTTCGATTGATAACGGCGCGCGTACCCTGCACGGGGCCTTGCTCGACTCAGAGATTTTGGCAGAGGTTTATCTAGAGCTGATTGGTGGTCGTCAGCCCGATTTCGTGCTCGCGGGTGCTCAAAGCAATCGCCGCGACCAGAAACAGGATGCTGCTGAAAACTGGCGACCACAACCACGGCATACGCCCCTCGCACCGCGGATAACCGAAGCAGAGGCCGCCGCCCATCAAGCTTTTGTCGACAAGATGGGCGACGGCGCGCTTTGGAAAAAGCTTGGTTAGGCGTCGGCCTTCTGGCTTTCGTTGTCGGCCTGGCGACGCGCGATTTCGTTGCGGTAAAGCTGCATGAAATCAATGTTTTCAAGGTTAAGCGCCGGAAAGCCGCCATCGCGGGTCACGTCACTTACGATGCGGCGAATGAACGGGAAGATCATCCGAGGGCATTCGATGAGCAGGAAAGGATGGATCTGATCCTCGGGCACGCCTTCAATGTGGAAGACGCCGACATAATCCATTTCCATGACGAAAAGCGGCTCGTCCGCGTCCTTGTTTTTTGACGTGATGTTAAGCTTGACCGACACTTCATACTGATGCTCAGTGCTGCGCTTTTTTGCGTCAAGGTTAACCGCAACGCTGACGTCGGGCTGAACTTCGCCGCCGGTGCCACGTTGGGCAAGCACGTTTTCAAACGACAGATCGCGCACGAACTGTGACAGGGTATTCATCTTGACTTGCGGTACTTGCGGGGCAGCACCGTTTTGTTCTTCGGCCATGTCTGGTCTCTCCTGAAGGTTCAAAATACTTTGGTTATGACTTAGCAGGATGGTTTGCTTGGCTCAATGCTTTGTCCAGCCTGATGGCCCATGGGTTGGCCGTTTTGGGGGATCGACCTCTTGATACTCGCCCTCGATGATATCGGGCTGATGGGGGTGACGGGGATCGCGAGGCGCCTGACCGCCCATTTCAAACCGCTCGACCTTGACACGGGCGCGGATGAAATTGAACACCGCGCGCCGCACGGTCGGCACCATAAGGGAAAATCCGACCGCATCGGTGAAAAACCCCGGCGTCAGCAAAAGCGCCCCGGCGAACAGGATCATCGCCCCGTGCGCAAGATGTTCGGACGGATCATCAAGATCGGAAAACGACCGACGCAGGCTTGACATCGCAATCGCGCCTTGCCTGCGGATAAGCCAGCTTCCAAGCATCGCGGTGATCACGACAATCGCCAGCGTTGGCCACAGACCGATCGCACCCCCCAATTGAATGAACAGGGCAATTTCGATCAGCGGAACCGCTATGAAAGCCAGAAACAACCACATGCTATGCCACTCCTTTGTTTTACGGTCCACAAGGTGGACTTGGCTGCGCACCTCACCTACATAAGGACGAGCGACGATCCTTACCATGCCCTGCACAACAAGAGGTGCCCATGAATTCGCCCATTTTACAGTTACTGGTGCTTGTTGGCATCGCTATTTTTCTGATTTTGCGGCTGAAAAGCGTTTTGGGAAATCGTGACGGGTTTGAAGATCCGACGCGGGCGCAACCCGCACCGGATAAAACGCGCCGCCGTGACTTTGAGGTTATCCAGGGCGGACCGGATCACGATATCATTGATCACGTCCCCGAAGATTCCGACGCGGCCGGCGCGCTTGCCGATATGAAGCGGATCGAGCCCGACTTTAGCGTCACGACCTTCTTGCAGGGCGCGCGCGGGGCCTATGAAATGATCCTGATGGCCTTCGAGAAGGGCAAGCTTGATGAAATCACACCGTTTCTCAACAAGGATGTCTATGAAACCTTCGCCCAGGTGGTGGATGCCCGTGAAGAACAGGGGCTTACCATAGAGGCAGAATTCGTTGGCGTGCGCGAGCTTGCGCTGATCGACGCAACATTTGATCAGGCGACACGTCGCGCCGCGATTACTGTAAAATGCGTGGGCGAGCTGATCTCGGTGGTGCGTGACAAGGATGGCGAAATTGTCGAAGGTGAGCCCGGTCAATCCAAACGTCAGAAAGACGTCTGGACATATGAGCGGGTGATGGGATCGGATGACCCCAACTGGCGGCTTATCGCAACGGGCGAATGACGGGCGCGCTTCGGGGCATTCTTCTGGGGGTTGGGCTTTGGCTCGGATCACCGGCAACAGCCGAAGATCTGCGCCATGACATAATTGATTTCAAAGACCTGAATGGGTGGGCCGATGATGATCATGCCGCGGCCTTAAAGGTTTTTCTGAACACCTGCCCCGACATGAAAGACCCCGATTGGCGCGCGCTTTGTGCTCTGGCACAGCAAGGCCCGGACGCACGGGCGTTTTTCGAACTTTTCTTTCGCCCGCTCATGATCAGCGAAGGCAAGCCTGCGCTTTTCACCGGCTATTTTGAGCCAGAGCTTCACGGTGCGCGACGCCCGGATGCGCGCTATCGCTATCCGATCTACCGCGAACCGCCCGCCGCCAAATTGGCCAATCCCTGGCTGACGCGGCAAGAGATTGAAACCACCGATGTGATGCGCGGCCAAGGCCTCGAGATCGCCTGGGTTGATGACCCGGTCGAGCTTTTCTTTCTGCAAATTCAGGGTTCAGGCCGTATTCGCCTAGAGGATGGCGGGGTGATCCGCGTCGGCTATGGCGGTGCCAACGGGCACCCCTATCGCTCCATCGGGGTCGAATTGGTGCGACGCGGAGTTTACGACGTGCATCAGGTCTCGGCCGAGGTGATCAAGAACTGGGTGCGGCGCAATCCTGAAGAGGGGCGGGAATTGTTGTTTCACAACCCGTCCTATGTGTTTTTTCGCCGGATCGGCGATGTGGCCGCCGATCTTGGCCCGCTTGGCGCGATGAACCGCTCGGTAACGAGCGGGCGCACGGTGGCGGTTGATCCGTCCTATGTGCCGCTCGGTGCGCCGGTCTGGATCGAGAAGGGCGGCAATGATCCGATCCGCCGCCTGATGGTCGCGCAGGATACCGGCTCTGCCATCAAGGGGCCGCAGCGGGCGGATATCTTCTTTGGCACCGGCGATGCTGCCGGGCGCGCCGCCGGGCGCCTTCGCGATCCGGGGCGCATGGTGGTGCTCATGCCGATCCAGCGCGCCTATGCCATGTTGCCGGAGCAAGAGCCATGAGCCGCCGCAGCGTCAAACCTGAAGAGCTTGAGCTTTGGCATCAGGTTGCGCGCACGGCACGACGTTTGAACCCCGAACAGCCCGCCCAACCCCAGCCTTTGGCAGATAGCCTTTCCAAAAAGCCGCCGAAGGTTAAAGAGCGCCCCCGGATCGAAGAGTTCACGCTAGGCGAGAAGGCAACGAAATCCGGCCATATCCATGATGTGCTGCCCGGTATTTCCGAACGCGTCGCCGCCGCGCCGGTCGCGATGGACAAAAAGGCTTTTACCCGGCTCAAGCGCGGTAAAATCATTCCAGAGGGCAAGATTGATCTGCATGGCATGACCATGGCACAGGCGCATCCGGCTCTGACCGGATTTATCCTGCGCTCACACGCTGCGGGCAAGCGGCTTGTTCTGGTGGTCACCGGCAAGGGCAAAGACCGCGATACCGGCGGCCCGATCCCGGTGCGCCAGGGCGTGCTACGCCATAATGTGCCGCATTGGTTGCGGACGCCGCCGCTTGCCCCGCTGGTGTTGCAGATCACCGAGGCGCATTTGAAACACGGCGGCGGCGGGGCCTATTACGTCTATCTACGGCGACAGCGATAACAAGGGGCGCGCGCGCCTCACGCCGATTGTCATCATCACCGTGGTGAAGACGAAATATCCGGCCACGAAAATATACTGCGTTTCGATCCCGATCCCGAGATCAATTGCCACCCCGGTAACCCCCGGCCCGATTGCCGATCCAAATACCATGATCGCGGCGGCCATTGCCTTGATGCTTCCAAGGTTGGCGGTGCCATAAAACTCGGCCCAGAATGCATTCGGCAGGGTGCTATTGGCGCCGGTTGTCATGGCCAGAAACACGAACCCAAGCAAAAGCATGCCGGGCCCCTCGGCAAAGGCGAAAACCATAAACGCCGCGATCATCGGGATTTGCATGAACGGCAAAAGTCGCGCCGTGCCAAGCCGGTCCAGCGCCCAGCCCGACAGGATCATCGCCCCAATGCCAACGCCCGTGTAAATCGGGAACATTGCAACCAGTTCCACATGGGAAATCAATTTGACCTCGGCGAAATGGACCTGATGAAAAAAGAACGCGGTGTTGAACGCCGCTGGCCCCAAAAGCGCCGGCACCATGAACCAAAAAAGGAAATGGCCCAAAGTCTGGCGACGGGTCCAGTGCCTCTCGTCCATGCCAAGCGACTGGCTCGTTTGTGCCCAGGATTGCGGCGTGCGCTCGCGCCGCAGCAACAGCAGCAAAAGCGGAATGCCAAGCACCGCAACGCCCGCCGCCACCAGCCAGAGCATGCGCCAGTCATAGACCAGCAGAAGCGACACAAAGATCAGCGGCAAAAACGCCTCGCCCACCGCAAAGCCAAGCGTCGCCACCGACAAGGCCTTGCCGCGCGCCGCCACGAACCAGCGCGCCATGGCGACCACGGCGATATGGCTCATCATGCCCTGGCCGGTAAAGCGAAGCGAAAAGATCACCACAGGCAACAGCCACCAGACCGGGTTGAGCGCCATGAAAACACAGGCCCCGGTCATCATCACCAGGATCACCGGCGCAAGCGCACGCACCCGAAACCGATCCGTCAGCCCCCCAGCCCAGACCATGACAAGCGCCGAGGCACTCGTGCCAAGCGTATAAATCCCGCCCCATTGGCCATGACTAAGCGCGAAACTCTCGCGAATTTCGCCGGCGAAGATCGAGATAAAATAGGTCTGCCCAAAGCCCGATAAAAACGTCAGCAACACCCCGGCCGAAAGCCAAGGCGCATTGTCACGAAGGAAGGCGAGAATCGACATATTCCCTACGCCGCGCGAAACGCCGACGAAGGAAAGGGCTTGATGCAATCAAAGCACGTAACGCGAGAGATCAGCCGAGCGCATCAATTCGCCAAGGTTCTTTTCGACAAAACCGGCATCGACAACCACCGTGTCACCCGAGCGGTCCGGCGCGGTAAAGCTCAGCTCCTCGAACACCCGCTCCATCACCGTATAAAGCCGCCGCGCACCGATGTTTTCGACCGATTGGTTGACCTCGGCGGCGATCTTGGCGAGCGCTGCAATCCCGTCTTCGGTGAAGGAAACCGTCACATTCTCGGTGCCCATCAATGCCGTGTATTGCAGGGTAAGGGCGTTGTCGGTCTCTGTCAAAATCCGAACGAAATCGGCCTCGGTCAGCGCGCGAAGTTCCACCCGGATCGGAAGGCGACCCTGAAGTTCGGGCAAAAGATCCGACGGCTTGGCGATATGAAACGCGCCGCTTGCGATAAACAGGATATGGTCGGTTTTCACCGGGCCGTATTTGGTCGTGACCGTCGTGCCCTCGATCAGCGGAAGCAGATCGCGTTGCACCCCTTCGCGCGACACATCGCCGCCGCGCGCATCGGAGCGGGCACAGACCTTGTCGATCTCATCAAGGAAAACGATGCCGTTTTGCGCGACTGCCTCAAGTGCTGTCTTGTTCACGGTCTCATCATCCAAAAGCTTGTCGGCCTCTTCCCCGATAAGCAATTCATAGCTTTCCGCGACGGTCACCTTCTTGCGCGTTGTGCGCCCGCCAAAAGCTTTGCCAAATATATCGCCAAGGTTCATCATGCCCATCTGGCCGCCGGGTTGACCGGGGATATCCATCATCCCCATCGGGTTTGATGTATCGGCAACGTCGATCTCGATCACGGTGTCATCAAGCAAGCCGTCCTTCAGCTTTTTGCGAAACATTTCGCGCGTGGCCTCGCGGGCGTCTTCGCCGGCGATTGCGGTGATCACCCGCTCTGCGGCGGCCTCATGGGCGCGGGTTTTAACATCCTCGCGCATATCCTCGCGGGTCTGGGCGATGGCAATATCCACCAGATCGCGAATGATCTGTTCGACATCGCGCCCGACATAGCCGACCTCGGTGAATTTCGTCGCCTCAACCTTGATAAACGGCGCGCGGGCAAGTTTGGCCAAACGGCGGCTGATCTCGGTTTTGCCAACGCCGGTGGGCCCGATCATCAAGATGTTTTTGGGATAGACCTCATCCCGCAGATCGTCGCCAAGCTGTTTGCGCCGCCAGCGGTTGCGCAGCGCCACGGCGGTTGCGCGCTTGGCATCGCTCTGGCCGATGATAAAGCGGTCAAGCTCGGATACGATTTCGCGCGGGGTCAGGTCAGTCATTTTGAAATACTCTCCACCGTCAGGTTGCCGTTGGTGTAAACACAGATATCGGCCGCAATCGCCATCGCGGCGCGGGCGATCTCTTCGCCGTCGCGGTCGCTATCCATCATCGCGCGCGCAGCGGCGAGGGCGTAATTTCCGCCCGATCCGATGGCGGCAACGTTATGCTCTGGCTCAAGAACGTCACCGGCGCCGGTGATTACGTAAAGCTCTTCACCGTCGGTAACGATCAACATCGCCTCAAGCTTTTGCAGGTACTTATCGGTGCGCCAATCCTTGGCAAGTTCGACACTCGCGCGCTGCAACTGGCCGGGGGTTGCCTCTAGCTTGGTCTCAAGCCGCTCCAACAGGGTAAAGGCATCGGCGGTCGAGCCGGCAAAACCGGCAACCACGTCATAGCCCCCCGGCGAAATGCGCCGCACCTTGCGGGCGCTGCCCTTGATCACGGTCTGGCCAAGGCTGACCTGACCGTCACCAGCGATCACAACCTTGCCACCTTTTTTGACACCAATGATCGTAGTGCCATGCCATCCGGGAAATTCGTTGCTCATGGGGCCTCCGTTCCGTTAGGGACTATATGGAAGGGGAATGGTAGGGACGCAAGGCCTTGGCAAACCGTTCGTTTGAAACCGGGGTGCGTGATGCTTTCAAATTCTGACCTGATTGAGCTAACCGAGTTCCGCCGCGCGCTGCATCGTCGCCCGGAAGTGTCAGGTGAAGAAGCCGAAACAGCCAGAACAATTACGGATGCCTTGAAGGCCATGACTCCGACCCGCGTTTTCACCGGGCTTGGCGGACATGGGGTTGCTGCGGAATTCGACAGCGGCAGTACCGGACCCACGGTATTGTTTCGCGCGGAATTGGACGCGCTGCCGATTCAGGAAATATCAGACGCCGCCTGGAAATCCGAGGTGCCCGGCAAGGGGCATCTGTGCGGTCATGACGGACATATGACAATGCTCCTGGGGTTGGGCAGGTTGATATCGCGCAAACCCGTCGGCAAAGGCCGGGTCATTCTGATGTTTCAGCCCGCCGAAGAGGATGGCAGCGGCGCCCGTGCGGTGGTGGCCGATCCCGCCTATCAAGAGATCAAACCGGATTGGGCCTTTGCCATTCACAACGAACCGGGGCGCCCGTTTGGCCATGTCTCGACGCGTGTCGGGTTGGTAAATTGCGCCTCTGAGGGGTTGAAAATCACGCTCACGGGCAAGACGGCCCATGCGGCCGACCCCGACGATGGGATATCCCCCGTCGAAGCCGTTTCAAAACTCGTCCCGGCGCTTCAGGCGCTAGGCAAGGGTGGGGCGCTGGACGATGATTTTCGGCTGGTCACGATTACCCATGTCCAAATCGGCGAACCGAGTTTCGGGATCGCGCCGGGCGAGGCCGTGATCTTTGCAACGCTGCGAAGCGCAAGAGACGAGGCAAAGACCGAGATCGCAACAAAGGCCCGCCGGATCGCGGCGGTTTTGGCCAGCGAAGCGGGGCTTGCCGTTGATTTTGAGTGTTGTGATGATTTCGCGGCCTCTATCAACGATGCCGACGCGACCGAGATTGCGGTTTCCGCCATGAACGCGATTGGCGTTAAAAACAGCGACCTCGGTCTGCCCATGCGCGCCTCAGAGGATTTTGGTGTTTTCGGTTGGAATGCAAAGGCCGCAATGCTGTGCCTTGGGCCGGGCAAAGAACATGCGGCGCTTCACAATCCGGATTATGATTTCCCTGACGATCTTATCCCGGTCGGAACGGCGATCTTCGAGCGGATCGCGCGCGATCTTTTGGGCCCGGCATAGCAAAGGCCTTGTTCCATAGAAAAAGGGGCCGCAAAATGGCCCCTCAAACTTCTTGAACTCTACGGATCAGATGCTTTCTTCGATCCAGCTTTTCAGCGCAGCCTTGGGTGCGGCGCCGGCGCGGTTTGAAACAACCTCGCCATTCTTGAAGATGAAAAGCGCCGGAATACCGCGCACACCCATGGCGACGGCGGAATTGGGGTTGCTGTCAACATCGACCTTGGCAATTTTGATTTTACCGCCCATTTCAGTGGCAAGTTCTTCAAGAGCCGGGCCAATCTGCTTGCAGGGGCCGCACCATTCGGCCCAGAAATCCACGACGACGGGGATATCGGAATTTTTGACTTCGGCGTCAAAGGTAGCGTCGGTGACGGCAACGGTGGCCATTGTAATCTCTCCTAGGGATCAGGGTTTCGAACGCAAACTAGGTAGCCTGAGCGGGCGCGTCAAGTTACCTGGGTATTGCTGAGTGCATCTGTCACAAGATCGTGCGCAAGCGGCATGAGCGTCGCGGTCCTCGTCCACAGGATTGCGGTTTCAATCCGGTGGTTCGGATAAATCGCGGCCAGCGCATGCGCATAGGCCCCCATTTGTCGCAAAAGCCCGTCCGGGCACTCTTCTGGCGTTTCGGGAACCATCGCGTTGGTCTTGAAATCCACCGCTAGAATACGGGTGGGTTCGATAATCAGCCGGTCAATCGTGCCATGAATGCGCGCGCCCTTCAGCGCCTCAAGGTTGGCGGTGATTGATACTTCGGCCAGCGTAGAGGCGGCGAAAAGTGATTGAAGCCCCGGTCTGGTCAAAACCTTTTCGGCCTCACCGAGCAGCAAGGCAAGCTCGTCACCCATCGCGCCATCGCCGCCCTTTTCCAACAGGCGCGCGGCGGTGTCGGGCCAATCCTGCGCGGGCACCTGCGGCAGGAACTCAAGCAAGCGGTGAACCTGGCGACCACGCCGTTTGGCGGCCTCTTCATCAAGGCCGCGCTCACCCGCAAGCGCCTTGGCGCCGCCCAATTCGGAAGGGCTAATCGTTTTTGGCCTTGGGTCGATCTCTGGTGCGGGGCGGAAAAAATGGGCGGCAAGCGGGGCGATTTCCGGCTCTGATGCGTGCTCAATCAATCTCTCTGTTTCGGCCCAATTTCCATAGTCAAGCCGCAACCCGGTCCCGGTGGCAAAGTCATACGCCCCGGCCCCGGCCTTTTGCATGCCACGCTTGATCTTGTCGTACCAGGTGTCGCCTTGCTTGCCCAAATCACCGAAGGCGGCAACGATTAACCACTTTTCCGCCCGCGTCATCGCGACGTAAAGCAGGCGGTCACGCTCTGCCACTTGCGCGGTTTTCACAGCTTCGGTTGCGTTGCGAATGGCGGATGGCATTTCGTCGGCCTTTCCGGTCCAAAGTGCGGTATTTTCTGCGATCACGATCTGGCCCAGGCTTGGCGGATTGCGCCGCGCCGTATCGGGCAGAATGACAATCGGCGCTTCAAGCCCCTTGGCACCATGCACCGTCATGACCCGGATCCGGTTACCGGCACTGTCCATCTGACGTTTGATTTCAAGGTCATCAGTTTCCATCCAGACCAGAAACCCGGTCAGACTATCGACCGCGCGCTGCTCATAGGCCATCGCCTGGGACAAAAGCGCATCAATGCCATCCTCGGCCTCTTGTCCGAGACGCGCGAGAAGCTTCTGACGCCCGTTATGGCGCGTCAGGATTCGCTCGATAAGATCATAGGGGCGCAGGAAATCGGCGTGATTGATCAGGTCGTCCAGAATCCGCTTGGTTTCTGGGAATTCCGAGCTGCGGTCACGTAGCGCGGCGGAAAGATACCGCTGTTTACGGCCCTGCGCCAGATCATAAAGCTCTGCTTCGGTCCAGCCAAATAGTGGCGACCGCAGCGCGGTTGCCAATGACAAATCATCCTCCGGGGTGGCGAGAAATGACAAAAGTGCTGCGAGATCGCGCACGGCAAGTTCGGCCCCGACCTTAAGCCGATCCGCCCCGGCAATCGGCAAATCCTGCATTTTGCATTCGCGGATCACCTCGTGAAAAAATCCAGAGCGCCTGCGCACGAGAATAAGAAAGTCACCGGGCTGAACCGCACGAAAGCCCGAAGGCGCGGTTTCATCCGGGATCGCCTGATTGCTGTCGATCATCCTGCGGATATTGCGGGCGATCTGACGGGCCAGAATGATCGCCGGATCGTTGGCGGTGCGGATGTCGACCGGCAAGTGCCATTCGGGTGGTTCGTCCTGATCCTGTTTTTCGACCACGGGCCAGAGATCGACACGTCCGGGAAGCGCCTCTTTAAAGGCTTTGTGACCCTCTTGCGGCGTAAAACCGCTTTCCTGCGCATCTTCAAAACAATGATCAACCACCGAAAGGATGGCACGGGATGAGCGGAATGAATAGGCCAGAACCAGGGATTGCAGCGGCGAGTCCGTGGCCGAAAGCCGCGCATCGAAATCCTGCTGCATGCGGTCAAATTCGCGCGGATCGGCGCCCTGAAACGAATAAATCGACTGTTTCTTGTCGCCCACCACAAAGATGGTACGCAACACGTCGGGGCGCGCGCCCTGACCGCTGGTAAATTCCTGCGCCAGCCGTTCGATCACCTGCCATTGAACCGGGCTCGTATCCTGCGCCTCATCGACCAAAATATGATCAATTCCGCCATCAAGGCGAAACAAAACCCAGGCGGCGACATCAGGGTTGGTCAAGAGATTGCGGGCGCGCAGGATCAGGTCGTCAAAATCCAGCAAGCCGCGCAATTGCTTGGCGCGCTCATAAGCCGGAAGGAAAAGCCGCGCAAAATCGTGAAGCGCGCGGGTTTTCTGCATCGCGATCAATGACAGACGCGCATTGCGCGCCTCTTCAACCCGAAGCATCCATTGGTTGATCGGCTCCATCACCGGGGCAAGAACACCTTGCGTGGCCTTGGTTGGAAACGTGCCGATCTTGGCCGAAAACGGTGATTTCGCCCCAGATCCGGTCAAAAAGACCCCCTCTAGGACCGGCAGCGCGCCAAAATCGAGACAGGTGATTTTGCCAAGCTTTTCTGCGGTCGCGACGTCAGTCTTTGACCCTGCCTTGAGTGCGGGCAACATCTCAGTCAAAAGCGCCTGCTCGTTGCCCAGAAAAGCCCGCGAGGTGATCATGTCATGATCAAGGTCTGCGGGCTGACCGAACATCTCGGCAAGCCTGGCATCGCTCAGGGGTGTGTCAAAGGCGCCCCTATGACGCACGATTTCGGCGGTCAGTTTGTCAAAGCTTTCGCCGGAATAGTGGCGCGCCACCTCATAAAAGACATCTGCTCCTGCCCCCCCTGCAAGGTCCTCGACAATCTCACCGCGCAACAGCGTCGCGGTGCGGTCTTCCATCTCGGTGAATTGCGGTGTCACGCCGGCCTCTAGCGGGAAACGGCGAAGAAGCGAGGCGCAGAACGAGTGAATCGTCTGAATTTTCAACCCACCGGGCGTTTCAATCGCGCGGGCAAACAGGCGCCGCGCCTCATGCAGGTTTTCGGATGTAATCGCGCCCTCAAACCCAAGATCGCGCAGCTCGTCGATCAACGCATCATCGGCCAGCATCGCCCAGGCCCCAAGCCGCCGGAACAGCCGGTTCTGCATCTCGCTGGCGGCTGCCTTGGTATAGGTGAGGCACAGAATATGCTGTGGATCGACCTGATCCAGCAACAGCCGCGCCACACGATCGGTCAAAACCCGCGTCTTGCCCGATCCCGCATTCGCCGAAAGCCAGGTGGACCGGTCGGGTCGCGCGGCATCAATCTGGCGCTGGGTGGCATCATTGCGTTCGCTCATTTGCCTATATCCGTCAAATCGGCCGCATCGGTGATATCCCATTCGCCAAAGCGGGCAAGCTGATCATACTCGCCCTGATCGTCGCTATTGCGCGGGGCACGTCGTGAAATATAGCCCTTTGAGGAATCCATATAGGCCGAAATCAGCGCGTGAAACTCTGCCCAGACCTTCTCTGGCGGGTCTTCTTCAAGCGGCGCATCTTCTTCTCGCCCACCACTGCCAAGGCCGATGAAAACCGCACGCGCCACTTTGGTCGGGCCGATCTCGCCAAAGCCTTCGCGTTCGGCAATCGCCGCCTCTAGCAAGAGCTGCTTGTCAAAGGCCTTTTGTTCCTTCTTGCTTGGCGGCTGGCCGGTTTTGTAATCGTAAATGTGCAGGTTGCCATAGCGGTCAAGATCAAGCCGGTCTGCCTGGGCAGAGAGGGTGAAATCAAGATCGGCGAGCCGGGCCTTGCCCTTGGTCTCGAATGCGATTGGATTGGCAAGAATCTGACGGCCAAGTTCGTGACCAATGAACCAGTCGGCAACCCGTTCCAAGCGCGACAGCCAAAGCGCGCGGGCCTCGGCCCAGGGCACATTTTCAGCCAGAATAGTCACTGCTTTTTCCATCAACACTGCTCGCGTACAGCGTTCCGGGTCTTCAACGGTTTCACGTACAAAGCTTTCCAGCACCTCGTGCAAAACGATACCGCGCAACAGGGCGTCCGGTATTTTCATCAGCGGATCAAGACGGCGCAGCCCAAGAATATGGCGGGCGTAAATCGCATAGGGGTCGCGGATCAACCGTTTGATTTCCGTCACCGAGAGATGGTTGGGCCGCGCCTCGGTGGGTGGACAAGGGGCAGGGCGTTTCGCCGAAGGCTCAAATCCCGGGTCTTCCAATTGCCGGACCCGTTGCAGCCAAACGCCCCCACGCCCGCGCATATCCTCAAGCGCCTTGACGCCCCCTTGATCCGGCAGGCCGGATAGCAGGTTTTGAATCCGGTTAAGCCAGCGCGACACGACCGTTTCGGCATCATCCGAGCGCACGGATCGCGTAAGCCAGACCTCGGGCGCGGCAATGGCCTGTTGAAAATCATGGGCCGACAAGCCAATCCGCCGCTCCGGCAGCAAAAGCCCCGCCTGATGGCGTAATGTACGGTTAAGCCAGGGGTCGGGTTTTGGCGCCTCGGGCCAGCTTCCTTCGTTCAGACCCGCAAGTATCAAAAGGTCAGCACCCTGGACCCGCGCCTCTAGCGTTCCCCAGATCAGGATGTTTGGATGTGGTTCTACCGGGTTGCGCACCTCGCGCGCGGCCAGAATTTTGTGAAACAGGCTGGCGTAATCGGCGGCGTTCAGCGCGCCGGCAACTTCGGCCTCGGCGGAAAATTCTGTGATGGTCTTTTGCGCCTCTTGCCCGGCATCCTTTTGCCAAAGGGTTCCGCTGCCCTCACCCAGGCTGCCTTGGGCAATTTTTTCGGCCAGAGTGATATGCGCCTCTATCCGCGTCACAAGCGCAATTTCGCCGGAATCGTCCCTGTTTGTGAAGCAGGCACAGAGCCATTGCGCCCAGCGCCCCGCCATCTTGTCCTTGCGCCCATCGGCCCAAAGCATCAGGCTTTGCTCGGTCGGATAGGGCGGGCCATGCCGACGTAAATGCAGCTCCAACTCGCGGGTGAGACGCAAATGTTCGCCCCTGTCACTGCCCCGGTGCGTTAGCGGGTGTTTGAGCAACGTCAAAAGCGCTTCAGCAGTCAGGCGGTGGCGAAACAGGTCGGCAACATGACGCAACAACCGCCCCGGTGGCGACAGATGCAACGGCAGACCGGCACTATCGTCAGGCAGGATATTCCAGCGATCAAGCGCCGCCGTTACCTGCCGTGTCAGCATGCGGTCGGGGGTGATCAGGGCGGCGGTCTTGCCCATTTCCGCCGCGTCGCGCAGACGCATGGCAATCGCCAGGGCCTCAATCCGGGTGGAGGGGGCCTCAAGCAGGGTGACGTTCTTCAATGCGCCCGGAACATCGTTCAGGTTCGGGCCATCGCGCAGCCATTGATCGGTCACTGGCGCCGGGCGAAGGGCAAGTGAAACGATGGCATTGCGGTTCGCGTTTGCGGGCGCCTCATTGGACCAGGAGCGAATATCACGGGCGGCAATTCCGGCGCCGACGGCGAAACGGTGAAACCGGTATTGCGGATGATCCTCGGACTGCAACGCATTTTCAAGCGATGACCAGACATGATCCGGCATTTGGAAATCGAAACCCGGCAAAACCACCGCGCCTTGCGGCAGCCGCGCCACCGCCTGCATCAAAAGCTGTGTTGCGCCCCGCGATCCGGTGGATCCGGCAATGATAATCGGATCTTGCGGAGGATCGTTTTGCCATTGCTCGATACGCCGTTCAATAACAAGACGCTGGCGGGTTTCCACGTCTGGCTGATCAAAGCCTGCATCGAAATAGTGACGAACAATGCCCAAAAACGATTTTATCCGTGCCCAATGTCCGGATTGATCGGTGACGTCCAGATCGTCGATCACATCGGGCGACACGCCCTCGCCGTGCATCTCGTCCATCAGGCTGGCAAGGCTATCGGCCAGATCAAAGATCGCGCTGCGCGGGGCAAGGTCGGGCTGGCGATCCAGAAGCGCCGAGATCAGTTGCACCAGTTCAAGACGCCGACGCAACGAGGGTACGGGATCGGGGATTTGCCCAAGGTCCCAGCCCTCGCCAAGGTCGGTCACAAGGCTGATCTGCGGAAGCAATAGCGCCGGACCCTGATCAAACAGATCACGAATGCGCCGCGCCATGCGTTTGGTGTTCACGATCAGCCGGACGCGCGCCAGGGCTTCGGGTGGCTGACCGGCATGGCGCGCGATCAACCCGTCAACCAGGGCGCGCGGGAAATCGACGCCGGGCGGCAGGCCAAAGACTCGTGCTGTGTCGCTTGGGTCAAACATCGGACCACCCCAGCATGTCTTCGGCAAGCTTTATGCCCTCAGGGCGACCAACATCGCACCATTTTCCGGGATAGGGGGTGGCGCAAAGGCGATCTGTCTTGAGCATTTTGTCCCACAGCAGATTCAGCGAAAAGCTTACCTCGGGGATGTCGTGCAAAAGGTCGGTCTTGATGATCTGAATCCCGGAATAAATCGCGTCGGGGCCGCGTTGGGCCCGCATATCATCACCAATGATGAAATCGCCGACACCAGAATGACCAATGGCCTGAGGTTTGGGGATGCAAAGCAAAAGGGCGTCCATCTGGTCAGGGTTCCAAAGCGCGGCCAGGTGGGTAAGCGGGTTCGGCCCGCTCCAGACGGCATCGGTGTTCATGGTGATCACCGGCCCACTACCCAAAAGCGGAAGGGCATTGCGCAGGCCGCCACCGGTTTCAAGGATATCGGGGGCCTCATGCGACAGGGCAACGCCGGTTCCGGCAAGATGGCGCTTCAGCGGTTCGGGCATGTAATGCAGATTGGCAACAACGCGGTCGGCACCATAGGCGCGCACCAGAGCAAGCGCATGATCAATCAACGGCTTACCGGCCACGCGCACAAGCGGCTTGGGCTGATGCGCGGTGAGCGCGCCCATACGTGTGCCGAACCCCGCAGCAAACAACATTACCGGGTGGGTCTGGATGCGCATTGATCTTTGAGCCTTTGTAATATGGGCGGTGTCGGGGGTGGAAAAACGGCGTGGAAAATCGCGGCGACGGGGCCCATCGCAGGATGTGACAGATCACGTTCAAGATGGGCCCAGACGCGGGGAATGAGATCGACGTAATGCGCCTTGCCATCACGTATGCAAAGCCGCGCAAATACGCCGAGAATACGCAGGTTCCGCTGTGCGCCAAGACAGTGATAGGCGGTTTCAAAGCGCGCGGCATCGGCGCCGGACCTGTCGATATAACGGGCGATCATGCGTTTTTCGAGCGCGCTCGGAACATCGCGTCGGGCATCCTGAAGGATCGAAACGAGATCATAGGCGGGGTGGCCAAGCATCGCGTCCTGAAAATCCAAAAGCCCGACCCGCGCGACACTCTTTCGATTCGCAAGCCAAAGCAGGTTTTCGGCATGGTAATCGCGTTGGATCAGAACGTTGGCCTCAAAGGCATGAGTCGTCAGTGCAGTTTCTATGGCGGTATGAAATGCGCCCTTTTTCCCGCCGATATCGCCGATCGCACCCACCGGATACCAATCAAACGCCAGTGTGGCCATATCGGCCATCATTTTGGGCGAATAGGCGGCAAGGTTTGGTGGTGGGGCGTGACGGTGAAGCTCTGCCAAAAGATCGGTTGCGGCGGTGTATAGCGGCAGTTCGAGCGCGGCATCTTGGGGAATCACCCGCGCGAAAAGGGTATCGCCAAGATCTTCCAGGATCAAAAAGCCGTTGGCTTTGTCCTCGACCAGAATGCGCGGCGCGCTCAGCCCAAGACCGGTAAGATAACGCGCGATGTGCAGAAACGGGCGCACGTCCTCGCCTTTTTCGGGGGGCGCGTCCATCAAAACCGCGGTTTCGCCGGTCTCGATGCGCGTCAGCCGCAAATACCGCCGGTTTGATGCATCGCCCGCAAGGGGCGCGATCCGGGCATTGGCCCAATCGGTTCGTGCGATGAAACTGCTTTGCAGGGTGGCGCGATCAGTCATGGCAAAGCCCCTTTACCCGCTCACTCCAATGTGCAGCGGACCAGCGCAGGTGCAAAAGGCGTTGATCGTCCGTTTTGCCTGGCGCGAATTCAAGCCAGAGCGCGTCCTCGGGGGCCATATCGGCAAGTCGATCTGGCCATTCAACAAGACAGATTGCGTCGGAAAACGCCTCTGTCAGGCCAAGTTCGATCAACTCGAAAGGATCGTTCAACCGGTAAAGATCGGCATGCCAGATGTCGGCGGTCTTCCCCGGATAGGTCTGGACCAGTGTATAGGTCGGCGAGGGCACATCCTCGGGCGCGGGCAAGAGCGCCTGAATAACACAGCGCGCAAAATGGGTTTTGCCGACGCCCACTCCGCCCGATAGCAAAAGCACATCCCCGGCATGCAGCAAGGGTGCCATCGCCTGCGCAAGGGCGCAGGTGGCATCGGGGCTGGAAAGCTGTGTTGTGGCGCTGTGCTCTGGCATGGCACGACACTACACGCGCCACGCCTGCCCGCAACCGGGATCAGGGCAGATCGGCGGTGGTCATGCCTGAAACTTCCGGGTCGATCTGGGTCAGACAGAGCATCGTCACCCCACCGCCAAGTGGCATCACCCGACAGGTCGCGCCATCCCCGCCGGGGCGGCCGACCGTGTCGATAATCGGACTGCTCAGGGATTTACGGGTTATCTTTTCTTCGACCTCGGCCCAGAGGCCAACATCGGGGTAACGGGAATGGCAGGCCGCCAGAAGATCGGAAAGGCCCATATCGGCAAAGCTTCCATCCGGGTCGATGCCCAGAAGTGTGCCAAGCGTGCTGTTGCAAAACATCAGGCGATCCTCGGCGGACAGCACGGCAACCCCTTCATCAAGTTGATCCAGCACCGTCTGGCGCAGATCCATTTGCATGCGGTGGCGGCGGGTGGCGAGAATTTCAACCGAGATATCCTCGAACAGGAAGGCAACGGCACCATCCGGATGCGGCCGACCAATGACGCGATAGGTCTGGCCGGAGGGCAGACTCCAGACTTCCTGGTAAAGCCCACCGGCGGCGGTTTTGACCATATCGTTGATCTGGCTGCGCCAACTTGCATAGTTTTTCGGCTCTGGCATCACCTGACGGTCCCGCAGGGTGTCAAAAAAGCTGATCAGGCTGGGCCGCGCACTCAGGTATTCAGGGGAAAGTGCAGTAAGGTCGATCAGCGCAGGGTTGAACAGTGCCAGGTTCTTGCTGCGGTCAAAAACTGCAAGGCCAGTGGTCAGATGGGCAAAGGTTTTGGCCAGAGTCTGGACAAATTCACGCTGAATGGTTTCGGCATGGATGATGCGAGTGATGTTTGCGGCATAATGCAACGTGCCAGTATCAGACCCGACTGCCTTGAGGTCATACCAAAGATCCGACGGCCCGACAGGATTTTCTAGAGAAACCTGCGTTGAGACCGAAACGCCGGGCTCTGGCGTGTCTCCAAGGGCCAGAAGCATCTGCTCTTTATGCTCATCAGCCAGCGCTTTGCTGGCCTGATTTTCCCATATCGCATTACCGTCTTTGTCGGTTGCCCAAACCGGCATTGGCGCCGCCGATAAGGCGGCAGCGCGATCCTCCAAAAGCGCATGTTGGCGCAGGGTTTCGTGCAGCGCGACGGAATCGGGCGCAAGCGTTTCACTTAGCGTAAGGTGGACGGTCTTTTTGCCCGGCGAAAATTCAAGACGCGATTTCAAACCGTCCTCATTGCTTTCGATTTCAAGATTAGCGGTCAGATCGCCAAGCCGCTCTGGAAGATTGGGAAAGCGGAACCCAAGCCAGCGTCTCATGCGATGCCAGTCGGTTTCATCCTCGGTTTCCGCCTTTGGCAGGGTCATCGTGCTCGATCAGGTCTTCGTCGCGAAACAAGAAGCTGTTTGCCCGTGTACCAGGGTGTTGCAGCGCCCCTTTATAACTTTGGCTGGTCCGGCACATCCCGATCAACCAGAGCACGGCAAAGGAAAAAGCGACCACAAGGCCGCCAAGGATGACAGAGTTTGAAACGGTTAGATCGAACATGCTGCACCTTTTGTCCTAGGAGTCGGGTCGAACTTTATCAAAACTGGTTAAGGCCGCCTTAATGACGGTCCGGTTGCGCTGAATCTTGTCGATTTTCAGGTTTGAAAGGGCTGATTTAGGCCCAGAGCGGTCGATTCCGGGCCGGTTGGCGCCGCGATTGCGTCCCGATCCCATGTCACTTCGACAAACGCACCGGTGCGGGCCGAATGGCTTTCCTGCGATTTGAAAGACTCCGATCCGTTGGCAAAGCTAAGGTCCGCGCCAGAGCGTTCCAGAAGCGTTTTGGCAATGAAAAGGCCAAGCCCCATCCCTTCATAGCCCGGCCGTCGTGGATCGCCCGTGCTCGCGCGGCGACGCATGAACGGATCGCCAATTCGGCCCAAGAGATGCGGCGGATATCCGCGCCCGTCATCCATGATCCGAATGGTGATGGTATTCTCGTCCCAGCTTGATTCGACCCAGACATTTTCGCGCGCAAAATCAACCGCGTTCTGGATAAGGTTGCGCAGCCCATGTATCACCTCTGGTCGGCGCAGGACGATAGGCGGGGCTGAAATATCGCCCTCACCGACCGCATGGTCAAAATGAATGTATTTGCCACGATCAATATGGGGCTCTGCCGCTTCTTCGACAAGCGCGGTCAGGGGGGTGGTCCGCAGATGCAGATCATCTTTGCCCGCCCGCCCCATCGAGCGCAGGATATCACGACAGCGGTCGGTCTGTTGCACGATCAAAAGCGCATCCTCGCGCAGGTCGGGACTATCAGATAACTCTTCTGCCAATTCGGTGCTGGCAAGTTTGATCGTCGCCAGCGGCGTGCCAAGCTCATGCGCGGCGGCGGCAACGACCCCGCCAAGGTCGGTCAGCTTTTGTTCGCGCGCCAGGGCCATTTGCGTGGCTTGCAAGGCATCCGACATGGCGTGCATTTCCTGCACGATCCAGCGTGAGTAGACGCCAAGAAAGATCACCGCGATGACAATCGCCACCCAATTGCCAAAGCGAAACACATCCGGCACCCGAAGGATAAACCCCTGTTCGGTGCGCAGCGGCAGGTAAAACTGCATCAGGACCGAGACGATCAGGATCGCCATCACCCCCAGAAACGCGGTTGACCGAGACGACAGCGCCGAGGCAGACACCGTGACCGGCCCGACGATCAGAATGGTAAACGGGTTGTTCAGCCCGCCGGTCAGATACAACAGCAACCCAAGTTGCAGCATATCGAACAATACGACCAAAAGCGTGTCCTGTTCGGACAGGCGTTTGTTTTCGGCAAAGACAAAGGCGGCCACAAGGTTGCTGACGATGGATACGCCGATCACGAGAAAACACAGGCCGATTTCCAGGTTAAGGTCATAAAATCGCTCGGCGATGATCAGGGCGCTCGCCTGACCGATTATCGCCCACCACCGCAAGAGCACAAGCGTGCGCAGGCGAATCCAGCTTCCGCTCTGGCGCGATTTGAAGGGGGCGGCGGTGTGATCAACCATATGTGCGATTGCGTCCCATTGCATGCAGGGAGGGGGATGCTAGATAGTCTGAAAGTTGCACCCAACGCCCCCTAACGCAAGGAAATCCCGATGACCCGCTTGATTGCCATTACCGCCACGGCTGCCGTGATTCTGCTGCTTGGCGTGACCTATTACATGACGATGGTTGCGGGCGATGACGATCAGTTCGCACAATGTCGCGCGTCAAACGTGGCGGGGGGCGCCGGACAGATTGGCGGGCCGTTTACCCTGGTTGACGAAACCGGTGAGACGGTGACTGACAAAGAGGTGATCGACCAGCCGACGCTGATATATTTCGGCTATACCTTCTGCCCTGATATTTGCCCTCTTGATGCCGCGCGCAATGCAGAGGCGGTGGATATTCTTGAAAGCCGGGGCAAAATCGTGAAACCGGTGTTTATCTCGATTGACCCCACGCGCGACACGCCCGAGGTGATGAAAGAATATACTGATTACCTGCACCCGCGCATGCTTGGGCTTACCGGCTCACCGGAACAGGTCAAGGCGGCGAGCAAGGCCTATCGCACATTTTATCAGGCCCAGAAGCCGACCGAGGGCGAGGAAGAATTCTACCTCGTGGACCATTCCACCATGTCATATCTGACTTTGCCGGAGCATGGCTTTGTCGAGTTTTTCCGCCGGGATTCCACCGCCGAACAAATGGCTGAACGCATTCAATGTTTTGTTGATGCAAGCTAGAGCGCTGCGTTTGTTTGACGCAGGCAAAAGCGCGGGCTAGAACCTTTCTAGGGATTGCGCGCAACAGGAGGAACGGGATGGCCGAGGACCAGCATAATATTGGTGAGGACAAAACGCTTCTGTTGTTGGATGACGATGAACCGTTCCTGAAACGTTTGGCCAAGGCCATGGAAAAGCGCGGCTTTGAAGTTGAAACCGCCGGGTCGGTCGTCGCCGGGCGCGCGATTGCCACCGCAAGACCGCCCGCCTATGCGGTCTGCGATCTGCGGCTTGAAGATGGCAATGGTCTTGATGTGGTCGAAATCATTCGCGAAAAGCGCCCCGATAGCCGGATCGTGGTTCTGACCGGCTATGGCGCGATCGCCACGGCGGTTGCCGCAGTCAAGATTGGCGCGACGGATTATCTTTCAAAACCGGCCGATGCCACGGATATCACCAACGCCTTGCTGGCCACCGGTGATACATTGCCGCCCCCCCCGGAGAACCCGATGAGCGCGGATCGCGTGCGGTGGGAACATATTCAGCGCGTTTATGAGCTTTGCGATCGCAATGTGAGCGAAACCGCCCGTCGCCTTAACATGCATCGTCGCACCCTTCAGCGCATCCTTGCCAAGCGCTCGCCAAGGTAAATCAAATCGCAAAGCCGGTTGCGCTGGGCCAGACAAACGGGTTTTCTGATTTGGCAACAATTTGCGTTTTTGCCAGAGATTGTGCAGTAAAAAGATTGTATTAATTGCCCTGAGATAGTGTGCGGCGATGACAAACATTTAACGGGGGCCGAAATCTTTGGGTATCTGGCAGTCATATCGAATGCGGCTGCGGCGTAAGCGGGCAAAATTGCGCGCCTATCGCAAGCATTTTTCGTTGACGCCGGTTGCCAACCGCACGGAAAGGATTCGCCCCGGTGATATCCTGTTGTTTTCCACCCTGCGCGATGAACATATCCGCCTGCCGTATTTCCTGCGGTATTATCGCGATATGGGTGTGTCGCATTTCCTGATCGTCGACAATGACAGCACCGATGGCGGTGCCGAGTATCTGGCGCAACAGGATGACGTTTCGCTCTGGTCCACCAAATCAAGCTATAAGCGGTCCCGCTTTGGGGTGGATTGGCTGAACTGGCTACAACAGAAATACGGCCATGATCACTGGACGCTTGTGGTCGATGCCGATGAATTCTTTGTTTATCCATTCTGCGATACGCGCCCGATCCGGGCCTTGACCGATTGGCTTGATACCAGTCAGGTCAAATCCTTTGGTGCGATGCTTCTGGACATGTACCCCAAGGGACGCATTGATGCGGTGCCCTATCAAACCGGGCAAAATCCGCTCGAAATCGCCGCCTGGTTTGATCCCGGCAACTATGTGATCGAGAAGAACAAGTTTTACGGCAATGTCTGGATCCAGGGCGGGCCACGGGCGCGGGTTTTCTTTCCTGACGCCCCGAAGAAGGCCCCCGCGCTGAACAAGACGCCGCTGGTGAAATGGGACCGACGCTATGCCTATGAAAGCTCGACTCATATGCTTTTGCCGCGCGGGCTTAACCTGACCTATGATGAATGGGGTGGCGAAAAGGCGAGCGGAATTTTGCTTCATGCCAAGTTTCTTGACACCTTCACCGCCAAAGCCGCCGAGGAATTAACCCGCCGACAGCACTATTCGGCCAGTGTCGAATACAAGGCCTACGCAAGAACCGTGCAGGAAAACCCAGAGCTTTGGTGCAAATGGTCGGAAAAATATATAAACTGGCGTCAGCTGGAGATCCTTGGCCTAATGTCCAAGGGGAACTGGGCATGAGGGAAGGGCAGTAAATCATGGGTGTCGGGATCATCATGTTGGTCCATACCGCCTTTGGCCGTGCCGAACAGGTGGCGCGCCACTGGGCGGCGGCGGGCTGTCCGCTGGTGATCCATGTCGACAAGGCCGTCCCGCGCAAAACCTATGATGCCTTTGTAAACGCTCTTTCGGATATGCCGGATGTGCGGTTTGCCAGGCGGCATCGCTGTGAATGGGGCACCTGGGGGCTTGTGGCCGCGACACAGGACGCGGCCAAGATCATGCTCAATGACTTTGCCGAAGTCCGCCACGTCTATCTGGCCTCGGGGTCCTGCCTGCCGCTGCGCCCGGTGCAGGAGCTGATAGATTACCTTGCCAAACGCCCGCATACCGATTTCATCGAATCCGCCACCACCGCCGATGTGCCCTGGACGATGGGCGGGCTTGATCAGGAACGCTTTACCCTGCGGTTCCCGTTCTCATGGCGTAACCAACGCTATCTGTTTGATAAATACGTCGCCCTTCAACGCGTGCTGCGATTCAAACGCAAGATTCCCAACGGCATTGTTCCCCATATGGGAAGCCAGTGGTGGTGTCTGACGCGTCAAACCCTGTCGGCCATTCTTCAGGATCCCGAGCGCGACACCTATGACCGTTATTTCAGCAAGGTCTGGATCCCCGATGAAAGTTATTTCCAGACACTTGTCCGGCAATATTCGCGCCAGATCGAAAGCCGCTCACTGACGCTTTCGAAGTTCGACTATCAGGGCAAGCCGCATATTTTCTATGATGATCACCTGCAACTTTTGCGCCGGTCGGATTGTTTTGTTGCGCGCAAGATCTGGCCGTTTGCCGATCGCCTTTATCAGGCATTTCTGACCGATCAGGCCGGCGCGATGAACCGGACCGAACCAAACCCCGGCAAGATCGACCGGATTTTCGCCAAGGCGGTTGAGCGGCGCACGCGCGGGCGCCCCGGTCTTTACATGCAAAGCCGGTTTCCGGCCGAGGGCCGCGAAAATGGCCTGACCTGTGCGCAATATTCGGTTTTTGAAGGATTTTCCGACCTCTTTGAGAATTTCGAACCGTGGTTGGCCAAGATGACCGGCATGCGGGTGCATGGGCATCTCTTTGCGCCAGAACGGGCCGTGTTTTCCGATGGGCAAACGGTGATGAATGGCGCGCTAAGCGATAGCGCCGCCCTGCGCGACTATAATCCGCGCGCGTTTCTGGCCAGCCTGATCTGGAACACCCGCGGCGAACGCCAGTGTTTTCAGTTCGGCCCGCGCGACAAGCAAAAGATCGAATGGGAAATCGCCAAAGACCCGAACGCTCAGATTTCGGTGATTTCCGGCGCCTGGGCCGTGCCGCTTTTCAAATCCAACAGCAATTTCTCGGACATCCGGCGCGAGGCTGCGCTTTTGCAACAGGTCGAAAGCAAACATCTTGAGGTGCTGCGCTCGCAGTGGACCAAGGCGCGTGTGCGGATCTGGACCATGGCCGAATTTATCGAGGCCCCGATGGAGCCGCTGCAAACCATCATTGACGAAATCGGTCAGCAAAACCTGCGTGGCCTCGCCGAGGTGCCGCGCATGACCGATCTAAGCGGCTTTGGCCAGTTTTTGCAAAACCTCAAGAATCAGGGCATGCATCCCTATCTTATGGGCGATTTCCCGGTCGAGCACAGGCTGAACGAACCACAGCAGAACCAACGCAAACCTTATCTGGTGCGGTAAATATTGATGACAGCCCCGTTTGACTATTTCGTTGTGTTTGCAGAAATGCGCACTGGATCGAACTTTCTTGAAAGCAATCTGAACGCCTTTGACGGCATCGAATGCCATGGCGAGGCATTCAATCCGCACTTCATCGCTTATCCGAACAAGACCGAGGTTTTGGGCGTGACGCAGGCAATGCGCGACGGCGATCCGGGGCGGTTGATCGAGGCGATAAAAACCGGGTCCGAGGGCATTGGCGGCTTTCGGTTCTTTCATGATCACGATCCAAGGATTCTGGATATCGTGCTTGATGATCCGCGCTGTGCCAAGATCGTGCTGACCCGCAACCCGGTCGATAGCTATGTCTCGTGGAAAATCGCCCAGGCCACCGGCCAGTGGAAGCTGACCAACGTCAAACGGCGCCGTGATAGCAAGATCGAGTTTGACGGCGTGGAATTTGAACGCCATGTCGGGCGGCTTCAGGACTTTCAGGTGTTCCTTCTGAACCGGCTTCAGCAAAGTGGACAGACCGCGTTTTATGTGGCCTATGACGATCTTCAAAGCCTTGAGGTGATGAATGGTCTGGCACGCTATCTTGGCTGTGCGACGGTTCTGGATGCGCTTGACGATTCTCTGAAAAAGCAAAACCCCGGCGGGCTTGAAGATAAGGTTTCCAACTTTGACGAGATGGAACACGCGCTTGCGGGGTTGGACACTTTCAATCTGACGCGCACACCGAATTTCGAGCCGCGTCGCGGCGCCGCCGTGCCGGGATTTGTCAGCGCGGCAAAGGCGGCGCTGCTTTACATGCCGGTCCGCTCTGGCCCCGAGACCGAAGTACGTCACTGGCTTGCGGCGCTTGACGGTGTGCCACCTGACAC
>Ga0209345_10000063_pt1 | contig 166025 bp, 154 predicted proteins | sample Cruoilmetagenom7_FD_187294 | JGI IMG/M metagenome (GOLD analysis project Ga0209345, IMG submission 187294) | Oil polluted marine microbial communities from Coal Oil Point, Santa Barbara, California, USA - Sample 7 (SPAdes) (version 2) | ecosystem: Environmental > Aquatic > Marine > Oil seeps ... | reverse complement strand
ATAAATAAAACAGTAAATAAGGCTTTAGAGTTGCTTCAAAAAGAAATTTTTGAAAATTAATTATTTAGCTATTGCCAAATAGTAAATAATTAGTATATTTGCACCTCGATTTTTAATAACATATTTTTAAAGTTATAAAGTAATGTCAAGAGTTTGTGAACTTACAGGAAAGAAGGCAATGGTTGGAAACAACGTGTCTCACGCGATGAATAGAACAAAGCGTACATTTGATGCTAATTTGATAAAAAAGCGTTTTTATCTTCCAGAAGAGGATAAGTGGGTAACTTTAAAAGTATCTACATCAGCATTAAAAACAATCAATAAAATAGGTATTGCTGCTGCTTTGAAAAAAGCTAGAGCAAACGGATTTATAAAATAATTACCCAATTAGGTAAATTAAAGTATTATGGCAAAGAAAGGTAATAGAGTACAAGTAATATTAGAGTGCACAGAGCACAAAGAGTCTGGAAAGCCAGGAACGTCTCGTTATATTACAACGAAGAACAAAAAGAACACTCCTGATAGAATGGAAATTAAAAAATTCAATCCTATCTTGAAGAAAATGACCGTACACAAAGAAATTAAATAATATTCCCTTTAAGGAATACTAAAACATATAAGTCATGGCAAAGAAAACCGTAGCATCTTTACAGACATCGTCTAAAAGATTATCAAAAGCAATTAAAATGGTGAAATCTCCAAAAACAGGAGCTTACATGTTTGTTGAGTCAATCATGTCACCTGAATTAGTAAAAGATTTCTTAGATAAGAAATAATTTTACTCTATTTTAATATAGTATTAAGCTGCTTACCTTTGGAAAGTGGCTTTTTTGTTTTTAAAATATTACGTTACTTTACATTATATAAATATGACAATGTAGCAGTCCTGTAAATTAGGCTTCATAATTGTTATGTTGATTATTATATAAAGTGATTAATAGTATACAACATCAATTTAAAGTTGTAAAATATACATTTATAAGTGATAGATTTACTTATAATTATTAAAGTATATTAAACCTTGATCTCTTTTTAGGGATCAGTATATAAACAAAAACAATAATTTGAAATGAGTTTTTTTAAAAAAATATTTTCTTCAGAAAAAAAAGAAACCTTAGATAAAGGCTTAGAAAAATCAAGTACAAGCTTTTTAGGTAAATTAAGTAAAGCTGTCGCTGGAAAGTCTAAAGTGGATGATGCAGTTTTAGATAATTTAGAAGAAGTATTAGTCTCAAGTGATGTTGGTGTTAATACCACTTTAAAAATAATACAACGTATTGAAGCTAGAGTATCTAAGGATAAATATCTTGGTACAGATGAGCTTAATAGAATATTACGAGAGGAAATTGCAGGCTTACTGTCAGAAACTAACTCTGGTGAAGATACAGAATATAAAATTCCGCAATTACCTAAACAACAAGATGGATCTAAGACACCTTATGTTTTAATGGTTGTTGGTGTTAATGGAGTTGGTAAAACAACCACTATTGGTAAATTAGCTTATCAATTTAAAAAACAAGGGTTAAAAGTAGTTTTAGGTGCAGCAGATACTTTTAGAGCTGCAGCTATTGATCAATTACAAGTTTGGGCAGATCGTGTAGATGTACCTATGGTACGTCAAGATATGGGAAGCGATCCAGCTTCAGTTGCATTTGATGCCTTACAATCTGGAGTTAATCAAAATGCAGATGTTATTATTATTGATACTGCTGGTCGTTTACACAATAAGGTTAACTTAATGAATGAGCTTACTAAAGTTAAACGTGTCATGCAAAAAGTTGTTGGTGATGCGCCACACGATGTATTATTAGTTTTAGATGGTAGTACTGGTCAAAATGCTTTTGAACAAGCCAAGCAATTTACTGCTGCAACAGAGGTTACAAGCCTTGCAGTTACTAAATTAGATGGTACTGCTAAAGGTGGTGTTGTGATAGGTATAAGTGATCAATTTCAAATTCCTGTAAAATATATTGGTGTTGGAGAAGGTATTGAAGATTTGCAAGTGTTTAATAAGTTTGAGTTTGTAGATTCTTTCTTTAAATAAGCATGTCTTTTAATTCCGATCGAATTTTTAGAATTATTACTGTATTTATAATACTTTATTTGTTAGTAGCAATTTGTAGTCATGTGGTTTTCGCTATAAATTTTTTTATACAACCTAAAAGTCCTTTAATTCCTGAAGAATTAATCTACTATTCGCTTTTTCCTTTACTAGTTATAATACCGCTTTTTGTATTTTGTATTTGGTATTGTTGGAGAAGTCTATTAAAAGAAACACTTAATAAGGTAATCATTACTTTGATTTTTGCAATCTGTTTATTCTATTTTTTCTATCCTAATATTGTATTTGATGGACTATACAGCATTAATCCTTATGGAGTATAAATTTATTAATTATATACATTATTTAATTTCTCCCAAAGCGCATTATCATAACTTGATAAAGCAAAATTAGAGTCGTCAGCTGCTTCTCCCATTCTTACAATAACCAAATCTTTACTTGGTACAATGTATAGTTTTTGGTCATTTTTACCCAAAGCACAATACATATCGCTTGGACCATTAGGAATTAATTCACCCGTAAATTCAACCTGAGTTTGTGGTAGATGATAGCTAGGCTTACCATTTAACCACCATAGATAGCCATAAGCCTCATTAATACTTTGTGAAGTGTTTGTTGCTTGATTTAAAAATGCATCAGATACAATTTGTTGGTTATCCCACTGGCCATTTGCATAAATCATTAAACCAAATCTAGCCATACTTCTGGTAGTACTCCAATAAACACTTAAGTCTCCTATAGTAATCCAAGTACCTGTCATACCAATTTTATTTTTTAAGTTCTCATTAAAATAATCAGACCAACTTTGATTACTAACTGCAGCAACAACATCTTGTAATTTGACGTATACATTGTGGTATGCCCAACGATTACTTGCGTTTGCAATATATTGCAAATTTTCTGGTGCAACACTATCGCCTAGACTATCATCCAAACCAGAGTCCATGGATAACAGATTTTGGCATGTAATTAGTTGTTCTTGTTCTAAAGTTTCACTAGTCCAATTTGTTCCTAAATAATCGGACACTTTGCTGCTTATATCTAATAATCCTTGGTCTTGAGCAATACCTGTAACAGTTGAAGTTAATGTTTTTCCTGCACTTGCCCAATACCAAGGATCAGTTAAAGCATGATCATTAAAATACTGCTCAAAAGCAATTTTTCCTTTATGTAAAATTATAAACGATTTGGTGTTTGTGTTTTCTAAAAATGAAGATAATTCAGCTAAAGCTGAAGTATTCCATTGTAACTCGGAAGGTGTTTTAGTTTCCCAAGTATCACTATCCAAAGGAGGGAAATATATGTTTTGCGCATCATGATTTTCTTTTAAATCAGTGTCATCTTTTGATGTGCAACTTAAACTAATGAAGGTTAGTAAACTAAAAATTAAATAGATTGGTTTCATACTATTAGTTTTTTATTTGACCAATATAAATCAAAATGGTTTAATATCTGTTATATTAAAATTTGATAGTATCTTTGCAATCCAAAAATGAGGTATGAGAACAAAGTCACTTAAAAAGAACAAAATCAACGTAATAACTTTAGGTTGTAGTAAAAATGTCTACGATAGCGAAGTCCTAATGGGACAATTAAAAGCTAACGGAAAAGAAGTTGTGCATGAGGAAGAAGGTAACGTAGTAGTTATTAATACCTGTGGTTTTATTAATAATGCAAAGGAGGAAAGCGTGAACACTATTTTAGAGTACATGCAAAAAAAGGAAGATGGAGAGGTTGATAAAGTCTTTGTAACGGGATGTTTAAGTGAGCGTTATAAGCCAGAATTACAAAAAGATATACCTAATGTAGACCAATATTTTGGGACTACAGAGTTGCCAGGTTTACTTAAAGCTTTAGGTGCAGATTATAAACATGAGTTAATAGGAGAGCGTTTAACAACTACACCTAAAAACTATGCCTATTTAAAAATTGCAGAAGGTTGTGATAGACCATGTAGTTTTTGTGCGATTCCTTTAATGAGAGGTAAGCACAAATCTACACCAATTGAAAACTTAGTTACGGAAGCTGAAAAGTTAGCAGCAAATGGCGTTAAAGAGTTAATCTTAATAGCCCAAGATTTAACGTATTACGGTTTAGATTTATACAAAAAACGAAACTTAGCAGAGTTACTTGAAAACTTAGTTAAAGTTGAAGGTATTGAATGGATTAGATTGCATTATGCTTTTCCAACAGGTTTCCCAATGGATGTGTTAGATTTAATGAAGCGAGAGCCAAAAATTTGTAATTATTTAGATATTCCATTACAACATATTAGTGACGATTTACTTAAAAGTATGCGTCGTGGTACTACCAAAGAAAAAACAACAAACCTAATTAAGCAGTTTAGAGCTATAGTCCCAGAGATGACTATTAGAACAACATTAATTGTTGGTTATCCAGGCGAAACGGAAGCACATTTTCAAGAATTAAAACAGTGGGTAAAAGATATGCGTTTTGAGCGTTTAGGTTGTTTTACTTATTCTCATGAAGAAAACACACATGCCTATAACCTGGAAGACGATGTGCCACAAGAAGTGAAGCAAGACAGAGCTAACCAAATTATGGAAATTCAATCTCAAATTTCTTGGGAGTTAAATCAAGAAAAAATTGGAGAGACTTTTAAGGTGGTTATTGACCGTAAAGAAGGTACTTATTTTGTTGGTCGTACAGAGTTTGATAGTCCAGATGTAGATAACGAAGTGTTAATCGATGTGACTGATACGTATCTAAAAACAGGAGAATATTATAACATTAAAGTTACAGAAGCTGAAGATTTTGACCTTTATGGTGAGTTAGTAAAAGCTTAAATTAAGGTATTCAAAATAAAACAATTTGAATGTTGAGCCTAAAAAAGTATATTTACAAAAACTAAACAAACCAAAAAAATGAAAAAATCAGTATTAAAAACAGTAGTAGTAGCTTGCTTTTTTATGTTAACAGCTTGTGGTGGTGGAGGGCCAGAAGGTGCTACAATTAGCTTTTTAGAAGCTATGTATTCTGGAGATTTTGAAACAGCTAAAAAACATGCAACTACAGACACAAAATCTATGTTGTCTATGCTAGAGTCTTTTGGCGCAAAAGATCAATTTGCAGATAAGATGAAAGAAGCAGATATTTCTTTTAAAGTAGTTGATACTAAAATTGATGGAGACAAAGCAGTATGTACTGTAAAAATGTCAAGTAGTCAAGATGAAAAAGATCAAGACATGCCAATGAATCTTATTAAAGAAGAAGGAAAATGGTTGGTAAGTATGGACAAAGAGTCAATGAATAAAGAAGGCTTAGATAAAGCTAATAAAGAAACAGGAAATCCTGATATGGAGTCTGATGACGATATGGATGAGGAAATGATTGAGGAAGATGATTATGAGGCTGCAGAGTAAATGTTAAAAACCACTATAAAAATATCACTAGTCTTAGCTGTTATTTTTTTAGCATATAAATTTTTTAAAGACGATTCAAACAGACCGTATGAATCGTCTTTTTTGTATAAATTATCGCCTAAAGAAAAAGCTAAACTTCAAACTGGAGATATTATTTTACGACGAGGTTATGGTTTTGTAAGTACAATGATTTCTAAAATGATGAGTGAGGACTATGATGTCACGCATTTAGGTGTTGTAATCAAGAAAAATGATAGTTTAAAAATTGCACATGCGCTGTCAAGTAGCGTATCTAATCAGGATGGTTTACGTTTGCAGGCAATAGATTCTTTTGTGCACAATTCTCATGACAGCACTATTTTAGTCACTAGATTAAAAAATATAGATACAATTAAACAAAGTAAAATTGTAAAGCAAATTGATTATTACTATAAAAAACAATTACCGTTTGATCATAGCTTTAATTATAAAGATACTACTGAGCATTATTGCTCTGAGTTAATTTGGCGTATATATGAGCATAATTTAAAAATTCTGCGAGTAGCAGATAGTATTACAGATCAGCAAAAATATAATACACTTAAAACGTTTTACGATCCAAATTATTTTAATATTATAATCAATCACCAAAAGTAAAATAATCTAGTTTTTTTCGACTTGCCTTTTAATTTTCTTAATAGCAGTTTCAATAGATTTTTCAGGCTCTATAATATTATATTCACCCCAAAAATCGGGATCTCTAAAGCCGGAAACTTGGTCTTGTAAAATACTATTTTGTTTAAGTTTTTTAGACTGTGTATTGGTTAATAATTTCTTATTAATATTCCAATCTGTTATAGCCATTTCACTTTGTAATGTATATCTACTATTAAACCATCGGTTATCCCAATTAACTTTAAAAGAGATTAATATATTGCTATAAGCAAAATACCATTTGCCATCTTTTGTTCTGTAATTAACCTTGTAAGCAGCTTCAGTTGGATATACATTAGCTTTTCTTGGTTTTTTTCTAACAAATAATTTGGTGGCTTCGGTTTGATTTTCAACATTTAAATTAAAAACAGCACTAGTTAAAGCATAATTATTAGCGTCAATAAAAAGTGTGCCATAATACAAAGGTCTATAAACATTTTCTTTTTGTTTAAAATTTACAACATAAACTAATTGATTATCAACCTGAGTAGATCTACCAAAAGTAAACGTGTAGTCACTCAGGGTTTCATCATTAAAAATGTATTCAGGATACTTAATAATGTCAGTGTGTAAACTGCTAAAGGGACCTCCTTGAATTTTAAGTGCTATGGTATCTAACCTTGAGTAATCCGTGTTTTTTCTAGCCTTTATTAAAGTAACATCGTCATTTTTGCTAGAGTTATAAGACGATTTATTAATGCTAACAATGGCTTCAGACAATGATGCATTTCTGTTACGTTTTTTAATAGTTTCTCTATAAAAACCTGTCATAAACACAGTTTCAGTAGCATAGTTGTCTCCTTTTAGGTTTAGTACTTTTTTTACTAATTCTTCTGCATCTTTAGGCGCTGCAATATCTATAGCAGCCAATACTGTGGCTGCTTCTTGTAAATATATTTTAGTGTCAATTGGTTTAAATTCTGATAAAGCAACTTCTAATTTTTGATACCCTAAATAAGATATTGTTACATTGTTTTGTAACAGGTCTTCTGGGACTTTTAACGTAAACTCACCATCACTATTAGCTATAGTACTAACATTGGAGTTGGTAATAATTAAATCGGCTAATGCTAAAGGATTATTGGTAGTTTTATCTAAAACTATTCCTTTAAATTCGGTTATATTTTGACTAAAACCAAAAAAACAAGTTAGTAGTGTAAAATAGACTATGTAGTTTTTAATGTTTAAAGGTAGTACAGTTGATTTCACTAGTGTTGTGTTTGCAGATTATCTTATAAAGTTACTCAAATTTCAACACTTTACTCTTGGGTTTTATGTTAATTTTAAGACATACTAAAGGGCAAACTGCCTTATCTTTACAGCAGATTAATTTGTAACTATGCCAACAGACTGTATACCCTTTAAAGAAACAGGATATTTTTCTCAATTAATTTGTGATTATTTAGCTGAAGCTGAATCACTAAAACCGTTTTATAATAGGTTTCCTAATATCAAAAACTTTGAAGCTCAAATAAAACAGAAGCAAGATAATTTTTCTCAAGAAGGTAGAGTTGTCTTAGTAAAAACTTTGCAAGAGCAATATAGCCTTCTGGAAACTTCAGAAGCTACAGACACTAACATTAGGTTATTAGCAGACAATAAAACCTTTACAATTACAACAGGTCATCAGCTTAATTTATTTACAGGACCATTATATTTTTTGTATAAAATTGTGTCTACAATAAATTTAACTAAGCAATTAAAAATACAATATCCAGAATATAATTTTGTGCCTATCTATTGGATGGCTTCAGAGGATCATGATTTTGAAGAAATAAATTATTTCAATTTTAAAGGCAAAAAGATACGTTGGAACAAAAATGCTTCAGGAGCAGTTGGAGATTTAGATACTACTGGTTTAGATAATGTATTAGACCTTTTTGCAAAAGAGTTAGGGATTGGTCAAAATGCTAAATTTTTAAAAACACTATTTGAAAACGCATACTTAAAACATGATAATTTAGCTAAAGCTACACATTATTTAGCAAATGCATTATTTGGTGAGCATGGTTTGGTAATTATAGATGCTAATAATAAAGATTTAAAAACATTATTTATACCTCAAATTAAAACAGAGTTATTTAATAATACATCATTTCAAAAAGTTACTGAAACATCAAATCAATTAAGTCAAGTATCAGAAAACTACTCTATACAAGTAAATCCTAGAGATATAAATTTATTTTACATCACTAAAAATGTAAGAGAACGTATAGTTTTTAAAGATCAAAAATATTCTGTTTTAAATACGTCAATATCTTGGACTAAAGAAGAGTTGTCAAAACATATAGACCAGGCTCCAGAATGTTTTAGTCCTAATGTAATTATGCGTCCATTGTATCAAGAAGTTATTTTGCCAAATTTATGTTACATTGGTGGAGGTGGTGAGCTAGCTTACTGGTTTCAGTTAAAAGCTAATTTTGAAGCTAATAATGTAGTTTTTCCAATATTACTTTTACGTAATTCGGTTTTAATAAAAACAAAACAGCAAGCGGATAAACTTAAAAAACTAAGCATATCTGATAAGGACTTGTTTTTAAAACGTGATAGTTTTATTAACAAAAAAGTACGAGAAATTTCTAATATTGATATTGATTTTTCTGAGCAAATTCAACATCTAAAATTACAGTTTCAACAACTTTATAAGCTTGCAGAATCAACGGATAAGTCTTTTGTTGGTGCTGTAGCTTCTCAAGAAAAAAAGCAAATTAATGGGTTGGCACATCTTGAAAAAAGATTGTTAACTGCTCAAAAAAGAAAACTTAAAAATCATGTAGAGCGTATTACCGATTTACAATACCAATTGTTTCCTAATTATAGTTTGCAAGAACGTAATACTAATTTTTCAGAATTATATTTAGAATTTGGTGCAGATTTAATACCTCAGTTAATTAAAAATTTAAAACCTTTGCAAGGTCAATTTTTAATTCTTGAATTATAAGCATGCATAAAATAGATTTAGATTTAGTTGAAATGACGCTAGACGTCATGAAATATACAATAGATCGTATTTCAAAAACTGAAGACGTCATTGGTAAACCTCAAAAAGCCGAAACTTTAAAAGCGCTTGTAGGAGAAACAGTTACAGACAAAGGTATTGGTGGCGAGACTGCTTTTAACCTATGGAAGCAACACTTAATGCATGCTAATGTAAAAATTGATCATCCACGTCATTTAGCATTTGTGCCAGCATCTCCAACCAGAGCCTCTATTTTATTTGATTTGGTAACTTCAGCATCAAGTATTCATGGTGCGTATTGGATGGAAGGAGCAGGTGGTATTTTTTGCGAAAACGAAGCTATGAAGTGGATTGTATCCTTAACAGGATTACCACAAGGTGCTTTTGGTGTATTTACTAGTGGTGGTACTGCAGCAAACTTGTCTGCAATTGTTACAGCACGCGAGTATTGGAGAAGTTTAAACGATGACAACAAAAATCAAAAAGGGTTAATCATTACCTCAATTGGCGCACACTCTTCAATCAAAGCTATGGCTAAAGTGGTGGATGTGGATGTATTATTGGTAGATACAGAAGACCGTTTAAAAGGGGACGCTTTAAAGCAAACTATTTCAGACTTAACAACACACCAAAGACAACGTCTATTTGCGGTAGTTGCAACAGGAGGAACTACAAATGCAGGAATTATTGACGATTTAGAAGGTATTGCAAACATTTGCGAAACAGAACATTTATGGTTGCATGTAGATGCAGCTTATGGTGGTGGTGCGTTAGCAGCAGACTCTGTTAGGCACTTATTTAACGGAATTGAAAAAGCAGACAGCATTACCATTGATCCACACAAATGGATGTTTTCTCCATACGATTGTGGTGCTGTAATATATAAGCAACCAGAATTAGCTAAAAAAGCGCACGCACAGGAAGGTTCCTATTTAGATATTTTTAAAGACGAAGGAGCACATGGTTTTAATCCAACAGATTACCAAATACAACTAACACGTCGTGTACGTGGATTACCTTTATGGTTTAGTTTAGCTACTCATGGTACAGATAGGTATAAAGAAGCTGTGGAGCGTGGTTTGGAATTAGCAACCATAGCTGGACAATTAATAAAAGATATGGATCATGTAGAGCTTGTTAGAGAGCCAAGCTTATCTTGTGTACTTTATAGACGCAAGGGATGGACACCAAATGACTACAGAGATTGGACTTTTAAAAATCACGATAAAGGCTTTGCATTAGTAACACCAACCAAATGGAAAACTGGAGCTACTTTTGAAACAGTTTCTCGTTTTTGCTTTATAAATCCAGACACAACGACTCAAGATATTAAAGCGATTTTGGAGTCCATGAAATAGTATTTGTTAATTGTTAAAAAAATAGTGCAAATTTTCATAAATCATAAATAGTATTTATCAATGCAATTACTATTTTTGTGCATGCAACACGACAAAGTACTTATTTTAGATTTCGGATCGCAATACACACAACTAATTGCGCGCAGAGTTAGAGAGCTTAACATCTATTCCGAGATACACCCTTTTAACAAACCACCAAAAAACGTAGACGACTACAAAGCAGTAATACTGTCTGGTAGCCCAATGTCTGTAAGATCTAAGGATGCATTTCATCCAGATCTGTCAGAAATTAGAGGTAAAAAGCCTATGCTAGCTGTCTGTTACGGAGCACAATATTTAGCCCACTTTTCTGGAGGTGAAGTAGCCGAATCTAATACACGCGAGTATGGTCGTGCCAACTTAAGTTTTGTAGAGGAGGATACATTTTTTAAAAATATAACAATAGGTAGTCAAGTATGGATGAGTCACAGTGACACTATCAAACACCTACCAACAAACGCAAAATTATTAGCAAGCACACACGATGTGCAAAATGCAGCTTATAAGATAGAAGGCGAGTCGACTTACGCGATTCAATTTCATCCAGAAGTTTACCACTCTAAAGATGGTAAACAATTACTAGAAAACTTTTTAGTATCAATCGCAAATGTAAATCCAGATTGGACACCAAATGCATTTGTGCAAGAAACCGTTGAGGATTTACAAGCAAAACTTGGAGACGATAAAGTTGTTCTTGGATTATCAGGAGGCGTAGACAGCTCAGTAGCTGCCATGTTATTGCACAAAGCAATAGGTAAAAACCTGTACTGCATTTTTGTAAATAACGGATTATTACGTAAAAACGAATTTTCTGATGTATTAGAACAATACAAAGGAATGGGCTTAAACGTAAAAGGTGTAGACGCTTCGGCACGCTTTTTGGATGCATTAGCAGGACTGAGTGATCCAGAAAAAAAGCGTAAAGCTATTGGTAACGCGTTTATCGAAGTTTTTGACCAAGAAGCAAACCTAATAGAAGACGTAAAATGGTTAGCACAAGGGACTATTTATCCAGACGTGATAGAAAGTGTAAGTGCAACAGGAGGACCAAGTGCAACAATAAAAAGTCATCATAATGTAGGTGGATTACCAGACTACATGAAACTTAAAATTGTAGAGCCACTTCGCGCTTTGTTTAAGGACGAAGTAAGACGTGTAGGTGCAAGTATGGGTATGGATAAAGACCTTTTAGGACGCCATCCATTTCCAGGACCAGGTCTAGCAATTAGAATTTTAGGTGATATCACTGCAGAAAAAGTACGTATATTACAAGAAGTAGATGCAGTATTTATTAACGGATTACGCGACGCAGGATTATACGATAAAGTATGGCAAGCAGGTGCTATTTTACTACCAGTAAATAGTGTAGGAGTTATGGGTGACGAGCGTACTTACGAGAAATGTGTAGCACTAAGAGCAGTAGAAAGTACTGATGGTATGACTGCAGACTGGGTAAATTTACCATACGAGTTTTTACAAAAAACAAGTAACGATATAATAAACAAAGTAAAAGGCGTTAATAGAGTAGTGTACGATATAAGCAGTAAGCCACCAGCAACTATTGAGTGGGAATAAAGTGTAATACCGTCACTTCAAGTAATTTTTTAAGCTTGATAAAATAGTATCAAAATGTTGGGCGTTACCACAAGGGTCGCGTCTTCCATTATATCTTTTTTTTGCCATATATGGCAGCAAAAAAAAGGATGCCATTACAACCGCTAACGCAGTTTGAAACGTATAAATAACATATGAGAAAATTAATATATATCTTAAGCGTAGTCGTAATGTTTGGCTGTGCTTCCGCGAAAGCGCAAAATTACAAAACGCATAAAGTAAATGCAGGAGAAACTATAGAGCAAATTGCTGCTAAATATAGTGTTACAAAATCTCAGATTTATGCATTAAATCCAGACGCTAGAAAAGAAGTAAAAGTAAATTCTGTACTTATTATTCCAAATAGTAAAGCTGCACAAACATCACCAAAATTAACAGAGGTTAAAACATTAGATGGCTTTAAAACCCATAAGGTTAAGCGTAAAGAAACACTATATAGTTTATCTAAAAAATATGATGTAGAGCAAGAGGAAATTAAAAAGCATAATCCAGAACTATATGCTAATAATTTGCGTAAAGGTGATAAAATTAAAATTCCAGTTTACAAAGTAACTAAAGCTATTGTTGAGACAAAATTAGCTACAAAAACACATACTGTTAATCCAAAAGAAGGAAAATGGCGTATAGCTTACCAATACGGTATAACAGTACAAGAGTTAGAAGATTTAAATCCTGATATGTCAGCTGTTTTACAACCAGGAGAAGTTATAAATGTTCCTAATCTAGAAGCTGAAGAAGTAAAAACAATAGATGAAAAATACAGTTATTACACAGTTTTAAAATCTGAAGGATTTTATAGACTAAAACTTAAAACCGGATTAGAACAGGAGCAATTAGAGCAATTAAATCCAGAGCTTTTAACCACAGGCTTAAAAGAAGGTATGGTTTTAAAAATACCTTTTGATGCTAATGTTAGAGCAAAAAATGAAGGTTTAGGTATCACTTTGGCAGGAGAGAAGTTGTATACATCAGATTTAACAACACGTAATTTGGATGTAAATACAAAACACATAGCAATAATGCTACCTTTTAAATTAAGTAAGGTAGATGCAGACTCAGTTTACGACGCTAAAAAGCTAATAAAAAACGATCCTTATGTTAGTACCTCTTTAGATTTTTACTCAGGAGCAAAAATGGCAATAGATAGTTTAGCAACTTTAGGAATAAATCTTAAGGTAGATATCTATGATACAGAAAATAGAGAAAGTAAAGTTGTGTCATTATTACAATCTAATAATTTTGACGATGTAGATGTAGTGATTGGACCAGTAATGCCAAAACTTTTTAATACTGCAGCAGCAACACTAAAAAGTAAAAAAATACCATTAGTATCTCCAATAACAAAAACGGTAGACTTACACGAAAATGTATTTCAGTCTAGACCAGACGAGGCATTGTTAAAAGAAAAACTATTAAATTATTTTAAAGCAGATAGCACATCACACTTTATAATCGTCTCTGATATGAAAAATAAAGCAACAGCAGATGCACTTAAGGTGTCTTTCCCTAAGGCAGCAATGGTAAAATCTAGAAAAGTTGCTAAGACAGGAGCAGATGCTTATTATGTATTTGATCAGGATATGGTTAATGTGCTTAAACCAGGTAAAAATATTGTCTTTTTAGAAACTGAAAATGCAGGATTTGTATCAAATGTTTCTAGTATCTTAAATTCTAAAATTAAACCAAATATGTCTGTCGTATTAACAACTACAGATAAAAATAGTGCGTTTGAGGATGATGAGGTTAGAAGTACACATTTGTCTAATTTAGGATTTACCTATGCTTCCATTAATAAGTCTTTTAGCGAAGACGAAAATAACAGTTTTGCAAAACGTTACAAAGCAATGTATAATGAGTCACCAAACACATACGCTGTAAGAGGATTTGATGTAACAATGGATGTTGTTTTGCGTTTAGTAACTTCAGACGATATATATACCTCTGTAAATGAGTCTCCATTGACAACTTATGTAGAAAATAAATTTGCATACAAAAAGAAATTATTTGGAGGGTATTACAACAATACAGTATACATTGTTAAATACCAAGATTTAAAAATAGTAGAAGTAAAAAATTAAAAAGTAGTCGTTTTTATAATCATGTTTAAGTACGTATTTATTTGCTTGGGGTTTTTCTTGTTACACAGTGATGTAATGGAGGAGCTGTCCTGGAGTGAAAATTACAAACTTAATTGGGATGATTTTAAAGGACAACCTAATCAGGATACAGATGCTGTTGCAGTAACAGCATCTGGTATTACTTTTAGTTATTCTATTAACAAACGTGATGATAAAGTCTATGGTTTTAAAACCTTAGTTAAAGCGTTTTTTTATCCAGAACATTCTTGGTGTAAATCAGACCAAGTAGATAAACACGTTTTAGGTCACGAGCAATTACATTTTGATATTACAGAGTTGCATGCAAGGCTATTTAGACAACGCATCGCTGCAATTAAGCCACATGAAGATTTGGCTAAAACACTTCAAGATATGCATAATGCGATTGATAGTCAATTAGCAGAGATGCAAAACACGTACGACTTACAAAGCGAATATTCTATTAACGTCGATGGTCAAAAAAAATGGAAGGACAGTATTGCTGTGCGTCTAAAGGCTGTAAACAAGTTTAAATCTAAAGGATAATTTGCTTCAACCAGACAAAGATTTTTTAATTAAATTGGCACATACCAAAATGCCTTTTGGTAAATATAAAGACCGTTTCTTGATAGACTTACCAGAGTATTATATTGTTTGGTATCATAATAAAGGATTCCCTAAAGGAAAACTAGGCGAAATGTTAGAAACCGTTTATACGGTTAAATTAAATGGATTGGAAGATTTAATTCGTAACATAAAAAAACAATATCCTAAATAGACTTCTTAGGAGATTTTAAGCTTATTAATAGTTTTCATTAGGCTCTATATGAATAAGCACGTGTCCTAAATTTGGTATTTGTTCTCGCAAATAGTCTTTTAAGTTGTGAGAAATGTCGTGTCCTAGTTTTACTGAAATATTACCATCCACAATAGCATGTAAATCAACATTAAACTTCATTCCAGCTTTACGTATAAAGCATTTTTCGGTACCTAAAACACCTTCCACTTTTAAGGATTGTTCTCTAATGTCAATAATTAGATCATCATAAACTTGCTCATCCATGACTTCACCTAAAGCAGGTCTTAAAATTAAATAACTATTATATAATATAAAGGCTGACGCAAATAAAGCAGCCCAATCATCAGCAGTTTCAAATCCTTTACCAAATACTATTGCTATAGAGATACCAATAAATGCCATCACTGACGTTATAGCATCACTACGATGGTGCCAAGCGTCGGCTTTTAATGATGAGCTATTGGTTTGTTTACTTTTTTTTATTACAATCTGAAACGCTATTTCTTTCCAAATAATAATCACACCTAACACAATTAGTGTCCATGATTTAGGTGTTTTATGAGGTGTTAAAATATTATGAATACTCTCTGATGCAATAATGGTCGCAGACACAACTAAAAAGGCAACAACAGCAAAAGTGATTAAAGGTTCGATTTTTCCATGACCATAAGGATGATTTTCATCTGCAGGACGTTTTGCATATTTAAAACCAAATAATACTAATAGTGAAGCAAATATATCTGTTGTAGACTCAATAGCATCTGCGATTAATGCATAAGAGTTTCCAAAAACACCAGCAAGTCCCTTAATAAGCGCAAGCAATGTGTTTCCGATAATACTAAAGTAAGTTGTTTGTATTGCAGTTTGCTCGTTAGTCATTGTGTAGGTTTGATTTTTTAATCATTCTAAAAAATACGTAAAGTTATATTAATAACCATGTTAAAAAAGGTGTCACTAAGTAATTTGATGAAATTAAAATCTAATGAGTTGTTTTTCAAAGCCTAAGTGAACAAGCAAAGTTTAGGTTTTTTAAATAATTAATAGATGTAAGTGCTAAGTCGCTCTTTAAAAAATATAAAAAAGAGTTGTAAAAATAAAACAAGAAAGACCAACAGTTTCTACTTAAAAATCGTAAATTTGCTCGCGTTTAACAACGCAACATGACATCAGAAACTAAGTACATATTTGTAACAGGAGGAGTAACATCTTCCTTAGGAAAAGGAATTATAGCAGCATCTCTTGCTAAACTACTTCAAGCGCAAGGTTACAGAACCACAATCCAAAAATTAGACCCTTATATTAACGTAGATCCAGGTACGCTAAACCCATATGAGCATGGCGAATGTTATGTTACAGATGATGGTGCAGAAACCGATTTGGACCTTGGACATTATGAGCGTTTTTTAAACGTACCAACTAGTCAAGCTAATAATGTTACGACTGGACGTATTTATCAAAGCGTTATAAATCGTGAACGTAAAGGTGAGTTTTTAGGAAAAACAGTACAAGTTATCCCTCATATTACTGACGAAATTAAACACAGAATCCAAATCCTAGGTAACTCTGGAGATTATGATATTGTTATTACTGAAATTGGTGGAACCGTTGGAGATATTGAGTCCTTACCATACATTGAAGCAGTAAGACAATTAAAATGGGATTTAGGTGATAATAATGCATTAGTAATTCACTTAACATTAATTCCATATTTAACAGCAGCTGGAGAGTTAAAAACAAAACCAACCCAACATAGTGTAAAAACATTAATGGAAAGTGGTGTACAAGCAGATATATTAGTTTGTCGTACAGAGCATGAATTACCTTCAGATCTAAAAAGAAAATTAGCTTTATTTTGTAATGTACGCGAAGAGGCAATCATACAATCTATTGATGCATCAACAATTTATGATGTGCCAAATTTAATGCTTGAAGAAAAACTGGATCAAGTTGTACTTAAAAAATTAGCATTAAATAGTGACGTTCCTGATTTAACAACTTGGAATAAGTTTGTACAAAGACATAAAAATCCAAAATCTGAAATTACAATTGGATTAATAGGTAAATATGTAGAGTTACAAGATTCTTATAAGTCTATATTAGAAGCATTTATTCATGCTGGAGCAGAAAACGAAGTTAAAGTAAATGTAGAGTCTGTACATTCTGAGTATTTAAATGCAGACAATATTAAAATGAAGTTATCACACCTTGATGGTGTATTAGTAGCTCCAGGTTTTGGAGAGCGTGGTATAGAAGGAAAAATAACAGCAATTAAATATGTACGCGAAAACAACATTCCGTTTTTAGGAATTTGTTTAGGTATGCAAATGGCAGTTATTGAGTTTTGTCGTAACGTCATGGGATTAGCAGATGCTAACTCTACAGAAATGGATTCTAATACTACAAATCCAGTTATTGATATTATGGAAGACCAAAAAACCATCACAGACAAAGGAGGAACAATGCGTCTTGGTGCTTGGGATTGCCATATCGAAAAAGAGTCTATAGCTTATAAAGTCTACCAATCTCAAGATATTAAAGAGCGTCACAGACATAGATATGAGTTTAATAGTAATTTTAAAACTCAAATTGAAGCTGCAGGATTAAAAGCAACTGGTTATAATCCTGATACAAAATTGGTCGAAATTGTTGAAAATCCATCTCATCCTTGGTTTGTTGGTGTGCAATACCACCCAGAATATAAAAGTACAGTAGCCAATCCACATCCTTTATTTGTGGCATTTGTAAAAGCAAGTTTAAAGCACAGTAAGAAAAAATAAGTGTCAATTTGACACCAATTTAAAAGTGGTCGTATATTTGACTAATTAATTATTCCTTGAATAAGTTAGAGGAACCAAACAATTATGGAAGAAAAAAAACTAGACGTTAAGTCGATAATAGGATTTGTATTAATTTTCGGAATCTTATTATTCATGATGTGGCAAAACCAGCCATCTCCTGAAGAGCTTAAAGCGCAAGAGGTAGAAAAGCAAGCTCAAATTGAGGCTCAGAAAAAAGTAAATGCTACAGCTCCATCAGAGACTAAAGTTACTACTGCATTAGATTTTTCTAAACCAAAGGACTCTACTCAAGTAGCAGCATTACAATCAAAAATCGGTGATTTTGCTTATTCTTTAGCGACTACAACTGCTACAGATAGTGAGGTATTGGTTGAAAGTGATTTGTTAGCATTAAAGTTTAACACAAAAGGTGGTCATTTATCAGAGGTTAAACTTAAAAACTTTGTAAACTTTGATTCTATTCCAATTTACTTAGTAAAGGATGGTAATTCGGTATTTAATATCAATTTCCAAACAACAGATAATCGTACTTTAAATACTAAAGATTTATATTTTCAGCCTACAGTAACTAAAAGTGGAGAAAACACAGTAGTGTCCATGAAGTTAAAAACTGCAGAAGATAAATTTTTAGAGTATAATTATGTAGTTAAGCCAAACGATTATATGGTAGATTTTACCATTAAATCTCAAGGTTTAGAGTCTGCTATAAATACGTCAAATCCTATTAATTTAGATTGGACACAAAAAACAATAAGACATGACCAAAGTATTAGTTACGAGAATAGATACACACGTTTAACCTACCAAACAGATGGTGATGTAGACAAGTTATCTCAAATGGGTGACGATGATGAGGTTGAAGAGGACGTAACATGGTTATCATACAGACAACACTTTTTTAGTACTATTCTAGTGTCTGATAAAGCGTTTAAGGAAGTTTCAATTACATCTAAAAACTTAGTAGAAGACGAAGCGGTAGATTCTGTATTTACAAAACAATTTTCTACTAAAACTGCATTAGCTTTAAATGGAGCCTCAATTAACAACAATTTAAAGTTGTATTATGGACCAACAGATAGCGAGATTTTAAAAAATTACGATGATAATTTAGTAGAAAGTATCCCATTTGGATGGGGAATTTTTGGATGGATTAACAAGTTTTTATTTATTCCATTATTTAACGGATTAAGTTCGTTTTTACCTTACGGAATTGCAATTATTGTAATGACAGTACTTATTAAGTTGGCTATGTCATTTGTGCAATACAAGCAATACTTATCGCAAATGAAGCTTAAAGTTTTAAAACCAGAACTTGATGCTATCAGAGAAAAGTATAAAGACAACAAAATGAAGGCGCAACAGGAAACTATGGCACTTCAAAACAAAGCAGGAGCAAGTCCTTTAGCAGGATGTTTACCAGCATTTATTCAAATGCCAGTATTTTATGCGTTATTTATGTTTTTCCCAACTGCATTTGCTTTAAGACAGAAAAAGTTTTTATGGGCAGAAGATTTATCTTCTTATGATGTTGTTGCAGAATTACCTTTTAATATCCCATTATATGGAGATCACGTAAGTTTATTTCCAATATTAGCTGCAATCGCTATTTTCTTTTACATGAAGTTAACGACTGGTCAAAACCAAATGTCAGCGCCACAACAAGAAGGGATGCCTGATATGGCTAAGATGATGAAGTATATGATATACTTTGCTCCAATTATGATGTTAATTTTCTTTAATCAATACGCTTCAGGACTAAGTTTATACTACTTTATCTCTAATTTAATTAGTATTGGTATTTTATTGGTAATTAAGAATTTTATATTAGATGAAGATAAGATTCATGCTAATATTCAGGTTCAAAAAGCTAAGCCTAAAAAAGAAAGTAAGTTTCAGAAAAAAATGAAAGAAATGATGGAACAAGCTGAAAAACAAAAACAAATGCAACAAAAAAATAAAGGTAAATAATCTCTTTATTTAAAATTAATAAAAAAAGCTGTCTGCTATAATTTTAGTTTGGCAGCTTTTTTGTTATAACAAATGTTTAATTTTAACGTTAAACCGGAAGGCATGGTTTCCGCGAAAGCGATATAAAGTAACGATACAATGAAAAAAACAAGTTTTTTATTATTCTGTTTATTTGTCACAAGTCTAGTGATGGGTCAAAGTTTAAATCAGTTTGACGCTAATGCACAACGTCATGGTACTTGGAAAAAGAATTTTGACAATACTAAAGTGGTTAGATATGAAGGCCAATTTGACCATGGTAAGGAAGTAGGAACATTCAAATTTTATAAAAATATAGATAATAAAGCGGTATTAACTGCGACCAAGGTTTTTAATGCAGATAATGATGTTGCTTTAGTAACCTTTTATTCTAGTAATGGAAAAAAGATAAGTGAAGGTAAAATGCGTGGTCATGATTATATTGGTAAATGGGTAATTTATCATAAAAATGTAGACCAAGTTATGACGCAAGAATTATATAATGATAAAGGTAAGCTTGAAGGAGAACGTTTGGTATTTTATTTAAATGGTCAAATAGCCGAAAAAGCATATTACATGGACGGATTATTACATGGCGAATCTAAATGGTATGCAGAAAATGGTACTATAATGAAACTAATAACTTATAACGCTAATAAGTTTGAAGGTCCTTATAAAACTTACACTAAAGATGGTGTTATAGCTGTAGAAGGTTATTACAAGGACGACGTAAAATGTTGTGTATGGAAACGTTATAAAGATGGGAAGTTAGTCGAAGAAAAAGACTTAGATAAAAAAGCAAAAAAATAAGCTTTAGTTATTATAAATTAAAAAACGCCTTAATGTCTTAAGGCGTTTTTTTTTGCTATCAAAATGTTGGTTTTAAAGGGAATAAACTATTTAAATAAGACTTTATATTCTTATTGTAATGGTAAAATCACTTTATCAATTGGGTGTACAACACCATTTATTGCTTGAATATCTACTAATGATGTAACAATGTTACTTACTCTTCCATTAGGATCAGTTAAAGTAAAGTTAGTTGCGTCTGCAGTAATATCTCCACCTAATGTCGTTACTGGTCCACTCATTAGCATACTAGATTGTACGTTAGCTCCAACAATGTGGTACGTTAATACAGCGTCAACTGTTGCAGTATCTAAATCTGTTAAAGCAGTTGCGTTTAATTCCATTAATAAACTTCCAAAAGCAGCATCAGTTGGAGCAAATACAGTAAATGGTCCAGCTGTTGCATCAGAAACGGTTGTAATATAAGGTACAGTTGGTGTCCCAGAATCTGCGTATTGTAATGCTGCAACTAAGTTGCTTAATGCAGGATTTGAAGTTGCAAACGTTGCTATAGTTGGTAAATCTATTACAGTATCTACTGCATGGATAATTCCGTTTGTTCCTACAACGTCAGCAGCAGTAACAGTAGATATTCCGTTAAAACTAACACCATTTGTAGTGTCAAAATATAAACTTAAAGCGTTTCCTCCAGGACCACTAGCAGAGGTGTTTGTGTATCCAGAAACTAAAGTAGTTAAGTCGGTAGACGATAATGCACCACCAACAACGTGATTTAATAATAACTCAGATAATACATCTGTTGGTACATCTGCCAAAGCTGTTCCGTTTAAATATGTTGCAAATGCAGTATTGTCTGGAGCTAATACTGTAAAAGGTCCTACTCCTGATAATATATTTACTAAATCACCATCTGCAGCACCTAAAGCTGCTACAAGACTTGAAAAATTAGCATTATTTACTGCGTGATCTACTAAAGTAGGTAAAGCAATTACTTTATCTACAATATGTACGATACCATTAGATGCAGTGACATCTGCAGTTGATACTTCAGACACATTGTTAAATACTACACCATTAGAAGTATCAAATAATAAACTTATTTTATTATCTCCTGCACCATCAGCCAAAGTATTAGTGTAACCACTACCTAAACCTACAAGGTCTGTTGATGTAACCGTACCACTTATTACATGGTTTAGTAATGTTTGTGCTAAGGCAGCGTCTGGAATATCTTGTACTGTTGCCCAACCATTATCAGACATAAATTCTGCAAAAGCTTCATTTGTTGGTGCTAATACTGTAAAAGGTCCAGGTCCACTTAAAGTAATGGCTAAATCTGCTTCCACTACTGCAGCAACTAAACTACTTAAACTTGCTGTTGCTTGGGCTGTTTCAACAATATTTAAAGTTGTTGGCGTTGGTGTTGGCGTTGGTGTTGACGCATCGTCATCGTCACTACATGACCATAACACAAAAGTTGCTAAAAATAGTAGCGATAATTTTTTAATCGTTTTCATAATAAAGTTTTTTAATAGGTTTGTTTAACAAAACTATAAAAAGATTAAACAAAAAGAATTAAAGATTTGTTAAAGTTATTTAAATGTTTATTTGTCAGGCATTTATTAAGTCATTCCATTTATATATATGTGTTTGATTTTTTTTAGAAAGACTTATCTTTGCAGTCTATTAAAATTAGTCATGAAAAAAAGAGTTATTGTTGGATTATCAGGAGGAGTGGATTCTAGTGTTGCTGCGTATTTATTAAAAGAGCAAGGTTATGAGGTTATAGGTCTTTTTATGAAAAATTGGCACGACGACACTGTAACAATTTCTGATGAGTGTCCTTGGTTGGATGATAGTAATGATGCTATGTTGGTCGCAGATAAATTAGGAATACCTTTTCAAACTGTAGATTTAAGCGAACAGTATAAGGAGCGCATCGTAGATTATATGTTTGACGAATATGAAAAAGGTCGCACACCTAATCCAGATGTTTTATGTAATAGAGAAATTAAGTTTGATGTCTTCATGAAAATCGCCTTAGATTTAGGTGCAGATTACGTGGCTACAGGTCATTATTGCAGAAAAACAACCATTACAAAAAACGGAGAAGAGGTACACCAATTATTAGCAGGTAAGGATCCAAATAAAGATCAATCTTACTTTTTATGTCAATTATCTCAAGAGCAATTGGCTAAAGCATTGTTTCCTATTGGTGAATTATTAAAACCAGAAGTTAGAGAAATAGCTAAAGCTCAGGACTTAATAACTGCAGATAAAAAAGATTCACAAGGATTATGTTTTATAGGTAAAGTTAGATTGCCAGACTTTTTACAACAACAACTTAAGCCTAAAGAAGGTGTTATTGTAGAAATACCAAGAGATAATTCATTTTATAATGAAACGCTTCCTAGCTTCAATAATAAATTAGAAGAATTAAAATATCGTTCTAGAAAACCTAGCTATAGTATAGCTGAAGGTGTAGTAAAAGGAAAGCATCAAGGCGCACATTATTTTACTAAAGGACAACGTAAAGGATTAGCAGTTGGTGGTACAGCAGAACCATTATTTGTGATAGATACAGACGTTACAGAAAATGTTATTTATACAGGTCAAGGGACAACACACCCAGGATTATATAAAAATGTTTTATTTGTATCTAATGAAGAGTTGCATTGGGTTAGAGAGGACTTAGCATTAGCTACAGACCAAACCATGGAAGTGTTAGCAAGAATAAGATATAGACAAGTTTTGCAAAAAGCAACATTACATAAAGTAGAAAGTGGTATGTATGTAGAATTTGAAAACCAACAATCAGCTATTACTGAGGGACAATTTGTTGCTTGGTATTTAGAGGAAGAATTAGTTGGTTCAGGTGTAATTTCTTAACTTGCAGTAACAAAAGTTACTGTTATGAAAAACCTACTTCTTTTTTTCGTTTTAACCTATTCTGCATTGTCATTTGGACAAGAGCATGCTTGGGTCTATTTATCGGACAAACCTAATAGCGCAGCAGCATTAGCAAATCCCAATACAATTTTAACACAAAAAGCGCTGGATCGTAAAGCAGCTCATAATGTTGTTGTAGATTTTAAAGACGTTCCTGTGGAAGAAAGTTACATTGCACTTATCAAATCTCAACCAGGTGTTACTGTAATGTCAAAATCAAAATGGTTTAATGCCTTGCACGTTATAGGTAATCCATCAGATATCATGGCGTTAAATACCTTAACCGTTAATAGTACTACTATAGTTAGTAGTATAGATTTTGCAGACGATAATTTTGACGCCAGAATAAGTCAAAATCTAGATAAGCATGAGTTTGAAGCTAGTCTAACTACATTTAATTATGGTAATGCAGCAAATCAAGCAGTGATGATTGGTGCAGACGACTTGCACCAACATCCAGATAGTTATACAGGTTCTGGTATGACCGTCGCAGTTATAGATGCAGGATTTACAAATGTTGGTACCATGAATGGTTTTCAGCGTTTGCGTGATAATGGTGGTATTTTAGGAGGTTATGATTTTGTAGACAGAAACACAGATGTATACGCTTACACAGGAAACTCTCATGGAACATGGGTATTAAGCGATATGGCTGGTTATTTACAAGATGAATTTGTAGGTACTGCTCCAGATGCAAATTATTATTTATTTAGAACAGAAGATGCAGCTACTGAAACCCCTTTAGAAGAAAGTCTATGGGTTGAAGCAGCAGAGCGTGCAGATAGTTTAGGTGTAGATGTTATAAATTCGTCTTTAGGATATACCACTTTTGATAATCCTAATTACAGTTATACTCCTGCCGAAATGGATGGTAACACAGCCTACATTACCAAAGGTGCAAATATTGCTTTTCAAAAAGGGATCTTAGTTGTTAATTCTGCAGGTAATTCTGGTAGCGGAAGCTGGCAGATTGTTGGAGCTCCAGCAGATGCATCTGGTGTATTTAGTATTGGTGCTGTAAAGGCAGATGGTACTTATGCATCATTTAGTTCTAGAGGTAGCAGTGAACAACCAACTCAAAAACCAGATGTCGTGGCCCAAGGTCAAGCCAATTATATTATTACAACTTCGGATGTGGTTACCACATCTAATGGTACCTCATTTAGTTCGCCAATTATGGCAGGTGGAATCGTTTGCTTATGGCAAGCGCTACCTAATCTTTCAAATGCCGAAATCATGCAGTTAGTTCGTGAATCTGCTTCGCAATACAATGCGCCAGATTTCTTTTTAGGCTATGGTATTCCTGATTTATCTTTGGCTTTAGCACAAGGTTTGTCTGTAAACGAGTTTCAAAATGAAAGCGTAACATTAAAGTTATATCCTAATCCAGTGTCTAATCAATTAACTATTCAAATTCCTAGTCAATATGAAGAAGCTAGAGTTAGATTATATGACGTTTTAGGAAAGAAAATTATTGATACAAAGATAACCGCAATCAATAAAACAATAAACACAAGCGCATTGTCTAAAGGTGTTTATTTAGTTAAGGTTGAATCTGAAGGTTTAGCGATTACTAAAAAGATAATTAAAAACTAGAGGTTACAACTAACGTATATCGCCTTCGTTTTTAAAAATATTAACCACAAGATATTTATAGTAAATGGCAAATAAAATTACGCAACTATTTAATATACAATATCCAATCATTCAAGCAGGAATGATTTGGAATAGTGGCTGGAAGTTAGCCTCAGCAGCAAGTAATTCTGGAATATTAGGATTAATTGGTGCAGGAAGCATGTATCCAGACGTATTAAGGGAGCACATTCAAAAATGTAAAAAAGCAACAGATAAACCTTTTGGTATTAATGTCCCAATGTTATATCCTAACATTGAGGAAATCATGAATATAATTGTAGAGGAAGAAGTTAAAATCGTTTTTACTTCTGCAGGAAATCCAAAAACATGGACTAAATGGTTACAAGACAAAGGGATTACAGTAGTGCATGTGGTTAGTAGTGTCAAGTTTGCATTAAAGGCTCAAGATGCTGGAGTTGACGCCATAGTTGCAGAAGGTTTTGAGGCTGGAGGACATAATGGACGTGATGAAACTACAACGCTTACACTTATTCCAATGGTAAGCGAGCAACTACATATTCCATTAATAGCAGCTGGAGGAATTGCTACAGGAAAAGCGATGTTAGCTTGTATGGTTTTAGGTGCAGATGCTGTGCAAGTAGGTAGCCGATTTGTTGCAAGTGAAGAAAGTAGTGCGCATCAAGCATTTAAGCAAGTTGTAGTAGATGCAAAAGAAGGTGATACGCAATTAACTTTAAAAGAATTAGCGCCTGTTAGGCTAGTAAAAAATAAATTTTATAATCAGTTACAAGAGTTGTACAAAACAAGTCCAACACCAGAACAACTTAAAGAGTTATTAGGTCGTGCGCGTGCTAAAAAAGGAATGTTTGAAGGAGATTTAGAGGAAGGCGAATTAGAAATTGGTCAAATAGCTGGACTAATTCGCGATATAAAACCTGTTTCAGAAATTGTAAAGGACATGATTTCTGAGTTTGAAGAGGCTAAAAGTAATGTCACTAAACTATAACAGTAGTTATTGTATAACTTTATAATGATTCTTCATAAACTGCTAAGTAAAACAGCTCAAATTAAATGGATTCCTAAATGGATAAGTGTACTTGGGTTGCTTCAATATTTTTTACTATTAACTTCTAAAACAAGCAAAAAAACCTATTTGACGTTAAAGTTAAAAGGGTATAATCAACCAATTTATTTAAGGCCAAATACGTCTGATTATAAAATTTTCAAGCAAATTTTTATTGAAGAAGAATATAACGTCCACTATCCAGACCACGTTAATACTATTGTGGACGCTGGTTCTAATTGTGGATATTCTGTAGTGTATTTTAAAAATAAGTTTAAAAATGCAAAGCTTATCGCTATTGAGCCTGATAGGTCTAATATAGAAATGATTATAAAAAACACCTCAGGAATTAAAGATATTCATATTGTACAAGGTGGTATTTGGGATATAAATGCAGACTTAAAAATTTTAGATAAAAAAGCCGGTAAATGGGCTTTTAGAGTAGTGGAAGCGTTGGGTAATACAAAAGAGTTTAAAGGTTATAGTCTAGATGCCATAATGTTAGAGCACGATTTAAAAACTATTGATATTTTAAAAATGGATATTGAAGGCTCTGAAAAAAAAGTTTTTGAACAAAACTATCAATATTGGTTATCTAAGACTAAATTTGGCTTTTTAGAATTACATGAAACTTATGCTCCAGGTGTCACAGATTTAGTGCACTTAAGATTAAGCACATTTAATTTTGATATCTCTAAATCAGGTGAAAATGTCGTGTTTTCAAAAAGATAAATACGATGGCTTTAAAATAAATAACAACAATAGTAAATGGTATTAAGCACTTATACTAAAGAATTTAAATATAATTGGCAATTGGCTGCTCCTGTAATGTTAGGGATGTTGGGTCATACGTTTGTTAGTTTTGTGGACAACATTATGGTTGGTCAAATTGGAACAGCAGAATTAGCTGCTGTGTCTTTAGGTAACAGCTTTATGTTTATAGCTATGTCTATTGGTATTGGTTTTAGTACTGCCATTACGCCTTTAGTGGCGGAAGCAGATAGTGCAAACGATTTTGATAAAGGTAAATCAGCTTTTAAACATGGTTTGTTTTTATGTACCGTTTTAGGAGTGTTACTTTTTTTATTATTGCTATTAGCCAAACCTTTAATGTATTTAATGAAGCAACCTGTTGAGGTTGTAGAGTTAGCTATTCCGTATTTAGATTTAGTAGCAATATCTTTAATTCCCTTAATAATATTTCAAGGAATAAAACAGTTTAGTGATGGGTTATCTTTAACTAAATATCCTATGTATGCTACTATTGTAGCTAATCTAGTTAACGTTGGTTTAAATTATTTACTAATCTTTGGTAAGTTTGGTTTCCCAGAAATGGGTATTGTTGGAGCAGCTTATGGTACTTTAGTGTCGCGTGTTATTATGGTCGCTTATTTATGGTGGTTGTTAAAAGGTCGTAAAAAGTCTAAAGACTATGTAACTAATATTAAGTTTTTTGTGTTAGATAAATTAATGCTTAAAAAAATTATAGGATTAGGGACACCAAGTGCTATGCAAATGTTTTTTGAGGTTGCAATTTTTACTGCTGCTATTTGGTTAAGTGGTTTGTTAGGTAAAAACCCTCAAGCAGCAAATCAAGTAGCCTTAAATTTAAGCTCAATGACCTTTATGGTTGCTATGGGATTAAGTGTTGCGTCTATGATTAGAGTAGGTAACCAAAAAGGATTACATCAATACATAGAATTACGTCGTGTAGCTGTATCGCTATTTTTAATGGGCTTTATATTTGCTGTCATTTTTGCTTCTTTATTTTTAATATTTAATCAGTTTTTCCCAAGGTTATATGTAGATTTTGATGATGCAGTAAACTTTAAAGATAATCTAGAGGTGGTCACAATAGCCTCGCAATTATTAATTGCAGCAGCTATATTTCAGATAAGTGATAGTTTACAAGTTATTGTACTTGGTGCTTTACGCGGACTTCAGGATGTTAAAATACCAACAATTATTACTTTTATTTCCTATTGGTTAATTGGTTTTCCAATAAGCTGGTATTTGGGTAAAGCAGATGCTTATGGTAGTTTTGGAATTTGGTTAGGATTACTAGCTGGCTTAACTACTGCTGCTATTTTATTGTTTATACGTTTTAATTATCTAACTAAAAGGTTAATTTTGGACTCTCAAAATAACTAGTCGCTAACCTTTAAAAAGCAAATATATTATGGAATTACCAAAATTCATTTTAGGTGATAATACAGATTTACCAAACGCAATCTTTGTGATTCATACAGAATTCCCTAGATTTATAATCAATCTAGAAGATGATGAAGTTGAGTGGTTTGAAGATTTTGACCAACATGATGAAAAAGAGTTGGAAATGGAAACAGAAAACCTAATCAAAGAAGCGACCGCATTTTACGATAGAGAAGTGGAGCGTTATGAAGATTAAGCACTCATAAAATCATTTCAACCATATAAATAACCTAATTTTTAGGTAACTGCAAAACAATTTTATGTTAGACCAATTAGTACAATACGATAAAGAACTTTTTTTATTTTTAAATAACTTAGGAACAACATCATGGGATGGATTTTGGCTGTTTTATACAGATAAATTACATTGGATTCCGTTTTATGCTGTGTTAGCTTTTTTAATGTACAAAAAATTGAATACTAAAATGTTTGTACTAACCTTAGTGGTTATAGCTTTAATGATTTTATTTACAGACCAAATTACTAACCTATTTAAAAATTTCTTGGTAAAACGTCCTAGACCATGTCATGAGGACGATTTAGTGCAAGCCATGCGATTGCTTAAATCGTGGTGTGGTGGTAAATATGGCTACTTTTCTGGACATGCAAGTAACAGTATGGCTGTCGCTATTTTTTCTGGTTTAATGTTAAGATATAAATATAAATATCTAATTTATATACTAATTGTTTGGTCTATAACTATGGCATATAGTAGAATATACATAGGTGTACATTATCCTTTAGATGTTTTAAGCGGAATGCTATTTGGTGGACTTTCAGGATTTATGTTTTATAAACTTGATAAATACTTACAATCTAGATTTCAATTAAAATAATTACTTTCTAGTAAAATAATAGTAGGTATTTATCAATCGATCTTTATATTGTTTGCTATCTGGCTCACTCTCATTTAAATCATAAATAGCCATTTCTTTGATATTATATTTTTCAAAAAGAATAGCTTGATTTTTAGGATTTATTCCGTTGGATAAAACTCCAAATTCCGCTTCAAGCGGAAAGTTATAAGCATTGTTTTCTTGCTTAATTTGAGGTATTTTAGCTCCATATTGCCATATAGTTTCTGGCGAAACGTAGTCAATAGCATACAATTTTATGTCCTTTTGTTTATGTGTTTTTAAAAGCGTAGTTATGGGTTTAAAATTGTCGCTTGTAAACGTTTTGAAAACGGGTAAGCCAAATAAAAATAAAGCTCCAAAAAAAGCAGTAGTTAACAAAAAGACATGTTTAATCTCTTTTTTTATTAATTGTGAAAGGATGGCCAAGCCTAAAGTAAACACAATAATTGCAAATATTATAAAAAGGAATAAGCTATTATTTAATTGTGTTTTAAACTGAAAATACAACACAAAAGGAGCCACAATACCGATCAAACCAATTAAGCCAAAGTTAAAATAGACAGGTATGGTTTCGCGTTTGTCTTTTAGCGTTTTAAACTTACGAATCAAATACTCAATATAAAATCCAATATTTAAAGCTAAAGGAATTAAAACAGGCATCAAATATCTAGATTTTTTCTCTGGAATTATAGATAACAAAATAACAGCAAATAGGGTCCATAAAAAAGTAAACTTATAGGCTTTGTAATGTACTACACGTCGTTTTAAATACGGAAATAATAAGCTAATAAAAGCCGGAATAGTCCATAATCCACTTTGTGTAAAAAAGCTCCAGTAGTAATAAAAAGGTCTAACATTATAGCTGGTCCAATTACCAGTTTCTTTACTAGTAATAGCAGCAAATGTAGTTGGATCTTCTAATCTTACATAAAAGTACCACCAGCCACCAACAACTAATGATAATATCAAAATAACAATAATTGGTAGCGCTTTAGTTTTGATGTTTTTATAGTTAAAACTAAAGCTGAAAGCTAGTAAAAAAGGAAGTAATAAAGCATAAAAGCTAATAGGCCCTTTGCTTAATATTGAAAAACCAATACAAAAAGCAGCAATAATAGTATGTTTCCAATCTATGTTTTCTGATTTAAAAAACTTAAATAAATGATAGATTGCAATCATCATAAAGCCATGAGTAAAAATATCCCAAGGTGCTTCAATAGTAATACCAATAACATAAAACGATGTTATTAATATTAACGTGTTAATCATGCTATGTGCTCTGCTTTTTAATATGGTTTTGGATAATTTAAAACTATAAACAGCCAAAATCATTATCATGATAATAGCAGGTAAACGCATTCCAAAAACACTTTTTACACCAAAAATAATTCCAGAAATAGCGGTAAGCCATGTAGGTAAAGGTGGTTTTTCGTAACGTGCTTCGCCATTCATGGTAGTTAATAACCAATGATCATCCAATAACATCTCTCTGGCAGTAATAAAATTACGTGCTTCCATTATAGTTACTTGTATGGTCTCTAAGTTAGGTAATAGCATGACTGCTAATAGCAAACAAATAAAGATGATTGGATAATCTTTTAATAGTTTAGGCATCTTGTTTTTTTAAGATTAACAAATTTCTGAAGTAAATTATAGCACCTAAAGAGTGTCCTACCAATAGCACATAATCGACCCTAAATATAGCGTAGGTTAAAATTAATAACGACCCTATTAAGCTTAAAGCCCAAAAGCCAAGTGGTAAAGAGGACTCTTTGTTTTTTTCAGAATATATCCATTGGTACACAAAACGTAGTGTAAACACTATCTGAGAGACGATCCCTAACACTAACAGCCAAAACGGAATAGCTTCGTTTTTAAATAACTTAACAGTATCAATTTCATTATTATTAAAATAAAATACAGTTATAAATACTGGCATTAATAATAAGATATAACGTATACCGACCGGAAATGTTTTCCATTGGTTTTGTAATTGTAAATTCCTGATATAAATATAATAGGTTAACCCTTGACCAAGCATAATAGCAAAGTCATCGCGTAAATATCCATAAATAAATAGCAAAAACGAAGCGATTAAACTAAGCGTCCAAAATAATGTAGGCGTGATCACACGTTTTTGTTTCTCGCTAGTAATCCATTGGATTATTAAACGAGAAGAAAATAAGGTTTGCGCTAAAAAGCCTATGCTAAGTATAATCCAATTACTCATTATTTTTGCTTAGCGACTTCGTAGTTAATGTATTTTTTCTTCATCCATAAATACGCAAAGCAATCCATTAAAGGTCCTAGTAACCTATTCCAAACGCCAAATTTAGCCTCGCCAGCAACTCTAGGAAAATGTTGTACAGGTATTTGCTTAGTTTTTCCATTTTGCAACATAATCATTGCAGGTAAAAAACGGTGTAATCCTTTAAACATTGGAATACGTTTAGCATAGTCCGTTTTAATTACTTTTAATGGACAACCAGTATCATCCATTCCGTCTTTAGTAAATGCACGTCTAATTCCGTTTGCAATTTTAGACGACATGTTTTTTACAAAACTATCTTTACGGTTAGCACGCACACCTGTAACTAAATCATACTCGCCTATATGTGCTAGTAGTAAATTAAAATCTTCTGGTGCAGTTTGTAAATCAGAGTCAATATATCCCACTAAAGGCGTGGTAGTGTAGTCAAAACCAGCTTTTATAGCAGCACTTAAACCACGATTGTCTTTGAATAATATGTAGTCAAAAGCATCATGTCTGCTACAAATAGCTTCAATTAAATCTTGACTTTTATCTTTTGAGCCATCATTAACAAATAATATTTTAGTGGTTTTGGTTGCTATTTGCGTGTAAGCTAATAACTCTTTTTCCACTCTAAGTAAATTATCTTCCTCATTATAAACAGGAACGACGATGGTAAATTGGTAATTCATAAACCTTTTTTAGTGTTACAAATGTATTGTTTTTTATAGAATTGAAATTAGTATCGAAAAAAAATCTGTTTCTTTGTAATACAGAAAAACACATATGAAGATATTAGTCACTGGAGCAGTAGGTTTTATAGGCTCTCACACCTGTGAGCGTTTACACGATTTAGGTCATGAAGTTGTTGGTTTAGATAATTTTAATAATTATTATAGCTTAGCGCTGAAAACTTTAAACGAAAAAGCACTGTTACAAAAAGGTATTAAAGTTATTACTACCGATTTAAGAAACCAGGATTTAGCAGAAGTTTTACCAAAAGACATCAACTATATTTTTCATTTTGCAGCTCAACCAGGTATTTCTGCAAGCTCTACTTTTGAAGATTATTTTACTAACAATATTATTGCGACTAAGAATCTTACGGATTATGCATTACAATGCCCAAATTTAGAATTATTTGTAAATATAGGGACTTCCTCTATTTATGGATTAGAAGCAACTTTTCCGGAAACCGAAGTGCCTAAACCTGCATCGTACTATGGTGTTACTAAATTAACTGCCGAGCAGTTAGTATTACAAAAAAGTAGAGAGCAATTATTTAAAAGTTGCTCGTTAAGACTATACTCTGTTATAGGACCAAGAGAACGTCCAGAAAAAATGTACACCAAATTAATTGCTTGTGCATTTAATGGAGATGCATTTCCGTTATACGAAGGAAGCGCAACCCATTTAAGAAGTTTTACTTATGTTGGTGATATTGTCGACGGAATTGTGAGCGTGATAGGAAAAGAAAGCAGAGTAGATGGCGAAATTATTAACCTTGGTACAGAGATTGAACATACCACACAAGATGGAATAGAAGCGGTTGAGCAAGTCATTGGTCAGTCTATTAAAATAGATCATGTTAAGGCTAGAGTAGGAGACCAATTGCGTACTAAAGCAAACATAGATAAAGCAAAACAGTTACTTGATTATAATCCGCAAACCACATTATTAGAAGGTGTTAAGGCGCAAGTAGAATGGTATAAAGCTAATTTTTTATAATTTAAATATACAGAGAAATTCAAAAAAAAGGACAGTTATAAAACTGTCCTTTTTTTGTTGTTAGTTTTTTAAGACAAATTACTAAATTACAGCATTACCCTAATCCCAATAAATAATCTGCAGCAGCAAAAGGAGTGGTTTTATTAGCTTCAATTAAAGCGAGTTGTTTATTAAGTTCTAATTTAATTTCTGGATCATTAAAAAAGACACTTTTAAGTTGCTCTTCAATAGTTTGAAGTAGCCAGAATTTATTTTGTTCTGTACGCTTGGTATTAAAATAGTTATTCTGTTTGGTAAGTGTTATGTAATCCAAAATTACATCCCAAATCGCATCTATACCATCGTTTGTTAAGGCACTGCATAACGTTACTTTAGGTTGCCAATCAGAATCTTTTATTGGATACATATGTAAAGCTCTGTTAAACTCGACTTTAGCCATTTTAGCACGTTTAACATTGTCACCATCTGCTTTATTAATGGCTATTGCGTCTGCCATTTCAATAATACCTCGTTTTATACCTTGTAACTCGTCTCCAGCTCCTGCTAATTTTAAAAGTAGAAAAAAGTCAACCATACTGTGTACTGCAGTTTCGCTTTGTCCAACACCAACGGTTTCTATAATAATAGTATCAAAACCTGCTGCTTCACAAAGGATAATGGTTTCGCGTGTTTTTCTGGCAACACCACCTAAAGAGGTTCCGGAAGCAGATGGACGTATAAAAGCATTGGTGTTTTTAACCAACTCTTCCATTCGGGTTTTGTCACCTAAAATACTTCCTTTAGTAATACTGCTACTTGGATCTACAGCTAAGACTGCAACTTTTTTGTTTAATGTTGTTAGATGTGTTCCAAACGCTTCAATAAAAGTGCTTTTTCCAACACCAGGAACACCTGTAATACCAATTCTAACAGAGGTATTAGCATGTGGTAAACATGCTTTAATAATAGCATTGGCTTGATCTGTATGCTTTGTGTTTTTGCTTTCTACTAAAGTAATGGCTTGGCTTAAAGCGGTTATATTACCTTTTAAAATAGCGGATACTAAGTCTTGTGTTGTACGTTGCAGTTTGCGTCTTGCCTTAATTTTTAAAACAGCATCTGCATTGGTCATCTCTGGAGAGGATACACCATCTTGCTCGCTTAATGCTGATTTATTTTTGGACATAGTTGCTTTTAATTTCCGCGAAAGCGTTGTTAAAATTAGTTTTAGACTAAGGTTAATCTTTTAAAGGCACTTCAATTTTTACAACGTCCCAAGCCATAGTCATTTTTAAGTCGTCTGTACTATTGTCAAATGCTACTGTAAACTGCTCGACTGGTTTATCTAAGGTTTGTGCAGGGACTTCTACTTCTACAACGTCGTAATTTGGATCCCAATTTGGTTCCATTTTTTCGTTAACTCCCCAATCATATTGTTTGGAGTTAAACATAACTTTCCAATTGTTTTGCATAGGTACAGTCCAAAGCGTATATTTTCCTTTAGGAAGCTTTACACCATTTACAGATAAATCGTGATTGGTTTCAAAGGTAGTCGCCTCATTTGCTCCAGTACGCCAGACTTTATTAAATGGCACTAAAGCGCCAAAAATAGCTCTGTCACGTTTAGATGGTCTATTATAGACTACTCTCAAATTTAAATCATTAATTTTTATACCAGCAGTATCTTTTGGACTTAAAGGTTGATTAAATAAGCCTGTTTTTGTAGTAAATTGATAGCCTAAAACGCCAATTACAACGATAATTAATAGATATATAAGTTTTTTCATGTACTGGTTTCTTAATATTAGCACTTTATAATGCAACAAAATTAACTGAAAATTTAGTACATATAGAAGGATTACCCTTAAATTATTCTAAATATTTGTGCTAAATTGAAAAAAAACAACTTTTTTGCAACACTGCTTTTTTTGTGTCGTCTTTAACCTGAACACTAACCAAAAACCAACAAGTGAAAGTCGTTACTTTAGATAACATCGAGTTGTGTAAACAAAATAACCGTAAGGCACAATTACAAGTGTATCAGCAATATTGCGATGCTATGTACCATGTTGCATTACGTTTTGTTAATCACACTGCCGAAGCTGAAGATGTCGTACAAGAGGCTTTTATAAAAGCTTTTACAAAACTACATCAATTTAAAGGTGACGTTACTTTTGGTGCATGGTTAAAACGTATTGTTATTAATAAAAGTATTGATTACTTAAAATCTAAAAAACAACGCTTAGTTGAATTAGATGAGGTGCATCTGAAAGTAATAGATACTAATACTGATGACAAATGGTTAGTAGAAGACACAACAACTTTAGACCAAATAAAGCAAGCCATTAATAGTCTTCCGGAAAAATATAAGTACGTAGTCATGCTATTTTTAATAGAAGGGTATGACCATCAAGAGATTTCAGAAATTTTAAGTATTACCGAAGTCGCGTCGCGTACCCAATTATCCAGAGGAAAAGTAAAATTGCAAGCCCTTTTAAAACAAAACGATTATGGCGAAAGATATTAGAGAATTATTTAAAAATGATAACCAACAGTCTGATAAGCAAATGTCACAAGGACATGAAGCTAGATTTTTGGACAAGTTAGACCAAGCATTGCCACAAAAAAAGCAATCTAATTGGACGTTTTTAAACATTGCAGCAAGCATCGTGATAATTTTAGGATTAGGTTTTGGAGGATATACGTTTTTTAAACAGGACGTAAATCCTATTACAGTCGCAGATACTGAGCAACCAAAACCAGAAATTAATAAAACTACAAAAACCATGACGCTTGGAGATATCTCTCCAGATTTAAAAAAGGTAGAAGATTATTACGTGGCAAATATTAATTTAGAATTGTCTAAACTTAAGCTAACACCAGAAAATAAAGAATTGTTTGATGGTTATGTGTTAAGGTTAGAAGAGTTAAATGCAGAATACAAAAGCTTGTCTACAGAGTTGACCGATAATGGTCCCGATGAGCATACGGTAAATGCACTAATCCAAAATCTAAAATTTCGTTTAAACTTGATGTATCGTCTTAAAGAACAACTTAATCAGTTAAACAACATGAAGGCTTCCCAAGGGTAGTCGTTAAAAGACAATCAAAATGAAACAATTAAAAACTATAAAATACAGATATCTTATTGCGTTAATGCTGCTTATTACAGTAAGTGTTACAGCGCAACAAAAATTAAGTAAAATTGACCAATCGGTTAGGGCAAATAAAGACGTAACCGTGGACCTAAATACTAGTCATACCAATATTATTGTAGAAACTTGGAATAAGGATTATATTGAGGTTGAAGCTTACATCGAAAGTAAAAAGTTGACTAAACAAGAGATGCAAAAAGCATTGGACAATTGGGACGTTGCTTTAACAGGAGACTCGGATTATGTAAAAATAACGTCTAAAGGATCAAGAGGTATTTGGTCTGATGACATGAGCGTGACGATATTGGATGAAGCATCTATTGAGGCTTTAGCTAATCTTCCTGAAAAATTAGAGCTTAATTTAGGTCCATTATTAAAAAAGTTAGAAAATATGGATGTTTTAGGCGAGTTGCCTGAAACCTTAAAAACATTACGTATTCCAAAATCTCCAGATGGAAATTATAATGTAGATTTTGATTATGACAAGTATAAAAAAGAAGGCGAACCTTATCTAGATGCTTGGAGTAAAAAATACCGCAAAGAGTATGGTGAAGCCTATGAGCAAGAAATGCGTACTTGGGCAAAAAGTATCAAGCAAGAAGATATTGATAAGTTTGAAAAAGAAATGGAAGCTTGGGGAAAAAACTTTGGTAAGCAATTTGAAAAACTATTTGATGACGGTTTTGAAAAAAGTATGGAAGAATGGGGAGAAAATTTTGGTAAACAATTTGAAAAAGAAATCGCACCAAAAATTGAAGCTTGGGCTGCACAGTTTGAAAAAGAAGTCGCACCTAAATTAGAAGCTTGGGGCAAACGATTTGGAGAAGAGTTTGAACGTAAAATGGAAGCGCAGTTTGATCAAGATGGAAAAAAGAGTAGTAGTAAGGAAAACAAAATTTTTGACGATGTAGACTACAATACCACTAAGACCATTATTATTAAAATGCCTAAAAAAGCTAAGTTAAAACTAAATGTAAGGCATGGCGAGTTAAAACTAGCCAATGTATTGGAAAACGCCAAAGGAGAAGTGTCTCATGGATCATTTATAGCTAATCACATTATTGGAGGTAACACCTCCATTAATGTGTCTTATGCTAAAGTAGCAGTAAAGGATTGGATGTCTGGTCAGTTAAAATTGAAGTATGTGGATGACGCTATAATTGCTAATGCCAAAAACTTAATATTAAACGCTGTGTCATCCGATATTCAGATAAATAATCTGTCAGGAAATTCTATTATAAACGGAAGTTTTGGTGATTTGTTAGTTAACAATATTGCTACAGATTTTAACAATCTTAATATAGTTTTAGAAAACAGCGATGCTAAATTAAAGCTTCCAAATACTGATTATAATCTTTTTTTTAATGGTAATCGCTCAAAATTTAATAGCGTGACAGCGTCTAATAAAACCATTAAAAATTATCCAAATAACAATAGTAATACCAATAAAACTATAATTATAAATGCAAAATTTAGTAATGTAATTGCTAAATAAAATTTCTAAATTTGAATTCAATTTTTAATTAAAATGAATTCTACTACAACTACTTCTTTTTTAAGTCAATGGACAGGACAAAACCTAAATGTCATTGACGCATCTATCCCAAAATCGGATTATATCGCCATAGATTTATCCAAAGCAAATCAAGACTTAAATACGTTTGATATCGCATCATCTTCAGCTTGGGAAGACTACATTACCAAATACCTTAAATCACATAAAAAGCAAGTCGCATTTGGTGGTTATTTAGAGACTAGAAACCTATATAACAGAAGTGTTTATTTTTCGGCTCAAGCCGAGGCAGAACAGCGTAATATTCATATTGGATTAGATTTATGGTGTCCAGCTAATACAGCAGTTTTGGCGTGTTTTGAAGGTGTTATTCATAGTTTTAAAAACAACACTAATTTTGGAGATTATGGACCAACCATTATATTGGAACATAACATCAATAACCAAACATTTTACACATTATATGGTCATTTAAGTGAAGCTTCAATCGGTAATTTAAAAGTTGGTGATTCTGTCGCTCAAGGCGAAACAATAGCCTATCTTGGAGAAGCATCTGTAAACGGAGATTATGCACCACATCTACATTTTCAAATAATAAAAGATATACAAAATAAAGTTGGAGATTATCCAGGTGTTTGTTGCTTAAATGATCTTGAGTTTTATAAATCCAATACTATAAATCCTGAACCGATTTTAGGTTTGTAAAGGCTAATCTAATAGTTTTAAATCTCTTTTAATCCTATATTCTGTAGGCATTAGTAATATTAAATATGCAATTAAAAGCACTCCAAAAATAATAAAGTCAGGTGCTAATATTAAAATAACAAAAGCAGAACCTTCTATAATGGCATAGCGCACAATGGTAGCACTTTGATAAGGCACTAATTTTTCTTTTAAACTTAGATTGCTATCAATTTTAGAAACCAACATTTTAAATAGCAAATTACTAACTATAAAAGCAGCAATAGGAATAGCTAAATATACTGTATTGTCGCTATCTATCATAGGTAACTTTAATTGGGTAATATCAGAAAGGTTTCCTAAAAAAAAGTAAGCAAATATTAGACCTGCGACTAGTGCTATATGGATGATTTTAAAGATTTTTAATTGTTCTTGCATATTATTGATTTTGCTAGCAATTTATTTAAGTAAATGTAATTAGATTTTATTATTTAAAATCTAGGTCTAATTTAAATCTTTTTACTAATAATTGATGTGAGTCTGTTGTAAAAAAGAAATCACACAAACAGCTAGTTTTAAATAGGTTTGTGTGATTAATCAGACTGAAATTTTATTTAAGCGACTTCAGCTATTTTATTTTTAACTGTATTAGCTTTTGTTTTTAATTCAAATTGGTTAGAAGTGTTTTTTTCTCCACCAGCTTTTAAAGCTTTATCACCAGCAAAAAATGTTTTGTGGTCATCACCAAGATCAGATCCAGCCATTCGTTGGTGTTTAACACATGATACATTTTTGCGGATTTCTTGTCTTTGTACATCTTTGACATAGGCTAACATACCTTGATCACCAAAATAGCCTTTTGTCAAATCATTCATATGTAATGCAGTGGTATGGTAAGTTGGTAATGTTATTAAATGATGAAATATACCAGCTTGTTTAGCACTATCCATTTGAAACGTTTTAATTTTTTGGTCAGCTCTAAAACATAGTTCGGTATTGTCATATTCAGCATCCATTAAGTTGTTACGATCATAGGCAGTCATGTTTTCACCTTCTGTAAGCATTTCTTCATAAGCTTGATTACGGAAGCTTAGTGTCCAATTAAATGATGGCGAGTTATTGTACACTAATTTAGCATTAGGTACTACTGCTTTTACTTTATTTACCATATGTGCAATTTGTTTTACATTAGGCGTTGGAGTTTCTATCCATAATAAATCGGCACCATTCTGTAAGCTTGTAATACAATCTAAAACAACACGATCAATATTAGTGCCTTCTTTAAATTTGTATAACCCATTAGCTAATCTAACTGGTCGTACTAATTTACCATCACGTTTAAGTAATACATCATCCTCTTTGGCGTCTGTAATAGCAATTTCTTCAGCTTCTACAAAAGCTAAATATTGTGATGCTAAATCACCAGGTTGTTGACTGACAGGTAATTTTTGGGTTAGTCCTGCACCTTCCGAGTCTGTTCGTGCTACAATTATACCATCGTCGATCCCTAATTCTAAAAAAGCGTACCTAACAGCATTTAGTTTAGCAATAAAATCTTCATGTGGCACAGTTACTTTACCATCTTGATGACCACATTGTTTGGCGTCAGACACTTGATTTTCTATTTGGATAGCACAAGCACCAGCTTGAATCATTTTTTTAGCTAATAAATAGGTTGCTTCTTCATTACCAAAACCAGCATCAATATCTGCTATTATTGGGACTATATGTGTTTCAAAATTATCAATTTGATGCTGTACATCTTCGCCATTTTGTAATCTTCTAAACAAGTCGTTCAGTTCAATAGCGTCCGCTTGGCGTAAAAAATCATAAATCTCGGCAATCAAATTTGGAACAGCAGTTTTTTCGTGCATAGATTGGTCAGGTAAAGGACCAAATTCTGATCTTAACGCTGCAACCATCCAACCAGAAAGATACAAGTAGCGTTTACTAGTTGTTTTATGGTGTTTTTTTACCGCAATCATTTTTTGTTGCGCCACAAAACCATGCCAGCAACCTAATGATTGTGTATAGTTACTTGAGTCGGCATCATATGCTGCCATATCTTCTCTCATTACAGAAGCTGTATATTTTGCAATGTCTAATCCTGTTTTAAATCTATTTTGATTTACCATTCTGGCAGCATTTTCTGGATTTATAGCATCCCAAGTAGCTCCATATTTTGCTTTTAATTGTCGTACAGTCTCTAAAGCAGAACCGTAATTTGTTTGTGATAAATTTTTCATAATTTTGTGATACGTTATTTATTATTAATAATTAGATCCTGTTGATTGTTGCCGCAATCGCAGGATTGTTTTTTTATAGATATTGGTAAGCGGGAATTGTTAAAAATTCTTCAAATTGCTCTGAAGTAACCAACGTGTTAAACAGCTCTATCGCAAGCTCAAACTTGGTATTTTTAATTTCGAATTCGCCATATTCGGTTACAATTTTTTCAACTTCATCATTAAATAATTCGGTATATAATTGTGTAGTAAACTTTTGTCCATCTTCTAGGGTTACTTCATTTTTTAACCATTGCCAAACTTGTGTTCTAGAGATTTCTGCAGTAGCAGCATCTTCCATTAAATTATAAAGCGCAACAGCTCCATGACCTCTCAGCCAAGCTTCGGTGTATAAAATACCTACATTAATGTTTTTTCTAATGCCAGCTTCGGTTACGGTTCCTTTTGGTATTTCGACTAAATCTTTTTCTGTAATAACAACATCATCGCGCTTTACGTGTAATTGATTTGGTGTAGGCATGTGTTTATTAAATTCTGATAAAGCTATATTTACTAAAGCAGGATGCGCTACCCAAGTCCCATCGTGACCATTTTTAACTTCACGTTCTTTGTCTTTTCTAACTTTTTCTAAAGCAGCAATATTTGCATATTCATCGTTTTTAATAGGTATTTGTGCTGCCATTCCGCCAATAGCTAAAATGCCTCTTTTATGACAGCGTTGTATTACTAATTTGGAATAGGCATCCATAAAAGGTGTTGTCATAGTAACCTGATCACGATTTGGCACTACAAAATTAGGATGGTTTCTAAATTTTTTGATATAAGAAAATATGTAATCCCAACGTCCACAATTTAAACCTACTATGTGATCTTTTAGTTCGTATATGATTTCGTCAAGCTGAAAACTAGCAGTAATAGTCTCTACTAAAACAGTAGCCTTAAATGTTCCGTTTGGCACATTTAAGTAATCTTGTGCAAACATAAAAACGTCGTTCCACCATCTAGCCTCTAAATAATGCTCTAATTTAGGTAGGTAAAAGTAAGGTGCAGTATTGTTTTTAAGACGTGTTTTGGTGTTATGAAACACGTATAAACCAAAATCTATTAGACTACCAGAAGCCTCTTGATTGTTAAATATTATATGGCTCTCATTTAAATGCAAACCTCTAGGACGTACCAATAAAACAGCTGTTTTGGACTTTAGCTTGTATGTTTTGTCCTTTTTTAAATCTATTAATGAAATTGTTTTATTGTTTGCATCTATTAAATTTTGTTGACCTTGGATGGTGTTTGACCAAGTAGGCGCATTGCTGTCCTCTAAATCTGCCATAAATGTGTTAGCACCAGAGTTTAGTGCATTAATTATCATTTTACGGTTAACTGGACCTGTAATTTCTACTCGTCTATCTTGTAAATCATGCGGAATAGAGCCAGCAGTCCATTGTTCATCTCTAATCGCTTTTGTTTCTTCAGGGAATTTAGGAAAATGTCCTTTATCAAAATATTGCTGTTGACTAACACGATTATTTAATAATTCTAATCGTTTGGAATTAAAATTTTTATGCAATTCGGATAAAAATAGTAAAGCTTCATCAGTTAAAATCTCAGGATAGTAATTAGTCACGTTTTCTGAGAACGAAATTTTAGGTTGTTTTAAAAGTGTGTCTTCCATGATGTTATGATTTTATATGACAATATTAAAACAAAGATTTTTAAAAAACAAGCGAACGTTCGCTAAAAATGTTTTTTCGCCAAAATTGAATATTCGCAAAAAAGAGTATATTTGTTATTATGGAAGAAGATTACATTAAATTAATTTTTGGGCTTAAGCTAAAGCAGATAAGGACTGATAAGAATTTATCCTTATTAGGTTTGTCTAAACTTTCTGGTTTGTCAAAATCGTATTTAAACGAAATTGAGAATGGTAAAAAATATCCTAAACCAGATAAAATTGCAATATTATCAGAAAAGTTGGATGTACCATACGACCAAATGGTGTCTTTAAAATTGGATAAAAATTTAGCACCAATTGGTGATATTTTACAGTCTAAAATTTTGAAAGAAATTCCGTTAGAGCTATTTGGTATTAAAGAAAGTAATCTAATCGATATTGTAGCTAATGCACCAGCAAAAGTGAATGCTTTTATTAGTACAATTATAGAAATAGCACAGAATTATAATTTTAGTCGTGAAAGTTTTTATTTAGCTTCTGTACGGTCTTTTCAGGAGGCAAATAATAATTATTTTGAAGATTTAGAGCAGAGTGTTTTAAAATTTGCTAAAGCGTATCACATTGATTTAAATGAAATCATAACATCTCAAGACTTGGAGGAAGTTTTAGTTGAAGAATATGGTTATACTATAGAAGTTAATGAGCTTAGTAAGTATGAAGCTTTGGGTAATTTACGATCCATGTTTGTGCCCAAAACTAAAACACTATTATTAGCTAATGAGATAGACGAAGCGCAAAGAACCTTTATATACGCTAAGGAGTTAGCGTATAATTATTTAGATATTAAAGAGCGTTTATTTACTTTTCCATGGATAAAATTTGACACCTTTGATCAGGTATTAAATAATTTTTATGCTTCTTATTTTGCAGGCGCTTTAATTATACCTAGCGAAAAAATTAAGACTCAGTTAAATAAAATCTTTGAAAAAGATACTTTTGATACAGACTTGTTTTTAAATGCTATTGAAGCTTATAATGCTTCTCCAGAATCTTTTTATCAACGTTTAACTAATATTTTACCTAAAGCATATAATATCCAGAATTTGTTTTTTTTAAGGTTTACGCATAGAGCAAATAGTGAGCGTTTTTATCTTAAAAAAGAATTGCATTTATCGCATCAACAATCACCTCATGCTAATGAAACCAATGAGCATTATTGTAGACGTTGGGTGTCATTAAAAATGCTAAAAGATATTTGTAATAGTAAGTTAGAGCATGTTTTTGACATGCAGATTTCTAACTATGAAAATGATGGTATGAAGTATTTAGTATGGTCTTCAGCTACTAAAGATCCATTTAGAGAGAATCAATATAGAAGCATTAGTGTAGGACTGCTAATTAATAAACAGCTGCAACGTAAACTTAATTTTTTAAATGACCCTAAAATTGAATCTAAAAATGTAGGTGTAACTTGTGAGCGTTGCGCTATAATGGATTGTAAGGTTAGGGAAGTAGCTCCTGTTTTTTTAGATAAAAAAGCTAAAAATGAAAAGTTAGAGTCTATTGTTCAAGCATTAAATGCTAAGTTTTCTTAGGTAGTAATTTATTGTTTAAAACTGGTTAGAGTTTAGACTAAAGCTCCAAAAACATATCTAGAAGCTAAAGACTTTCCAAAAAAGAAAGCAGCAATTGCTAATAAACCATCACTTAACGAAAACCACAGCGCTTTTGGTAAAATAGCAATGGTTGCTGCTGTTGCAATAACCATTAAAGCACCAACAATGTAAGCGGGAATCATGCTAGTTTTTGATACCATTCCTGCAATTGTCATTCCTGAGATTATACCTGTAAAATGTGCAATTACAACAAACACTTTTGAGCCTATTGGAATAAGATGCATATTAGCTTTTATAGAGGCTATGTCGTTTGGATCAATTTGTTCTGGTAATGGAAAAACCGTGTGACCAATTACCGTTTCTATTAAATATACTACAACTGCTGCAGTAATAAAACCTAAAATTGTTGCTAATATATTTTTAAGCATAGTCTTAAATTTTGATCCTTAAAAGGAAGCTATTATTAATTAAAAATACAAAAAAATCCTAAAGCATAAACTTTAGGATTTTTTTACTTTAATGTTTGTTTAGTTTAATCATTAACAATAACCCATTCGCCTTTTGCGATTAATGGTTCAGCTTGTTTAAACTTGACCGTTTTATTTTCTCCCGACATAACATGCTTTATAGTTACTTTGTCATTACGACCAATCTTAGGTTGATCTCTAACAATAGTCTCTACAACTTGTTGTTGCGGTTGTGTATTTCCTGCAGCTCTGTTTTGTGCAGAACGTTCATCTAAATTAGGAATTTCTTCTTTTTGAGTTTGAAGATTTTCTTTTTTACGTACTTCTCTAGCTTCGCTAATGGCATTAGTAGTTTCAGTAGGTAATTCTCCTTTAAATAAGAAAGAAATCACTTCTTTATTTACTTGGTCAATCATGCTTTTAAATAATTCAAAAGCTTCAAATTTATAAATTAATAAAGGGTCTTTTTGTTCATGCACTGCTAATTGTACAGACTGTTTAAGCTCGTCCATTTTACGTAAATGTGTTTTCCAAGCATCATCAATAATGGCTAACGATATGTTTTTCTCAAAGTCTGTTACTAACTGTTTTCCTTTAGTTTGGTAAGCTTTTTCTAAGTCGGTTACAACTTGCAAGTTTTTAACACCATCTGTAAAAGGTACTACGATACGTTTGTATTTATCACGTTGGTTTTCGAATACATTTTCAATAATTGGAAAGGCAATATCTGCATTGCGTTCCATTTTTTCTTTATAATGTGTAAAACCAGCTTTATAAATGGTTTGCGCTATATCTAAAGCTGACATTTTATTAAATTCGGCCTCAGTAATTGGAGATGACATTGAGAAGAATCTGATTAATTCAAATTCAAAATTCTTAAAGTCATTCGCAGCTTTGTTAGATTCTGCAATACCTTCAGAGGTATCATAAATCATATTTGCTAAATCTACACGTAGACGCTCTCCAAACAAGGCATTGTAACGACGTTTATAAACGACCTCACGTTGCGAATTCATTACATCATCATACTCTAGTAAACGCTTACGTACTCCAAATTGGTTTTCTTCTACTTTTTTCTGTGCACGCTCAATAGACTTAGAAATCATAGAATGTTGAATCACTTCACCTTCTTGTAATCCCATTCTATCCATCATCTTAGCGATACGCTCTGATCCAAAAAGACGCATTAAGTTGTCTTCTAGCGATACGTAAAATTGTGAACTTCCTGGATCTCCTTGACGTCCAGCACGACCACGCAACTGTCTGTCTACACGACGTGAATCATGACGTTCTGTACCTACAATTGCAAGTCCACCAGCTGCTTTTACTTCGTCAGATAATTTAATATCTGTACCACGACCAGCCATGTTTGTTGCAATAGTTACTTGTCCAGATTTACCAGCTTGATCAACTATTTCAGCTTCTTTTTTATGTTGTTTTGCATTTAATACGTTGTGAGGTATTTTTCTAATGCTTAGCATTTTTCCTAGCAACTCACTTATCTCTACAGATGTTGTACCAATTAAAACAGGACGTCCTGCTTCAGATAGTTTTGTAACATCATCAATAACTGCATTGTATTTTTCACGTTTAGTTTTGTAGACTAAATCTTGTCTGTCATCTCTAGCAATTGGTCTGTTTGTTGGAATTTCGACAACATCTAATTTGTATATCTCCCAGAATTCACCAGCTTCAGTAACAGCAGTACCTGTCATACCTGACAGTTTTTTGTACATTCTGAAGTAATTTTGAAGGGTTACTGTTGCAAAAGTTTGCGTAGCATCTTCAATTTTTACGTTTTCTTTAGCTTCAATAGCTTGGTGTAGTCCATCGCTATAACGACGACCATCCATAATACGACCAGTTTGCTCATCCACAATCATTACTTTATTGTCCATGACCACGTATTGTGTGTCTTTTTCAAATAAAGCATACGCTTTTAATAATTGATTAAGCGTGTGGATACGTTCTGATTTGATTCCGAAGTCACGGAATAAATCTTCTTTCGCTTCAGCTTCTTCTTCAGTAGATAACCCTTTTGCTTCGATTTTAGCCATTTCAATACCAATTTCTGGCATGACAAAAAAGTCAGGATTGTCTTTTCCAGAAAGGTACTCAACCCCTTTATCTGTTAATTCAATTTGATTATTTTTTTCTTCTATTACATAGTACAATTCTGCGTCAACCTTTGGCATCTCGCGATTGTTATCTTGGATGTAATAGTTTTCAGTTTTTTGAAGAATTTGTTTTACACCTTCTTCACTTAAAAACTTTATTAATGCTTTGTTTTTAGGAATACCTCTGTAAACTCTTAATAATTTTAATCCACCTTCTTTTGTATCTCCTTCTGCTATTAATTTTTTAGCTTCAACTAAAACCTGAGTTAAATATTTACGTTGGATATTAACGATGTCATCAACTTTAGGTTTAAGCTCTGTAAACTCATGCTCATCACCTTTAGGGATTGGTCCAGAAATAATTAATGGTGTACGTGCATCATCAATTAATACAGAATCCACCTCATCGACAATTGCATAGTGGTGTGGACGTTGTACTAAGTCTCCAGTAGCATGTGCCATGTTATCACGTAGATAATCAAAACCAAACTCGTTATTGGTACCATAAGTAATGTCTGCGTTGTATGCTTTGCGTCTTGCATCACTATTAGGTTGGTGATAATCAATACAGTCAATACTTAACCCATGAAAGTTAAATATTGGAGCCATCCAAGCACTATCACGCTTAGCTAAGTAGTCATTTACTGTTACTAAGTGTACACCTTTACCAGCTAAGGCATTTAAATATACAGGCAATGTTGCCACTAAAGTTTTACCTTCTCCTGTTTGCATTTCTGCAATTTTACCTTGGTGCATTGCAATACCACCAATTAATTGGACGTCATAATGTACCATGTCCCAAGTAATGGCTTTACCAGCAGCATCCCATGAGTTTGCCCAAGTGGCTTTGTCACCATCTAAAGTAACAAAGTCTTTATCTCCAGAAAGGCTTCTGTCAAACTCGTTAGCAGTAACGGTTATAGTTGTATTGTCTTTAAAACGTCTAGCAGTTTCTTTAACAACAGCAAAGGCTTCTGGTAATATTTTGTTTAACGTATCCTCTGTAGCAGTATAAGATTCTTCTTTAATTTTATCAATTTCTTGATAAATATCTTCACGTTTGTCTATGTCTTCTGTTGCTTCAGCCTCAGCTTGTAGTGCTTCAATTTTAGAGTAAAACGGTTGACGCGCTTCTGCTATTATGGCTTTAAACTCGTCAGTTTTAGCTCTTAATTGGTCGTGAGACAAGGCTATCATAGCCTTTTCAAAGGTTTTAATTTTGTCTACTATTGGTGTGATGGCTTTAACGTCTTGTTTAGACTTGTCACCAACAAATACTTTTAGTACGGAATTTAAAAAACTCATAGTTTTTGTGTTTTATTAGAGATGCTATTCTTTGCATTACAAAGAATAACAGTACTTTATGTTTTGTGCGCTTTTAAAAAGGGCTTAAATATACGTTTTTAGCTGCGTTTAGCTATATTAAAAAGCACAAAAAAAGTCTCTAATTGAGACTTTTTTGATACTATTTGTGTGTTATTAATACTCGTCCTCATTCCAGAGGTAATCTTCGTCAGTTGGATAATCTGGCCAAATTTCTTCTATAGAATCGTATGAATCACCTTCATCTTCTATTGATTGTAAATTTTCTACAACTTCTAAAGGTGCGCCTGTTCTAATAGCGTAGTCAATAAGCTCATCTTTAGTTGCTGGCCAAGGTGCATCACTTAAATAAGATGCTAATTCTAATGTCCAATACATTTCTTATGCGGTTTTAATTTTTGCAAAAATAAATTTTTAGTTTAAATAGTCAAGAAAAAAGTGAATTATTTTTTCATTAAAAAAAAGAACGTCTTCTAAACTGAAACTACTTGATACTAAAGTATTTTGCAGTGTTACTAATCACAGCGCTTTATAACGTGGATTACTTTTTTTCAGGTATCCACTTTACTTCGTCTGCTTGTAAGTCATGAGACAACTTTCGTGCCAATACAAAAAGATAGTCAGAAAGACGGTTTAAATACGTTAACGCATTGGCTTCAAAAGGCTCTAAATCGTTAAGTGCTGATGCTAAGCGCTCTGCACGTCTGCAAACGGTTCTGGCTATGTGACAGAATGACACAGTTTGATGACCGCCAGGAAGCACAAAATGTGTCATTGGTGGTAAGTCCTGGTTCATAATATCCATTTCTTGTTCTAACAAGATAATATCTTCATCAGAAATTTTATTAATGTTTAAGCGTTCTTTTCCGTTTTTAAGAATCGCTTTTTCAGGATCTGTAGCCAATATTGCACCTACAGTAAATAACTTATTCTGTATGTCAATTAAAATGTCTTTATATAGTTGATTAATCTCTTGGTCTCTAATTAAACCTATGTAAGAGTTTAGCTCGTCAACAGTACCATAGCTATCAATCCTAATATGATGTTTCGGGACACGCGTGCCTCCAAATAAAGCAGTAGTACCTTTGTCTCCTGTTTTTGTATATATTTTCATAATTGTAAAGTTAAGGAAAAGTTTAAAAGTAGAAAGTTAAAAACTAAGCGACGCGACTAATAATTAATTTAAAGTCTAATGGTAAAATGCTCTTTAGCTTGTTCTTTTCTAAAAAACACAAAACCAAATTTATAGGTATCAATAGTTACGGTTACTTGAGGGTGGTTTTTTATAATTTCCCAAGCGTCAGTCATTTCTTTTGACCAGTAAATGTCATCTAAAATAAGTACTGTGTCGTTGTGCGTTTTAGGTAGTAGTATTTCAAAATACTGCAATGTAGCCTGCTTGGTATGATTGCCATCACAATAAATTAAGTCTAAGGTTTGCGAATTTAAATTAGCAATAACCTGAGCAAAATCACCTGTTTTTATTGAAATGTTTTTTAAGTCGAAATTTTTAAATTGGGTTTCGGCTACAGCCGAAATATTAGGACAGCCTTCAACGGTTGTAATTATTGCTTTTGGATTTCCCAAAGCTAAAGCTTGAGTCGCAATACCTAGGGAAGTACCAAGCTCTAAAACAGTATTACTTTTAAAATAATTGGTTAATCGAAATAGTAGTTTGGCTTCTTTATAATTTGATCCAGCCACTTTAGCCATTTTAGAAATGGATCTTTTATTGTTTTGAAACACTTGACTGCCAGAGCCTAAGTCAGTGACGTTAATGCTGACTGTGTTGTTTATAAGCTTTTTTCTGTAGGATTTAATATCTAGGTAAGCATCGTGCTTTTTTTTGTCGTAAAAACACTTGGTAACTAAATCATAAACAAAAGGGGAGTGCACACCATGTTGATTAGTGGAGCGTTTTAAAAAATTAAAGTAGGATTGTATTTGGTAAGTCTTACTCATCTGATAGCTATTTGCTATTATTTTTCTTTTTTAAAGATCAAATGTTTATTCTTGAAAGGCTTTTTAGATCGTGACAAATTCTTTCTGTTCACTTTGCCTTGAAACAAACCCTTCGATTACGCTTAGGGTAAACCAATCCGAAAAATCATATTGAAATGAGGGAATTACTAAAGTAGCATTCACTCTAGGAATTACGTGCTTAAAGTTGCGCTTTGAAGCTTCATTCATTATTTCTGTATTTCAATGTTCAATTCTGTGAATTGATTTTGGCAGTAGGCCTTTATGCTTTATTTTGTTTTAGTACTAATTGTTCTTTTTCTGTCTAATTTTATCCTTCCATTTTTTCTGATAATTCTAACCAACGCATTTCTTTTTCTTCAATGCTATCTATGATTTTTTGAATTTTAGCAGACAATTCTGTGATTTGATCTTGAGATAAATCTGGATTTAAAAATTTTTGTTCAATCTCTTTTTTATCAAATTCTAGAGATTTTATTTTACTTTCTAAGTTTTTGTATTCTTTCTGTTCGTTGTAAGATAGAGCTGCTTTGCTGCTATCTTTTTTCCAATTTTTCTTTTCTTTTTTATCTTCTGCGTCAGTGTCGCTTTCAGGCGCTTTACTGTCTTCGTATATACGATAATCTGTGTAGTTTCCTGGAAAGTTTTCTACTTCACCTTCGCCTTTAAAAACTAATAGGTGATCCACAATTTTGTCCATAAAATAGCGATCGTGAGATACGACTATCAAACAGCCAGGAAAATCTAATAAAAAGTCTTCTAACACGTTTAAGGTTACAATATCTAAGTCGTTAGTAGGCTCATCAAGGATTAAAAAGTTGGGATTTTGTATTAAAATGGTACAAAGGTATAGGCGTTTACGCTCGCCTCCACTTAGTTTTTCGACAAAATCATATTGTTTTTTTCTATCAAATAAAAAGCGTTCTAATAATTGTTGTGCACTAATTTGTCTTCCTTTTTTTAACGGAATGTAATCTCCAAAGTCTCTAACTACATCAATTACTTTTTGGTCTGGTTTAGGTGTAATACCTGCTTGGGTATAATATCCAAATTTAACGGTTTCACCAATTAATATTTTTCCGCTATCAGGAGCAGTAGTTTGGGTTAACATATTTAGAAATGTTGATTTTCCTGTTCCGTTTTTACCAATAATACCAACACGTTCTCCACGTTGAAAGTTGTAATCAAAATTGTCTAAAATGACTTTGTCCTTAAAGGATTTAGATAGCTTAACTAATTCAACAATTTTGCTTCCTAAGCGCTCCATATTTAGTTCTAACTCGACAACATGATCTTTTCTGCGTTGGGATGCTTTGTGCTTAATTTCGGTAAAGTCATCAATTCTAGATTTAGATTTGGTAGTACGTGCTTTTGGTTGACGACGCATCCAAACTAATTCTTTTTTAAAAAGTTGTTTTGCTTTACCAGTTTCTACTTGTTCTCTAGCTATACGTTCTTCTTTTTTTTCAAGGTAGTAGGAGTAGTTTCCTTTGTAGCTATATAATTCGCCATGATCAAGCTCTATAATTTCGTTACACACACGCTCTAGAAAAAAGCGGTCGTGAGTAACCATAAATAAAGTGATGTTTTCTTTGGCAAAAAAAGCTTCTAACCATTCAATCATTTCTAAATCCAAATGGTTGGTTGGCTCATCTAAAATTAATAAGTCTGGTTTATTAATTAGAGCATTAGCCAAGCTAAGACGTTTTTTTTGACCTCCAGACAGTACGCTAACTTTTTGATCTAAATTGTCTAATTTTAATTTAAAAAGTATTTGTTTGTATTGTGTTTCAAAATCCCAAGCATTGTGTCTGTCCATTTGCTCAAACGCTTTTTGGTAAACATCTTCATCTTCAGGATTAAGTAATGCTTTTTCGTAGTTTTTAATAATATCTAAAACAGGATTGTCTGCATTAAATATGGTTTGTTCAATGGTTAATTCTGGGTCTAGAATTGGTTCTTGAGGTAAAAAAGCAACCTTAATATCTTTTCTGTAAATAATATTACCTGTATCAGGAACATCAAAACCAGCAAGCATTTTTAAAATGGAGGTTTTTCCTGTTCCGTTTTTAGCTACAAAAGCAATCTTTTGGTCTTTATGGACGCTAAAAGATAAGCCTTCAAATAATGTTAATTCGCCATAAGATTTGGCAATGTTTTCTACAGTTAAATAATTCAATGCGTGTAATTTTTAGCAAAGATGGTTATTATAAGTGAAATGTAGAATATTTAAAAGTGAAAAAGTTGTTTGGTTAATAATCTAGTAACCAAAAAAAGGTTTTAAAAACAATAATAGTTAAGGTTGGTGCTTAATTTTTGAATTTAAAATCAAAAACCCTGTTAGTTGTTTTGTTTTAAAGTGCTAAAGGTTATATTTGTGAATTAACAAACCTGTAAAAATGAAGCAAATTGTAATGTGTCTTGTCCTAGTGCTTGGACTTGTAAGTACCTCATGTATTACTCAAAAAGATGTTGTTTACTTGCAAGATAAAGGTACAGTTATAAACGATTCGTTGCAATTACAGGCTTTAGCATCTCCTTATCGTGTTCAGGTTAATGATATTTTAAGTATTAGTATCAAATCCACAGATAGTGAGCTAAAAAAATTAGTTGAAATTTTTCAACCAACTGAGCAAAGTGGAGGGGCAAATGGATCAGAAGGCTTATATTTTAGTGGTTTTACGGTTGATTTGCATGGTAATATTGAATTTCCTATTCTTGATAAAGTTAAAGTTTTAGGATTTACTACTGAAGAAATTGAAGACAAGGTTAAAGAAGCACTTTTAGATAAATATTTAAAAGATGTCTCTAAAATTTTTATAACTGTTAAGCTAGCTGGTTTACGTTACACTGTAACAGGAGAAGTAGGTGGAGGAGGCGTATTGACCTTATTTCAGGATCGTGTTAATATCATTGAAGCTTTAGCTAATGCAGGAGATATTACAGATACTGGAGATCGTAAAGATGTCCTTGTTATTAGGCAATATCCAAATGGACAGAAAATACATCATATAGATTTAACAGATGTGGCAGCTTTAAAATCGCCATATTATTATATTCAGCCTAATGATATGATATTAGTTAAACCGCTTAAAAGAAAAGCTTTGGGAGCAGGACAGACAGCTACACAAACATTTACTACAATAGCTAGTATATTTTCAGTTTTGGTGTCTACTTACTTTTTAGCCAAAAACCTTTAAAAGATAAACATGAACGACGAATTTGATGTTTTAGACTCAAGTCCAGCATTCGATATAAAAGCATTTTTATTTAAAGCGCTTAGTTATTGGAAGTTGTTTATTATATGTGTTGGTATTGGTGTTTTTATAGTCTACCAACAAAACATCAGAAAACAACAATCATTCCGACTATCAACTAAGATATCTATAGAAGATGATAAAAATCCATTGTTTACTACAAACACTAATTTAACCTTTAATTATGGAGGTGTTTCAGGTAAAGTTCAAACGGTTATAAACACATTACAATCTAGAAGTTTGCATGAGCAGGTTGTGGATAATTTACAGTTTTACATAACTTATTTAAAACAATCTAGGTTTAGAAAAGACGATATTTATAAAGCTGCACCATTTAGATTTATTCCAGATTCATCAGGTTATCAGTTATTAAATACACCTGTTAAGGTTTCCTTTATTAATAGTCATGAAATTGAGTTAGAATTTGATTTTAAATCAGAAACGGTTAGTGCTCAAAAATATTCCGACCTTCAATTAAACGTGGTTGATGTGCCAATAGGGTTGATTACTAAGCGTGTAATTTTAGGTGAATATATCGATTTACCCTATTTAAAAGGTTTTTTTAAATTAGATAAAGATAGGCAACCTAAGTTAGGGGAAACTTATTTTTTAAAAATGGAGGCTTTTGATGCTGTAGTTGCTCAATTTAGAGGTAGGTTATCTATAAATAATCCAAGAAACTCTGCTATAATTAACCTTAGTATGGTTGATAATAACACTAAAAAAATTGAGGATTATCTAAATGAAACCGTTCGAGTAGTATCTAAAGAGCAATTAGACAGAAAAAACTTATTTGTTACAAATACCATTAATTTTATTGATAGCCAATTAAGTCGTGTCAAAGATTCTTTAACAGGAAATGCTGATGCATTAAACAATTATAGATCTAAAAACGGAATTTATGACTTAGATCAAGAAAGTGAGTTATTATCTTCAAAATTATCCGATTTAGAGTTGCAACGTGATGACGTTAACCGTAAAAAGGCATATTATACCAGCTTAAAAAAATATCTTCTTACTAGTAATAATTTTACAAATTTACCTGCTCCTTCTGTCGCAGGTATTGATGATGGTAATATATTGGCTAACATTAGTAAAATAAACACACTATCTATTCAAAAAGCCAAATTTGAATCAACAGTTAAACCAGGAGCCTCTATTTTTGATGATTTAAATAGCCAAATTGAAAGTATCAAGTTGGTATTGTTGGAAAATATTAGCTCTGCATCTATTGGTATTGAGAGAGAGTTAGGTAGTATAAATGGTAAAATAGGCTCAGCAAGAGGTCAATTTAATAAGCTTCCTAAGGACCAACAGAATTTGTTGGACATTGAAAGACAGTATTTATTAAACGAGAAAACATATAATTTATTTTTGTCTAAGCGTGGTGAAGCTGATATAATTAAAGCAGCGACAGTATCAGATATTTTATGGATTGATCCCGCAAAAAATACAGGAGCACAACCTATAGATTTAAAGTTAAGTTCTAGATATATGTTTGCTTTGTTTGGTGGTATCCTGCCTCCATTGTTATTAGCTTTTTTGGTCGTGTTTTTGGACACCAAAATACATAATCCACAAACTTTAGAGAATATAAGTACTATACCTATGCTAGGTGTGGTTGGTAAAAATGTTTTAGACAATAATCTTGCTGTTCACCGCAAGCCTAAGTCTGCTGTAGCAGAAGCTTTTAGGGCTATTCGATCTAGTTTGCAATACATGTATAAGCAGCACGACATTGATAGTACTAAAACTGTCATGGTTACTTCCTCTGTTAGTGGAGAAGGAAAAACCTTTTGTTCTATCAATATTGCTACAGTATTTGCGCTTAGCGGAAAAAAAACGGTATTAGTAGGATTAGATTTGCGTAAACCTAAAATATTTGGGGATTTTGATATTCAAAATGATATTGGAGCAGTAAACTACCTCATTGGACAAAAAACATTGGATGAGGTGATTCAAAACACTAAAGTTAACAACCTAGATGTTATAACCTCTGGTCCTATTCCTCCAAACCCATCAGAATTATTGATTAGCGAAAAAATGGATGAGCTGATGGCTAATCTTAAAACACAATATGACTATATTATTCTTGATACACCGCCTGTTGGATTAGTAGCAGATGCTTTGGAGTTATTAGAATATTCAGACGCTTCTTTATATGTAGTAAGACAAGATTATACTAAAAAAGAGATGTTAACATTAATCAACGATAAGTATCGAAGAGGAGAAATTAAAAATATTAGTTTTCTATATAACGGTTATGACCAAAAAGGGAAATATGGTTATGGCTACGGTTATGGCTATGGCTATGGTTATGGTGCTTATGGTAATGGGTATCATGAAGACCACGAGGTAAAAAAGACTGTTTTAACACGTTTAAAACAGATGTTTGGGAAATGATGGAGATGTTTTTGGATAAGTTTAACAATCGCTTTTAAATTAAAAGTGTTCAAGTTTGTTATACCTCTCTTGCCCAAACCAATTGATTAGTGTTTATCCATAGGGATTTAAAATATAAAAAAGAGGAAGTAGAAATACTTCCTCTTTTTTTTGAACTTAGACAATGTCTAAAATTTGTAGCACATTATAAGCACCATTGTTTAGCGCATATTGCGTACCGTTTACTTCTTGATAAAATGCTAACTTTAAAAAGTAGTAATTTTGGCCATCACCTGTAGGCATTGTTACTGGTGTTATGTTAACATCAGTCACTGTTCCGTTTAGTGGCATGTTTGTTTCTGGACTTAACACTAGTTGTTTTTCTTCTGAAATAAAGTTAAGATTTAAAACACCACTTATAAAAGTGACATGAGTTGCACCACCAGGTGTATTAATGTCTTGTGCAGGGTTAAGGTTTAAAATACTTACTTCTCCAGTTGTCGTGTCCACTTGGTATTCGGCATATAATACACTATCCAAAGGTGCATTGTTATTGAAGTCAAACGTTTTTAAAGCTTGTTTGCCTTCATTAGTAGCAATACCTACACCGACTTGTCTTTGACCTCTAGCAGAAGATAAGTCTGCGTTTTTCACTACGCTTAACACCTTAGTTAATCGGCTTGAAACACGACCATCTTTAACATCGGCTAAAAGCGGAGTTATTGCTTGTCTTAAGATTTTACCACTTTTAGCTATATGGCCAAATTCGGTTCCATTTTCCCGTGTTCTAATAAATGCTGGGTCATTTTGAATTCTATTTTTAGAAACTCCTCCTTTTGCACGAACTAAATATCCGTCTTTTCCTTTGTAGAAGGTTAATCCATCTAAGGTTCCTTCTATTTTAATTAGGCTTTTTAATTTTGCCATAATGTTTGTGTGTTGTGAGTCTATTTAAGACTCGTTATTACATTCATTTTTATAAAGTTAAATGAGGTTTTTCACGGTACCTTTCCAAACCTATTTATTCTTTATACCTCAAAATTAAGGTCCTAGTATAACTGTAGTTTTCAATTTTACTGAAATGCGTAAAAGTTGTTGTTATTTATTTTAATTATTGAATTATAGCTAATTTAGGCTTATCCGGTCTTAATTATTGTATTTGCCAGTTTCTTTCAATTTTACTGTTTTTGAAGCTTTTTACTATTTAAAGTGCTTTTTACTCTATTGCAAGGTTTTAGTTTATTTAACATAACTATACTTAAAGTCGTAAGTATCTACTCTTTAGATAGGAGGTAAGTTGCTTGTTGTATGAAGAAAAGGCTTTCATGCTATAATTTGCCTGAAATAGATACGTTTAACTAAATTACAGCGTGAGTTTTAATAGCGATATAATCGAAAAAAGAGATAACCCAATATTTCATTAATTAATCAGGACTGTTATTTAGTTGGATAAGCTTTTTTAGAATATTTTTTAGATACTGTAGCTATGCTATTAGATTTTGGAGGTGGAACAGGTGGTTTTAGGTATGGGCCTTATTATTTTATTTAGCTAGCGCTTATAAGGGTTTATTCAAGATTTTAACAATTAATGTTAATAAATGCTATCAATATTATTTATTGTTGTTTTTTAAACTACTAAATCCTTTGTAGTTTTACGTAGCTAATAATCAATATTATAACTATGGCAGGCAGTAATTTAATTAATTATGCTACTTTAAAAGTATCATGTAAAAACAAAAGTGAAAATGAAACGTTTATGTATCAATTCGACAGAGATTGCTATCATTATAGGAAAAAGTCAATCTAATGCGCAAAAGTTAGTTAGAGTCATAAAAGACGTTAATGAAAAAAAGGCACACCAACCTATTACCATACGAGAGTTTTGTGATTATATGGATCTGCCTTATCAGGATGTTTTTGAAATGATTAATAGTGTTAAGCCTTCAGTATCTTGTGACACTACTTTAAAGTCGGTCCCGTCAAATACGCTTAAATCTGCGTAGTCACATCTTTTTGATTTTTAAATCCCACTCATTTCTATTTTTTAATTTCAATTATTATACTTATCGCATCAAAATTGCATGTTTTATAGGGTAAAACATCAAAAAAATCGTTTATTTGTTTTTCAAACTCAAATTAGCAATTTACCCTTGACTACTAAAGCCTCTTCTCAAGATTGGTTATATACCATTTCACCAAAAAAAAAGCTTATAGATCTCAATTTTAAAGAGATATGGAGGTATCGTGATTTATTGTTTTTATTTGTAAAACGTGATATCATTACACAGTATAAACAAACCATATTGGGGCCTTTATGGTATTTTATACAACCTTTGTTTACCTCAGTAATTTTTACACTAATATTTAACAATCTAGCTGCTATACCTACAGGTAATGGGATTCCTTCCTTTTTATTTAATTTAGCAGGCATCACCTCTTGGAATTATTTTAGCTCTTGCTTAACAGGAACAAGTGATACTTTTAAGGCTAATCAAGGTATTTTTGGTAAAGTGTACTTTCCTAGAGTTATTACACCATTGTCCATTGTGTTTTCTAATCTTATAAAATTCGGAATTCAGCTATTAGTCTTTATTTCGTTTTATATCTACTTTGTGTTTTTTACAGATAAAGCCAGTAATGCCTTGCCACAACTGACTATTATACTATTACCCATACTAATTTTATTTATGGGTTTATTAGGGTTAGGTCTAGGGATGATTATTTCATCGATGACTACTAAATATCGCGATTTGAGCTTTTTAGTAGGTTTTGGTGTACAATTACTTATGTATGGCTCTGCAGTAATGTATCCTTTATCTTATTTTAAAGAAAAGGTGCCAGAGTATTCTTGGCTAGTTGAATATAACCCGATGACCACAATAATTGAATTGTTTAGATATATGACTTTGGGTATTGGAGATTTTTCAATATCACAATTTTTATATGCAGGAACAATAAGTATTATCTTTTTTTTACTAGGATTAGTAGTATTTAATAAAACAGAAAAATCTTTTATTGATACCGTTTAAAATGAAAGAAAAAGACATTATTTTAAAAGCAGAACACATCTCTAAACAATACCGTTTAGGACTAGTTGGTACAGGTACAATAAGTCATGATTTAAATAGATGGTGGCATAAAGTACGAGGTAAAGCAGATCCTTATTTAAAAGTAGGTGAGAGTAATGACCGCAGTACTAAAGGACAGTCAGAATACGTATGGGCTTTACAGGATATTAATTTTGAAGTTGAACGTGGTGAGGTTTTAGGAATTATAGGAAAAAATGGCGCAGGTAAATCAACTTTGCTTAAAATTTTATCTAAAGTCACAGGACCAACAACAGGAGAGATTAAAACTAAAGGACGTATAGCGTCTTTATTAGAAGTGGGAACAGGATTTCATGGCGAAATGACTGGACGTGAAAACGTGTATTTAAATGGTGCCATTTTAGGAATGACCAAAAAAGAAATTTCGTCTAAAATTGATGAAATTATCGAGTTTTCAGGTTGTCAGCGTTATATAGATACTCCAGTTAAACGTTATAGCTCTGGTATGACTGTACGTTTAGCTTTTGCAGTAGCAGCCTTTTTAGAACCAGAGATTTTGGTGATTGATGAGGTGTTAGCGGTTGGTGATGCAGAATTTCAGAAAAAAGCGATTGGTAAAATGCAAGATATTAGTCGTGGAGAAGGTAGAACTGTAATATTTGTGAGTCACAATATGGCAGCTGTAAAAAGTTTGTGCACAAGAGGTATTGTTTTAGAACATGGAAAAGTAGTTTTCGAAGGAGGCCAAAACGAAAGTGTTGATTATTATTTATCAGTAGAATCAGAGAAAGCTAAACTTGATCTAATACAAAGAAAGGATCGATTAGGAAATGGACAATTTATATTAAAAAATATAATTTTTTATAATAAGCAAGATAAAGCAGTTAAAGAAGTTTTAACAGGAAACTATCTTAAAATAGTTGTCGAAGTTGATAAAGTATTAGAGATAGACTATTCAAAATTAATTGTTTCAATAGCATTTCAGGATAAAGATTTAAATACAGTCTTATTATTTTCTAGCGATGAGTTAAAAAGTGATTTCTCAGGTCTTGATTCTAAATTCGAACTTATTATACCTAAGCTAATGCTTCGAGGTAGTTTATACACATTAAAGGTTGTAACAACCTATGGAAGCACAATGCAAAAAGATTTTATAGATGTTGTAGATAATGCAGGTAGTTTTAATGTAATAGAGAACGATTTATGGAATAAAGGAAAAAACAATAGAAGATTAGGGCAAGCTATAATTGAAGGAGAATTTACAGTATAATGAGTAGTGATAACAAATCTATAGTCTTTATTTTAGATAGTTATCCAGTAGACTCTCAGGCTTTTATTACAAACCAAATAGTAGGTGTGTTAAAAGCAGGTTATCAGGTTAAAATAGCTGTAAACACACTAAATAAAATAAAAGAATCTTCGCAAGAGTCTATTATTAGAGATAATAATATTTTAGATTTTGTTACTATTACAAATGTTAAAAGCACTAATAATAAATTTAATAAGCGATTAGCCTTACTTGTTTTAATGATTAAAAATATTAGTTTACTCAAAGCATTTCTTATTATACTAAAAAGCAATAGTATAGATAAATTAAGATTATGCTATAAACTAACAGGTTACAAATCGCTTTTAAAAGAAGAACTATTTCATGTACAATTTGCTAATAATGGCTTTTTTATTGCAAAACTTAAAGCCTTAGGTTTACTTAAAGAAAAGGCTAAAATAGTAACTACTTTTCATGGTTACGATGCGCATACTACAAGTAAAGATATTGAGGAAAGAAAAAAACAGTTAATCCCAATATTTAAGTATTCTAACCATATTATAGTAAATTCTAATTATTTAAAAAATCAAGTCCTAAATTTAGGGTGTCCAATCCAAAAAATAATGCGCATTGGAGTTGCTTATAATTCAGATGAGTTTAAATTTAATAAGAATAAAATAGAGGGAAAAATAAAGCTTATTAGTATAGGAAGATTAATAGAGTTGAAGGGACATGTTTACGGTTTAAAAGTAATGCAAAAGTTATTAGCTTTGGGTGTTGATGTGGATTATACAATAATAGGAGATGGTCAAGAAAAAGAAAATTTAGAAACAGTAATTAATAATTATAAGCTTAACAAAAATGTACATTTATTAGGTTCTAAATCTCAGAAAGAAATTTCAAATCAACTTTCTAAAAGCGACATTTTTTTAATGACATCTATTACAGATAGAAACAAACGTTGTGAAACCTTTGGAGTTGTGTCTGTAGAAGCGCAAGCTGTTGGTGTTCCTGTTGTAGCTTTTAATTCTGGAGGAGTTTCTACAACCATTAAAAACGGCATTAGTGGGTTTTTAGTAGCAGAAAAAGATTGCGATGCTATGGTAGAAGCAGTTTTAAAACTAATAAATGATAAAGATATGTTAAATACAATGAGTATTAATGCATCTCGTTTTGCTAAAAAAAAATTTAGTTTAGAAAAAGTTGTTGAGGAGCATATTAAAATTTATAAATTATGATTTTAAAAAAAGTAATAAAAAAGCTTAAAAAGGCTTTTAATAGCAATAAAAATAATAAACCTTTAGCTTTCGAAGGAAGCGAGCAATATTGGGAAGACCGTTATAAATCTAATAAAAACTCTGGAGCTGGTAGTTATGGAAGGTTATCTGTTTTTAAAGCCGAAATTTTAAACCAATTTGTAATAACAAATGCAGTTGAAACTGTAATAGAGTTTGGTTGTGGAGATGGAAACCAATTATTACTTGCAGACTATCCTAAATATGTAGGTTACGACGTCTCTAAAAAAGCCATTTCTATTTGCCAAAAAATGTTTAAAAACGACACCTCTAAAACATTTAAACTAAACAATGCATTTGAGCCTAACAATGAAAATAAAGCAAACTTAGTATTGTCTTTAGATGTAATCTATCATTTAGTAGAAGATGAGGTTTTTAACAATTATATGAATCTTCTTTTTTCTGCTTCAAATAAATATGTTGCTATTTATTCTAGCAATTATAACGACCATTCTGCAGACCATGTAAAAAGTAGAAAATTTACAGATTGGATAGATAATAATTTAGATAAAAAATGGAAATTAAAAAAATATATTAAAAACAAATTCCCATTCGATTCTAAAGATCCAAATAATACATCAATGGCAGATTTTTACATCTACGAAATTAACTGATTTAGTTTTTTATATTGAGTTTAGTTTCAATAATAATAACAACCTTTAATAAAGCGAGTTTAGCAATAGAAACGCTTAAAAGTATAGTTGCACAAACTTATTCTATTCGAGATTGCTTAGGTAATTATAATGGTTATCTAAAAACTAGCAACTATTTAAAGGGTAATTTAGAAAAGTAATTAAAAATATTATATGATTTTAAGATTGTACTGGTGGAAAGAGTTTAGAGAGGATAAGTTTCAAAACTATGGAGATTTAATGTCTAGATATATCGTTAAAAAATTATCTGGAAAAATAATTTTAGATTCAAGAAGTAAATTCAATAAATTTTATAAAAAAATCACCAAAAAACATTATATCGTTATTGGCAGTATTATTGGTTCAGCAAATAAAAACAGTATTGTTTGGGGAAGTGGGATAATAAGCAGAAAAGAAGAAGTGGGAAATTCTAATTTTCTTGCTGTTAGAGGCCCAAAAACTAGAGAAAGATTATTAGAATTAGGTTATAATGTTCCAGAGGTTTACGGTGATCCTGCAATTCTTCTGCCTTTGTTTATAAAAAACAATATTCCTAAAAAATATAAAATTGGTGTAATCTCTCATTTTGTTGATTATGAAGCTGTAAAAAGCGCACTAGAACACGATAATAGAGTAACAGTAATAAACCTGTTAACCAATAATATAGAGTTTACAACAAAACAAATTTTAGAATGCGAACAAATAGTATCGTCTTCACTTCACGGTGTAATAGTGTCGCAAGCTTATGGTATTCCTGCACTTTGGGTAAAGTTTTCTGAAAAATTATCTGGTGATAACATAAAATTTTACGATTATTATCTGTCTGTAAATATTCGTTTTACAAATGAAAAATTAATAAACCCGAAAGATTTAAGTTTTCAACTTTTAAAAGAATTATTAAGTAATGGAAATGCTGCATTATTGCCAGAAAAGGAACATTTAAAAAAAATGCAAGATAAGTTGCTGGAATCTTGTCCTTTTAATTAATAAACGTATGAAAATTTATATAGATTTCGAAGTTAATAAAATACAAGAGCTAAGACTTATTCATGCCATTTCAGAGCAAGGAATAGAAGTTGTTGTGCCTAAAGAGCAAGCGTATAAATTTAAGCCATTAAAAGAGAAATTTAACATGGATTATGTCGTTGCTTCTGCAAGTGGAATACCGCTATCACAACACATGGAAATTGATCATGAAACACCAAAAACTACTATTGGGAACAGTGTTTGTTCATTAATATTTCCTAAAATTCAAGTGCAATATTTACGCAATAATTGGTCCGCAAAAAGACCTTATAAATTCTCGTTTTCAGGTTTAATTACACCAGTTAGGCACGTTGTTATTCAAAATTGGTTAACAGAACAGCTAAAGAGTAAAAAGCAATTGAATTATAATTCAAAACAATTAATATCTCGAATTAAAAATAAATTTAATCGGTTGTTTTCAAAAAAAACACAAGTACATAAATATAATGATTTATATATTTCAAGTTCAACAAATGGTAGACATTTTCCTGAAAAATCATGGGATCAAGAATATTATAATTTTTTATTAAAGTCAAAATTTGTGCTTTGTCCATCTGGAGATTATGTTTGGTCTTATCGTTTTTTTGAAGCCATACTTTGTGGTGCAATACCTGTTATTGAAGAGTTTTGTTCAGTTTATGAAGGTTATAAATATGTAACACTTAAAGAAAATGCCCATACACTGGAATATAATTTTGAAGATGCATTATTTAATTATAAATTATGTGTTTCTAGAATAACATTAAGAGAAAGTTTTGATTTATCACTATAAAAAAATGTAACAAAAATAAATAAGGAAATGATTTTTTAAAACATGGAGAATAATAGTACTGAATCTTTAATATCTATTGTAATACCAACTTACAATAAAGCCCAATTAGCAATTGAAACGCTTAATTCAGTATTGGCTCAAACTTATACAAATTGGGAATGTATAGTGGTAGATGATGGCTCTGATTATGAAAACTATAAATTACTACAAGATTATATTAATAATCAATCTAAAATAACATTAGTTAAAAGACCAAAAGAAAAAATAAAAGGAGCAAACGCATGTAGGAATTACGGTTTGTCATTATGTAAAGGTAATTTTGTGCAGTTTTTTGATAGTGATGATTTAATGTTAAAAACCTGTTTGGAGAATAGATTAGAATATTTAAAAGATAAAGAATTAGATTTTATAGTTTTTAAAATGAGTAATGTAAATAGTGAAAATTTTAATGAGTATATTGATATTAATTTAAACTTGGATTGGGAAGGAGTACTAATGAATTTTGTAGGAAGCCAAAAGCTACCTTGGAATTTACAACGTGCCCTTTATAAAAAAGATATTTTAGAAAACAGTATAACTTTTAATGAAAATTTAAAAAGATTTCAAGACATTGAATTTCATATAAAATTATTAGCATCTAAAAAACCTGTTTTTAAAATAGTTACACAAGTAGACTGTTTGTATAGAAAAGCGAGTGAGGATAATCCAAGAAGTTCTGAGTTTTTTATTGATATATTTCAATCGATACCCATTTTTTTAGACTCTATAATAGAGGTATTGCCAAATAATGTGTTGAAGGAAAAAAAACGTAATTTACATATATGGTTATATACGATTATAAGTTTATATACTGTACCGGAAATTTCTAATCAATTAATAAAACCGGTTATCAAAAGTGCAAAGGATAAATTAGGTGTTAATCTAAAGCAAGTGTTGATAATCAAGTTGCTTATTTTTGGGAAAAAAAAATTAGGAGCTATTAAAGGTCGTTCACTTTTTTTTAGGCTCCTAAGGTTCTATTTTTAATTTATAAGTAGAAGAGCTATAGCTTTAATAAGTTAAATTAGATTTTGAAAATCAACGAAAGAATATCACGTTCAATTAAAAAAAATATTATTTATCTCTGTTTAATGACATCCATGATCATCCCAATATATAATAATAACAATAGAGCATATTTAATAGAAGAAACACTTCAATCTATAAAAGCGAAAACCTATACCTACTGTCAACTTGTAATTGTAGATTATGTCAGTATATATGACACAATGGAAAATACGAAATCTTTAATTAAAAGTGCCAGTTTATCAAGGTTTAATATGTTAAGTCAATTAGATTTTGAGTTTACTGAAGCTCATAAACAAGTATGTGTTAAACAATTTTCTTTTACAGAATATTTAAATTTAGGAGAATTAAAAGCCTTATTGAAGCTTAATAAAAAAGTAGTTAAAGCAAGCAACAATACTTATTTTAACCAAAAAGACTTTATTGCATTACTAAATCAATTTGAGGCAGAAAGTTTAAAACAGTATTTTGTTGGTAACAAAAGCTTCAATCCTCTAATGATTGTTAAATATTTAAGTATTTTTAAAACATCTAACTTTAAATTATCGACACAATCGTTTTTAAAGTTAATGGCTAAATCTATTTTATTTTATAAATCCAAATAACTAAAAATGAAAATACTAGTATTGGGTATAGGGCAATCTAACTTTTTAAATCAATTATATGGAAATTTAAAAGAAGAAAAGTCAAACTATAATTTTTATTTAGATAAGTTTAACGACATATCTAATGGTAAATCAAAACAAGATTCTGAAGTTTTTAATGGTAAATTAGAGTTGGATTCAATAAAGATAAGTAAAACAAATGGAGTGTTTTATCTTTTCATTTTTTTGTTTTCACGACTGTTTTATCAAATTGTTTTTTTTGAATTAAGCCAAAAAACAAGTTTTAAAAAAATAAAAAAACAAGTTTTTAAATATGTAAGAGCTAATTATTTAGTTAAAAAACATTTATTACCATTAAATTTTGATATTTATCATTTTCATTATTGTACACCTGAAAATTTAATTTACACCTATTTTTTACCTAACAACAGTAAAATAATATTAAGTTTTTGGGGTTCAGACTTAATGAGAGAAACAGGCGTTCCCAATGTGTTTTATATGCAAAAAGCTTTAAAGAAAGCTTCTGTAATAACGATGCAATCTTCTGAAATGAAACTAATTTTTCAAAGTAAATATGGTAGTCAATTTAAAGATAAAGTTAAAGATATAAGATTTACAATCGATACTAAAATATTTGAAGCTATTAATAAATACTCAAATGATACAGCTGAATTAATTCGTTTTAAAAAGCGTTATTTTAAGGATGAAAATAAAACAATTATTGCAATTGGACATAATGCTTTCAGAGAAAACAATCATATATTAATAATTAATCAATTAAATAGTATATCTAGTTCATTAAAGGAAAAAATAACATTTTTATTGCATCTAAGCTATGGAGGAAAGGAATATTACATTGAAGAACTTAAAACTATAATAGGTAAATATCAAAATTTAGATTTCGTTATTATTGAAGAATATTTTGGTCAAGAAGCTATTGCAAAACTTAGATTAATAACTAATATAATCATTCAAATGCCCGAAACAGATGCGCTAAGTGGAGCAATGACAGAGGTTTTATATGCTGGTAATTCAGCTATTACCGCTAGTTGGTTACCATATGGAATTTTAAGACGGAATGGTATTTTTTTTAATGAAATTGAAGATTTTAATAATTTAAATTTCACAATTGAAAGAATTTTAGATAAACAAGAAGAACAACTTAAAAATAATAAATACAATAAGGGTAAAATAGAAAGCTTTTTGTTTCCTAACACAACAACTAAAGATTGGATTGATTTAATAGAAACCATATAAATTGAATAATAAACTAATCTCCATAATCATCCCAGTTTTTAATCGAGAGTCTATTATAAAAATGACCCTGGATTCAATTATAGCACAAACCTATACTAATTGTGAATGCTTAATTATAGATGATGGAAGTACGGATAATACAGAGCAAACTATTGCAGAATACACTAAAAAGGATAACCGCTTTAAATATATTAAACGTCCAAATCACTTAGTGAAAGGTGCAAATAGCTGTCGTAATTATGGATTTACCTTGGCTAAAGGTCAGTATATTAATTGGTTTGATAGTGACGATATCATGCAACCTACTTTTCTAGAGCAAAAGTTACAGGCTTTCAAAACAAATACAGAAGCAGTAATTCACAGAAATAATTATGCAAACTATCAATTAACCGCGTTTAGGGATAGTAAATTTGAATATGATAACGGAAAAAGTTTATTCTATAATTACGCAATGGAAACTATTGAAATTCAAACGTGTGGTTTTATGTGGAAAAAAACTTTTCTGGTTGATAAACCACTATTTGATGAAACCATTATGCGTTATCAAGATAACGAGTTTCATATTCGTATGTTAGCAATACAATCTTTAAAAGTTGAAATTATCGAGACTGTTTTAGCAACTATTAGAAGTGGAGATGGACATGATAGTCAAATAAGCGCCAAAGTTAATTTAACAAAAAAGAAATTATTTGATGTGTTTTATTATCGCTATCAATGCTTAAAATTAGTCAAAGAGCACACTATAAGTATTGATCCTAATTTTAACAAGACGATCTCTAAAAAGGCATTATGGGCTTTTTACGCTGCGTTACGCTTAGAGACTAGTTTTGTTAAACGCATTAAGGATGTTATTGCTTATTATTCAAGACTTCAATTTGTATATTATAACCCTCAAATGTCAATTTTAGATGGTTTTAAGTCGCGTTTTTATATATTTAAAACCATAGTTTTTAGATAATGATATCCATCATAATCCCAATATACAATCGCCAACATTTAATAGAAGAGACTCTTAAATCTATTAAAGCACAAACCTATGCTAATTGGGAGTGTATTATTGTTGATGATTGCAGCACAGATGGCACCTATAATGTTACTAATAATTTAATTAAAGGAGATAATCGTTTTCAATTGTATAATCGTCCTTTAGAATTTGCAAAAGGACCTAGTAGTTGCCGAAACTTTGCTATCACCAAAATGTCTGGTAATTATATTCAGTTTTTTGATAGTGACGATGTCATGCATCCCAATCACCTTCAGCTAAAAATTGAAGCCATCAAAACCCATGATTTTGTAATTTGTCAGTTACAAGAATTTACTGGAGCATTTGATACAAATTTATTTTCATCAGCTAAGCAACCCTATATTAAACGCAGTGAAAATGTATTTGAAGATTTTGCTACAGGTACTTTTCCTATGCTAATGGTTGCTCCACTGTGGAAAGTCTCGAGCTTAAAACCGTACTTACCAATTAGAGAAGATTTGCATATTCTTGAAGATCATGAGTTGTATGCCAGAGCATTATCACAAAATAAAACATACGCTATAATCAATACATCTTTAATATTTTATCGTGTAGGTTCAAGCTCTTCCACCAATAACTTTTATAGTAACGTGTCTTATGGTTTAGCCTCTTATTTTGAAGCAAAAAAAACCGTATTACATTTATCAAGTTCAAAGCCTATAAAACTAGCTATATTAAAAATGACTTTAGGTTTTTTTAGGCTAGCACTTGCTGAGCGTGATTTTAAATCCGCACAACAGTGTTTAAATTTTATTAAAAACCATAAATTGGCTTATAGTTTTAAGTTGAAAGTAAAACTGTTTCGTATTATATTTTTCTACACTGTTTTTAAAGTAGTAAAAAAAGGAGATACTAAATTTAAACCCTTATTTAAATTATAATGAAGATTTTAATGGTAGCCATTCCAAACCATCATTTTTTTCAGTGGGTAAACCAATTGGAGCAGTCTGGCTATGAGGTGTATTGGTTTGACGTGACTGATGGAGGACCTAAATCTTCAAAAATAGAGTGGGTTACTCAAATAAAAGGCTGGAAGTTAAAATGGGATTTTCCCTTTAGGAGTACACTAAAAAAATACTTACCTAATCTATATAAAAACATTCAGAAAATTAATGAAAATAGCGTTTTAAAAACCTTTCAAAGTACGATAGATCATATACAACCAGATATAATCCATTGTTTTGAAATGCAATTAGCAGGATTGCCGATTTTGCCCATTATGTTACAAAATAAAATACCGTTTATCTATTCATCTTGGGGAAGTGATGTGTTTTATTTTGAGCAATTAGGTGTTTCAAAACAAGCATTGCAACAGTTTTACGCACGTGCTAATTATTTAATCACAGATTGTAAACGCGATTACAAGTTAGTTTTAAAAAATGGTTTTAAAAATCAATTTTTAGGCGTGTTTCCTGGAAATGGAGGATTAACTATCCAAACATCTAAGATAAAACCGTTTGATAATAGACCGCTTATTTTGATAAAAGGATATGATGATGGTGTTGGTAAAGCGTCTAAAGTTTTGGATGCGTTGCTTTTAGTTCCAAACGACTTATTTTATAATAAACATATTGTTATTTATAGCGCAGATGAAGTTATTCAGCAACAAATAAAAGCTTCAGAAAAACTCTCAGATTTTAATATTACTGTATATTCTAGACATAAATTTATTCAAAATACAGACTTATTAGCTGTTATGGGACAAAGTTGTATTCATATAGCCAATAGTATTTCCGACGGAATGCCAAATGCACTTCTAGAAGCCATGTCAATGGGAGCATTTCCAATTCAATCTAACCCAGGACAAGTTACAGAAGAAGTGATTACTAATAATAGTAATGGTTATTTGATTAATAATCCTTTAGATGAAACTGAAATTGCGTGTCATATAAAAAATGCGCTTCAAAATGATAATTTAAGACAACAAGCTCAAAATTTTAATATCGATTTCATCCAAGAAAATTATAATCGTGTTACCTTGCAATCCAAAATAGAAACCCTATACCAAACCGTTTATTCCGCAAACCAATAAATGCAAATTTCTTTTTTAATAGTCACAAAAAATAGACCAAAAGATTTAGCTTTTACTTTAAAGAAGTTGAAAGAATTAATGGATTTTACTATTCATGAAGTGTTGGTGTTTATTGATGGTTGTCCTAAAACCGAAACTATTATTAAAGATTTTGACTGGGTTAATTGGACAGTGTCTAAAACAAGTATAAGTGCTTCGCCAGCTAGAAATAGTTTATATAAAAAAGCGAATGGACAAATTTTTATTGGCTTAGATGATGATGCACATCCAATAAGTGAAGCCTTTATAAAATCTATTGAAGATGATTTTAATGCCAACACCAACCTTGGTATAATCGCTTTTCAAGAAATAAGAGGATTATATAAATCCGATAACGAGGCTTTAAGTTTCGCAAAATATACTGAACCGTATTATACAAATGATTTTATTGGTTGTGGATTTGCTATTAAGAAGGAAGCGTATGATGCCTCAAGAGGTTTTCCTGTTTGGATTGATATTTATGGTGAAGAACCAGCTTTGGCTTTAGAGGTTTTAGATTTAGGATATCAAATAGTCTACAATTCAAAAATAATAGTAAACCATCGTGTGGATACCGCAAAAAGAAAGTTACAAGGTAAAAATTATTTTAGGTTTGAACATCAATTAAAAAATACAATACGATTGTATCTTGTGTATTATAAGTCGCCTTTAACAAAAATAGCTAAATTGTTATTGCATAATTTTAAAAAGTATGCTTTAAAAGACTTTAAGTATTTTAAAGCTTTTATGCATGTTTGCTTTTCAACTCTTTTAAAGTTACCAACTATTTTAAAGTATAGACGTCCTGTTAAAGTCAGTACGTTGCAAATTATAAAAAAACTAAAAGGACTAAATTATTCAGGATAAATGTATTTTAATTCGCTAGACTTCGCCCTATTTTTACCAATAGTTTTTGTACTGTATTGGTTTGTAACCAATAAAAATTTAAAACTGCAAAATGCATTATTAGTTGTTGCTAGTTATGTGTTTTATGGTTGGTGGGATTGGCGTTTTTTATCTTTAATTGTTTTTAGTTCTCTTGTGGATTACACCATTGGTTTACAATTAAACAAAGCAGCACAACCTTCTAAAAGAAAGTTGTTGCTGTGGTCCAGTATCCTTGTAAACTTAGGGTTTTTAGGTTTTTTTAAATATTATAATTTCTTTATAGATAGTTTTGTTGACGCTTTCTCTTTTTTCGGGAGTTCAATTCAGCCTAATACGTTAGATATTATTTTACCAGTTGGTATAAGTTTTTACACCTTTCAAACCTTAAGTTACACCATAGATGTTTATAAGCGAAAACTTGAGCCAACACAAGATATTATATCATTTTTAGCCTTTGTTAGTTTTTTTCCACAATTAGTGGCTGGACCAATAGAACGTGCTACCAATTTACTACCACAGTTTTTTAAAAAACGTCAATTTCATTACAGTCAAGCTGTGGATGGATGTAGACAAATACTTTGGGGATTTTTTAAAAAAGTAGTTATTGCAGACAATTGTGCCGAGTATGCCAATCAAATCTTTAATAACTCATCGGAACATACTGGTAGTACTTTGCTAATAGGTGCATTATTTTTTACTTTTCAGATTTATGGTGATTTTTCTGGGTATTCTGATATTGCAATCGGAACCTCAAGATTATTTGGTTTTAACTTAAAGCAAAACTTTGCCTTTCCATATTTTTCAAGAGATATAGCCGAATTTTGGCGACGCTGGCACATATCCTTATCCACATGGTTTCGGGATTATTTATACATTCCATTAGGAGGCAGTCAAGGTGGTACTTGGATGAAAGTGCGTAACACGTTTATAATATTTTTAGTCAGTGGGTTTTGGCATGGTGCCAATTGGACGTTTATTATTTGGGGATTTTTAAATGCGCTTTATTTTTTACCATTACTATTGGCTAAACGTAACAGAACTAATTTAGATGTTGTAGCACAAGATTCAAAATTACCAAATATAAAAGAACTGGTGCAAATGGGACTTACTTTTGGTCTAACCGTTATTGCTTGGGTCTTTTTTAGGGCCGAAAGCGTTACACATGCATTTACGTATTTAAAAGGTCTATTTAATACTAGTTTATTAACTGTACCAACCATTAGACCAACTAATTTACTAGTGCTTATTCTATTTTTTATAGGAATAGAATGGATTGGAAGACGTCAGCACTATGCAATAGAAGTTTTGCTGCTTAAGCAATCTAGGGGTATTAGATGGGCTTTTTATATGATTATAATCTCTATCATTTTTGTTTTTAATAGTGATAATCAGCAAGAGTTTATATATTTTCAGTTTTAATGAGGCTATTTTTAAAACATATACTACTATTTGCAGTTTTGTTTTTCATTATTGAAAAATCAGCATGGTTTTTATTAGAATTAGCACCAAATAGACAATACGATAGACGATTAGAAAACTTAATTAATGGAAAGATTAATAAAGATTTATTGGTCATTGGCTCATCACGAGGTGCTGGTAATATTCTGGCTGGTCAATTGGAAAAACAGACAGGTTTAACTAGTTATAACTTGTCATATCAAGGATCTAATGTGAATTTTCATGAGTTTATATTAAAAACAGCCTTAAAATTTAATAAAAAGCCCAAAACAGTACTATTAGCAATTGATAATCCAACGCAGTTTATTGGAGATATATCCATTAGGTATCGGGTTGATGTATTACAACCGTTAACTAAATATAATTATATTAACAAAACGCTTGTTAAAGAAAAAGTTAACAATACACTGTCTTATGCGTTTTGCTTGGCAAGGCTTAATAAAAATCATTTTAGATTTAAAAATAGAGAAGCACCAACGATGAATCCTCTAGATAGTTTTGGAACAATGCCATTAATTAAAAAGAAAAATTTAAATTTAGTTTATAGTGACACTATATCTGCATACTCTAAAGCTCTAGAAGAAGATAGTAGATTAAAAGCCTTTAAAAACATTCAATTAATTTGTTCAGAAAATAATATTGAATTAATTTATGTATTCTCTCCTAATTTTAGAGCTTTTAACACTAGTTTTTACAAAAGGTTTAAAGCGTTAGTTACAAAAAATCAAAAGATTATAGTTTTTAATCAAGATAATCAGGTCTATGAAAATCAAAGTTATTTTTATGATTATGCTCATTTGATGGATAAAGGCGCTAAAATTTTCACCTCAGAAATTAGTGATTTTATAAACTCAAATAAATAATAAGATTGCTTTATTTTATTAACGTTTTGAAAGATTTTCGCTGTTAAATTATGTATTTTAGCGATTGTTAAAAAGTTTTAAAGTCACCCAATATATGAAAACAATAGGTTTTATTCCTTTACGTAAAGGGTCAAAAGGTATTCCTGGTAAAAATAAACGTAAAATGGTTGGAAGACCATTGTACACTTGGGTTTTGGGTGAAGCATTACACTCTAATTTAGATGCGGTTTATGTGTATACAGACGACCAATCCATATTAGATTTTATTACAAAAGAATACCACTATACAGATAAAATTAAAGGGCTTTTAAGAAGTGACAGTAGCGCTACCGATACTGCGTCCACTGAAAGTGCTATGTTGGAATTTGCAGAAACAATACACTACGATTTTGATGTATTTTGCTTACTACAAGCGACGTCACCTTTTACTACAGCACAAGACATTAATAATTGTTTGACCGCTTTGGATAACGGAAAAGATTCCGCATTAACTGTTGTTAATACCCATCGTTTTTTATGGAATGCAGATGGTACAGCTATAAACTACAATCCTAGCAAGCGTCCTAGACGTCAAGATTTTGAAGGCTTGTTAATCGAGAATGGAGCAGTTTATACTTGTAATAAACAGGTGTTACAAGATCATAAAAATAGACTAGGAAATAACATAGGTATTGTTAAAATGCCAGAAGATAGTTTACACGAAATTGATACGGAATCCGATTGGATTACAGTAGAAAACCTTTTAATAGCACGTCAACAACAATTAAAAAAAGCTGAGAAAATCACACATTTAGTCTTAGATGTTGATGGAGTTTTTACGGACGGAACCATAACTTATACCAAGGATGGCGAACATACCAAAAGCTTTGACATGCGTGATGGCATGGGATTAGAGATTTTAAGACAATTTGGCGTTGAGGTTATGATTATGACAAGTGAGCAATCCGAGTTGGTTGCAAAACGCATGCAGAAGCTTCAAATTAAGCAAGTGTTTTTAGGTGTAAAAGATAAATACACGTTACTTCAAACCTTATCAAGACAACAAGGCTTTTCGTTAAATAATGTGGCTTATGTAGGTGATGATGTCAACGATATGTCTAATATTTGTAGCGTTGGTTGGTCATTAGCACCACAAAATGCCATGACCGAAATTAAAACCATAGCAGACGTTGTATTATCAAAACCATCTGGAGCAGGAGCCATCAGAGAAGCTTGTCAGTTTATTAAAAATTATAATAAAAGATATTAAGTAAATACATGAATACCTACAAAAAACCTTACATCATAGCAGAGATTGGATGTAATCATAAAGGCGATATGCAAATTGCTAAAGAGTTAATCCAAATGGCTAAAATATTTTGTAATGTAGATGCTGTCAAGTTTCAGAAGCGTCATAATATTGAGCTGCTAACGGAAGAACAATATAATAGTCCACACCCAAATCCTTCCAACTCGTATGGTGACACTTATGGTGCACATAGAGAGTATTTAGAGTTTGATGTAGCTCAACATCAAGAACTTAAATATTTTTGCGAATCTATTGGTATTGATTATTCAACCTCTGTTTGGGATTTAACATCAGCAAAAGAGATTGCTTCATTACAGCCAAAGTTTATCAAAATACCTTCGGCTTGTAATAATAATGTTATCATGTTAGCATGGTTATGTGAAAATTACAAAGGCGAACTTCATATTTCTACAGGAATGACCACTAAAGATGAAATTGAAGATTTAGTAAAATTGTTTACTAAACACAATAGAGCCAAAGATTTAGTATTATACAACTGTACCTCTGGCTATCCTGTACCCTTTGAAGATGTTTGTTTATTAGATATTAATTTATTGATAGAAAAATACGGTAATCAAGTCAAACATATTGGTTTTTCTGGACACCATTTAGGTATTGCAGTAGATGTTGCAGCTTACACCTTAGGTGCACCAATTATTGAGCGTCATTATACCATAGATCGTACTTGGAAAGGAACGGATCATGCTGCATCATTGGAGCCTATGGGATTACGTAAATTATCAAGAGATTTAAATGCAGTGCATAAAGCATTAACTTTTAAAAGCCAAGACATTTTACCTATAGAGCAAGTGCAACGTGATAAATTAAAAAATCAAAAAGGATAATCTGATTTTATTATAATGAAAAAAAAAGTATTTGTCTTTTTTCCTGATGGTGTTGGTTTACGCAACTTTGCCTTTACAGATTTTAAATCTATTGGAGAACAGCATGGTTTTGATATCACGTATTGGAATAATACTGTTTTTTCGTTAAAAGATCATTTGGGTTTTAATGAAGTTAAGATAGATAACCATCAAATCCATCCATTAACACCAATTTATTCTCGTGCTAGAAAGCGAGCCGAATTGAATGTGTCTCAGGATAAATTTAATGATGACGTGTATCCTACTTATAAGTTTCCTTTTAATTATAAAGGTGTAAAAAACACGCTTAAAAGTTTATATACCAAGTTACTTATAGGGTTATATTCTTCAGAAAAAGGTGTTGAAAAAATTAGACAAAAAATAAATAATTTAGAGCGTCAAAACCCTAAGTATGCGTATTGTAAAGCTCAATTACAACAGCATAAACCAGATTTAATATTTTGTACAACGCAACGTGCTACACAGTCGATAAGTGCTTTATTAGCTGCTAAAGATTTAGGCATTCCTACGGTTGCTTTTGTTTACTCATGGGATAATGTACCCAAAGCGATGCAAGTGGTGGAGACCGATTATTATTGCGTTTGGAGTGACCACATGAAGCGTGAAGTGTTACAATATTATCCTTTTGTAAAATCAGAACAAGTGTTTGTGACAGGCACGCCACAGTTTGAACCACATTATGATACTAGCTTAAAACAAAGTCGAGCAGACTTTTTTAAGCAATATAATTTAGATATTAATAAAAAATACATTTGTTATTCTGGTGATGACGAAACGACGTCGCCTTTAGATCAATATTATTTAGAAGATTTAGCAAATTCGGTAAGGCGTTTAAATGCAAAAGGTGAAAATTTAGGTGTAATTTACAGAAAGTGTCCCGTGGATTTTACATCCAGATACGACGCTGTAATCCATGCTAATAAAGATATTATTGAAGTTTTAGATCCCATTTGGAAGCCAATAGGTGACCAATGGAACCAGGTCTTGCCAGCAAAGGAAGATTTTAAAATGTTGTATAATGTTTGCGAACATTCAGAGTTTGTAACCAATGTTTGCTCATCAACCGTTTTTGATTTTGTTGCGCATAATAAAGCTTGCATTTATTATAATTATGAGCAACCGCAACTTAAAAAAGGCATTAGAGATATAGGTCAAAACTATAACTACGTTCATTTTAGAAGTATGCCAAGCGATAAAGCAGCAGTGTTTTGTACCGATAAAAATGACTTGGACCATTTAGTAAAACAAATATTAGATGGTCAATTATCAAATGTAGCAGAAGGTAAAAGATGGTACGAGATTATCGTTGGTACCACACCCACTAAAGCCTCAGAAAATATATGGAAGGCAATAGATACAATACTCAATTAAGTTTAATACATAAAAAATAGGAATTACAAATCTTTGAGTGATCAGTCAAAACATAATTCACAATTATCAATTAATGCACATCGCTTTTTTAACATCAGAGTATCCACATCCTAAAGTGTCTCACGCTGCAGGAATAGGTACTAGTATAAAAAATCTGGCAGATGCTCTAGTTAATAAAGGTGAGCAAGTTACTGTTTTTGTTTATCATCAGGATACCTCAGACATTATAGAAGATCAAGGCGTGACAATCCACCTGATTCCTAAAAAGACATCACCATTATTTACATGGTATTTTTATAGAAAGAAACTTCAGGACTATATTAACACAGTAATAGAAACACAGAAGATAGATGTAATTGAAGCACCAGATTGGACAGGTATTACAGCTTTTATGAAGCTAAAAGCACCTTTAGTCATTAGGCTTCATGGTAGTGATGCCTACTTTTGCAAGCTAGAGAAAAGACGTCAGAAATTTAAAAATTTTGTTTTTGAAAAATTAGCACTACAATTAGCTACTGCTTACATCGCTCCAACTAGCTTTGCAGGAGAAGTTACTGTTAAGATTTTCGGTTTAAACCGAAATAAAATCAAAACCATACATAACGGATTGCAATTAACTCACTTTGAGAATCAAACACCAAAAGTTTACGAAGAAAAAACCATTTTATACATCGGTACAATTATTAGGAAAAAAGGTGTTTTAGAGCTAGCTGAAATCTTTAATGCAATTTTAAAAACAGAACCTAGCGCTAAATTAAAATTAATAGGAGGTGATTCTACTGACATAAAAACAGGACAAACATCTACTTATGCTTTAATGCAGTCTATCTTTTCAGATGAAGCTAAGCAAAATGTTGAATATTTAGGTAAAATACCTTACAGCGATGTTAAAGCACATATTAAAAATGCCCATGTTTGTACATTTCCAAGTTTTGCTGAAACGTTAGGTATGGTTACTATAGAGAGTATGGCATTACAAAAACCAGTTGTAAATACTAGCATTGGTTGGGCACAAGAGTTGATTGATGATGGTATTAATGGATTTTTAGTGCATCCTTCGGACATTGAAGGTTACAGTAAAGCTATCTTAAAACTATTTAAAGATCCTGAGTTATCGGCAACAATAGGTCGTTCTGCTAGAAAAAAAACCGAATTATCTTTTGATATTAATTGTATTGCAGATAAAAATATTACCTTTTATAACGATGTAATTTTAAAAAGAATTTAAGATATTAATGGCATTGATTATAGTTCATAACAAGAATAAAGTAATTTCAATTTTAGATGATAAATTTAAGCCTATATCTAATTTTGAGTTGGGTAAATCTGTGCCTAAAACTTTGCAATTAATTGCATTGCAATTTGATAATCAATTAGTAGTATGGTGTCATCAAATTCTTTTGAATTATTTGAATAGTGAGGCTTTAAACGATATATTTCACCATAATCGTGTTTTAGCAAGTTTTAACTCAACAGGGACGAATTATTTTCCTAAGCAATTAGGTTATATAGAGCGTTCTTTTGTGTTAAAAATTAATAAAATAGTAACCTTTCCAACTTGGCTGATGAGTAGTCATGTTGGAGGAATCAATACAGCAGTATTAATTTTATTAAACAAACAATTAAATTTTAATCAAAACGCTGATTATTTTTTAACATCATTAGCTAAATTGACTACTTCAGAAGGTCTATTTTGTTATTCAGAACCTAGATTGCTTAAACCTGGTTATAAATCATTGGAGATAATAAAGCAAGCTTCAATGTTTACTTTGTTTATGTTTGTTAAGCAACATTACAAATGGGTTTGGGTATTTTTTTTAAGTTTTGGATTATTAATTTTTGAAAAAAAAATAACGCTATTACCATTAATTAAAAGCCTGTTTTATAAACAATTTAGCACAACATTTAATTTAGAAGCAATACCAATCCAGTCGACTAAAACTTTAATTACTAAACAAGAAATTGATGTTATTATTCCGACCATTGGTAGAAAACAATATTTATATGATGTTTTAAAGGATTTATCTACCCAAACGCTATTGCCGAAAAACGTAATTATTGTAGAGCAAAATCCGTTAGAAGAATCTGTGTCAGAATTAAATTATTTAAACAATCAAGACTGGCCTTTCAAGATTAAACATACTTTTACACATCAGTTAGGTGTTTGTAATGCACGTAACTTAGCCTTATCTCAAGTAGAAAGCGAATGGACTTTTTTAGGAGATGATGATAATAGATTTGACTCCAATTTAATTGAGACTTTATTTAACAGAATTAACCAATATGGCGTTCAAGTAGGTACAACAGTTTATCTGCAAGCCAATGAGGTGCAAACCTATTTAAAAACAGCACAAACTAGTATTTTTGGGGCAGGTAATAGTATTATTAAATCAAGCCTAATCCAAAAGGTGAAATTTAATTTAAACTATGAGTTTAACTATGGAGAAGATACTGATTTTGGTATGCAGTTGCGACACTTAGGTGAAGATGTGGTTTACTTTGCAGACATAAAAATAGACCATCTTAAAGCACCAATAGGAGGTTATCGTACTAAGGTTACACATCCATGGTCAGAGGATAATATTGTTCCAAAACCATCGCCAACCATTCAGTTGTTGTATCAAACTTATTTTACATCTGAACAATTATTAGGTTATAAATTATTATTAGGTTTACGAAGCTATAAACATAGTGGTATAAAACAACCATGGACCTATATTACCCAATATAAAAAACAATGGAACAGAAGCTTGTTTTGGTCTAATAAATTATAATTAATGGAACACAAATTAATCAGTATATTAATAACACATTATAATAGAGCGCATGATTTGCTTAAATGCATTGACGCGATTCATAATGTTGGTTTTTCTAATTATGAAATTGTGGTCAGTGATGATGGAAGCGATGCCGACACCATTACGTTAATTAAAACGTACAATATCGATCAATTGGTTTTAGCCAAAGAAAACCAAGGTCTCGCAACCAATATCAATAAAGGCATTAAAGCTTGTAAAGGTGATTACCTGTTATATTGTCAAGAAGATTTTAAATTAAATCCAGAAATAAGTAAGTTGTTACCAGAGTGTATCACGTTGTTAGATTCTAAGCAAACAGACCTAATTAGGTTTTCATCATATTTTAAATTCAATCAGTTGACGCCTTTAACTAAAAATATTTCAGCAATACCAAAATTTTCTTTGACTAATTTTACCCAAAATTATTACCAATATAGCGATCATCCATTTATTACTAAACGTAATTTTCATGACAGGTACGGTTACTATATGGAAGGTACTTCCGGTCGCTTTGGTGAAACAGAATATGGTATCAGAATCTGTAATTCTAAAGCTATTATAGCAATTACAAATAGGATGTTAGCAGATATGATAGAGGGAAGTGAATCGATTTTAATACACGAATTTGAATTAAAAGAACCAAAAATAAGATTCAGTAAAAAAATCATAAAAATAGCAAGAGCATTTAGATTGTATTTTGAATGGGCTTTTTATAATAAAAACAAAAGAGGATTAATAACTTATAAGAATGGAAGACGATAATTAGTATGCTTAAACTATACACAAATACTAATTTTTTAACCGAAGCGTATCGACGTCAAGTCTTTCCGTTGTTATTTGATTTGGTATTTAAGCAAAACCAAAGACTACTTGAAAAGTACAGTATTGTTTCTAATATTGAAGACGCAAATATTGTCGTTTTACCAGTAGATTATGCAGTGTTTTTAAAGCAAAGCAAACCTTTTTTAGAGCTTTTAAAAGCTGCTAAAATAGCAAAGCTTCCTATATGGATTTATACTGCAGGAGACTATGGGTTTACTAATTATATTCCCAATAGTTACACTTTTAGGTTAGGTGGTTTTGATAGTAAAATGGATACAAATACTTATGTTTTACCCTCTTTTATAAATGATCCATATACTTCAGTGTTGACTCAAGGTTTTTCTGTTTTAAAAAAAGAAAGTAAACCAAGTATCGGTTTTGTTGGTCATGCGCAATCAGGATTCTTAAAATATTTAAAAGACTATACCAATCATTTAAAGTATCAAGTCAAACGAAAGTTAAATCAAATAATGACAGATAATCAGACGTTTTATCCATCTAGTGTTAAGCGTGCCAACTATTTACAAACACTAGCTGTAAATGAAGGTTTAGAAACCAATTTTATTCTTAGAGCTAAATATAGAGCAGGCTCGCATTCTCCTGAAACACAACAAGGAACTACTCAGCAATTTTATAATAATCTATTTAACAATGCCTATACTTTTTGCATAAGAGGTGTTGGTAATTTTTCGGTTAGATTTTATGAAACTTTGGCTGTAGGACGCATTCCTATTTTGTTAAATACAGATTGTAGGTTACCATTGAGTAATCGCATAAATTGGACTAAACATTGTTTAATTTTGGATGCATCAAGTCACATTAAAATAGCAGATCAAATTTTAGAATTTCATAAAGGGTTATCAGCATCTGAATTTGAGAATATCCAACATTCTAATCGTAACTTATGGCTTAATACGTTGCAACGCGACGCTTATTTTTTAAAGATTTATAATCAGTTTAAAACTAAATAGGAATTCATGAATTTGTCTTTTTCATTAGTCATTTGCACATATATGCGACCAAAAGCTATCCTTACGCTTTTAAAGTCCGTTGCCTTGCAGACATTGTATCCTAATGAAATTCTAGTAATAGATGGCTCTACCAATTCTGAAACTGAATCAGTTTTAAGTGAAAACACATTCCATAGTCTTAGTTATTTTAAAGTTGATGAGGCTAATAGAGGCTTAACCAAACAACGTAATTTTGGAATTAGTAAAGTCGATAAATCCAATGATGTTGTTTGCTTTTTGGATGATGATGTTGTATTAGAAAGTGATTATTTTCAGCAATTAATTACTACCTATCAAACGCATCCACAAGCGCTAGCTGTAGGAGGTTATATCACTAACGAAGTAAAATGGGAAGTATCAGATAAAGCTAATAAATCATCAAAATTCTATTTTGATAACTGGATGCGCAGTGAGCCCTCTAGATTTAAAATTAGAGCCATTTTTGGTTTACAACCTGATACAAATCCTGGATTTTTACCAACTTTTGCTCATGGACGTTCTGTTAGTTTTTTACCTCCTTCAGGTAAAATTTATGAAGTCGAACAACTCATGGGTGGCGTTTCTAGTTATAAAAAAGAAGTCTTTAAGCGTTTATCATTTTCTACTTATTTTGAAGGTTATGGCTTGTATGAAGATGCAGATTTTTCAATAAGACTAGCTAAATTAGGACCATTATATATTAACACAAATGCTAAACTGGCTCATTATCATGATGGTTCTGGACGACCAAACCAGTATAATTATGGTAAAATGGTAGTTAGAAACAGTTGGTATGTGTGGCGCGTCAAATATCCAAATCCTACTTTAAAAGCTAGCTTTAAATTTCATGCGACCGAGTTATTATTAATGACCATTAGAGCTACAAATATCATTACCTCTAAAGAAAAATTAAAAGCATTAACCGAAACGTTAGGTCGTAACATTGGTTGGATTTCGCTTATATTTAACAAACCCAAAATTCAATAATGCGTTTTTTAATTATCACACATGTTTTTCATAAACCAAAAGCACAGCAATGGTTTGCTTATGCACCTTATGTGCGTGAAATGAATTTGTGGTTAAACTATGTAGATGAGGTTGAAATCGTAGCTCCAAAAACAAATGCGTCTATTTCAGACATTGATATAGCATACATGCACGATAACGTTAAGTTTACTCAGATACCATCCATCGCTTTTATCAATTTTAGTAGTATCTTAAAGTCATTAATTGCCATACCGTTAATACTATTTAGATTATTTCAGGCCTGTAAACGTGCTGACCACATTCATTTAAGATGTCCAGGAAATATTGGTTTACTAGGTTGTATGGTTCAGGTTTTTTTTCCGAAGAAATTAAAAACTGCTAAATATGCAGGTAATTGGGATCCAAATGCGAAACAACCCTTAAGTTACAAACTTCAAAAAAAAATACTTTCAAATACCACTTGGACTAAAAATATGACTGCTTTAGTTTATGGTGAGTGGCACAATCAGACTAAAAATATCAAGTCGTTTTTTACAGCAACCTTTAATAATGAAGACCGAGAGGCGATTATTTTTAGAGATTATTCTGATGATTTGCATTTTATTTTTGTTGGTAGTTTAGTTGAAGGGAAACGTCCATTATTGGCAATACAAATCGTTGAAAAATTAATTAAAAAAGGGATTGCAAGTCACTTAGCATTATATGGTGACGGAATTTTAAAAGCAGAATTGCAGCAATACATAAAAAAAAATAATTTAGAAAACCATATCGTTTTACACGGAAATCAAACCAGTGAAACCATAAAAGCAGCATTAAAACAATCACATTTTTCAATATTAGCATCAAAGTCCGAAGGTTGGCCAAAAGCCTTAGCTGAAGCTATGTTTTATGGCGTCATACCTATTGCCACGTCAATATCTTGTGTGCCAAATATGTTAGATAATGGAAAAAGAGGCTTCTTGATTGCACCTGATTTAGAGTCTGCAGTTAACAAAATTGAAAGTTGTTTGTTAGATAAGTCGCATTTGCGAGAACAATCTATTAAAGCTTCAGATTGGTCACAACAGTACACTTTGGATGTTTTTGAGACAGAAATAAAACGTTTAATAACTTCCAGATAATGAAAGTATTACAATTAATTGATAGCTTAGAAGCAGGAGGTGCAGAGCGTGTTGCAGTAAACTATGCCAATGGTTTAGTGCATTTTGTTGAAGCAAGTTATTTGTGTACTACTAGAGCAGAAGGACTTTTAAAAGGCGAATTAAATAAAGACGTTGGCTATTTATTTTTAAATAAAAAAACAACCTTAGATAGTAAAGCTATTAAGCTGTTTTACAAATTTATTAAGGACGAAAAAATACAGATTGTTCATGCGCATGGTTCGTCTTTTTTTTTAGCAACAATAATTAAGTTGTTACAGCCCAAATTAAAATTAGTTTGGCATGATCATTATGGTAAAAGCGAATTTTTAGAGCAACGACCAAAGCAGGTTTTAAAAGTCTGTTCCCGATTTTTTAATCATATATTTAGTGTAAATTCTAAATTAGAAGCTTGGGCAAAAACGACACTTAAAGTGAAATCGGTTAGTTATTTACCTAATTATGCAGTAAAAAATAATAATCCACTAACTACAAAATTAAAAGGAGTAGAAGGTAAGCGTATTGTTTGCTTAGCAAATTTAAGACCACAAAAAGATCATTTAAATTTACTGAAAGCTTTTAAAGCGGTTTTAATAACTGAACCAACGTGGACTTTGCATTTAGTAGGTCAGGATTTTGAGGATGCATATTCTAAATCTATTTTTGACTTTATTAATTTAAATAAATTAGAAACGTCTGTCTTTATTTATGGTAGTTGCGCAGATACTTCTGCTATTTTACAGCAAAGTACAATAGGTGTTTTGTCTTCAAAATCTGAAGGCTTACCTTTGGCGTTGTTAGAGTATGGATTAGCTGGTTTACCTGTAATTTGTACCAATGTAGGCGATTGTAGTTTGGTGGTTTCTGATATTAAAGAAGGTAGATTAATTCCTTCAGAAAATAGTACAGCATTACAAAAGGCTATGCTTCACTTTATAACAGATTTAAAACAAGCAAAAAGTGATGGAAATCATTTAAAAATTAAAGTGGAATATGCATTTTCAGAACATTCAACATTAAAAAAAATAGAGTTATTATATCAAACTATTACTAGTTAATGACACAAAGCGATTACATTATTAAAAAGATAGAAAATCTATTTAAACCTTTGTATATAAGGATTGCTTTGCTGTTAATGATAGTTTCTTATTTTTATAACCTTCCTGCATTAAAATATAGTTTAAACGGAAATAATGAATTGCGATTATATGATATGGTTGGATTAGTAATCCTATTTATTGTATTCAATAACCTTAAATTAATAACAATTTATGTCAAATCTAAAACGTATTTAAAGTATTTAAACACTTTTATAATATGGGCTGGATTTACGCTTATTTTTAATGCTGCATTTAGCATATACAAAGGTCGTCCATTGTGGTTTGTCCAAACCTGCTTGTATTATTATCATTTATTAATCTTTTTTTATACAGCTGTTTTAATAGCAATGTATTTAAGAAAACAATCACGTTATAAATACTTGGCTAGTTTAATATTAGTTTTGGCTATTGCAGAGTCTGTTTTAGTCTTTTCTCAACATGCTGGATTGGTACCCTTTTTATGGAATGATATCTACCTTGAATCTTATGGAGGATTTTTATCTGGTGCTTTGGGTCCAAATAAAATTAATTTAGGGATGAATATGTTTTTCTCTTTTATTTTTGCGACTGGATTATTATTACAAAAACACTTAAAAGTAAACCGAATATTAGTGATTATAGCATTGCTAGCCTCTTTGGCAACCATAGGTGTTTCTGGATCTAGAACAACGTATTTAGCTTTAATTATATTTGTTTGTTATTTATTTGTTTCAAGTACTAAAAAGTTTTTTGGACTATCTATAATTATTTCATTAGGCGTTATTGTTGCGTTTTTCTTGAATTTGGAATTTATTGAAGCCATTACAACCACCATTGAAAATAGAGTGGTCAATAAAGTATCTAATCCTGGAATATTTACAGGAGAAAGCTTGGACGTGGGTGATTTATATGAAGATTTAGGTGCAGGTCGTAAACAATTATCTGTGCGTTACTTTTATTATTTAATTGAAAACCCATTGATTATGCCTTTTGGTATTGGTTTAAATAATAGGTTACTAATTCAGTTTTCGGCACATAATATCTATTTAAGTTTGATTAATGAAGTAGGATTAGTAGGCTTGTTTTTATATTTTAAATGGCTAACAAATTATTTGTATTTAAAGTTTGGAAACGCTAAGTCTTTAAAATCCGTTTTAAATGGTTTAGTATTAGCTATGCTTGTGACCTTGTTTTTTGGAGAACATTTATATATTTACCGTTCATTGTTTACAATTTTAGGTTACTTTTTGTTAATTGTGGTTATGTTAATCGCACCACGTTATTACTTTACTAATGTTAAATCAAAATAAAATAGCTGTTGTAATCCCTTACTATAATGCATCACAGCATATTGTAAGTGTATTGGTTAAATTACCAAAGATTATTGACACGATTTACATTATTGATGATTGTGGTAATCAGACTTTACCACAACAAGTTTTAGAGACATTTCAAAACGTAGTCTATATTAAAAATGATAATAATTTAGGGGTTGGAGGTGCTACAAAAACAGGTTTTAAAGCTGCAATAGCAGATAAGATAGATATTGTTGTTAAAGTAGATGCAGATGACCAAATGGATACAAGCTATATTGAGGATTTAATTAAACCACTAATAAATAACCAAGCAGACTATTCTAAAGGTAATCGCTTTAGAGATTTTAAAGCATTAAAAGCAATGCCATTAACGCGTAAAGTTGGTAATTTGGGCTTATCTTTTTTAACAAAAGCTGCAACTGGTTATTGGAATAATTTTGATCCTACAAATGGTTTTTTTGCTGTTAAAACAGAAACACTAGAAAAGCTGGATTTTGATAATATTGCTAACAGATATTATTTTGAAACCTCTTTAATAGCCGAACTTTATTTTCAGGAGTCAAGAATCAAAGACATTTCAATGCCTGCTATTTATGGTGATGAAAAATCAAGTATGAGCGTCTGGAAAATGCCTTTTGTGTTTCTACCAAAGCTTTTTAAAACCTTTATAAAGCGTATTATAAAATCATATTTTATTTACGATTTTAACATGTCTTCAATATATATATTATTTGGTCTTCCATTATTTTTATTTGGTTTAATATATGGATTATATACATGGTGGTTTTATAGCAGTCAATCTATATTTGCGCCTACAGGGACTATCATGTTAGTGACCTTAACCATAATAATTGGTTTTCAGTTATTGTTACAAGCAGTGCATTATGATATCACTAAAGCCCCAAAATCTAACTAAATGAAGCGTCTTGGCAAGTACAAGTTATTGTTAGTTTTTTTTATTAACATTATAATAGCTGTCGCTTATTTTATAGATAATAAAGACGCTAGTTATAGCGAGTTATCTTCAGATATTCAAAATATAATTCCGGTGGCTCAAAAATTTGATAATCCACAATTATTTACACATGATTTATATTTAGATAATCTAAGTAATGTTAAGTATTATACACCTTTTTATGTGCAATCCTTAAGGTTTATTGCTAAGTTTACAAATTATAATTACGTTCAAGCTATTAATGTTTTAGGTTTATTTTGTCATTTAGCATTTGGAATTTTATGGTTTTTTCTACTTTACAAATACATTAATAGTTTTTGGGTAGCATTATTTGTTTCCATATTAATGAGAGGGATTATTTGGCTTCCTGGACTAGAAATTTGGGGTATTTCAGATTTATGGACTATTATGCCAAGGACCCTTTATATTAGTCTACTGCCATTACCTTTTATACTTCTTTCCAATACTTTTACTAGAGTCTTATTTGCTGCTTTTATAATTGGATTAATTTTTAATTTTCATCCAATAACAGGACTTGGTGGTCTATTATTATTTGTTTCTTTTTTATCATTAAGTCAAATTTATTTTAAAAAGCAAGAGTGGTTAACCTTAACTAAATCCATGACAGTTTTAATATGTATTCTAATGGGTATGCTACCGTTTATCTTAACTTACTTTGGCAAAACAACTTCAGAGGTTACTTATAGTATAGCCGAATTTAATGCAGCATTCAACGCCAGAATTCCTGAATATTTTAGTCAGCCTTTATTTTTTTTAAAACAATGGTTTCATTTTAAAACCTTATTTTTTATTCTTCCTTTAGGGTTGTTTTATGTATATTCTTTCAAAATAAAAGAGGAATTACAAAAAGCAAAAGTATTAATAATTTTGACTTTTATTTTAGTACTAATACCAACTATTAGTGTCCCTATTGAGCAATTGGTTAATAATGTATTAGGTTTAAATTTGAGGTTGTCGTTTCAGTTAATTCGTGTCCAAAAAGTAGCGATTATACCAGGTTTTTTTGCATTAGCATTTCTATTAAAAAATGTAATTAAATCCAAAAGGATAATGATTAAATTATTTCCGTATTTAGTAGGGTTATACTTTGTATTATTAAGCTTCAGTCAAAGTCCTTGGTTAAAAAATGTACCCTTTATAGGAGATGATATTTCAAACACTATTTTACCTCATAATTTAAGTTTTTTTTCCACAGTAAAAGACTCGCAATTAGATATAGATAGGATGTCTAATTATATTGAAACTAACACAGAGGTGTCAGATTTAATTTGTGGCAGTCATATTTACAGAGGCGCTACAAAACGGTCAGTAGTTTTTGATGGTAAAGGAGCTTCTATGTTAATTGAAGGGAATCCAGAGCAATTTATTAAGTGGCATTTACGACAACAAAAAATCAATAATTTACAGTCCATGCAAGAAGTTGTTGATTATTTAAAGCTTTTCAATGTTGATTATTTTGTTACTAGAAATAAAGGTGTTCCTGCAACACTTGTGCATACCGAAGGTCCAATATTTTTATATAAACTTTAAACATTTTTGAAAAACATAGTTTACATAGGTAATAAGTTAGCTTTAAAAGGTAAAACAGCTACAACCATAGATACTTTGGGAGAAGGTCTAGAGGCAGCTGGTTTTAAAATAAATTATGCGTCTAGTTATAAAAATGTATTTTTTAGATTGGTCCATATGCTATGGACTGTTTTTAGACATAGACAATCTACCGAGTATGTATTAATCGATACATACAGTACGCTAAATTTTTATTATGCCTATGCTGTAAGTAAGTTGTGTCAAATTTCAGGCTTAAAATACATTCCTATTTTACATGGAGGGAATCTACCTATTCGGCTTACTAAAAACCCCAAATTAAGTGCTTCTATCTTTAAAAATGCATATGTTAATATTGCACCTTCAAATTATATTAAAGCATGTTTTAATGAAAAAGGTTATATAAATGTAGAAGTGATACCAAATAGTATTGACATTATAAATTATCCTTTTTTAGTTAGAGAAATAGATACCATAAATCTACTTTGGGTACGTTCTTTTTCAAACTTGTACAATCCAAAATTAGCAATCAATGTCTTATCTGAATTAAAGAAAAAAGGTTACAATTGTTCGTTGTGTATGGTTGGTCCTGACAATGATGGCAGTTTAAAAGAAGTTAAAAAATATGCTAACAATCTAGGTTTAGAGGTGTTCTTTACAGGGAAATTGACTAAACAAGAGTGGATTACTTTATCTAAAAATTACAATGTATTTATTAATACCACTAATTTTGATAATACACCTGTTAGCGTTATCGAAGCTATGGCTTTAGGGTTACCTATAGTGTCAACACATGTAGGTGGTTTACCTTTTTTAATTGATAATACTATAGACGGACAATTAGTGCCTCCAAATGATGTAAAGGCATTTACTAAAGCCGTATTACATTATAAGAACAATCCAAAATGGACACAATCTGTAATTACTTCTGCCAGAAATAAAGCAGAACAATTTGATTGGAACACCGTTAAACAAAAATGGATTAGCACTTTAAAGTAAAAAACTTGGTTTAAAACATTTACTTGTTATCTTTGAAATAATTCTACCAACCAGTAACAATGAATACAAGTAGTGGTATCCACTTTGAAATTTCTGAACGTAAAATACTTTTGCGTTTATTTGATTTACTTTTTATAGGCTTATCACTATTTACAGTAAGCACTTTTTTTGACTTTGACTATTTTAAAGTGTATGACCAACATTGGACCTGGTTTATTGTGCTTGCCATTTATATTACCGTTTTTGGAACAGTCTTAGAGCTATATGATTTGCAAAAATCAAGTCGATTAGACACGGTTTTAGGTACGGTTTTACTTACCACTTCTGTGACCGTTTTATTTTATCTTTTAACTCCGTTTTTTACACCATCATTACCCGAAAATAGATTACAAATACTTTACTTTTATTTGGCTATTTTATTTGGTTTATATTTTTGGAGATGGGCTTACATAACATTTATTTCTTCTCCTAGGTTTTTTAAAAGGGTGCTTTTAGTTGGCGAAATTTCTAATATTAAAACCATTGTTGACGCTTTTGCTAGTGCTGATCCAAATTATAAGATTATTGGTTTTATTAATTGCGAAATAAGTAAAAAAGACACTATAAAATATAAGGGTTTAAAGGAATACGAGCCTTCTAAAATGCATCAGATAATTAAAGATGAAAATATATCTGAAGTCGTAATTGCAAGCTATAATTCAGAAAACATTACTTCTAATATATATTCCGATTTAATTACTTTATTAGAAAAAGGGTTTCCAATAAAAGAGTATACTCAGGTTTATGAAGATATAACCTATCGTGTTCCTGTACAGTTTGTTGGTAAGGATTTTTATAAATATTTTCCATTTAGTCGAAACAATAAAAACAAATTATATTTAGCCTACAGACGTCTTTTTGATATTTTGTTATCATTACTTGGTTTGTTTTTAGGATTACTAATTTTACCTTTTATTTTAATTGGTAACGCTTTGGGTAATAGAGGTGCGTTATTTTACACTCAAGAACGTGTTGGAAAGAATGGAATCCCTTTCAAGATTTTTAAATATAGGACTATGGTTAAAAATGCAGAAGCAGCAGGAGCTGTTTGGGCGTCAAAAAATGATACCAGAATTACAGCTTTTGGTAAGTTTTTAAGAGTTACCAGATTGGACGAAATACCTCAATTTATAAATATTTTAAAAGGCGACATGAGTTTGATTGGTCCTAGACCAGAGCGTCCTTATTTTGTAGACGAATTGTCCCAAGTCATTCCTTTTTACGAAACTAGACATATCGTTAAACCAGGACTAACAGGTTGGGCTCAGGTTAAAGCACGCTATGGTTCAAGTGTTGATGATAGTTTGTTAAAATTACAATATGATTTGTACTATATTAAGCATAGAGGCTTTTTATTAGATATCAATATTATAGTTAAAACGTTAAGTACTGTCATCTTTTTTAGAGGACAATAATTAGGCTTTATTTTCAGTTAATTTATAAAACCTTAAAAGGTATATATACCTAACTGCTAACGCTAGTAATAAAGGTGCTAAAGCAGGAGCAAAGCGTTGCACACCTATAGTCCAATGCATCACAATCAAGCATAACATTAAAATTGAAAATTTAATATAAGCTATAAACCATTTTTTAGGACTAGTCTTTAAAATTTGTAGGATACAAAACAGACTTAAGGGAAAAGCCCATAATAAATTGTAGTTGTAAGTAGTACCTGTATGATCTGTTGCAAACCATAATAAAAATAGTAAAACACCTATTAGTCCTGTGACTGTAAATAGAGCTAAATCTAACCCTTTATTTCTAGCGTTATTTTTATTATCGCTATAGGTTATGTAAAGAATAGCCAATGCTAAAACCAATGTTAATAGTAATGGACTAGTTAAAAAAAAGCTGTTTTTATTTTCGTTTTCTCCTTTTTTAGTAAAAATTGTTTTAGATGCAGTAACCAATTTTTCTTTTGAATCCTTTAAAGTAGCAAGCTCAAAAAACTGATTAACTTTTTCAGGTAAAAAAAGCTGTTCTCTTGGCGTTGCTTGTCTATCAATTATAGACCCTAGTGCAATATCTATCCCAAAGCTTCCCCAAGTATTCCAATGTAAATTATGGTCAATTAATTGTCTAAAAGTTTGCTGTTTATAGTCTTCTGGTAGGTTATACTCTAGATTTCCATCTAAAGTAGTTTCAATGACATCTCTTATTTTAGTGGCGCAATTATCATAAAAAAAATCATACAGGTAAGCTCCTTGATCTTTCTTGTAATTAGCCTCTAAATAATCATATAGTTGCTTGGTTTCAGCTTGAGTTAAGCGCAGTTGTTGCTCTTTTATTGTGCGATTTTCACTAATATAAAACGCTATAAAGTTTTTATAGTTGGATTTACCTTGTAGGTAATTAAGTTTTCCTCTAGCAAAATCTAAATAAAAATTTGGATCATCAAAATTATACCTGCCAAAGTCATATGCAATATCAGCAAATCGGGATTTAATACGGATGGCATTATGCCCAAAAGCATCGTTTAAGTTACTACCTGGTCCAAATGTGATAACACTTACTGTCGTATCCTGGGATAAAGGTATTGCTTGTGTAAATCCTGTAGTTGTACTAAGTACAAAAACAATGTATAATAATAGTCTCATGCTACAAAGATAACTTATCTAAAAACGCTAAAATCTAGTTTTAACGAAAATACATTAGAATACAAAGCAACGCTTTGATCGCCAATATCTGTAAACGCGTAATCTACTTGGATGCCTTTATATTTAAAACCGACACCAAAACTTGGTTGAAACGTTAAATCTTCAGAGTTGTCTATCTGTAATTCATTTTGAAAATTACCAACACCTGTTCTAAGATAAATCATATCAATATAGCCAAACTCTAAGCCTAAAGCAGGATTTATACTAGCAAAAGAGGTTGATATAACATCATTATTTTGCTCAAATCTTACGTTTAAATCTAGCTCTGCTTCCAGTGTATAATCATAATGAAAACGATATAATTTAGCTACACCTAATTGTAGTTTTGGTATTGTAATTTCGGTGGTTTCTGGTAATTCTTGATTTTGACCTTCTACTGCATTTTGGACTTTAGCAAATTCATCTTCATTAATAGTCCAAGCATTAAAAGTTGTGGTAATGTCACGTGCCATGATACCAAATTTCCAATTATTATCACTTTCAAATTGAATAGCAGCATCCAAACCAAAACCCCAACTTGAAGCAAAGTCTCCTATAATACGTCTAATAATTTTAGCATTAACACCATAACTTAACCCTTCTAAAGGTAAGTCTCTAGCGTAAGATAAGGTTAAACCGTAATCTGCTGTAGAAAATAAGCTGATTCGGTCATAGTTAACATTACCTTGTTCATCTATAAGCTGTGTAGTATCTAGGATATCATCCACAGCAAAACGTATTAAAGAGATTCCGAAAGCACTATTATCATCTAAAGGCATTGCAAAAGCTGCATAGTCATAATTTGCAATATTAGCAAAGTAACTAGAGTGCATTAAGGCTAATTGATTGTCTTCTAGTTTAATTAATCCAGCAGGATTCCAATAGCCAGAATTTACATCGTTGGTTCTAGCAACGGTAGCATTGCTCATCCCTAAAGCTGCTGCATCCACACCAATATTCATAAATTCGTTTGAATATTTTCGGGTTTGAGCAAAAGATAATGAGACACTCAGTAATAAAAAGGCTAGTAAACTTACTTTCAATTTCAATTTTTTTTTACAAAGATGCTATAATTTTTCTATATATTAAACTTCAATTTTAATACTATATTGCATAGTGTTTGGAATAGACACAAATACTTTGTTATTTTTACAAAAAACTAACTGATGAACATCAAAGCTTTTATACCAAATTTTATCACACTTCTTAATTTATTTAGCGGAAGTGTGGCAGTCATATTTGCTGTTAATAACCACTTTATTTTTGCTGCCTTTTTTGTGTTTTTAGGCATCTTTTTTGATTTTTTTGATGGTTTGTTAGCAAGAAAGTTAAATGTGCAAAGCGATTTAGGCTTGCAATTAGATAGTTTGGCAGATATGGTAACTAGTGGATTAGTTCCAGGAATAGTAGTTTTTAAACTGTTAGAATTAGCTAGTAATAATAAAGCAGTAACATCCATTGATGAGTGGTCAGAAACTATGCAATGGACAGGTTATACATTTAACTTATTACCGTTTATTGGGCTGTTTATAACATTAGCATCTGCTTATAGATTGGCTCGTTTTAATCTTGACGAAGAACAACAAAGTTATTTTAAAGGACTACCAACACCTGCTAATGCCTTACTAATTTTATCATTACCGTTAATTTTAGAATTTCAGAATAATGATTTAATAAATAGTATTATACTTAATAAATGGTTTTTAATTGTGTTAACTATTTTAAGTTGTTACATATTAAATTCATCTGTAAAACTATTTGCTTTAAAATTTAAAAACTGGAGTTTTAAGTCAAATGCAGTACGTTACATTTTTATAATCTTAAGTATTGTGCTTTTAGTGGTGTTGCATTTTGCAGCAATCCCTTTAATAATAATACTATACATATTACTTTCCTTATTTAATAACATCAATTAATACCCACTATGCTAGAAATTATTTTTACGCTTTTAATGCTTGTTTTGTTGCAGGCTGTTTTAGGATTTGATAACTTATTATATATCTCTTTAGAGTCAAAAAAAGCACCAGAATCTGAACAAAAGCGCGTTAGAAAAGTTGGTATTTTAATTGCGATTGTTTTACGTATCATATTATTGTTTGTATTAGTATCGATAATTGATTTTTTTAAAGAGCCTTTTTCGTTTATGACAGGTGAATTAGGTAATGTGGCCAGCTTTGCTTTTAATGGACACAGTTTAATTGTATTAGCTGGAGGAGGTTTTATTATTTATACAGCTATAAAAGAAATTTGGCATATGATTGGTGCTCATGATTTAGATCATGATATTGAAGGTGATGGCACGAGAGGTAAGTCTGCAAGTGCTGTTATAACCAGTATTGTAATAATGAATTTAGTATTCTCTTTTGATTCTATTTTAGCAGCCATAGGGTTAACAAGTGATATTGAAAACGCTACAACAGCCTTTATTGTAATGGCTATTGCTATTGTAATTAGCGGATTATTAATGTTGTTTTTGGCAGATCGAATCTCTGTGTTTTTAGCAAAAAACCGAATGTATGAAGTGCTTGGGTTGTTTATTCTATTTATTGTAGGTATAATGTTAGTTACCGAAGGTGGACATTTAGCACACTTAAAGTTATTTGGAAACCCAATTGAGTCTATGAGTAAAACAACCTTCTATTTTGTGTTGTTTATTTTAATTATTGTAGATGTTGTTCAGGGTCGTTATCAAAAAAAGATATTGGCAGAGAATGCTAGAATTAAAGCTAAGTCTGAAGAAAAAATATAGTGACATAAATTTTCATTAAATAATAAAAGCCCAATTGAATTTTCAATTGGGCTTTTATTTATAAATTATTTATTTACAACATTCTGATTAATCTCTAATCTTCTTTTTACGTAATTCAAAATTCTGACCTAAGTATACTTTTCGTACCATTTCGTCATTAGCTAATTCTTCAGGTTCTCCTGCTTTTAAAATACTTCCTTCAAACATTAAATAAGTTCTATCTGTAATAGCTAACGTTTCTTGTACGTTGTGGTCAGTAATTAATATACCAATGTTCTTTTTGGTTAATTGCGCTACAATACGTTGTATATCTTCCACTGCAACTGGATCTACTCCAGCAAAGGGTTCGTCTAATAAAATAAAGCTTGGGTTAGTTGCTAAGGCACGTGCAATTTCGGTACGACGACGTTCTCCTCCAGATAATAAATCACCTCTACTTTTTCTAATATGACCTAAACTAAACTCTTCAATTAATGCTTCCATCCTGTGCAATTGTTCTTTTTTGCTCAGTTTGGTCATTTGTAAAACACTTAAAATATTGTCTTCAATACTTAGTTTTCTAAATACAGATGCTTCTTGTGCTAGATAACCAATACCATTTTGTGCACGTTTATACATAGGGTAATTGGTAATATTAGTGTCATCCAAATAGATGTTTCCTGCATTTGGTTTTACCAAACCAACAGTCATATAAAATGATGTTGTTTTTCCTGCACCATTAGGACCTAAAAGCCCAACAATTTCACCTTGACTAACTTCAAGAGATACGTCTTTTACAACTTTACGTCCACTGTAGGACTTCATTAAATGTTCGGCTCTTAGCTTCATTTGGTGTGTTTAATTGTCCTAAAAATAAGCATTTCAATATAACTTATTAAAAAGGCGCTTTAATTTATATAAAGTTTAACCTTGTTGGTCTTGATCCTGCGCTTCTAAAGCTTCCCAAAACTCATACGCACGTCTTAAATGTGGGATCACTATAGTACCACCAATTAATGTAGCAATACTTAGGGTTTCCATTACTTGCTCTTTAGACAAACCTTCTTTATAACTTGACTCTAAATGGTATTTAATACAATCATCACAACGTAAAACGGTAGAGGCTACTAAACCTAATAGCTCTTTAGTTTTTACGTCCAATGCACCTTCAGTAAAGGCATTAGTGTCTAAATTAAAAATACGTTTGATTATTTTATTGTTATCGCCTAGAATTTTATCATTCATTTTTTCGCGATAGTCGTTAAATTCTTTAACTAGTTCTGACATCTTTTTTTTGTTTTTTATTTTCGTTTTTCACTACAATTCGAGAGATATGAATACTAACTTCATACAAAATTAGTACAGGTATCGCTACAATTATTTGACTTGCTACATCTGGAGGTGTTATGACTGCAGATAAAATTAGAACAATAACTAAAGCAAATTTTCTATATTTTTTTAAAAACTGAGGTGTTACCAAACCAACTTTAGTTAAAAAGTAGATTAATATTGGTAGCTCAAATATTATTCCAGACGCTAAAACAGACGCTCTGATTAACCCAACGTATGATGAAATATCAATCTCATTGGATACTTCTGTACTTACGGAGTAGGTTCCTAAAAAGTTTATGGATAAAGGTGTTATAATGTAGTATCCAAATAAGACACCCATAAAAAACAGTAAAGAAGATATTATGATAAAACCTGTAGATGTTCGACGTTCTTTAGAGGTTAAACCAGGACTAATAAATCGCCATAATTGGTAAATTACATAAGGGAATGCTACAATAAATCCAGCATAAATGGACGTCCATATATGAATAGAAAACTGTCCAGCCATTTCACGGTTTTGTATTATAAACGGAAACGAATCTGCACAAAAACTCATGTCATCCAATCCAAAAAATTTAGACATTTCACATAACCATTGGTAAGTGGGAAACGTCATTTTTTGAGGTGCAAATAGGATGCTATCAAATAGTATACTTGGAAAACAAAAAGCGATTGTACCACAAATAACTACAGCAGATACAATCCTAATTAAATGCCATCTTAAATCTTCAAGATGATCTAAAAAAGACATCTCGTTTACATTTTTTTTTGCCATTATAAAATTCCTTCTCTTATTAAATCGTGGATATGCACAACACCAGCGTACTTGCCATCTTTTTGCACAAGTAATTGAGAAATCCCATAGGTCTCTAAAACCTCCATAGCATCAATAGCCATAGCGTCTTCTTCGATACGTTTTGGATTGGCACTCATAATATCTTTAGCAGTTAAGTCGCTAAAGTTATCCACTTTACTTAGCATTCGTCTTAAATCACCATCAGTAATTATTCCGACAATTTTATTGTTTTCAGTGACAGCTGTAACACCTAGCATTTTTTCAGAAATTTCAACAATTACCTGTTTAATGTTAGTGTCTAAAGTGACTTCTGGTTTTTGATTAACAGAAGAAATATCCTGAACTCTTAAATATAATTTTTTACCTAATGCACCACCTGGATGGTATTTAGCAAAATCTTTGCTAGAAAACCCTCTTAATTCTAAAAGGCTAACCGCTAATGCGTCACCTAATACTAGTTGTGCAGTAGTACTGGTTGTTGGTGCTAAATTGTTTGGGCAAGCTTCTTTCTCTACAAATGCATTTAAAACAAAATCCGCTTGCTGGCCTAAAAATGAATCTTTATTACCAGTTATAGCAATCATTTTATTTTTTGCATTTTTAATTAATGGTACCAAAACTTTAATTTCTGGTGTGTTTCCACTTTTAGAAATGCAAATCACCACATCATCTTGAAGTATTAATCCTAAGTCACCATGTATAGCATCTGCAGCATGCATAAATACAGCAGGAGTACCAGTCGAGTTTAGCGTAGCCACTATTTTTGTTGCTATAATAGCACTTTTTCCTATTCCAGTAATTATGACTCTACCCTTAGAATTATAAATCAATTCCACAGCTTCAGCAAAGTCGTTATCAATTAAATTTGATAAATTTAATATGGACTGTCCTTCAAGTTTAATAGTTTCTTTTGCACTACTAATAATGGAAGCTTTTGTTTTCAATGTGTTTATTTTTTTTGGTTTATAAAGATTTTACTATCTTTAGTCTTAATCTAAATCACCTTAAGATTATTAGATTAATAATTTCGACAAATTTAGCGAAAAAATTGAGAGGGGAATTCAATTCTTAGCAACTATTTATAGTTTGTCAAAAGTATGTAAGTGTAAATAATTAATTAAATACGAAAGTTATACATAGTGAAAAGCGATTTGCATTCAGCACTAAAAAAATACTTTGGCTTTGGCGAGTTTAAAGGACTTCAAGAACAAGTCATTAAAAGTATCCTAGAACAAAAAAATACATTTGTAATAATGCCTACAGGTGGTGGTAAAAGTTTATGCTACCAATTACCTGCGTTAATGCAAGAAGGTACAGCTATAGTTGTGTCTCCTTTAATTGCATTAATGAAAAATCAGGTTGATGCAATTAGAGGTGTCTCCAATGAAAATGGTGTGGCTCATGTTTTAAATTCATCTTTAAATAAGACCGAAATTAAACAAGTCAAAGAAGACATTACAAATGGTATTACAAAATTATTATATGTAGCACCAGAATCCTTAACTAAAGAAGAAAATGTAGAGTTTTTGCGTACCGTAAAAATTTCTTTCATGGCAGTGGATGAAGCCCATTGTATTAGTGAATGGGGTCACGATTTTAGACCAGAATACCGTAATTTAAGATCTATAATTAGACGTATAGGAGATAATATTCCTATAATTGGTCTAACAGCTACAGCAACACCTAAGGTACAAGAGGATATCCTGAAAAACTTAGGGATGAATGACGCTAACACTTTTAAAGCCTCATTTAATAGACCTAATTTATATTACGAGATACGTCCAAAAACTAAAAACGTAGACGCTGATATTATTCGCTTTGTAAAGCAAAACGAAGGTAAATCCGGAATCATTTATTGTTTAAGTCGTAAACGTGTAGAGGAGTTGTCTCAAGTCTTACAAGTTAATGGTATTAAAGCGGTACCATATCACGCAGGTTTGGATGCTAAAAAAAGATCCAATCACCAAGATATGTTTTTAATGGAAGACATTGACGTGGTAGTTGCAACCATAGCTTTTGGTATGGGAATAGACAAACCAGATGTAAGATTTGTAATTCATCACGATATTCCTAAAAGTATAGAAAGCTATTACCAAGAGACTGGTCGTGCAGGACGAGATGGAGGAGAAGGTCATTGTTTAGCTTATTATGCCTATAAGGATATAGAAAAGTTAGAGAAGTTTATGTCAGGTAAACCTGTAGCAGAGCAAGAAATTGGTCAAGCACTATTGCAAGAGGTTGTCGCTTTCGCGGAAACTTCAATATCAAGACGTAAATTTATATTACACTATTTTGGTGAATCATTTGATAACAAAACAGGTGAAGGTGGAGATATGGATGATAATATGCGTCATCCAAAGGAAAAACAAGAAGCTAAAGATGATGTAAAACTTGTCCTAGAAATTGTCGATGCTACCAATGAGAAATATAAGGCTAAAGAGTTAGTAAACGTTATTGTAGGTAAATCTAACGCGTTAATCAGCTCTCATAAAACCGACGATCAACCCTTTTTTGGTAAAGGAAAAGATAAAGATAAATCCTATTGGATGGCTTTAACACGACAAATATTAGTATCAGGATCTTTAAAAAAGGATATTGAAACCTATGGTGTCATTAAGCTTACAGATAAAGGAAGGGATTTTATAAAAAATCCTGAATCATTCATGATGACTAAAGATCATGAGTTTGGTGACGAGTCAGACAATACTATTATCACTGCAGAAAGTGGTGGTGGAGCAGTAGTGGATGAGGCATTAATGAAAATGCTTAAAGACTTAAGAAAAACTAATGCTAAAAAATTAGGTGTACCTCCTTTTGTAATATTTCAAGATCCATCCTTAGAGGATATGGCTTTAAAATATCCAGTATCTGTGGAAGAGTTATCTAACGTTCATGGTGTTGGAGAAGGAAAAGCTAAAAAGTATGGTAAAGATTTTGTCGCGCTTATTGCAAGATATGTAGAAGATAACGACGTTGTAAGACCAGATGATTTAGTAGTTAAATCTACAGGTAGCAACTCTGCACTTAAATTATATATCATACAAAATGTGGACAGAAAATTACCATTAACAGATATTGCATCTGCTAAAGGAATGGAAATGTCTGCATTTATTAAAGAAATGGAAGCTATTGTCTTTTCAGGGACAAAATTAAATATTAATTATTGGATCAATGATATTTTAGATGAAGACCAACAAGAAGAAATCCATGATTATTTTATGGAGTCACAAACAGATAAGATTGACGTTGCAATAGACGAGTTTGATGGAGATTATGATGATGAAGAATTACGATTATATCGTATTAAATTTATAAGTGAAGTAGCAAACTAAATATAATACCAAAAAAACACTTTATTAAAGACCTAACAAGTTAATTTGTTAGGTCTTTTTTGTTTTCTTCTGCTATTTGTAATTCATCTAAACCTTCTATAGTAAGCGGTGTAAAAGTAATGGCGTGTTTTTTTACTTGTAGTGTTATATTTTTAATTGCAGATCGTTTGATATTTTCTGCAGCTTCTTTTTCAATTTCAAAATCTATTCTAGTAACATAACCATCAAAAATACTCATGTTTTCTGACTCAAACTCATCCATGTCTGATTTTAAATCTAAAGTATGATCGTTGTTAACCATTAAAAGTCTAGCACCTTTTTTAGCTTTGATATTTAGTTTTCCAACAATAAAAGTTTGTAAAAAATAATAACCACCTAGCTCTGCATAACCTGCATAAATCACATTTTGATCTGCAATACCTACAGGTTGGTCTTCACTATGCTTTAAAATAGCCTCAATATAATTGGTATCAGCTAATTGGTTGTTTTTTGATTTATTATCATTACCTCCAAATAGCTTATTAAATACACCCATAATAATTTTTTATTTTTTCAAATCTAACAAAATTTAGTAAAATAGGATTGGATAAAAAAAATCATCTGTCATTACTTATTACTTTTAACTTCTTTATATCTTTGCAGTTCATTAAAAAACAATGTAATGCAAGACGGTTTATACGCAAAATTTAATACGAATAAAGGCGAAATTTTAGTCGCTTTAGAATTTGAGAAAACTCCTGGAACAGTTGGTAACTTTGTTGCTTTAGCTGAAGGTAACATGGAAAACGATGTTAAACCACAAGGGACACCTTATTACGATGGATTAAAGTTTCATAGAGTAATTGATAATTTTATGATCCAAGGAGGTTGTCCACAAGGTAGCGGATCAGGTAATCCAGGATATAAGTTTGATGACGAGTTTCACCCAGATTTAAAGCATAGTGGACCTGGAATATTAAGTATGGCAAATGCTGGACCTGGTACTAACGGAAGTCAGTTTTTTATTACTCATGTTGCTACAGATTGGTTAGATGGTAACCATACTGTCTTTGGAAACGTAGTAAAAGGACAAGACATCGTTGATGCTATTGCACAAGGAGATAAGATTGAAACTTTAGAAATTGTTAGAGTTGGTGCTGATGCAGAAAACTTTAATGCAATTGAAGCCTTTAGAACATTTGAAGGTGCAAGAGAAAAACGTGTAGCTGCAGAACGTGAAGCTAAACGTGCAGAATTAGATAAATTAGCTGCAGGTTTTGAAGAAACTAAAAGCGGTTTACGTTACCAAATTATCCAAAAAGGTAGTGGTAAAAAAGCTGAAAAAGGTAATCAAGTTTCTGTACACTATAAAGGACAATTAGCAGATGGAACTGTTTTTGATAGTTCTTACAAGCGTAATCAACCTTTAGATTTTCAAGTAGGAGTTGGTCAAGTTATTTCTGGATGGGATGAAGGGATTCAATTATTACACGTTGGTGATAAAGCCCGTTTTGTTATACCTTCAGATTTAGGTTATGGATCAAGAGGTGCAGGAGGAGCAATTCCACCAGATGCTGTACTTGTATTTGATGTAGAACTTGTAGATGTTAAATAATAATTAATTATTTATTGTTCTATTTAGATATTCTAAAACAAAAATTATAAATATTTAAAACCTCAAAAGAGTAATATCTTTTGAGGTTTTTTAATTACATTAATCCAATGTTAGATCAAAAATTAGAAAGGTTAAAATATCCTATCGGAAAATTTGAATGTCCATCAACAATAACGGAAGCGACTATTGATGCTTGGTTATCTATACTAAAACATTTTCCAAATAGGTTGGAGCAGTTGGTGATTAACTTGTCAGACAAGCAATTAGATACACCTTATAGGTTAGGAGGCTGGACTATTAGACAAGTAATACACCACATTGCAGACAGTCACCATCATAGTTATATAAGATTTAAATGGGCAATGACAGAAGATAACCCAGTAATAAAAGCCTATGATGAAAACACTTGGGCTTCTCAGCATGATTATAATCAGCCAATAGCGCTATCTCTATTACATATTAAAGTAGTACATGCTAAATTGGTGTATTATTTAAAAGGCTTAACAGCAGAACAATTGCAACGTACCTTTATTCATCCGGAAAACAATCAAATGATAGCTTTAGATAAAAATTTAGGTAATTATGCTTGGCATAGTAATCATCATTACGCGCATATAGAAGGTGTATTAAAAAGTAAAGGCTGGATTTAGATTAATAATTGTTTGTTTTGACTTAAAATTAGTTTTATTTTAAAGTCCTAAATTAAATTATAACCAAGGGTAATTATGAGCACTATTCAATTTGAAGATTTTACCAAAGTAGATTTACGTGTAGGTACCATTTTAGAAGTTAATGATTTTCCAGAAGCCAAAAACCCTGCGTATCAATTGACCATAGATTTTGGCGGTTTGGGAGTTAAAAAAACTAGTGCGCAAATTACAACGCTTTATAAAAAAGAAGACTTACTAAATAGGCAAATTGTTGCAGTGGTAAATTTTCCGCGTAAGCAGATTGCAAAATTTATGAGTGAGTGTTTAGTATTAGGAGCGGTTAATGCTAAAGATGTTATTTTGTTAAATCCAGAAACCAAAGTTCCTAACGGAACTTCTGTATCATAGTAGTATGGTTAAGATATTTGAATAAAATAGTATTACATACCGTTAGGATTTATATTCAATTAGGATTGTTTTTTTACTATAAAAAAATAATTGTAAACGGAAAAAAAAGCATCCCAAAAGACCAACCCGTTTTATTTTTATCCAATCATCAAAATGCGTTAATAGATGCTTTGCTATTGGCTACAAAGTCTGGACGCTTAAGTTATTTTTTAACTAGAGCTGGTGTTTTTAAAAAACCATTGGTAAGTAGGTTATTGCATAGCTTGAATATGCGACCAATTTATCGTGTTAGAGATGGCTGGAGCACGATTGCTAAAAATAAATCTGTTTTTAGTAATACTGTTAATTTGTTACATGATAACAAAGCAGTGACTATTTTTCCAGAAGGAAATCACAATTTAGAAAGACGAGTTAGACCACTAAGTAAGGGGTTTACAAGAATTATTTTAGAACATAGGGATACGTATCCTAAGCAGTCAATACATTTAATTCCAGTGGGTTTAAATTACCAAGCGCCTAAAGCAATGGGTAGTACTGTTTCCATTTTTTTTGGAGAAGCTTTAGCGTCTAAATCTTATAATCATTTAGACGATTTTATTGCGACTAAACAAATTAAGCAGGATGTTTTTAATTCGATAATAAGCTTAACGACTCACATACCACAAAGTAATTATGCTTCAATAGTAGAAAAACTTAATAAGTTAAATGTGGATTTTACCAATCCCAACAGTGTTAATCATTGTATTGTAAGTCAGTTTAAAACGTGTCAAGTTAAGCGTGTAAAACAGTCTAATTTTAAAGTCTTAATAAAGCCAATCCTTTATTTGTTATTATGTGTGCCTATTCTGGTTTGGAGACATAATATAAAACCAAAAATTAAGGAAGCTGAGTTTTTATCTACCTTTAGGTTCGCCATAAGTATAACTGTAGTACCACTTTGGTTATTTGTAATATCTGCTATTATTTGGCTTGCCTTTAATTTTGTTACAAGTCTTATCTTTATTTTGGGAAGTCTAATTTTAATTTTGATTTACAATAAAGCATAAAAAAAACCTTCTCTAAATTTAGAAAAGGTTTTTTTGATATAAGGTGATTTTTATATTAAATATCGTCAAAATCTACATCTGTAAATCTACTTTCAGCACTTGGTGTTTCAAACGTTTCAGTCTTAGCTTCGGAAGCAGGAGTGGCTGGAGTATCATATTCTTTTTTGAAATCTTTTTGGTGACGCTCGCTAATAACTTCATCTCCTTTTTCGTTGATGATGTAGTCTGTCATTTCTTTTAAGATGTCATTAAACTCACTAAAGTCTTCTTTATATAAGTAAATTTTATGTTTTTTATAATGAAATGATCCATCGTCATTTGTAAACTTTTTACTTTCTGTAATAGTCAGGTAGTAATCATCTGCTTTAGTAGCTCTTACATCAAAAAAATAAGTTCGTCTTCCTGCTCTTAATACTTTCGAAAAAATTTCTTCCTTCTCCATCATCTCGTTATTATGCATAATCCTTGATTTGTGTTGTTAGTTAATTCGTAAACTCAAAAGTCAAAAAAAAAGTTGAATGAAACAACATTTTAGTGTAAATCTTTTTACTTAGTTGTTTTTAAATACAGTTCTTTGTAATAACCATCAGTGTTTATAAGGTTTTCATGTGTACCTGATTGCACAATTTGACCATCGTCTAAAACTATAATTTGATCTGCATTTTTAGCAGAAGAGATTCTGTGACTTACAATTATGGTTGTTTTTCCTTTAGTAATTGTTTTTAAGTTATTTAAAATCTTCTCTTCAGTTTCAGTATCAACTGCAGATAAACAGTCATCAAATAACATGATTTGAGGCTTTTTAATAATAGCTCTAGCAATGGATACACGTTGCTTTTGTCCTCCAGATAGTGTGATGCCTCGCTCACCTAAAACAGTGTTGTATTGTTTGTTAAATTTGATTATGTTTTTATGCACTTGTGCTAATTTAGCAGCATCTATAACCTCTTGATCTGTAGCGTTTTCTTTACCAAACTTGATGTTGTTATTAATGGAGTCGCTAAACAAAAAGGCATCTTGTGGTACATAACCTGTAGCGTCCCTTAGACTATATAAGTTTAGGGTTTCAATAGGTTTTTGATCTATTAAAATAGTGCCTGAGTCTACGTCATACAAACGTCCTACTAAATCTAAGATTGTAGATTTTCCGGACCCTGTTTTTCCTATAACAGCCAAAGTTTGACCTGTATTTACCTTAAAACTAACATTTTTCAAGGCTTGTATGTTGGTGTCATCATAGGTAAAAGACACATTTTTAAATTCTATTTCGCCATTAATTTCTGATAATTCAGCGTTGTTATTTTGTATTTCTGGTTCGGTTTTTAAAAACTCATTAATTCTATTTTGAGAAGCTTCTGCTTCCTGTACAATAGAGGTTACCCAACCTACAGTTGCAACTGGCCAAGTTAGAAGGTTAACGTACATAATAAATTCAGAAATTGTACCTAAGCTAATTTCGCCATTCATATATTGTTTACCTCCAATATATATAACCAACACGTTGCTTAACCCAATAAGCAAAATCATCATCGGAAAAAATAACGCTTGTATACGTACCAAACTTAATTGTTTCTCTTTGTTGGTTTCTGATAATTCATCAAAATTAGCTGAGGTTTGTGGCTCTATACCATAAGCCTTAATTACAGAAATTCCACTAAAAGTTTCTTGAGAAAACGTGGATAGTTTGGATAAGTATTGTTGTACAATCGTACTGCGTTTATGTATTTCTGAGCTAATTTTATAAATAATTATTGATAAAATTGGTAGCGGAATAATTGTGTAAAGCGTCAACATTGGTGCTTGTCTAAACATAAAAACTAGAGCTACAATAAATAATGTTAAGGTATTAATACTATACATAATTGCAGGACCAGTATACATACGTACTTTGGTCACGTCCTCACTTATACGATTCATTAAATCACCAGTTCTATTTTTTTTATAGAAATTTAAAGATAGTTTTTGGTATTGTTGGTAGATTTCGTTTTTTAAATCATATTCAATATAACGCGATACATTAATTATTGTTTGACGCATCCAGAAGGTTAATATACCAGACAATATTGCAGAACCTACCAAAAATAAAATGTACTTCAATAGTTTGGCTTTGTAAGCAACCTCACTACTTTCCGGATTTTGTAATTGGTCGTTAACCACGTCTATAATAGAACCTATAAATTTGGGAACAAATACAGTAAATAGTTTAGAAACGATAGTAATTAAAACACCAATTATAATTTGTGTTCTATATTTGTAAAAGTATTTGTTAAGATGTTGTAATTCTTTCATTTAAATGAAAACCTAAGTTTAAAAAGTTTTTAACAATTTCACATTTTAACATGCTAATTATTGTTTTAATATTAATTATAAGCTAATTTCGCATGCTGAAATTACAAATAGTGTAATTTCAATACATTAATTAAATGTCAACTAAATGGTTTCAGAAGTAATCAACACTAATCAATTATCAAAAGCAGATCCTGTTTTTGGACAATTATCATTTGATAATCACGAACAAGTCGTTTTTTGCAACGACAAAGATACAGGATTAAAAGCAATAATTGGAATACATAACACAGTTTTAGGACCTGCTTTAGGAGGTACTAGAATGTGGCAATATGCTAACGAATGGGAAGCTGTTAATGACGTTTTACGTTTGTCTAGAGGAATGACCTTTAAGTCAGCAATTACAGGTTTAAACCTTGGTGGTGGAAAAGCAGTAATTATTGGTGATGCTAAAACACAAAAAACGCCAGAATTAATGAAGCGTTTTGGAGAGTTTGTGCACAGCTTAAGCGGAAAGTATATTACTGCAGAAGATGTAGGAATGGAAACTGCAGATATGGATTTAGTTAGAGAAGTAACACCTTATGTTACTGGTATTTCTGAAGACAAAGGTGGAGCAGGTAATCCATCTCCAATTACAGCTTATGGTGTTTTTATGGGAATGAAAGCAGCTGCTAAATTCAAATTTGGTACAGACGTCCTAGAAGATAAAACAGTAATTGTACAAGGTATTGGACATGTTGGAGAATCTTTAGTGGAGCACCTAACAAATGATGGTGCAAAAGTAATTATCGATGATATTAATCAAGAACGTTTAGAGGCAATCAGTAAAAAATACGGAGCATCTATATACAAAGGAAGTAATGTATATGCAGAGGCTGTAGATATTTACGCACCTTGTGCTTTAGGAGCAACAATTAACGATGCTACAATTAACAGTATCCAAGCTAAAGTTATTGCTGGAGCAGCAAATAACCAATTAGCAGACGAGCTTAAGCATGGTCGTATATTACAAGAAAAAGGTATTGTATACGCACCAGACTTTTTAATTAATGCAGGAGGAATTATTAATGTTTACGCAGAATTAGAAAACTACGGTAAACAAGAAATAATGAGAAAGACAGAAAACATCTACAATACAACCTTGGAGATTTTAAGTAATGCTGAAACTAATGATATAACAACACATCAAGCAGCATTAAATATAGCTTTAAGCAGAATTGAAGCTAGAAAAAAAGAAAATCAGCAATAGATATCTTATAAAATAGACTATTTTTGCAAGGCGAAAGCGAAAGCTTTCGCCTTTTTTAATTAATAATTTAAAAGTATTTCAATATAATTGAAATCTAAAGTTCTTTGTAAGTATGCTAAGTAGAAGACATATTCGTGTTAAAGTAATGCAAGTTTTATATGCATTTGATGGTACAGAAAGTGATGATTTTTCTAAAGACCAAAAATTTTTATTATACAGTATAGACAATATGTATAATTTATATTTAATGACACTATCCCTAATGATAGAGGTCGGTAAAAAATCTAAAACGCAGTTAGAAACTATTCAAAAAAAGCATTTAGCTACAGCAGAAGAAAAAAATCCCAACAAAAAATTTATAAACAATCAAGTTCTAGAACTACTGTCTAATAACGTAGCTTTAAAAACAGCTTTTGAAGTCAACAATATAAAAAATTGGCAACTAGATAATGAGTATGTAGATATTATCTATAAAGAAATAATTGCTAGTGATTTATATAAAGAATACATGCAAACTAAATCGTCTACCTTTAAAGAGGATAGAAACTTTATAGTAGATGTATTTAAAGAAATAATAGCTCCTAACGAGAAACTTTACGATTATATTGAAGATAAAAACCTTACCTGGTTAGATGATCTTCCAACAGTAAATACAGCTATTTTAAAATTACTTAGAAAAATTAAAGAAACATCAGACGAGCGTTTCCTTACCCCTAAGTTGTACAAAGATATCGAGGATAAACAATACGCAATTAACTTGTTTAAAAAAACAATGTTAAACCAATCCAAATTAAGCGAAGAAATAGCTAATAAAACTAAAAATTGGGATACAGAACGTATCGCAACTATAGACATGGTTTTATTAAAAATGGCTATTTGCGAGTTAACTAGTTTTCCATCAATTCCGACTAAAGTAACAATTAATGAATACCTAGAAATTGCTAAAGAATACTCAACGCCTAAAAGCAGTATTTTTATTAACGGAATTCTAGACAAATTGTTAAAAGAATATCAAGAAGAAGGAAAATTAAATAAAGTTGGTCGAGGATTGATGTAGTCAAAAAATATTATTATTTTTACAAACCAAAAATTAATTTAAGTGGCAGTTTAATAATAAACTACACAAATTCTAAAATAAGTATTATGAAAAAAGTAATGATTCTATTAAGTGCAGTATGCTTAATATCTTTATCATCTTGTAAGCAAGATGCAGCAGCAAAAATTGATGCAAACAATGTAGTAGCAGCTTCTGAGAGAGATGCACAATCAGGTAAGTTACCAGTAATCGAGTTTGATAAAAAAGAACATGATTTTGGTCAAATAGTATCAGGTACACCTCAAGAGACAGTATTTACTTACACTAACAAGGGAGAAGCGCCTTTAGTTATTACAGATATTAAAAGTACTTGTGGATGTACAGTTCCTCAAGACTGGTCTAGAGCACCTTTAGCTGTTGGAGAGTCTGATTCTTTTACTGTTAAATTTAACGGAAAAGGAGCTAACAAAACATCTAAAGTAATTAACATTACTGCTAACACAGCTACTGGTAAAGAGTCTGTAAAAATATCAGCTTTTATTACTCCAGACCCTAACGCACCTGTTAAGCAGGCACCACTTAGAACAAATCCAAATGCTAACCCAGGACCACTTACACAATAATGGAAGGAATTAGCGGATTTTTACCTATAATAGCAATGTTTGCTGTAGTGTATTTCTTTATGATTGCACCACAAATGAAACGTGCTAAACAAGAAAAGCGTTTTGCTTCGGATTTAAAAGCAGGTGATAAGGTAATTACTAAAAGCGGAATGCATGGAAAAATTGCACAGCTTAATGATAAGGATAATAGTTGCGTTATAGAAACTATGTCTGGAAAATTAAAGTTTGATCGTTCTGCTATTTCTATGGAAATGAGTAAATCTTTAAACAAGCCAGCTGTTGAATTAAAAAAGTAATTGACAGCTAGATTATATATTAAAAGGCGACCAATTGGTCGCCTTTTTTATTTAGCAATTTTTATACTTATCATGTAAACCCTTATTTTCAATAATCATAGGTGTTATTTTATCTATTCTAGATAGTTTTGTAGTCTCTCTTTTGGCTTCACTTATATAGTTACAATATTCACGCTGTTTAGATGGTGTTAAAGCTTTAAAAGCCTTAAAAAGTGTATTATCTTCTTTAAAAACACTTTGTAATTCATCAGGTATCACATTATCTTTTACTTTAGTTTTAATAGGTTTAATGTTCTTACCATTTTTTTGATTTATTATGGCTTCCTCTATGTAAGACATTAGTAACGTTTCGGATAAATCACTCGTATCATTAAAACGTAGTTGTCGCAAAGCTTTAGTTTTTCCTTCTTGTGCATTATGTAATACATTTTGTTTGTCAGTCAATAAGCTGCCATTAAAAAACCATAAGCAATAATGATGTTTAAAAGCACCTAAACCAATCACATTTTTTCCTTCAATCATATAAACAGGAGCATTCCATTTTATAGTTTCTTTTAAGCCAGCCTTTAAAAGTAAGTGTCTTAAATAGTTAAGGGAATCTATAAATTTGGGATGATCTTGTATATACTCTTCTATGGATGATATTTTCTTCATTCGATATTTAAGTTAAATTTTAAAGATACTATTTTTTAAAAGGGTATTCTATTCTATATCAAATAAGTATAACTTTTTATTTAGATTTAGTCTAAATAAACTTTGCTATTATCAAAATGAGATTTATATTTGCGCTTTATTTATAATAAATCTAAATAGTGTCATGTTTAAAAAAATAAGTTTTATACTAATTTTAGCAGTTCAATTATCATTCTCGCAATCCAAAATTACAGGCGTTGTGACTAGTAATTCCAACGAAAAAATTCCATTTGCAACCATCTTATTAGAAGAGATTAATGTAGGAGTGTCAGCTAATATTGATGGGTTTTTTATCCTTGAAGATGTAAAGGCTGGAAGTTATACTATCAAAGTGTCTTCAGTAGGTTATACGTCAATTAAACAAGACATAACTATTACGGATAATGAAACGAAATCTATAGCGTTTAAATTACAATATGATGGCGATTTGGACGAAGTTGAAGTTTTTGGAAGTCGTTTTACTCATCCAGATAAAATTGAGGCTTTAACCAGATTGCCTTTAGCGCCTTATGAGCAAATTCAGAGTATTTCTATTATTTCTGAAAAAGTGATTGAACAACAAGGTAATTTAACCATTTCGGATGCTGTAAAAAATGTACCTGGAGTTTATACATTTGCAACCTATGGTAATAAAAGGGAGAGTATGTCTTCTCGTGGATTTAGAGGGATTCCTATTTTAAAAAATGGAGTTAGAGTACATTCAGATTTTAGAGGTCAAGGGATACTAACCGATATGCAAGGTGTTGATAATATACAAGTCTTAAAAGGTGCAGCATCAGTTACACAAGGTGTTGCTACAGATTTAGGAAGTCCAGGTGGAATAATTAATATTGTAACCAAAACACCTAAATATGAATTTGGAGGCAATGTGTCACTTAGAGGAGGAAGCTTTGGTCAAGCAAGAACAACTTTTGATGTTTATGGACCTTTAACTACATCTAAAACGACTGCATTTAGATTGAATGGTGCATTAGAGCGTGCTGATAGTTATAGAGACGGAATTACTTCTGATAGATTTTATATCAATCCTTCATTTCAATGGAAAGCTGACGACAAAACGACTGTAACTTTTGAGTTGGATTATTTTGAAGATAGTAGGACACCAGACGTTGGTACTATTAACCTTGGAGATAATGACCAGAATTTGATTTATGATTTACCTTATGATCAATTTTTAGGTTTTGAGAATGATAAATCATTAACAACTAACACAACATATGCAGTTAGATTTGATCGTGAGTTATCAGATAAGTTGAGTCTTAAAGGTGCCTATTATAAGTCAAATTTGGATTTGGATGACAAAGGAGCAAGTTTAGGTAGTGTTGTTAGTGATGTTGATGGTAACGCAATATATAATCAAAAATCTAGAGGTTATTCGGTGTCTACAAGAGCAGATAATAACAGTGTGCTGCAATTTGATTTAGTTGGTGATCAATTAGAAACAGGAGCTATTTCTCATACATTTCAAGTTGGTTTTGATTATCGTACGACTAATTATAACACAACTTCGCAAAATGTATCTATTATAGATACTATAGATGTGTTTGCAAGTAATAGTAATAAATTACCAAATGATATTGCACTGTCTACACAATCCGCATTAGCTGCAAAATCTAAAGCTTTTGGCTTTGTTGCTCAGGATGTGATTACTTTTAATAAATATTTAAAAGGTTTTTTTGGTTTACGTTACAGTAAAACAAGAACAATTACAGACACTGAAACTACCGAAAGTGATGCTTTTAATCCATTAGGAGGTATTATTATATCACCATTAAAAAACATTAACCTGTTTGCTTCTTATACAAACAGTTCGTATCCTAGAACAGGAACTAGATTAGATGTTAATGGTAATGAGTTAGGTAACGAACGTTATGATCAATTTGAAACAGGTATTAAAACTAATTGGTTAAATAGTAGGTTGCGTTTTAACTTAACTTATTTTAAAATAAATAATAAAGACATTAACCTTCCTGTTTATGATATTAACTGGGAAGAAACTGGATATTATGCAAAAGGTGGTAATGATGAGAGAAAAGGTGTAGAAGTGGAATTAAGCGGTCGTGTTTTGGATAACTTGGAAGTAATTACAGGATATTCATACATTGATGCACAGTATAAGGAGCATACATCTTATGTCTATGGATCTGCACCATTAAACACACCAAAGCATACTTTTAATATTTATGCTAACTATAGCTTTAAACAACAACTTGAAGGTTTGTCTGTTGGAGGAGGAGTATATTATACTGGCGAACGACCTATTAATGATTGGAGTTCAGGTGCTGTTACTCACCAAGGGATAGTTCCAAATCAAGAGCCTTTTAATGTTGAAGCTTACACACAGGTCAATGCTCAAGTTGCTTATACTTTAAATAACCATTGGAATTTTAGAGTGTTGGTTAATAATGTATTTGATGCAATAGGTTACAACGCTTATAGAACAAGCTATATTAATCAAACAGACCCAAGAAATTTTGCAGGAATTTTGACCTACAAATTTTAAATAAATTGAGTTAGTCTTTAAAGCGTAACACTAAAATTGTTACGCTTTTTTTAGTTTATTATTTTTAATTAAAAATAAATTGAAGCTAACTTATTAAAAATCAATACCGAAAAAAATGACATCAAAAAACAGTACTTTTTTGTTTGTTTAATAGTAAAACTTAAATATATTTGCAATCAGTTTTGGGGAGATACTCAAGCGGCCAACGAGGGCAGACTGTAAATCTGCTGACTACGTCTTCGCAGGTTCGAATCCTGCTCTCCCCACATTTTTAAAAAAAGCCTTCTTAAATTTAAGAAGGCTTTTTTTTTGCGTTATAATTTTATTTATTCTAAGATATGTCTTAATATAATTTCACAAAAAAAAGCCTTTAACAGATATACTGATAAAGGCTTTTATTTATATAAATAAGTCTATTAAACTTATAATTGCTTTTTATAAATTAAAATTCTACTAAAGCTTTTTTGTAATATTTTAAATCTGATATGTTAGAAGCATTGTCAAGATTTCTAATTAATGAAATCACATACTTTAAGCTCTCTATTGGATCTAATTCTGTTTCTGTAACATCTTCTGTATCAGATTCTAATGCTTCATCCTCTAATGGTGTATCCTCTGGTATTGGAATAAGAAAAGAGTCGTTATTTTCGATATGCTCGTAAGTATAACGAAGGACTTTTACTGCCAAAGGGTTTTCTACCTCAATAGTATAAGTTCTTAAAGTTTTAATATCGTCTATTAATGTATCTGAAGTAATACCTGTAGCGTCTAAGTTTTTCAGAATACGGTCTATTACAGTAATGGCTTGTTTATTTTCCAAAGGGTAAGATTAAAATAGGGTTAGTTGCTTTTTGATGCAAATTTAATTTTTTTTGTCCTTAGAAAAAATCAATTGTAGATGTTTATTTTAAAATTAATGATAAAACTTTATCTCGTTTTAAATTATCTGTGTTTTTTCCAGTATTGCTTACCATAACCACAAAAAATTTCTTCACCAGAAACAATCTGTTTTGTTGCTATAATACAAACATTGCCATCATCGTCTAAACCTATTTTAGCATTGTTTTTTAATGGACTATTGTTTTTACCTTTACTATCGTTTGCATATTTAGCAAAACAGTCGGTATGCATACTATCCATGATGCGACCATCTAATAAATTAATAAAATAACGATCTAGGTTTTGTTGTACTCTGCTTGCTGCTTCTGATGCATCAAGAATTTCTCCTTTAAAAATAGAAATAATTTCATCTTTATATATATCTATAGCAGTATATAACCCATTACCTGCTTCATGTATCTGAGAGGTTTTGACATATAAATAGTCTGCTTCTAAAGCGTCAATAGTATTGTTTTGTGTAGGTGTTGTTTTAATGTGAATCTAATTAAAGTGAAATTATAATTTTACTCCTCCTCTAAAGCTATTTTATTTACTTGAAACGTCATGGTAGGTATTGGTCCTGTGATTTCGTTTATCCTAGAATTAGTGTAATATAACTCATTATTAAAAATACTAAAAGTATCTGCCCAACGGACTAAATCACCTTCAACAACCGTTGTTGTTTGACCATCTGGAGTTCTTTTTATAATAGCATTATTTTCTAAGTCTGCGTAATATAAATTGGCATATTTGTCAAATATCATTCCGTCAGGAGCAGCTGTTTTGGCTATAGTTTCTACTCCAACTTCAATAGCTTTATCACTTCCATTAATCAATAACGTCGTAGGTATAGCATATAAAGTATAGCCAGTTAAAGCATGATAGTACAGTTTATTATCTAATGGATTAAGTGCTATACCATCAGAATGAACATTATTTTTCCACTGTGTACCATTAATAGTTAGATGGTCTGTCTCAGAGGTTGTAGAGCTGTGGTCTGTTAATACACGTTTAAATAATCCACTTTCTAAATTTAAAACTAACAAACCTGCATGTCCAGAATCTGTAAAATAAGCCATGTTATTTTCTCTATCAATGCGTACATCATTTATGTAAGAGTCTTTAAAAAATACAGCATCAGTTAAGGTGTAGACCTTTTGCAAACTGTTATTGTCTAAATTAAATACAAATAGCTTTGGGTTTGATAGTACACCTTTAAAAAATGGATTTCTAGTATCTACTACAAACAGTTGATTTTTAGAAGCTACAACAGATTGCACAGCTACAAAAACAGAATCTGTTATTTTAGCATCAGTGGTCCAACTGTTCCATTTTTGATTTGGATAAGCAATGGATTGTTGGCCAATTACTTCTGTGACAGAATGTTTAACTGTAGGTCTCCAACGCGGAAAGTTTACAAAAACACGACCAGAATCGCTTACTGTAACACCTGTAACTTGTTGACCTGTAAATTCTGCTACTTTGGTAACTTTAATGCTATCTTGTTTTATGGCTTGGTTTACAGTATCTATTGTTGTTTTAGTTTTATCCGTTTTACAGGCTATAAGACTAAACGTAATAAAGGTTAAAAGAAATAACTTTTTCATAGTTGTTTATTTTACTTGTTTTGTTCTGCAGTAATTTCGGCAATCTTGCAAATCACTTCTGTTGCTTTTATCATACTTTCCACAGGAACATACTCATAACGTCCATGAAAATTATGTCCTCCAGCAAAGATGTTTGGACAAGGTAAGCCCATGTAACTTAATTGCGATCCGTCTGTACCACCACGAATGGCTTTAATCAATGGTTTGATATTTAATTGCTTCATAGCTTCTTCTGCAATATCAACAATATGCATTACAGGTTCCACTTTTTCTTTCATATTAAAATATTGATCTTTAATTTCAATAGTCACAACTTCTCTTTCATATTGCTCATTAAGCTCATCGGTTAACTTTTGCATCATTTCTTTTCTAGCTTCAAAATGACCTAAATCGTGATCTCTAATAATGTATTCTAAAACAGTTTCTTCAACTTCTCCAGAGATAGCGTACAGGTGGAAAAATCCTTGGTAACCTTCAGTATGTTCCGGAGTTTCTAATCTTGGCAACGAGTTGATAAACTCTGTAGCAATGTACATTGAGTTAACCATTTTACCTTTAGCATAACCTGGATGTACAATTTTTCCTTTTACTTTTACAACTGCTCCTGCAGCATTAAAGTTTTCGTATTCTAATTCTCCAATTTGGCTACCATCCATGGTGTAAGCCCAATCTGCACCAAATTTTTCGACATCAAATTTATGTGCACCACGACCAATTTCTTCATCAGGTGTAAAACCAACTCTAATTTTTCCGTGTTTTATTTGTGGGTTAGCAACAAGATATTCCATTGCAGATACAATCTCTGTAATACCAGCTTTATCATCTGCTCCTAAAAGTGTTGTTCCGTCTGTTGTAATTAATGTTTGACCTTTGTATAACAGTAGGTCTTCAAAATAATCAGGAGATAATACAATGTTTTCTGCTGCATTTAAAACAATATCTTTTCCATCATATTTATCAATAATTTGAGGCTTTACATTAGCACCTGTAAAATCTGGAGTTGTATCAAAATGAGAAATAAATCCAATAGTTGGCACATCATGATCCACATTACTAGGTAAAGTTGCCATTATATAAGCGTGCTTGTCTATGGTGACATCTTCTAGACCAATAGCTTTTAGCTCGTCTACTAATGCATTTGCTAAATCCCATTGTTTAGCAGTACTAGGTGTTGTGTCGCTTGCTGGATCAGACTCAGTATCCACAGTTACATAACCTACAAATCTTTTAATTATATCTTCTTTTGAAATCATTTTCCTTTAACTTTTAATTCAGGGTATAAAGTTACAATTATTAAGTTTTTTAGCTTTTGAATTGCTCATTTTTTTAATTAGAATTACTTTTGTGCAAACCTATTAAGATGTACAAATCCCTTCTAAGACCTTTATTTTTTAGTTTCGATCCTGAAAAAATTCATCATTTCACATTTTCATTAGTAAAAGTAACGTCTAAGATTCCAGGTATGGCGTCATTGTATAGACGTTTGTATACTATTGAAGATCCTAAATTAGAACGAAAACTTTTCGGTTTAACCTTTAAAAACCCAGTCGGATTAGCAGCAGGTTTTGATAAAAATGCGGTGTTGTATAATGAATTGGCAAACTTTGGTTTCGGTTTTATAGAGGTTGGTACTGTTACTCCAAAAGGTCAGGTTGGTAATCCAAAAAAACGTCTGTTTAGGCTAAAAGACGATCAAGGGATTATTAACAGAATGGGCTTTAATAACGAAGGTTTAGAACAAGCCATTATTCAACTTAAAAAAAATAAAGGAAAACTTATTATTGGTGGTAATATTGGAAAAAACACACAAACTAAGCCTGAGGATTATACCAAAGATTATTTAGAGTGTTTTAACGGTTTACATCCTTACGTAGATTATTTTGTACTTAATGTAAGTTGCCCAAATGTGGGTAGCCATGCTAAATTAAACGATAAAGACTATTTGTTAGAGCTTATTAGTACTGTGCAAAAAGCTAATAACACGTTTGAAAAACAAAAGCCAATCTTACTTAAAATTGCACCAGATTTAAATACTATTCAATTAGATGAAATTATCGAGCTAATTGCCGAAACTAATTTAGATGGTGTAATTGCAAGTAATACGTCTGTGGATCGCTCTAATTTAAAAGCTTCCGCAGAACGCTTAGCCGAAATAGGTAATGGTGGTGTTAGCGGACAACCAGTTAAAGATAAATCTACTAAAGTGATTAAATACCTTGCAGATAAAAGCAATAAAGCCTTCCCAATTATTGGCGTAGGAGGTATCCATTCTGGACAAGATGCTTTAGATAAGATTCAAGCAGGAGCGGACTTAGTCCAAATTTATACAGGTTTTATTTATGAAGGACCAAGTCTTATTAAAAAAATTAATAAAGCTATTTTAAACAAAGGGTAAATGAATTACGAAATACTTCTCGGATTTATTTTAGCCACAACAGCATTAGCTTTATCACCAGGACCTGATAATATTTACGTTTTAATGCAAAGCATTACTAATGGACGTAAATATGGTATAGCGACCGTTTGTGGTTTAATTTCTGGTTGTTTAGTGCATACTACTTTAGTTGCTTTTGGAGTGTCTGCTATTATAAAAGAAAGTGATACGTTGTTTTTTATAATCAAGAGCTTAGGTGCAATATACCTACTATACTTGGCTTTTAATGTTTTTAAAAGTGATGCAACTGTGAGCTTAAGTAATGATGCTGCTCCAAAAAAAAGCTTAATACAGTTGTTTAAACAAGGTGTGATCATGAATGTGCTAAATCCTAAAGTATCTATTTTCTTTTTGGCATTTTTTCCAGCGTATTTATATAGTGATACCATTAATACTGTTACTCAATTTTATGTGTTAGGTCTATTATTTATGGCTACGTCATTTATAGTATTTGCATTAATCGCAATTTTAGCAGGATTTATTTCTGATTATTTAAAACAAAGTAAAAATATTGGGTTGGTTTTAAAGTGGTTACAGATTGTTGTCTTTATTGGGATTGCAATTTTTATATTCCTTTCAGAAAATTAAACTATTTTTATAGAAGAATTATATACAAAATGTCAAATCAAGTAAAAGTTATAGAATGTCCAAGAGATGCCATGCAAGGCATTAAACAGTTTATACCTACAGATCAAAAAGTGCAATACATACAATCGTTGCTTCGTGTTGGTTTTGATACAATTGATTTTGGTAGCTTTGTATCTCCAAAAGCAATTCCACAAATGGTGGATACTGCAGAGGTATTATCTAAACTAGATTTAAGTACTACTAGTAGTAAATTGTTATCTATTATAGCAAACTCTAGAGGTGCAGCAGACGCTTGCAAACACCCAGAAATAGACTATTTAGGTTATCCGTTTTCTATCTCAGAAAATTTTCAAATGCGTAACACGCATAAGACTATAGCACAATCAATCGTATTACTTCAGGATATTTTAAATCAAGCAGATGCAGCTAATAAACAAGTTGTAGTCTATATATCCATGGGATTTGGTAATCCTTATGGAGATCCATGGAATGTGGAAATAGTAGGAGAGTGGACTGAGCGTTTAAGTAAAATGGGAGTAAAAATCTTATCATTAAGTGATACTGTCGGAACCTCAAATCCAGAAAATATAGAGTATCTCTTCTCTAATTTAATTCCGCATTATAAGGATATCGAGTTTGGTGCACATCTACACACCACACCAGATTCTTGGTTTGAAAAAATTGATGCTGCTTACAAAGCAGGCTGTAAACGTTTTGATGGTGCAATCCAAGGTTTTGGTGGCTGTCCTATGGCTAAAGACGATTTAATAGGTAATATGCCAACCGAAAAAGTGTTATCCTATTTAACTTCAAAAAAGGTTAATAATTTAAATGCAATGTCTTTTGAAAGTGCTTACAATGAGGCCTCTAAAATATTTAAAGCTTACCACTAACCATACTATAACTCATTAACTTTCATTAAAAATGAAAGAACTTTAACAGGTGTAACTCTGTGATTTACATACTGTTAATAGCTTTATGTGTTTTTAATTTAAATTTATTCTAAATAAACTTGCATGAAATGCTTTTCGTTTTTATTTTTGCAGTCAAATTGCAAATCTATTTGTAATTAGTCTAAATAACAATTAAACTTAATATAACACAAAAAAAATGAAAAAAATCGCATTAGGATTAGCTGCATTTGCTACGTTAGCACTAACGTCTTGTAGCAGTGACGATGACAACAATCAGGTTTTTACTAATAATGTAATAGCTCCAGATACGTATACGTTTGAAAGAGATGGAAACTCGACAGTTAGCTTTGGTGGTCAAACAACACGTATCCAAATGGCTCAAGAAATTGTTTCAGGTATGGTAGACCCTTCTAATACAGAAGCTATTCTAGATAACATGTTTGCACACGTGCAAGATGCTAACGATTTTTCAGACGCAAATTTAAACGCATCAGATAAAAACGTAAGAAGTAAAATTGCAGCCTCTACAGATTTTTATTCAGCAAACACAACAGATGCCAATAACATCAAAGCGACTTTTGATTTTTTTATTGAAGAACAAGTAAATACAGTATTCCCTAATTGGTCAACAACAGCAACAGCAGGAGTTGCAGGACAATTACAGCAAGTTGGTGGTGGAGCAACACGTTATGTAAATGACAAAGGTTTAGAGTACAATCAAGCATTTGCAAAAGGTGTAATTGGTGCATTGATGGTAGACCAAATGTTAAATAATTATTTAAGTCTATCTGTTTTAGACGAAGCTGATAACAAAGCTAATAATTCGGCAGGTGTATTAGATGGTACAAATAACTATACAACAATGGAGCACAAATGGGATGAGGCTTACGGTTACTTATATGGTAATGAAGACAATCCAGCTGTTCCAGTATACGAAGCAGATAAATTTTTAAGTGAATATGTTGCTAAGGTAAATGAAGATTCTGATTTTGAAGGTATAGCATTAGATATCTATAACGCATTTAAATTAGGTCGTGCAGCAATCGTTGCTAAAGATTATGAATTACGTGATGTACAAGCACAAGTAATTAGAGGAAAAATATCTGCAGTGATTGGTATTAGAGCCATCTATTATTTACAACAAGGTAAAGCTAATTTAGATTTAGATAAGGCATCAGCATTTCATGCATTGTCAGAAGCTTACGGATTTATTTATAGCTTACAATTTACAAGACAACCAGGTACAAACGATCCTTACTTTACTAAAGACGAAGTACAACAAATGTTAGATCAGTTAATGTTAGGAGATGGATTTTGGGATGTAACAGAGTCTTCATTAGATGCCATTTCTAATACTATAGCTGCTCAGTTTTATTTTACTGCAGGTCAGGCTAGTAGTTTATAAAATATATAATTTATTATAGCAGTTGTTTATTTAAACGACTGCTATGTTTTATTTTTGCACACTGAAAAAGAAAAAATTTTAATTATGAAAAAGTTAGTTTACATCTTTGCTATTATGTTAGTAATAGTAGCCTGTTCAGAGTCTGATGACACAGGAAGCAGCACTAGTGCTTCGCCTGATAATTATAATAGAGTTGCTATGCAAACCAACTTAGCAGATAATATAATTATACCAAGGATTCAAAATTTAAAATCAGCTTTACAAACGTTATCTGATGTAAATAATACGTTTACAGCAACGCCAAACCAAGCTAATTTGGATAATATTAGAGCTGCTTTTGTAAGTGCATATAAAGATTGGCAATTAGTAGAGCCTTTTAATATCGGTCAAGCCGAAATATTACAATATAACTTTAAAATGAATGTCTATCCTACAACAGTAGCAGACATTGAAGCTAATATCGCCAACGGAAACTACGATTTATTAGCAGCTGCTAATAATGATGCAGTAGGTTTTCCTGCTGTAGACTACATGTTACATGGTATAGCAGCAACAGATGCAGACATTTTAAATAAGTATACAAACGCAAACTACGTAACATACTTAACAGATTTAATTGCACAAATGAATAGCTTAACACAAAACGTGTTAACGGATTGGACAACAAATTACAGAACTGTATTTATTAACAGTACAGAAAATACAGCATCAAGTGCAGTAAATAAATTTATAAACGACTATATTTTTTATTTCGAAAAAGGATTACGTGCTAATAAGTTTGGTATTCCTGCAGGTGTATTTTCTGCAACGTCACTGTCAGACAAAGCAGAAGCTATTTATAATGGAACAATCTCCAGAGATTTAGCAATTATAGCTTTAGATAATGTACAAAATATTTTTAATGGTAAAGCTTCTAGTACAGCTCCAACTGGAGAAGGTTTTTATAAGTATTTAGTAGCATTGGACAGAACAGATTTAGCAACATTAATTAATACAAGAATTGATGATGCTAGACAAAAAATACAAAATTTAAATGCGGATTTAAAAACACAAGTTGAAGTTGATAGTGTAAAAATGACTGAAGCGTATGACGCCTTACAATTAGTAGTTATATCTTTAAAAGTAGATATGTTACAAGCTTTTAATGTAAGCGTAGATTATGTTGATGCAGATGGAGATTAATATCAAGTAACAATAATAAATAAAAGGTTGATTTAAAAGAGTCAACCTTTTTTTATATTATGGAATTAAACCTAAAAACATATCTAAACAAAACCACAGATGCAGCTCCTTTGGCTGTGTTCAGGATTGGTTTTGGATTAATGATGTGCTATGGCATGATTCGTTATTGGTTAAAAGGATGGATTGATACGGTTTATGTACAACCTCAATTTCATTTTAAGTATTACGGTTTTGAATGGGTTAAATCCTTAGGTGAGTATACCTATTTACTATTTTTTATTTGTGGTTTGTCAGCTTTATTTGTCGCTATTGGTTATAAATACAGATTAGCCATAATTACCTTTTTTATTAGTTTTACTTATATAGAGTTAATCGAAAAAACCACCTATTTAAATCATTACTATTTTATAAGTATTCTTAGCTTTTTAATGTTGTTTTTACCAGCTAATGCTTATTTTTCATTAGATAACTATACATCAAAAATTAGCTATAAAAGTATTCCTAAATGGAGTATAGACGCTATAAAACTACTGTTAGGTATTGTTTATTTTTACGCAGGATTAGCCAAAATAAACAGCGATTGGTTATTAAAAGCCCAACCCTTAAAAATTTGGTTACGCTCTAAATACGACTTACCATTTATTGGCGAAACTATTATGCAGCAAGATTGGTTTCATTGTGCTATGAGCTGGTCAGGTATGTTATATGATTTACTAATTCCGTTTTTTTTACTGTACAAACGTACACGATTTGTAGCTTTTATAATGGTCATATTTTTCCATGTATTCACACGTGTTTTGTTTCCTATTGGGATGTTTCCGTTTGTTATGATAGTAAGTGCATTAATCTTTTTTGATGCCTCGTTTCATCATAAAATAATACACACATTAAAATCGCTGCTTGGCTTTATTTCCGCGAAAGCGCAACCCATAACATCTAAATCAGTCTACACAATAAGGCATCGTAAATTAGTACTACCAATTCTAGGGTTATTTTTTGTGTTGCAATTGTTACTTCCGTTTAGATATCTGTTGTATCCAGGCGAATTGTTTTGGACAGAAGAAGGTTATCGCTTCTCATGGCGAGTCATGTTAATGGAAAAAATGGGAAACACAACCTTTAAAATTAAGGACGAACAAGGGAATGCGTTTTTAGTCAATAATGCCGATTTTTTAACACCTTTACAGGAAAAACAAATGAGTTTTCAGCCTGATTTTATTTTAGAATATGCACATTATTTAGGCGATCATTTTACCAAACAAGGCTATAAAAATGTACAAGTGTACGCTAAAAGTTATGTAGCTTTAAATGGACGATTAAGCCAATTATTTATTGACGAAAGCGTAAATTTGTACCAAGAAAAAGAATCATTTAAACACAAACACTGGATTTTACCATTTACAGATGAAATTAAAGGACTATAACCTATTACTATTATTGATGTTATCTGCTTTTAGCACGTTAGCACAACAGCAAATTTCTGGTGCAATTACTAATCAAAATGGCGAAGCACTAAGCGATGTTGGCGTTTATGATAACGTTAAGGGGTTGATAACCAAGTCTGACGTTAACGGTAATTTTAATTTTGAAACTGAAAAAGCAACACTTAATTTAACCTTTTTTAATTACGAATATCAAGTTTTAGAGCGAACAGTGACGTCAACCGAAGCTAAAAACTTAAAAATAATATTACTACCTCTAAGCGAAACAACATTGTCTGAGGTGGAAATTACCGTTAGAAAAGCAAAATTATTTAGCCTAAAACAATTAGCAGACGTCGAAGAAACTGCTATTTACGCAGGAAAAAAGACGGAAGTGGTTTTAATAGACCAATCTATGGCTAATCTTGGTGCTAATAATGCCAGACAATTATACAGTCAAGTAGCAGGTTTAAACATTTATCAAAATGACGATGCAGGTTTACAGTTAAATATTGGTGGACGTGGTTTGGATCCAAACCGTACTGCTAATTTTAATACACGTCAAAATGGATACGATATTAGTGCAGATGTATTAGGTTATCCTGAGAGTTATTACACACCAACTGCAGAGGCATTACAAGAAATACAAATTGTTAGAGGTGCAGCCTCATTGCAATACGGAACACAATTTGGTGGTTTGGTTAATTTTAAAATGAAAACTCCAAATACTGAAAAACCATTAGAACTGATTTCAAGAAACACGGTTGGAAGTAATGGACTATACACCAACTTTACTAGCGCAAGTGGTACCAAAGGTAAGTTGAGTTATTACACGTTTTTTAACTATAAAAAAGGAGACGGATTTAGACCAAACTCTAATTTTGAATCTAAAAATTTTTACGCGCATTTAGGATATCAGTTTAATGATAATACTAAGTTGGAAGGAGAGGTAACTTATTTAAGATACTTAGCTAAACAAGGTGGAGGATTAAACGATGATCAGTTTGAAGCAGATCCATACCAAAGTAATCGTTCTAGAAACTGGTTTCAGGTGGATTGGTTACTGTATAATTTAAAACTGTCTCATAAGTTTTCTGAAAACACAAACTTTACATTTAATGCATTTGGATTAAATGCATCTAGAGACGCTTTAGGATTTAGGACTAACCGTGTGGATCAACCGGACAGTAATGGTGTTAGAGATTTAATAAAAGGAGAATTTGATAACTATGGTTTTGAAACCAGAGTTTTAACCAACTATGATTTGTTTGGTAAAAAGTCCATTGGCTTACTTGGTGCTAAGTTTTATAAAGCAGAAAATACCTCTGAGCAAGGTCCTGGAAGTGATGGTTCTGATCCCAATTTTGATTTTCAGTATGATGCATTTCCAAATTACAGTAACCAATCTAACTTTACTTACCCTAATTTAAATCTAGCTGTTTTTGGAGAAAACATTGTGTATTTAAACGATAAGCTATCTATAACTCCTGGTTTTAGATTTGAATATATTAACACCCAAAGTGATGGTTTTTTTAGACGTATAAATACAGATGCTGCAGGTAATGTTATTTTAAATGAAAAAATTGAAGATGACTTAACCAAAGAACGCTCATTTGTGTTATTAGGTTTAGGTGCAAGTTATAAACCAAGTACTGCGTTTGAGGTTTACGGAAATATTTCGCAAAACTACAGATCAGTAACATTTTCTGATATAAGCATTAATAATCCAGCGTTTATTATTAGTCCAGATATTGACGACGAAAGCGGATTTACTGTAGATGCAGGAGTAAGAGGCAAATGGTCTAACAATATATCGTACGATGTTAGTGCGTTTAGCTTATTTTATAATGACAGAATAGGATTTGTGCAACGTGTAATTGCAGACGGAAATATTAAAAGTGAAAGAGGAAACGCTGGTGATGCCATGATGTATGGTATTGAGAGTTTAGTAGAATTTAATTTAGAAAACCTGCTGCTAAAAAACGAAGATTATATACTTAACTATTATGTCAATTTTTCATATGTAGACTCAGAGTATACAAAATCTGAAGAGCTTGGAGTAGAAGGTAGTAAGGTGGAGTTTATACCAAACTACAACTTTAAAACAGGTGTTAGATTAGGTTACAAAGACTTTTTATCTAATATTCAATATACCTATTTGTCCTCTCAATTTACAGATGCGACTAATGCAACTGAGGGTAATTTAAGTGGTGTCATTGGAGAGATTCCTTCATACGATGTCTTAGATGTGTCTTTGTCGTATAAGTACAAACAATTTAAGCTAGAAGCAGGAGTAAACAACCTTTTGGATAACGCTTATTATACAAGACGTGCAACAGGATATCCAGGACCAGGAATCATTCCTTCGGCTAACCGAAATTTTTATACAACCTTAGAGGTTAAATTTTAAGCAACAATCCGTTAATTATGCAGTTTGATTAATATATAAAACGTATCTTTACTCGCAATTAATTCTAATTGCAATGACAGCACACGAAAATAAAATAGTAGGAGAAGGATTAACTTACGACGACGTCCTTTTAGTACCTGCTTTTTCTGATGTTCTTCCTCGCGAAGTCAACATTCAATCAAAATTTACACGTAACATTACCATTAACGTACCAATAGTTTCTGCAGCTATGGATACCGTTACAGAAAGTCAAATGGCTATAGCTATGGCTAGAGAAGGTGGTATTGGTGTGTTACATAAAAACATGACTATAGAGCAGCAAGCGACTAAAGTACGTAAAGTAAAACGTGCCGAAAGTGGTATGATTATAGATCCTGTAACGTTACCAATGACTGCAGTAGTTGCAGACGCTAATAATGCAATGCGAGAGCATGGTATTGGTGGTATCCCTATAGTAGACGATAATGGATTATTAAAAGGAATTGTAACCAATCGCGATTTACGTTTCGAGCATGAAAAAAACAGACCAATAGTTGAGGTAATGACTAGCGAGAATCTAGTGACAGCTCCTGTTGGAACGTCTTTAAAAGATGCCGAAAAAATATTACAACAACATAAAATTGAAAAGCTTTTAATTGTTGAAGGTGATAAGTTAGAAGGCTTAATTACTTTTAGAGATATTACTAAGTTAACACAAAAGCCAATAGCAAATAAAGATACTTTTGGTCGTTTACGTGTAGCAGCAGCTATAGGTGTAACAGGAGATGCTGTAGATCGTGCCGAAGCTTTAGTAAATGCAGGTGTCGATGCTATTGTCATTGATACTGCACATGGTCACACTAAAGGTGTGGTAAATGTGTTAAAAGAAATTAAGAAAAAATTCCCAAAATTAGACGTTATAGTTGGTAATATAGCAACAGGAGCAGCAGCTAAATATTTAGTTGAAGCAGGAGCAGATGCAGTAAAAGTTGGTATTGGACCAGGTTCTATTTGTACGACTCGTGTTGTGGCAGGTGTTGGTTTCCCTCAATTTAGTGCAGTGCTAGAAGTAGCAGCAGCAATAAAAGGAAGTGGAGTACCAGTAATTGCAGATGGAGGAATTAGATATACAGGAGATATTCCTAAAGCATTAGCAGCAGGAGCAGATACAGTTATGTTAGGATCCTTACTAGCAGGAACAAAAGAAAGTCCAGGTGAAACTATTATATATGAAGGACGTAAGTTTAAATCGTATAGAGGTATGGGATCTGTTGAAGCTATGAAGCAAGGTAGTAAAGACCGTTACTTCCAAGATGTAGAGGACGATATTAAAAAATTAGTACCAGAAGGTATCGTTGGACGTGTACCTTATAAGGGAGAATTATATGAAAGCTTACACCAATTTATAGGAGGTTTAAGAGCAGGAATGGGATATTGTGGAGCAAAAGATGTTGCCACTTTACAAGACACAGGACGCTTTGTCAAAATTACCGCTTCAGGTATCAACGAAAGTCATCCACATGATGTTGCCATTACTAAAGAGTCTCCTAATTATTCTAGATAGATTTTAAGTCAAATATTTTATAAAAAAGCACAACCAATGGTTGTGCTTTTTTATTGTTTGAAAATTTTATGTTGTTGTAGCCAATTAGATCTAATTGTTAATTTTACTATAACGACACTAAAGAAGTGCTTAAATATTTCTATTTTCAAACTATAAAATTAGTAAAGGTATTTGCTTCAAAATATACCATCATAACCAACAATATTTAGCATGGAAATTATAGGAAACATTATTAAAGGTGCCATAAACATAAAGGAGGCATTAACTCCGGAAGTTAATCCTGTAGAAGCACAACAAAAAGTATTACAAAACTTATTGAGTACTGCTAAAGATACCATGTTTGGTAAGGCGTATGACTTTGAAGTAATAAGCAAAGCAGATAATCCAGAAGTTGCTTTTGCTAATAGTGTGCCTTATTTTGATTACAACCAAATCAATGACAAATGGTGGTCAAAATTACATGAAGGTTTAGAGGATGTCACTTGGCCTGGAAAACCGTCTTATTTTGCATTAAGTTCTGGTACCACAGGAAAAATTAGTAAGCGTATTCCTGTGACTGATGATATGTTATCTGCAATTAAGCAAGCAGGAATAGACCAAGTCACAGCATTAAGTAATTTTGATTTGCCAGCCGAGTTTTTTAGTAAAGAGGCGATGATGTTGGGAAGCTCTACCGATTTAAAAGAAAAAGATGATCATTTAGAAGGAGAAATAAGTGGTATTACAGCTAGTAATATTCCATCTTGGTTTAAAGGGTTTTATAAACCAGGTGAAGATATAGCTAAAATTGAAGATTGGGATAAGCGTGTTGAGACCATAGCAAAACGAGCTAAACAATGGGATATTGGCGCTTTAAGCGGAATTCCGTCTTGGATGGAACTGATGTTAAAAACGGTTATCGACTATCATAAAGTAGACAACATTCACGATGTTTGGCCAAACCTTCAAGTGTATACCTCAGGTGGTGTTGCTTTTGGGCCTTACCAAAAAAGTTTTAATGCATTATTAGGAAAACCAGTAACTGTGATTGATACCTATTTAGCCTCAGAAGGTTTTTTAGCATTTCAAGCTAGACCAGAGACTGATGCGATGCAATTGGTTACAGATGGCGGAATTTATTTTGAGTTTGTACCATTTAAACCAGAATATATTAATCCAGATGGATCTTTAAAAAACGAAGCACCAAGTGTGACTTTAAAAGACGTGCAATTAGATCAAGATTATGTAGTTATTATTAGTACAGTAAGTGGTGCATGGCGTTATTTAATTGGAGATACTATTGAGTTTACTGATGTTGAGCGTGCCGAAATCAAGATTACTGGTCGTACTAAGTTTTTTTTAAATACAGTCGGATCGCAATTATCAGTAAATAAATTGGATGATGCTATTAGGCACTTAGAAGAAAAATTTAACACTACAATCCCAGAATATACTTTATGTGCTAAACGTTTTGAGGATGGTTTTTACCATAGTTGGTATATAGGTTCTGAAGGTTTAAACCAAGCAAATAGTAGTATTGCAAACGCCTTAGATGAGTTTTTAAAAAATGCTAATAAAAACTACAAAGTTGCTAGAGGTAAAGCCTTAGAAGGCGTAAAAGTAGAAGTAATTAGTCCAGAGGTTTTTGCAGAATGGAGTGGAGCTAATAAGAAAAAAGGAGGTCAAGTTAAAATGGAACGTGTCATGGGAGAGGATAAGTTTAAGGATTGGGAAGCATTTGTTGCTAAAAATTAAGACTCAGAAAGATTAGCATCTCTTTGATTTATAATTTCCATGATTTCTTCTGGAGATAAATAATATTTTTTAATTCGTGCAATATAAGATTGCTCTAAATTTGCTTGACTTAATATAAAGTCCTTTGTTTTTAAAATGTATTGTTCCATTCCTGATTGTACAGCATAAGTGTCAGCAGCACGCTCTGCAGTTGCAATATGATTGTCGGATAATAAATACTTTACACCAAACCACATCAGGTTGAGGTTGCTTCGGTTTTTGTAATCCATAACATGACCTAGCTCATGACCAATCCACCCTATTAATACCTCTTGTGGCATATCTACTGTGTATAAAACTTCACCAGAAATTTTTACAGTTTCGCTTATAAAAATATTATAAGATCGTTGTCCTTTTCTTTTTAAAAAACTACTAGCAGTTGGTTGTGCTTGCATAGTCGATTTTTTAATGTTTTTTTTGAATTCAAAATTAATTGCAGTGTCTTTTAATTCTGGATAAAAAGACAAAGCAGTTTCGATTTCATTTTTTATAGATTCAGGTATTACGGTTTTAGGGTATAATTGGTTTGTCATTAGCGTTAAGATAATTAGTTTAATCAACATCATTAAAATAATATAAGTTATAATAACTAAAGACAAAACCATTTAACTTTTAACTAATGTTTTTTAACACATTTAGATAAAAAAAAGCACAACGCTTAGGTTGTGCTTTAAATTACTTTGAAACTAAAGTATATTTTTAATTAACTAATACGATCAGGCCAGAAATTAGGATGCTCTCCACTAAACCCCATTTTTGGAAGGTTGTTTATTTGTTTCATTTCGTCCGCAGACAGTTCAAAATCAAAAATATTAATATTCTCTTCAATTCTTTCTGGCGAATTAGATTTAGGAATAATAACCACGTTATGTTGAATAATCCAACGTAGACATATTTGCGAAACCGATTTTTGATGTGTTTTGGCAATGTCATTTAAAGTTTGATTTTCAAATACTTTTCCTCGTGCTAAAGGCGACCAAGACTCAACGGTTATATTTTTAGATTGACAATATTCAGTTAATTCTTGTTGCCAATACCCAGGATGAAACTCGATTTGATTAACAGTAGGAATAACCTTTGCAGTTTTAAATAACGCTTCCAAATGTTCTTGAAAAAAATTACTAACTCCTATGGATTTAATTTTACCTTCAGCTTGTAATTCTTCCATTGCGCGCCAGCTTTCTGCATTAGCGTGTTGCCAATTATCGTAGTTTTTAGCGTTAGCAGGCCAATGGATTAAATATAAATCAATATAGTCTACATTTAACCGTTGTAACGATTTATTAAATTGGTCTTTAGCCGATTGATAGCTTAAGTTTTCTCGCCAAAGCTTGGTGGTAATGTAAATGTCTTTTCTGTCAATACCACTAGCTTTAATGCCTTTTCCAACAGCTTCTTCATTTCCATAAATAGCAGCTGTATCAAGCAACCGATAACCTTTAGCTATAGCAGTAGAAACGGATTTAATACCTTCTTGTTCTGTGCATTTATAAGTTCCAAATCCAACTAGTGGAATATGTTTACTATCGTTTAGGAGTATTTGTTTCATAACAGTAGTTTTGGTGTTTAAAATATTACTACTTAAAGGTAAGCTTAATGTTGTTTTTTAAAAACTATTTGTACTGTTTTAACAAGGTTTTAGCGTTACAAATTAGTCCAAAGTGACGCAAGTTATTTCTACAATTTTACCAGCCATACAGGTGTCAAAAAGATCGTTTTTTTCTATATAACTAAACTTGATTTTGGTATTATCTATTAATTTTATATCAAAGCTATTTAGGTTAGTTGGATTTACTGTTTTACCATCATTTAATGCAATCATCCAACCACAACCATCTAAACCAGTCTTATTAACCAATGTACCTTTTACACTGTTTAAGCAATTAGAAGTGTTGTTTTTGGTATTGGCACAGGACCAGGTTAATAGTATTAAGCTTAAAAGTAAAACTATGTTGTTTTTATTTTGAGACATACATTGGAATTTTAAATTAGATAAATACTAAGTTAATCTATTTTAGTAACCTTTAAAAATTGGTATAAAAAAAGCACGATTATAGGTCGTGCTTTTTTTTTTATTTAAGAAAAAGAGTTTACATACTTTTTACAAAGTCTAGAAAAACTTTTTTATGAAGTTCTAAATCTAAATTAGGAGATAAAGAGGCACGTACGATGTAATCTTTATCACCTTCTTTAGTTGTGCCTTGTGTTGAGGTTGCAGGAATAGTCCAGTAACAACCATTTAATTGACCATAACTAACGCAATATTTACTCTCATTTGGAATTTGAGTAATCATTAGGTTAATTAATTTTAAGTTTAAAGCGCGTTTATAGTCTTCTTTTTCTTGTGCTGTGTTTCCTTTTGTTGGAAGGTCTAACGAGAAAACAGAAGGTGTAAAATCTTGCTCAGCAAGTGCTTCTGATACAAAATTGATTTTAGCTTCTGGTAGCGTATCGTGTATAAAATTAACAAACTCACGTGTATTGCTGTAAGCGTCTTTAATTCTTTGATTCATTGAAGGTAATTGCTTTGCTAAAATTTCATATTGAAGATTAGTCGCTTCATTATCGCAAAGGGTTAAATGGTTTTCTATGTGAACCATTAAATCTTGCGTTTTAGTATTACCTACACAATAACCAGCAGTACAATGTCCACCACTAGGAAATTTTGATCCGCTTGCATAAGATATTGTTCGTACGCTAGATAGTATTTTGTCTTCACCTAAAAATAAAACATTTGGACAAAAGGTTTGATCTAAAATAAATACTGGGTCTATTGCTATATCACCATTTGGTGTGTGTCTAACTTTACTTAATGCAGCCTTTAATTGTAAAAGATCTGGAACTTCAACTCTAGGATTTGTCGGAATTTCTGCAATAATATAAGGTACTGCATCTTGACTTGCAATAGTGTTTAAAACGGTATCAATACTTGTTACCATGTCATTGTCACCATCCACAGGTAAATCTACTACTTCTACATTGTCAATACATGCAGCAACACGTCTAGCTTGATCGTTAGTACCACCATAACAGTTTGGAGGAACAATAAACTTAATGTCTTTTCCTTTGTGGTTAATTAACGCATCATGTATAAGTCCCATCATGATAGCATACTGGATTGATAATCCACTAGAGCCTACTAACGGTTTAGAAGGTGATCCTGTAATGGCTTTTATAGTTTCCAGGACCTTAGCTTTATCTGTCTGTAGTGTGCTACTTGTATAATCTGATGTTGTTGTGTTAATTAAATCCTGTAAAGCAGCTAAGCAATTAATAGGTGTCATTGCAATGGTTTCTCGTCGTCTTACATGTTGTATGTCAGAAATATAAGCTTCGTTTTTTGCTCCATTTACTAATAATACACTTCCTAAATCACTATGTAAGTTAACTGTAAAATCTATGTTACTAGTTAAATTTGCATGACATATATCGTTTTGTTGATTGATAAAGATGGTACTACCATTAAAATCAGTTATGTCTTGAGCAGAATCTACTTGCTTTAATTCAAAATTATAACCATAAACGCTACGTAATACTTCAGCATCAAAAATACTTGGTAATTTACCAATGTAGTTGATTTGTGTTTTTTTATCCGCTAAAAGATTTTTTCTTAAAACAGACAATATTGGAGTTGTTTTAGATGAAAAACTTATAACCGCTTCAGGTTTTAAATTATTTAAATCAGCAATAACCCATTCTAATACACAAGATAGTGGATGACCAAGTCTAATATAATCGTAAGCAGTTGGTAATTGGTTTAAAGCGGAAGCTTCAGCATTATTGTTATTATATAAATTCTCAAATTGATTTAAAAATTCAGTTTTAGCTAATTTTTCGTTATAGATATCTAAGCGATGCGTGGTTAAATTCAACCAGCCAGTTGGCATGTTTTGAAGTACATCTTTAAGATAATTTATCATTTTATTATTGTTCATAATTTCTCCTTTAAAATAGGAGTGCAAGGTACAATAATTAGATTTGTTTTAAAAGAAGAATAGCCAGTGTTGTTACCTAACATACATAAGTAATGGTAGGTGATTTAAGCGTGTTTTGTCTATCAAAAAGGTAACATTATAATTAATAAACATTTAACTAATATAGTATGTTTTAAATAGCTTAAAACTATGATGTACTATTACTAGTTTTATAACTATTCTGCGTAAACTTGTCCACGATGTGGTTTTAATGCATCACGTATGGGCTTCATTTCTGTTTCATTAACCACCATAAAAGCAATGCTATGCATATCGCTAAGTGTTTTAAAACCTGTAATATTTAACTCAGTTTTTTCTAAAGTTATATACTCTTTAAGATGTATTTCGTGGTGTTGGGCAATTTTTAAAGCATCAGGACCTCTAAAGTCCCAAATTAATTTAAGTTTTCTCATGTTTAATTTTTAACAGACTTTCCTATTTCTATATAATTTTTAAAATCGTATAAATATTTTTCCGATTGTAACTTTATTGCTTTTGGCATTAAAAGTAACATTAGACGTTTAGAAAAAGTAGTTGGTATAAACTCGTTGTTACACGTCCATAATGTGCTATTATCATCAACGACTTTAAATTGGTTTTCTTGGATGTTATGCATGCCTGCAGAATCAAAGTTGTAATGAACCGTTTTATTGTTTTTAATATAAGTCACAGTTTCTATAACACTCAATTTTCGTTTGCCAAAAGTGTAGTTTAATTTCATTTGTACACCTACTTCATTAGGTAAACCGCTTAAATGCTCAAAACTAGTTAAACCAGGATGCCAATGTTTTCTGGATTCATGGTCTTGTAAAAGCCTAAAGCATTCTTCAATAGGTTTTCTAATTAATACTGTAATTGTATATTTCATATAAAAAAATAACACGTAAGCTTAAATAAAAGCAATTGTATAATTACAATCTATAAATATGTGTTTGATGGTAAATATAAGTTTTTGTTGTAAATTAATTTTTAAAGAAAGTCTAAAATTTTAAATAATTTGAGGACTTAGTTTTTTATAAAATAACTAATATAAAAACTATAATAATTACTTTAAAGTATCGTTTTAAAAGTCATTGTTTAATAGTGTAATATTACTATTTTTGCAGACATTGCTAACAAATGTGGCTTAATTATGAAAATGAATATTTTACGTATTACATTCCTCTCTTTTTTCTTTACCTGTTTATTTGCAAATGCGCAAACAAATACCGTTTTATTTACAGTAGATGATGTGCCAGTTTATACTTCAGAGTTTAAGCGTGTATATAGCAAAAACTTAGATTTAGTCAAAGACGACTCCCAAAAGGATATTGATAATTACTTAGATTTATTTGTTAAGTATAAACTTAAAATTGCTGAAGCTAAGGCTTTAGGAATGGATCAAAAACCAGCTTATTTAAGAGAGTTTTCAAGCTATAAAAGCCAATTGGCTAAAAATTATTTAAATGATAGTAAGGTAACAGATCAGTTAATTGAAGAAGGTTACCAAAGACTTTTAACAGAAGTGGATGCCAATCATATTTTGGTTAAAATAGATGAAAACGCAAGCCCAAAAGATACATTGTTAGCCTATCAAGAAATTAAAAAACTAAGAGATCGAGCTTTAAATGAAGGCTTTGAAGCAGTAAAAAAAGACATACATAATGGTCAAACTTTATTTGCAGAAGAGTTGGGCTTTTTTACCGCATTTAAAATGGTATATCCATTTGAAAATGCTGCATATAATACAGCGGTTGGAGAATGGTCACAACCCTTTAGAACGCAGTTTGGTTACCATGTAGTTTTTGTAAATAACAAACGTAAAAACAGAGGTGATGTTACCGTTGCACACATTATGTTAACGGATGATAAAGCAGAGCAAACAGCCCAGAATAGTATAAACGAAATCTATAAAAGACTAAAGCAAGGAGAAGACTTTAGTGCTTTAGCTAAACAGTTTTCTGATGATAAAAGTTCAAGTAGTAATGGTGGGAAATTAAATGCCTTTTCAGCTGGTCAATTAAGTTCAAAAATATTTGAAGAACAAGCATTTGGCTTAACTAACGTTGATGATGTGTCTAAACCTTTTAAATCAGAGTTTGGTTACCATATTATTAAACTGATAGAAAAAAATGGAATACAACCTTTTGAGGCTTTAGAATTAGAATTAAAAAATAAAATTAAACGTGATTCTAGATCTAAAGTCATTAGTGATAAGCGTATTGAAAATTTGTTACAAACATATAATGTTGATTTGACAACAGTAGACTTAACGCCTATTATTAATATCCTATCGGATGATTATTTTGCAAGTAACTGGACTATTCCTGCAACATTTAAAGGTGAAAAAACACTATTAACTATAGGAACAAAGCAAATACCAGAAATTGAATTTGCTCAATTTTTATTTAAAAGTCAACGTAGACGACAAGCTAAAGTGTCATTAAAACAATTGGCAGAAGATAATTTTAAAGTTTTTGTTGAAAGTAATTTAAAAGCGTATCAAGAAGAAAGCCTAGAGTCTGAAAACCAAGAATATGCACAAGTCTTAAGCGAATATCGTGATGGATTGTTGTTGTTTGATTTGATGGAAAACCAAATTTGGAATGCTGCAAAACAAGATTCAGTAGGACTGTTAGACTATTACAATCAACACAAATCTAATTACTATTATGACACCAGAGTTGATGCGATTGTGGCCTCTTCTGCTAAAAAAAGTGTGATTAAACAAGTGTCAAAATTACTAGAGCAAAATATAGCTACAGATAATATTAAAAAACAAATTAACGCGGACAACCAAATAAATGTTAGTTTTATCATCGATACTTTAGATACAACACATCAAGCACTACCAAAAGGGTTGAGTTTAAAAACTGGAGTTTCTAAAGTCTTTAAGCATAATGATGCTTACAGTGTCGTTAAAGTAAATAGTATATTACCTAAAACTCAAAAAACATTTGAGCAGGCTAAAGGTAGCGTAGTATCAGATTTTCAGGAGCAAAAAGAAAAAGACTGGCTTTTAGAATTAACTAAAAAGTATAAGGTTACAATAAACAAGGACGCATTAAAACAAGTAAAAGAAGAACTTAAATAAATTGAAAAAACTAAGCTACATATTAATAATGTTAGGTGTTTTATGGTCTTGTGACTATTTTAAACCTGCACAACAAGAAAATGCTATTGCTAGAGTAGAAGAAGTTTTTTTATATTCAAGTGATTTAAAAAAGGCCTTGCCAGAAAATTTAAGCCAATCAGACAGTACTATTTTTGCTAATAACTTTATTAATAAATGGGCAACACAACAACTATTTGTGCAAAATGCGCAAGTTAATTTGTCTGATGCAAAATTGGAAAAATTTGATAGGTTAATACAACAATACAAAAATGATTTGTATAGTAAAGCCTATGTGGAAGCCTTGGTATCTAAAAACTTAGACACCACAGTATCTGTAACAGAAGCTGCTGCATATTATGATTTAAATAAAGACGCCTTTAAGTTAAATGAAGATTTAATTCAGTTTAGATATATTAATGTAGAAGCAAATCGCTTAGATTTAGAAAAAATTAAAACCAAATTTAAACGCTTTAATAAGTCAGATAAAAAAGAGTTAGATTCAATTTCAATACAATTTAAATCTTATTCATTAAAAGATTCGTTATGGATAAGGGTTGATCAGGCTATTAATAAAATACCTGTCGTGACATTAGATAACAAAAATGAATTGTTAAAAAAATCTAATTTTATACAACTCAAAGACTCATTAGGATTATATTTGATGCAAATAAATAATGTGTTGTTACGAAACGATACTGCTCCATTGGAGTACGTTAGACCAACCATTAACCAAATCGTTGTTAACAAACGAAAATTGGAATTAATAAAACAATTAGAAAAGGACATTACTAAAGATGCCATTAAAAACAAACAATTTGAAATTTACAATTAAAAGTAAAACGTTAAATGCCTTAGCGTTTATATTATTAGCAACGTTTGCTACTTCGGCTCAAGAAATAATTGACGAAACAGCACAAGAGCAAGTTAAAGATACTACTAATACAGGTGGAGCACTTAAAGTAGATGGTGTTGCTGCGGTAGTAGGTGATTACATTGTTTTAGATAGTGATATTGACAAAATGATTTTACAACTTAAAGCACAAGGTGCATCTATACAAGGTGTATCACGTTGTCAATTATTTGGTAAATTATTAGAAGATAAATTATATGCACATCACGCCATCCAAGATAGTATTGTTATTAGTGATGCCGAAATTCGTTCATACGTAGACCAACAAGTTCAGCAATTTTTACAACAAACTAATGGTAACATGGATGAGTTACTTAAGTTTTATAAAAAAGAAGATGAAGTTAGTTTTAGAGAAGAAATGTTTGAAATTAACAAAAGCAATAAGTTAGCTTCTGAGATGCAAAAGAAAATTATTGCAGATATAGAAGTTACTCCAGAAGAAGTACGTCAGTTTTTTAATAAAATACCAAAAGAAGAACGTCCAAGATTTGGAACAGAATTAAAAGTAGCACAAATTATTGTTGAGCCTAAAGTAAGCGATGAGGAAAAACAACGTGTTATAGATCGATTAAAAGAATTTAAGAGAGAAATAGAAGAAGACGGTAAAAGTTTTAGATCTAGAGCAGCTTTTTATTCTGCAGATCCAGGTTCTAAAAAAGCAGGAGGAAAATTACCTCCAATGAATAGATCTAAACCAAGAATGGTTAAAGAGTTTAGAGATGTTGCCTTTTCTTTACAAGAAGGAGAAATATCAGAACCTTTTGCTACAGATTACGGATACCATATTATCTATTTAGAAAAAATTAGAGGTCAAGAATATGATGTAAGTCACATTTTATTAGTTCCTGAAATATCTGACGAAGAAATTTTAGAAGCCAAAGAAAAAATTGAAAAAATTAAAGCAGACATAGCTAAAGGTGATTATACTTTTGCTGATGCAGCAAGAGAGTTTAGTGACGAAAAAGAAACTAAATACCAAGGTGGTCAATTAATTAATCCACAAACCCAGGATTATAATTTTGAACTAACTAGAATGGATCCAGAATTATATGGTCAATTACAAGGTCTAGAAAACAACACAATTAGTGAGGTGTTAACAGATACTGACAGACAAGGTAATATCAAGTTTAAGTTAGTAACAGTAACGGATAGAATTGATGAGCATGATGCTGATTATGCACGTGACTATTTAAAAATTAAAGAATTAGCTTTAAACGAAAAGCAATTTGATGCTATCGGTAAATGGCAAAACGAAAAAATATTAGATACTTACATTAAAATTAGCGAATCTCACAGAGATTGTGACTTTAGTAGTAACTGGTTAAAAAAATAAGTAAAACATATGTCAGACGTTGCAGCAGTAAAATCTCTGGTAACAAAATATAACGCATTAAGACAAGAAGTAGCAAAAGTTATTATAGGTCAAGATGATGTTGTTAATCAGATTTTAATTTCTATTTTTTCTGGTGGTCATGCCTTATTAATAGGTGTTCCAGGATTAGCTAAAACGTTAATGGTTAATACAATTTCACAAGCACTAGGTCTAGACTTTAAACGCATACAGTTTACACCAGATTTAATGCCTAGTGATATTTTAGGAAGCGAAATCCTAGATGAAAGCAGACAATTTAAATTTATAAAAGGACCAATATTTTCTAATATTATATTGGCAGATGAGATTAACCGTACACCTCCTAAAACACAAGCTGCTTTGTTAGAAGCAATGCAAGAGCGTGCAGTGACTGTTTCTGGACATCATTATAAATTAGATTTACCATACTTTGTTTTAGCAACACAAAACCCTATAGAGCAGGAAGGGACTTATCCACTTCCAGAAGCGCAATTAGACCGTTTTATGTTTGCTATAAATCTTGATTATCCTACTTTTCAAGAAGAAGTAGATGTGGTTAAAGCAACTACATCAGATCATAAACCTAAAGTTAATGCGTTATTTACTGCTCAAGAAATCACAGATTTCCAGCAACTAATTAGACGTATTCCTGTGGCAGATAATGTTATAGAGTATGCTGTAACTATGGTAGGAAAAACAAGACCACTTAGTGAAGCTGCTTCGGACCTAGTTAAACAGTATGTAGATTGGGGAGCAGGTCCTAGAGCTTCGCAAAACTTAATTTTAGCAGCTAAAACACATGCTGCTATTAACGGTAAATTTTCTCCAGATATAGAAAATGTTCAAGCTGTAGCAACAAGTATATTGCGTCACAGAATGATTAAAAACTATAAGGCTGAAGCCGAAGGTGTAACCATCGAACATATTATTAAAAGCCTTTTTTAATATGAGTTTGAAGCAATTTAAAGTTCCGTTGGTGCTTTTAGTTATTGGTATAATATTAACCATAGTAGGAGCCATGTTTAAAATACAACATAAACCTTATGGTAGTATATTATTAACAGCAGGTACTTTTATAGAATTTTGCGCTATATTTTTAGGTATTATTAAATTAATTAAAGTAGCTAGACAATAGTTATTTACCCTTTACTTATTGGAAACTATAACAACATATAAACAAAGAATATTTGGTTTAGATGTCGTTAGAGCATTGGCTATTATTTTAATTATATGCTCTCATGCCACGTTGCTATTATTTCCGGATTCTCAATCCACTATTATAAAAACTATACAGTTTTTTGGAACTATTGGTGTTGATTTATTTTTTGTTTTAAGTGGTTTTTTAATTGGTACCATCTTAATAAAGCATATAGCACATAATAAAACTTCTATTAAAGATTTTATTAATTTTTGGTTACGACGTTGGTTAAGGACTTTGCCAAATTATTATCTGGTTTTAATTATAAATATTGGGTTGTTATTTCTGTTTAATTTGGACGCTCCAAATCAATTATATAAGTATTTCTTTTTTCTTCAAAATTTATCTCAAAAACAACCTGATTTTTTTACAGAATCTTGGAGTTTGACAATCGAGGAATTTGCTTATATAATAGGACCAGTTTGTCTTATTCTATTAGGAGCAATTTTTAAAAAGGTGACAAAATGGATGTTTTTATTAACAACGTTAATCATTATAGCAAGTGCTATTTATCACAGGTTTTTGTTTGATAACATGGCATCAATAACTATTCAAGATTTTTCATGGAGTAAGTCGCTACGTAAAGTCGTGGTCTATAGGATAGATAGCATTTATTATGGCTTTATTGGTGCTTTTTTTGCTTTTTATTACAGTAGTACTTGGGTGCGTTACAAGTATATAAGTTTTATAATTGGTGTCTTATTATTTATCGGGACTCATCTATTAATACTATTTAATCAATTAAATCCAGATAGTTTTAGTACATTTTTTAATGTTTATTATTTATCGCTCTTATCCATAAGTATACTGCTTACATTTCCTATGTTTTCCAATTGGAAATCAAGTCAATTTTTATCAAAAACTATAACTAATATTAGTTTGTGGTCGTATTCAATATATTTAATTAATTACTCCATTGTGTTGTTAAGTATCCAACATTTTACAAAAAACTTAGAACTAACTTATGTAGGTAAGTTTGGTCTTTTATTTTTATATTTAGTTATTACTTTTGTGCTTTCCTACCTACTATTTACCTTTTTTGAATATCCAATTCTAAAATTTAGAGATTCTAAAAGGTACAAGCGATGGTTTGAAAATTAGATTTCTTGTTAATTTATTATTTTATAGTATCTTATTTTATCACTTTACTACATTTAAGTAGTTATTGTTCTTTTTTATTGAATTTAATTCAATGAATATTCAATTTCCTTATATATTTTTAAAATGCTTCAATTTTTCGTAAATTCGCAAGACTTTAAAACAAATTAACAACCCTTAAAATTCATACTATATGGCATTTGATATTGACATGATAAAAAAGGTATACAGCCAAATGACAGAACGTGTTGACGCAGCACGTAAAGTTGTAGGTAAACCTTTAACACTTTCTGAAAAGATTTTGTATTCTCACCTTTGGGACGGAACACCTAATAAAGCCTTCACAAGAGGTAAAGACTATGTGGATTTTGCTCCAGATAGAATAGCATGTCAAGATGCTACTGCACAAATGGCTTTATTGCAATTTATGCAAGCTGGTAAAGATAAAGTGGCAGTACCAACAACGGTTCACTGTGATCACTTAATCCAAGCTAAAGAAGGTGCTGCAACCGATTTAAAACACGCAAATAGCGTAAGTAGTGAGGTTTTTAACTTTTTAGAATCTGTATCTAATAAATACGGAATTGGTTTCTGGAAGCCAGGAGCTGGTATTATCCACCAAGTAGTTTTAGAAAATTATGCATTTCCAGGAGGAATGATGATTGGTACCGATTCTCATACAGTAAATGCTGGTGGTTTAGGTATGGTGGCTATTGGTGTTGGTGGTGCTGATGCAGTAGATGTTATGGCTGGAATGGCTTGGGAACTTAAATTCCCTAAATTAATAGGTGTAAGATTAACAGGTAAGTTATCTGGATGGACTGCACCAAAAGATGTTATTTTAAAAGTTGCTGGAATTGTTTCTGCTAAAGGTGGAACTGGAGCAATTGTTGAATATTTTGGTGAAGGTGCCAAAGCTATGTCTTGTACTGGTAAAGGTACAATTTGTAACATGGGAGCAGAGATTGGAGCAACAACTTCAACTTTTGGATACGATGAGTCTATGGAGCGTTATTTACGTGCTACAGATAGAGCAGATGTTGCAGATGCAGCAAATAAAGTTAAAGAGTATTTAACTGCAGATACTGAGGTTTATGCAAATCCAGAGCAGTATTTTGATCAAGTAATAGATATTAATTTATCAGAATTAGGACCATTATTAAATGGACCGTTTACTCCAGATTTATCAACTCCAGTTGGTAAAACAATGGGAGAAAAAGCAACTGAAAATGAGTGGCCAATTCAAGTAGAATGGGGACTTATTGGTTCTTGTACTAACTCGTCTTATGAAGATTTATCGCGTGCATCATCTATTGCACAACAAGCGTTAGATAAAGGCATAAAAATGAAAGCAGAATTAGGTATTAATCCAGGTTCTGAGCAAGTTCGTTTTACAGCAGATAGAGATGGTATTTTAGGAATCTTTGAAAAATTAGATGCTAAAATATTTACTAATGCTTGTGGTCCATGTATTGGACAATGGGCAAGATATAGCGATCCTAAAAATGCACCAAAAAATAGTATAGTACATTCGTTTAACCGAAACTTTGCTAAGCGTGCAGATGGTAATCCAAATACACATGCTTTTGTAGCCTCTCCAGAGATTACAGCTGCTATTGCAATTGCAGGTCGTTTAGACTTTAACCCTTTAACCGATTCGTTATTAAACGAAAATGGAGAGGAAGTTATGTTTGATGAGCCAACAGGATGGGAATTACCTCCAAAAGGTTTTGAAGTTAAGGATAACGGTTATTTAGCTCCTGATGAAGATGGAAGTGGAGTTGTGGTTAAAGTCGCTTCAGATTCTGAAAGATTACAATTATTAACACCTTTTACGCCTTTAGGGAATGATATTTCTGGTGCTAAATTATTAATTAAAGCATTTGGAAAATGTACAACAGACCATATTAGTATGGCTGGACCTTGGTTACGTTTTAGAGGACATTTAGATAATATTTCTAACAACTGTTTAATTGGTGCTGTTAATGCATTTGGAATGAAAACTAACTTTGTTAAAAACCAATTAACAGGAGAGTTTGGTGGAGTACCAGATACAGCTAGAGAGTATAAAGCAGCAGGAATTAAAACTGTAGTAGTAGGAGACCATAACTATGGTGAAGGTTCTTCTCGTGAGCATGCTGCTATGGAGCCAAGACACTTAGGTGTTGCAGCAGTCATAGTTAAATCTTTTGCTCGTATCCACGAAACAAACCTTAAAAAACAAGGTATGTTAGGATTAACTTTTGCAAATGAAGCTGATTATGATTTAATCCAAGAAGATGATACATTTAACTTTATAGATTTAAATGAATTTGCGCCAAATAGACCATTAACTTTAGAGTTAGTGCATGCAGATGGTAGCAAGGATACAATTGTATTAAACCATACTTATAATGAAGCTCAAATAGCTTGGTATAACGAAGGAAGTGCGCTAAACTTAATTAAAAAAGAGAATAACGCATAATTTTTAATTTTTTATAAATTTAAAACTCCTGATTTTTATCAGGAGTTTTTTTATGATCATAATTTAAAACGATTACAATTTATACGTCTGAATGATAATGACTTAAAGGTTTAATTTTGATTTTATAATATCGTCACTAAAAACTATTTTTATTGAGTATTTTCTATCAAATTGTAGTTTAATTTTGAATAATTGATGGTTAAAATGGAATTTATTTGATTAAAAAGTAAGGTATTGATTTGTTAATCGACTCTTTAAAGAAAAATTAATTAATTAAAACCAAGATTATGATTAGAAAAATGTATTTAGCTGTTTTAGCTTTAGGAGTATTAAGCGTATCATGCAGTAGTGATGACGACGCAACTGCACAACAACCAGAAACGTCTACGTTAACATTAAACCTATCTGATTTAGAAGCGTTGGGTAACGATTTTGTGTATGAAGGTTGGATTATTGTTGATGGATCTCCAGTATCCACAGGAACATTTAGTGATGTTTCGTTTCCAAAAACTTTTCAAGTATCAAGTTCTCAATTAGCTTCTGCTTCAGCATTTGTGTTGTCCATCGAGCCAGCTTTAGATTTAGATCCAGCTCCAGCAGCAACAAAAATTTTAGCAGGAGATTTTTCTGGTAGTTCTGCAAATGTAAACTCAAATTTAGTTGCAGATTTCTCTGCAGCAGCAGGAACATTTATTTTAGCAACACCAACAGACGCTGATGACACTAATGAAGAAAGTGGAGTATGGTTTTTAGATAATGCAACAGGAACAGCTGTTGCAGGATTAGATTTACCAGTACTATCAGATGGTTGGGTATATGAAGGTTGGGCTGTAATTGATGGTACACCAATAAGTACTGGTACATTTACAGATCCAGCTATGGCAGATGCAAATGCATCAACATCACCTTTTAAAGGAGATTTAGGAGATGGTCCAAGTTATCCAGGTGAAGATTATTTACAAAATGCGCCTACAGGATTTGCGTTTCCAACTGATTTAAGAGGCAAAACTATTGTAATTTCAGTAGAGCCTAGTCCAGATAATAGTCCAGCACCTTTTACGCTAAAACCATTATTACAAACGGTAGCAACAGATGCTACTGTGCATACCTCTATAGCAATGGGAACAGGACCTGTACAAGCATTATCAGGAACAGTTAACAGATAAAAACAAATAGTTTTGTTACTTTTGAAGCACCTAAATTATTAGGTGCTTTTTTTATTTTATAGTCATGAAAAAACCTTTGTTTTCGCTTAAAAATATAGTGTACTTAGCTATAGTTTTAATATTAGTAATTCCGTCAAGTAGACAGTTTGTACAAATACAAATCCATAAAGGGTTAGCTTTGTTTGCTCCAAACGTAGAGAATGAAACAGATAGAGTACAAATTAATAACTACAACTGGAATTTAATAGATTTAGATAATAAGGTATACAATTTCCGTCAAGCGGAAAATAAAATCGTTTTGATCAGCTTTTGGGCTACATGGTGTCCACCTTGTATTGCAGAGCTACCTAGTATGCAACAATTATATGAAACCTATAAGGATAAAATAGAATTTGTTTTTGTTTCTAATGAAAAACCTGAAACCATTAAAGCCTTCATGAAAAAAAACAATTATTCTTTTAAGGTTTATAGTCCGTTAGATGCACCTAACGTAGAATTATTTAAAGTAAATAGCATTCCAAGAACGTTTTTAATTAATCAAAAGGGAGACGTTGTAATCGATAAAAATGGTGCAGCAAATTGGAATAGTGATTCGGTTAAATCAATTATCAATAAATTGCTAAAAGACTAAAGTGTTTTGAAAAAAGCTTTTATAAAACTCCAAGAAAATAACGAGGTCATGATTTGTAATTCTTCTTTAAACGACGAGTCTTCATCTAAAAATCTAAACATAGTTTGAATTGAATTTTTAGAGTAAAATTTTTCAAAAATCCATTCACCTTTATGGTTTTCGTCCTTTAAAACTTTTAAAAATATTTTGTCATAAAACTTATATTTTGCTTTAAATAAGTCTGTTGATGGTGTATTGTTTGCTTTAATATTAGCAATTATTGTTGCAACTTTTTTTTCTGTAAACTTAAAAGAATAGCCTGTACTACCTTTTACCCAACCACCTGCTGTTCCAATTTTAGTAATGTTTTTGGTGTTAGATTGCTCAAAAGGGAAATTGGTCATTGGTATTTGACCCATTTCGGTTTCAATAATTTGGTAATCTTCAATTTTCAAAAAGTCTTTTATGTATTTTTTAATATAACTATCATAAACATGTTCTTGTACTGTATGTTCAGTAAAGTAAGTAAACTCTACTAAAGCTTCACGTTTAGTAAAAGGTAATACATAGTTAAAAGTGGTTTGATCTCCATCCTTTAATCTATAATCCATCATGGTAATAGTGTCAGGATCAAAAGCGTCTTCGTTAGTTTTTATTACCCAACCTTTAAAATGTTGTGTTATGGTCGTGTATTGATCTAATCTTGAAATAGCATCATTAGCTATACGACTATCAAATACATGATTGGCAGTATACGAATTTTTATTAGTGTTAACCGTAATAGTATTGTCATCCGTTACAGAGTTTACGGTTTCGGTTATAAATGTTATATTTTTATTCTGTTTAAGAATTGCTAAAGCATGCGAATAAAAATCAATAGCACGAATGGTTTTGTATCTGTAAGGATTAAGCTTTAAATCTATAGTTTTGTTTGATGCAAAAATAGTTGCTTTTGACCATTTTTGGTGAATAACATCTTCCCATAAACCTGTATTTTGCTCCCAAAAACTCCAAGTTTTATCATTACTTGTTTTAGTGGAAGGGTCTATTAAAGCGATACGCTTATTTGTAAAATGGCTGTCATTGTTAAATGCTAAAGCAAGTTGTAAGCCTGCTAAACCATTACCAATAATAATATAGTCATAATGGTTTTTAGACATTATTTAAAAAGTATATAATAATTTATCTTTTGAAATACTTAAACGGTACAAATAACATCCCGAAACATTCACCATCACCTTTACCTAGATGTTTATGATGAATTTTGTGTGCGCGTCTTACACCTTTTGCGTACCAATTATTAGCGTTTCTAAATATTTTAAAACGTTGGTGTATAAAAATGTCATGAACTAAAAAATAGGCTGCACCATATGCCATGATACCTAATCCAATTGGTAGACAATACCAAACGTTTTCGTAATTCCACAGATAAAAACAGGTCATACTTACAATAGCATAAAATATAAAAAATGCATCATTACGCTCAAACCAACTGTCATGATCTTTGTGGTGATGGTCTTTGTGTAGACTCCATAAAAAACCATGCATGATATATTTATGGGTAAACCACGCCATAAACTCCATTGCAGTGAAGGTTCCTATAAAAACTAATATCCAATATATTGCTTGCATTATTATAATAAGTTTAATTGATATTTAACATAGCTTCGTGTTAAGAGTTCTGCTTTTTTATAATTAGGGACTCTAATACGTGTGTTTTTGATTTCTAAAGCTGGTGTTTTTTTTAATTTTTTTAATAATTGATTGTAATAACGGTAAGCCATAAATACACCAAATTTAGCTTCAATAGGTAATTGTTTAATACCTTTTAAGCCTTCATTAAAATCGTTTTCTATATCATTGATGATGTATAGCTTATCGGCTTCAGTTAAATTGGTTAAGTCCGTATTTGGAAAATAGGTTCTATCCAATAATTCGTGATCAGCTTTTAAATCTCTTAAAAAATTTACCTTTTGAAAAGCAGAACCCAAGGACATTGCTGTGCTTTTTAAAGTTTCATACTTTTCGTTATCTCCTTTTACAAATACTTTTAAGCACATTAACCCAACAACATCTGCCGATCCATAAATATAATCCTTATACTCTTGATCAGTAGTATATTTAGTTTTGGACAGGTCTAGTCTCATACTTTTCATAAAAGAGTCAACCATATGCTTATCAATATTGCATTTATGGTAGGTATGTTGAAAAGCGTTAAGTATAGGATTTAAGCTTATCTTATCTCTAAGTGCAAATTCTAAATCGTCTTCAAAGCGTTTAAAAAGCTCTTTTTTGTTGTACTCATGAAAAGTGTCTACAATTTCATCAGCAAATCTTACAAAGCCATAAATATTATAAATATCTTGTCTTATAGTATTGGCAAGCATTTTTGTAGCTAAAGAAAAAGAGGTGCTGTAAGATTGCGTAACAATCTTGCTACAGTCGTATGATACAGAATCGAATAATGTTTTCATTTTAAACGTTATGATGTTTATTAATTAATTCTGCTACTAGTTTACCCGAAATAAGAGCAGGAGGGACACCTGGTCCAGGAACTGTTAATTGTCCTGTAAAGTAGAGATTTTTCAGTTTATTACTTTTTAAATTAGGCCTTAAAAAGGCAGTTTGTAGTAATGTATTTGCCATTCCGTAGGCATTACCTTTATATGAATTGTATTCTTTTATAAAGTCTTTAACACAAAAGGACTCTTTAAAGATAATATTATTTTTAACATCTTGTTTTGTTAATTTCTCAAAACGTTCTAAAATAATATTTAGATATTTTTCTCTTATCTCAGTAGTATCTTCAATTCCTGGAGCTATAGGTATTAAAAAGAAGCCAGTTTCTGATCCTTCTGGTGCCATACTGTGATCCGTTATGGATGGAAAATTAGCATAAAACAAAGGGTCTTTTGGCCAACTTGGATTGTCGTAAATTTCTTCAGCGTGTGTCTCAAAATTTGTATCGAAAAACAAATTGTGATGCTGTACATTGTTTAATTTTTTGTCAAAACCGATGTAAAAAAGTAAAGATGAAGGCGCAAATGTCTTTTTGCTCCAATATTTTTCTGAGTATTGTCTGTGTTGTATGTCTAATAATGTTTCGGAATGATGATAATCTGCACCACTTAAAACTACATCAAATTGAAGTGTTTGGTTGCCAACAATTATTGCTGTTGCTTTTTTGTCTAACACATTAATTTTAGCTACAGGACTATCGGTTTTTATAGTAACGCCTAAGCTTTTAGCCAATGATGACATGGCTTTGATAATCTCATACATTCCGCCTTTGGGATGCCATGTACCTAAACCAAAATCGGCATAATTCATAAAATTATAAAACGATGGTGTTTTGTTTGGTTTGGCACCAAGAAATAAAACCGGAAACTCTAAAGTTGAAATTAATTTAGGATTTTTAAAGTTTTTTCTAACATCTCTGCTAATGGTTTTGAAAAATTGGTCAACACGCATTATAGTTTCTGGTGTGACCAATTCTAAAGGTGATATTCCAGGCTTTAATACCACTTTATTAATAGCGATATCATAATTAGTGGCAGCTTTATTAATAAACTTTTTTAACGGAACGGAACTACCTTTTTCTATACGTTCAAATTCGGCACATATTTTTTCTAGGGTATCACCAATGGTAATTTCGTCATCTTTAAAAAATATTTTATAAGCAGGCGAAAGTTTATCTAATTGATAAAAGTCAGATGTTTTTTTATTGAAGTCTGCAAAAAACTTATCAAAAATATCTGGCATCCAATACCAACTTGGACCTATGTCAAAGGTAAAGCCTTCTTTTTTTAACTGTCTACAACGACCACCAACAGTACTATTTTTTTCAAAAATAGTTACGTTATGTCCAGATTGCGCTAAGTAACAAGAGGCTGAAAGTGCTGAAAATCCAGAACCAATAATTGCGATATTTTTACCCATTTATGCTAAAACGTGTTGTAAAGATTCAAGAACCTCTTTAGTGGATTGATACGATGCTATTTTAGGGTTGAAAGTATTGTCTATAAAAGCAGTCATTCTTCCTGAAATTATTAATTTGTTGTTTGTGTTTTTCAATATTTTGGAATTAAAATCAGCTAAATATTGGTTAATGTCGTCTTTTTCAGGCTTAACCGTAAAACACGAAATAAAAGTTACGCTATCGTATTGTGATTTTAAAAATTCTAGACTGTCTAAAGGGACACTTTGTCCTAGATATATTGAGTGAAATCCTCTGTTAATTAATTCGTAATTGGTAAACAGTAAACCTAATTCATGTACTTCATTATCTGGTAAAAACAACACATACACTTCACTATTATCTACTAGGTTCTTTTTGTTTAAAGAGGTTTCTTTGTTATAAACAATCTTTTGTTTAATAAGTTCTACTATAAAATGCTCATGCGCAGGCGTGATGGTGTCTGTTTGCCACAACATACCAATTTCATCTAATAATGGCACAAATACTTTATAGAAAATATCACTAAAGCTTAACTCTGTTTTTAAATCTTCGTAAGTTGTAAAAAATAACGATTGATCAAAATTGAACATAGCCAATTTTAAAGCATTAATGTAATGGTTATTACCCTCTTTTTTTTCGGCAATTTGTCTTACAATAGTTGGTATATCTTTGCTATCCAAATTAGCTATTTTAGATATTTTATAACCGTTATTGTTTAGGTAGCTAATGTTTAATATTTTTTGAAGACTAGATAAGCTGTAATATCTAATATTAGTTTCTGTTCTGTTAGGTTCAAATAGATTGTAGCGCTTTTCCCATATTCTGATGGTGTGCGCTTTGATTCCTGAGAGGTTCTCAAGATCTTTAATACTAAATTTAGTTTTTATATTGTTCATTGTTTAGCTAAATTAATTAAACAAAATGAATTTGAGCTATAAAAACGTGAACATTTTGAAATAATTAACAAACTGCATCTTTTAATGCGGTTTTAGATTAAAAGTTTTTAAGAAATAAAATGTATATCGGTTCCTAATGTTAGGTGTGAAGCAAAAAAAAAGCTAAGCAAGATGCTTAGCTTTTTGTGACCAGACTGGGGCTCGAACCCAGGACCATCTCCTTAAAAGGGAGATGCTCTACCAACTGAGCTATCTGGTCAGTAAAACAATTTTTATATTTTGTAAAAGTCACAAAATAAATTCAAACAATAGCTTGAAAATAAGTGACCAGACTGGGGCTCGAACCCAGGACCATCTCCTTAAAAGGGAGATGCTCTACCAACTGAGCTATCTGGTCATTTGTTTTACGAGGGTGCAAATATAATAGCTTTTATTAATAATACAAGGCTATTTTTGATTTTTTTTTTGTTTTTTTGTTTCTCAAATATGTATGGTTTTAATAATCAATTTATAAGCTTAAAAATGAATTTAATTTTTATTGGATATATGGCTTCCGGAAAGTCAACAATTGGTCAGAAAATGGCAGAAAAAATGGGATTTAAATTTATTGATTTAGATAATTATATTGAGGAGTTTGAAAAAATGAGTGTTTCTGATATATTTAAAACTAAAGGAGAAATCCATTTTAGAAAACTTGAGCAGACCTATTTAAAACAAATAACCTCCAATACAGATCAAACAATAATTGCGCTAGGAGGAGGTACACCTTGTTTTTACAATACTATGGAATGGTTAAATAAACTAGATAATTTTAAGACCGTATATTTAAGAACTAATTTAGATATTTTGACAGACCGTTTATTTTTAAATAAAACAAGACCATTAATTAGTCATCTAGAGACTAAAGTTGCTTTAAAAGACTTTATTGCTAAACATTTATTTGAGCGCTCTTATTTTTATAATCAGGCAAGTGTAGTTATTGAAGCTACTAATAATGAAGAAGAGACAATAAATAATATTTTAAAAAAGTTAATTTAAATAAGCTTTCCATTCTTTACCTTCTAGATCCACCTGAACATGCTCATTTAACGAGGTTGACAACGATATACCCTTATAATCTGCTTTAACCGGAAATTTTTTATGATTTCGGTTTACTAAAACAGCAGTTTTAAATTGTTTTAAAGGGACTTCTAAAAAGTGTTTTACACAGTAAATTAAAGTAGTACCTGAATTTAACACGTCATCAATTAAAACAACCGATTTGTTTTGATATTGTTCCGGTTTTAGAGAGGTCTTTATTAGGTCTCTTGGGTTTTTCTTGTCTATGGATATTTTACAAAGCGTTGGTTGGATTGGAGATATTTTTGCTAAAATGGTTTTCAGTTTTTTTGCTAAAATATAACCATTCGCATCTATACCAGCTAAGACAACTTCTTCCTCGTTTATATTTGCCTCATATATTTGAAAAGCAATTCGTCTTAACTTATTGTTAATGGCACTATTATCTAATATTACATCTTTTAAAACACTCATAATACTATTGCTCGTTTTCTGCGTTTAAATTGTCTAAATCTCTTCTGTCTTTTTTTGTTGGTCTTCCAACACCTTTTTTTCTGTAATAATCCTTGGCTAATTTAAGCATTTCTTGTGCTTCAAAAGCGGACTTAGGAGTGTTATCTACACGATAAATATCTACAAGTTTAGCACCAACCCTGTTTGGAGGAATATCCAAAACGGTCAATTTATAGTTAACCTGGTCTTTTCTAAGTTCAATTATATCTGTTGGATAAACTTCTCTACTAGCTTTAGCTACACTACCATTTACCTTAATATGGCCTTTTTTACATGCAGTCGTTGCTATGTTTCTTGTTTTAAAATGTCTAACACACCATAAATACTTATCTACTCGCATACAAATAATCTAAAATTGACGTTAAGGTTATTGTGCAAAATTATATTAAAATGTATCTTGCACATCAAAAATAAGAATAATGAATTTAAGAAAAATCACTTTTGCGTTATTAGTTGTGTTAGTTACTGCATTTTCATGTGGTACAGATGATGGAGATACATTTACTTTTGTGCCTAGAGATAGTCAAGAGGTTTATGATGAGAACATTGTTGAGATAGAGGCATTTTTAGCAACACATACATATAATTATGACGAATTTGATTTTGCTAATCCATACTCATTAACTAACGATACGTTTAAAATTGTTTTTGATACAATTAGTGAAGCAAATAACAACTTAGATGCGATAGCATTACTAGATAGACCAGAGTTACTATTTAAAACGGTTACTCAAGGTGATGTAGATTATAAACTATATTATTTAAGTGTTAGAGAAGGTTTAGGACAAGCAACACACCCTTTGGATGCAGTAAATGTAACATATACTGGTACTTTATTGGATGGGACAGAGTTTGATGGAGCAGATGTTGATGGTCTTACTTTTAATTTATCATCTGTAGGTTCTTCTTTTGGAGTAGTTGATGGTTTTAGAGAAGCTTTAGTTGAATTTAGAATGCGTGATGGCTATACTGAAAATGGTGATGGAACTACAACAAACCATAACTATGGTATTGGAGCAGCTTTTATTCCTTCTGGTTTAGGTTATTTTTCAACAGGAACGACATCTATACCAAGTTATTCTCCTATTAATTTTACATTTGGATTACTAACTAGAATTGATACCGATTATGATTTAGATTCAATCCCTTCACATTTAGAAGATTTAGATGGTGATGGTGATGGTTTAAATGAAGATACTGATGGTGATGGTGTAGCTAACTTTATTGATAATGACGATGATAATGATGGTGTATTAACTATTGATGAAGATATCGATCAAGATGGAGACCCAACTAATGATGATACTGATGGAGACGGAATACCAAACTATTTAGATTTTGATACTAATTTATCAAACTAAAAATTAAATATTACAAAAAAAAGAGCCACTTTATAAAGTGGCTTTTTTTTATGATTGTTTGAAATTTATAACATAACAGATATACTAAGTATTAGTTGTTCTGGTCGCGTATCTAATCTATTAGGATTTAATACTGATACATTATTATTAATAATAGTCGCTTCGTTATTATTAAAGCCTCTCTCGTATCTTAAATCTATACCAATCTTATCCAAGCTTAATCCTATTCCAAAATTTAATCCTACAGAAAAGTCATCTTGTATAGTGTCAATTGTAGCATTTTCAAATTCGCTATCCATTATATATTGTAAAGATGGACCTGCAAAAACATGTATAGGACCTAAAACTTTTAAGCCAATTAACAATGGAGCGTCTAATTTTTGTAATTCAAATTCGCCAGCAGTATAATCGCTTTTTGTAGTAGTATAAACCAATTCTGGTCTAAAGTATATTTTGGTGCCTATTTTTCCAAAAACACCAACGTGGTAGCCAACGCTTCTGTCTGGATTTTGGTAACTGTTAGAAATAGACTCAAAGTAATCTCCATTACCATTGTAATTTACACCACCTTTAAAACCAAATCCATTTCCATTTTGAGCATAACCTAAAGCTGAAAATATAAGTATTCCAATAGATGCTAAAATTACTTTTTTACTTACGTTTGAATTATAACCTAAGCCATTCTGAAATTTTTGTAAAATGTTCATAATTGTCGTTTTTTGATTAACACTAGTTATAACGATAATTATGCCAAATTATTTGAATGGTTAATAGACAGGGTTTTACAAAATAAAAAAGCGTTTAAAACCTTATGTTTTAAACGCTTTACTTTATAATGAGATAATATTTTTACTTTCTTGTAATCACTTTTTCTGCAGCTTTAACAATAGCATCAGCATTTAAACCATACTTTTCCATTAATTGCGCTGGTGTACCTGACTCACCAAAAGTATCGTTTGTAGCAATAAACTCTTGTGGTGTAGGTTGATGTTGTGATAAAACACGTGCAACACTTTCTCCTAATCCTCCTAAGTGGTTATGCTCTTCAGCAGTAACAACACATTTAGTCTTTTTAACAGACTCTATAATAGCATTAGCATCTAATGGCTTTATAGTATGTATGTTTATTACTTCAGCAGAAATACCCTTATCATTTAAGGTTTTTGCAGCTTCTAAAGCTTCCCAAACTAAATGTCCAGTAGCAACAATGGTTACATCAGTACCTGTTTGTAATTGTACAGCTTTACCAATTTCAAAAGTTTGATCTTCTGGAGTAAAGTTAGCTACTTTTGGACGTCCAAAACGTAGGTAAACTGGTCCTTCATGACTTGCAATTGCTATAGTAGCAGCTTTGGTTTGATTGTAATCACAAGTGTTTATTACAGTCATACCTGGTAACATTTTCATTAATCCAATATCTTCAAGTATTTGGTGTGTTGCACCATCTTCTCCTAAAGTTAAACCTGCGTGAGATGCACATATTTTAACGTTTTTGTCAGAATATGCAATACTTTGTCTAATTTGATCATAAACACGACCAGTAGAAAAGTTAGCAAATGTACCTGTAAAAGGAATTTTTCCTCCAATAGTTAAACCTGCAGCAATACCCATCATATTAGCTTCTGCAATTCCAATCTGAAAAAAACGTTCTGGGTTTTCTTCAATAAACTGATCCATTTTTAAAGACCCAATTAAATCTGCGCAAAGAGCTACAACATTAGGATTTGTTCTTCCTAACTCTGTTAATCCGTCTCCAAAACCTGATCTTGTATCTTTACTTCCTTTATTTGTATATGTTTTCATGTTGTCTTAATTCAAGTTGATTAATAGTCGCCTAAAGTTTCAGGGTTTTGCTCTAATCCAATAGCTAATTGCTCGTCATTTGGTGCTTTACCATGCCAAGCATGTGTATGCATCATAAAATCTACACCATTACCCATTATTGTTTTTAGTAATACACAAACAGGTTTTCCTTTACCTGTTAAACTTTTTGCTTCTGCCATTCCTTTTAAAATAGCATCAATATTATTACCAGCTTCAATGTCTATAACAGTCCATCCAAAAGCTTCAAATTTAGCTCTAAAACTTCCCATTGGTAATACAGTATCTGTTGATCCATCAATTTGCTGTCCATTTAGATCAATAGTTGCAATAATGTTATCTACTTTTTTAGCAGATGCATACATAATTGCTTCCCAGTTTTGACCTTCTTGCATTTCGCCATCTCCATGTAAGCTATATACTAAATGTTTGTCTCCATTTAATTTTTTTGCTTGGGCAGCACCTAAAGCAACACTTAGACCTTGACCTAAAGATCCTGATGCAATCCTAACACCTGGTAGTTTTTCATGTGTTGTTGGGTGACCTTGTAGTCTTGTGTTAATTAATCTAAAGGTGTTTAATTCTTCTACAGGAAAATAACCCGTTCTAGAAAGTACACTATAAAATACAGGTGAAATATGTCCATTTGATAAAAAGAAAAGATCTTCTCCAATGCCATCCATATCAAAACCTTCTTTTCTATCCATGATGTTATCATAAAGTGCTACTAAAAATTCTGCGCAACCTAATGATCCTCCTGGATGTCCAGAATTTACTTTGTGTACCATACGTAAAATGTCTCTACGTACCTGTGTGGTTAAATCTTCTAATTGTTGTGTGCTTGCCATGTTTTATGGGTTAAATATTTTGTTCCAAAATTAGGATTTTAATAGCCCACAACCAAGATTATTAAGGACACTTATTAACCAAATGGCTAGATTTCTTAACAATTCATTCATTTTAAAAAAAGTATTAACAAAATTTTCAATTTTAGGAAGTATTTAATACCCTTTGCATTTTTCTTACATATATTTGCTAGCTGAAGATTAAAGAGATATAATGACTTTCGATTTAAAAGCAAAAGACACACAAAGTAACGCTAGAGCAGGAGTAATAACTACAGATCATGGTGTAATTGAAACACCAATTTTTATGCCTGTTGGTACTGCTGGAACTGTAAAAGGTGTGCATCAAAGAGAATTAAAAAACGATATTAATCCAGATATTATCTTAGGTAATACCTATCACTTATATTTAAAACCTCAAATAGATGTTTTAGAAAAAGCTGGTGGATTACATAAATTTATGAACTGGGATCGCAATATACTTACGGATTCTGGAGGTTATCAAGTCTACTCTTTATCAGGAAATAACAAGATTAAAGAAGAAGGTGTTAAGTTTAAGTCTCATATTGATGGTAGCTACCACACTTTTACGCCAGAAAACGTAATGGAAATCCAACGTAGTATTGGAGCAGATATTATTATGGCATTTGACGAGTGTACACCTTATCCTTGTGAATATAACTATGCTAGACGATCCATGCACATGACGCATCGTTGGTTAGAGCGTTGCTTAACACATCTTGATAAAACACCTTTAAAGTACGACTACTCACAATCCTTTTTTCCGATTGTTCAAGGTAGTACGTATAAAGATTTACGTAAGCAATCAGCCGAGTATATTGCAGGTGTTGGAGCAGAAGGTAACGCAATTGGTGGTTTGTCAGTAGGTGAGCCAGCAGAAGAAATGTATGCTATGACAGAGGTTGTAACAGATATACTACCATGGGATAAACCACGTTATCTAATGGGTGTTGGTACACCAATTAATATACTAGAAAATATTGCATTAGGTGTAGATATGTTTGACTGTGTAATGCCAACACGAAATGCAAGAAACGGAATGTTATTTACTGCCTACGGATCGATAAATATAAAAAACCTTAAATGGCGCGACGATTTTTCGCCAATTGACGAGATGGGTATTACTTACGTAGACACGGAGTATAGCAAGGCATACTTACGTCACTTATTTAATACAAATGAATTATTAGGTAAGCAAATCGCAACCATACATAACTTAGGTTTTTATTTATGGTTGACTAGAGAAGCAAGAAAGCATATCTTAGCAGGCGACTTTAGAGCTTGGAAAGATAAAATGGTAAAACAAATGAATAATCGTCTATAAGTGAAAATATTAGACTGGTACATATTAAAACGTTATCTAATGACTTTTGCGGTCATGCTACTGTTGTTTATACCAATTGGTATTACAGTGCATTTAGCAGAAAAAATTGGTAAAATACTAGAAAACAATGTGCCTTTCGGCGAAGTCATGCAATACTTGTTAGACTTTACAATATACTTTGCACATTTACTTTTTCCGTTATTTTTATTCTTATCAGTAATTTGGTTTACATCAAAATTAGCAAATAATACAGAGGTTGTAGCGTTTTTAAGCTCAGGTGTATCGTTTACACGATTTTTAAGACCTTACTTAATTGGAGGCGTAATTGTTGCTTTATTATCCATTGTTTTAGGATTATATCTAGCACCTAACGCTAGTAAAGGGTTTAATAATTTTAAATATAAATACCTCTCAGGTAAAAAAGAAAATAATAATACCAATGTATTAAAGCAGATTAATGACAACGATATTATTTACGTTACTAGCTTTGATACAAAAAATAAAACAGGAGTAAATTTTACTTTAGAGCATTTTGAAGAAGGTAAAATGACCTATAAAATTAGTGCATCTAACCTAAGATATATCGAAGAGGATTCAGCTTACATACTCCGTAATTACTTTAAAAGAACCATTGGAGATAATGATGATGTGTTGGATATTCAAAGAAAAAAAGACACAATTTTTTCATTTGATTTAGAAGATTTAACACCAGAAAGTTACATAGCTGAAACCTTAAGGTACGATGAGCTAGTTAGATTTATTGATAGAGAAGAAAAACGAGGCTCTAAATATATAGGTCGTTACAAGTTAGCTAAATATCAAAAATGGAGTTTACCAGTTTCAGTATTTATACTTACAATTATTGCAGTAGCTGTATCTTCTAGAAAACGTCGAGGCGGAATGGGAGTCAATTTAGCATTTGGGATTTGCATAGCCATGGTTTTTGTCTTTTTTGATAAGATATTTGGTACACTAGCCTCTCAGTCTAACTTTTCACCATTGCTAGCAGTTTGGTTTCCTAATATAATTTTTGGGGTTTTAGCCTTTTTCCTGTTACGCAATGCAAAACGATAAATTAAAAAATTACCTTCATTTACATCTACTAGTTTTTATAGCTGGATTTACTGCTATTATTGGTAAATTAATAACTATCAATGCTGTTAGTTTAGTGTGGTATAGGATGTTAATGGCTACGGTTTTAATGTTTGTTTACATCAAGATTGCCAAAGTCGATATTTCTATTACCAAAAAATCATTGATTAAATTATCCATTGCAGGAGTAATAATAGCGTTACATTGGATTACTTTTTTTGGAGCCATACAAGTAGCTAATGCTTCTATTGCCTTAGCAATGTTCTCTACAGGTGCTTTTTTTGCATCCTTTATAGAGCCTATAATCTATAAACGTAAAATTATTGCTTATGAGATTGTTTTTGGTCTTATCGTGATTTTAGGTGTGTATTTAATTGTAAAAAGTGAGTTTAAATATATTGACGGAATGATTTTAGGAATTATTTCTGCATTTTTATCCTCATTATTTGCAGTCCTAAACGGAAAGTTTTTAGAGGAGCATTCTGCAACCAAGATTTCATTTTACGAGTTTTTAAGTGGTGTTTTTTTTATTTCACTTTACATTTTGCTTTTTGGAGATGGTTTTAATTTAAATCATTTTAACATATCGCTATCAGACGGTTTATGGTTGTTTGTGTTAGCATCTGTTTGTACAGCCTATGCTTTTATAGCCTCTGTTTATGTCATGCGTTATATTAGTCCTTACACAGTAGTGTTAACTTATAATTTAGAGCCTATTTACGGAATCATTTTGGCATTGATGCTATTTCCAGAATCAGAGACTATGTCACCTTCATTTTACATTGGTGCATTTATAATTTTAGGGGTTGTATTACTTAATGGAGTCCTTAAAAATTTAAAAAAATTCAGAAAGAATAAAAGCCCACAAACTAATTGATTATCAAATTTTAACGTTAAAATGTGCGCATTTTAATCATAATCTTAAAATTTGAAGTAAAAAAAATGTAATTTTGCATGCTAACATATAAACAAAACTATCGTTCCCTATGGAATATTTAGAATTTGAATTACCAATTAAAGAACTGGAAGAGCAATTAGGAAAGTGTCAAGTTATTGGAGAAGAGAGTGATGTAGATGTGACACAAACTTGCAAGCAAATAGAGAAAAAGCTTGTTGCTACCAAAAAAGATATATATAAAAACCTGACGCCTTGGCAAAGAGTACAAATGTCGCGTCATCCTGATAGACCTTATACTTTAGATTATATTAAAGCTATATGTGGAGAGTCGTTTTTAGAGTTACATGGAGACAGAAACTTTAAAGATGATAAAGCCATGATTGGTGGACTAGGTAAAATAGGTGACCAAAGCTTTATGTTTATTGGTCAACAAAAAGGGTTTAATACAAAAACTAGACAATACCGTAATTTTGGTATGGCTAATCCAGAAGGCTACCGTAAGGCTTTAAGATTAATGAAGTCTGCTGAAAAATTTGGAATACCAGTAGTAACATTATTAGATACGCCTGGTGCTTATCCTGGTTTAGAAGCTGAAGAGCGTGGACAAGGTGAGGCTATTGCTAGAAATATTTTAGAGATGACACGTTTAAAAGTGCCAATTATTACAATAGTAATAGGTGAAGGTGCTTCTGGTGGAGCTTTAGGTATTGGTGTAGGAGATAAGATTATGATGTTAGAAAACACATGGTACTCTGTTATATCTCCAGAATCTTGTTCTTCAATTTTATGGAGAAGCTGGGAATATAAGGAATTAGCTGCCGAAGCTTTAAAATTAACAGCTACAGACATGAAAAAAATGAAGATTGTAGATGATATCATTAAAGAACCTTTAGGTGGTGCACATTCTGATAGAGAAACAACTTTTAAATCTGTAACAGAAGCTATTCTTGGTGCATACGACGAGTTTAAAAACTTATCACCAAAAGATTTAGTAAATAAGCGTATAGAAAAATATTGTGATATGGGTGTTTTTAAAGGGTAGACCTTATAAAACCATTTGCTAACAAAATCTGAAGTGTAATGCTTCAGGTTTTTTTTATGCTTATTAACAAAAAAACAGACTTATTAACAGTATAAATGTTGACGACCTGTTAAGATTGAGTAACTTTGTATCCTAATATTTCTTAACAATTTATTTACTTTCGCTAAGTCAAGAATTAGGTGAATTATCATCTGGTTTTTTTAAAATATTTAATCAATAAATTACTGAGTTATAACTCAAAACTATATTCAATAAATGAAGCAACCCAATCAAATAAAAGGCTATCAAGTTGACAGGAGCACTATTATAAACCTTGAAAAAGGTAAGATTCCACCTCAAGCGTTGGATCTGGAAGAAGTAGTACTTGGTGCAATGATGATTGACAAGAAAGGGGTTGATGAAGTGATTGACATTTTAAGTGCTGATGCCTTTTATAAAGAAGCACATCAACACATTTTTGAAGCGATTTTTATGTTGTTTCAAGAAAGTCAACCAATTGACTTATTAACAGTTTCGACACAATTAAAAACTAATTCAAAATTAGATTTAGCAGGAGGAGATTTTTATTTAATTTCTTTAACACAAAAAGTATCCTCTTCTGCCCATATCGAGTTTCATGCTCGTATAATTCTGCAAAAGTTTATCCAAAGAAGTTTAATTAAAATTTCTTCTGAAATAATTGAAGAAGCTTACGACGAAACTCAAGATGTATTTGACCTTTTAGATAAAGCAGAATCTAGGTTATACGAAGTCACACAAGGAAACATTAAAAAATCCAGTGAAACTGCACAAGACTTAGTAATTCAAGCTAAGAAAAAAATTGAAGAAATCTCCAAAAAAGAGGGAATGAGTGGTGTGCCATCTGGTTTTAATAAACTAGATAAGTTAACCTCTGGTTGGCAAGAAAGTGATTTAATTATTATTGCAGCACGTCCAGGTATGGGTAAAACAGCCTTTACTTTAACAATGGCTAGAAACGTTGCAGTAAACTCAAATATTCCAGTAGCTTTTTTCTCTTTAGAGATGGCATCTGTACAGTTAATTACACGTTTAATTTCTAGTGAGACAGGACTGTCTTCAGAAAAATTAAGAACTGGTAAACTTGAAAAACACGAGTGGGAACAGCTTAACGTAAAAGTAAAAGCGTTAGAAAAAGCACCACTTTTTATTGATGATACACCTTCGCTTTCTATTTTTGATTTACGTGCAAAAGCTAGACGTTTAGCTTCTCAGCATGGTATTAGAATGATCATGATTGATTATTTACAGTTAATGACAGCTGCAGGATCTGGAGGTAACCGTGAACAAGAAATATCGACTATTTCTCGTAACTTAAAAGCTTTGGCTAAAGAGTTAAGTTTGCCTGTAATTGCACTGTCACAATTATCGCGTGCTGTAGAAACACGTGGAGGAAGTAAACGTCCTTTACTATCCGATTTACGTGAATCTGGTGCGATTGAGCAAGATGCCGATATTGTAAGTTTTATTTACAGACCAGAATATTATAAAATTGACGAATGGGATGATGAAGAACGCTCTCCTACAGAAGGTCAAGGTGAGTTTATAGTTGCAAAACACCGTAATGGTGGATTGGAAAGTATTAGACTTAAATTTATCGGTCATTTAGGTAAGTTTGATAATCTTGATGATTTTGATACACCATTTGGTCAAGAATTTCATAGTAAAATGAATGCTGCTGCAAATGATAATACATTTGCTCCAGACAATTTCCCGTCAGCTAATGATGCTTTTGGTGCACCAGAAGAGGATGATAACGACGTGCCTTTTTAATAATAAGTAACTATTTAAATGGATAAAATAAAAACAACTAACTACCTACTTTTAATAATAGTAATACCTATAATATTTTACTTATTAAAAGTGCTGTCATTTATATTTGTACCTCTAGTTTTTTCAATGTTTATAGCATTGTTGTTTTTACCTTTAATGCGTTTTTTGCGTAAACGCAAATTGCCTAAAGCGGTCAGTGTTTTTATTGTATTACTAGTTATAGCCTTAGGTGTAAAGCTTGGAGTAGAATTAGTAAAGCTATCAAGTAGAGAAATTTTAGCATCAGATTCTCAATTTTTTGCTAAAGCAGAAACAAAAATCAATACACTAGTTGATAATGTCGAAGCTTTTTTTGGTGTAGAAAAAGTAGAAGGTACCAGGTCTTTAACTAGGTTAGTTAATAAAGAAGCCTTGCTAGATAATTTATCACCAACAATTAGTTTTATTAGTAAATTTTTGACAGCTTTATTAATGACGACGTTTTTTGTGGTCTTATGGTTAGCAGAGTCCATTAATGTTGAAAAATTAATTAATAGGACCATTTTAAGAAAAAAGCATACGTCTATTAAAACGTTTATGAAAATAGAAAAAGACTTGATTAAATTTATTAAAGTTAAGTTTTTGGTAAGCTTTTTAACTGGTGTTTTTACAGGTGTGGCCTGTTACTTTTTTGATGTAAGTTTCCCTATATTTTGGGGTTTATTTGCGTTTTTAATTAATTTTGTTCAAATGGTAGGTTCGTTTATTACAGTAATCTTGCTGTCTATTTTTGCATTTGTCGAGCTAGAAACATCTAGTAAATTATTATTTTTTATAATTTCAATAACAGGTACACAAGTTTTATACGGTAGTATTTTAGAGCCTATATTTATGGGTAAATCCTTTTCTATTAATGTTATTGCTGTTTTAGTGATGTTAATGTTTTGGGGTTATATTTGGGGTATTCCTGGTTTAATTATGGCTATTCCAATTACAGTATTTCTTAAAATTATTTTTGAACAATTTCCTCGAACAAAAATTATTTCAGAATTACTCTCAGGCTCTACCAGTTAATTTATTATTAATCCTTTTATAACAGTTGCTTTTTTAAGTATCTTTCAAGTTATAAAAAAGTATTTTTAAATGAATAAATTTACAGTCTTTCTATTCTTTTTTCTGTTTGTTTCTAAAGGGTTTGCATCCTATATTTTAATACCAATGGATGCTGATACCCAAAAAAATCATTTAAAAGCTTACGGAATTACGTATTGGAGTTTAGAAAAAGACGTTAAAGTTAAGTGGTTACTTAATTATAGAGGTGGTTCTTTTTTATTACCTGATAGCGAGTCAATCCAGCGTGAATGTAAAATTAGAGGTGTTAGTTTCGAAATTATTTCTGATACAAAAACAGAGCAAATTTTAAATGAAATAGCAAGTCCAAGTAAAAATATGGAAGCTGTGGTATTGGAAAAAGCACCCAAAATAGCTGTGTACACGCCTCAAGGTAAATTACCTTGGGATGATGCAGTAACTATGGTATTAAGTTATGCCGAAATACCTTACGAAACCATTTACGATGAAGAAGTATTAAAGGACGAATTACTGTTGTACGATTGGTTGCATCTTCACCATGAGGATTTTACAGGACAATTTGGGAAATTTTATGGAAGATATCGCCAAGCAGCATGGTATATTCAAGAAAAAAAAGACGCAGAAGCATTAGCTACTAAATTAGGTTACACCAAAGTATCTGAAGAGAAACGTGACGTTGCATTAAAAATAAGAGATTATGTTGTTGGTGGTGGCTTTATGTTTGCCATGTGTAGCGCAACAGAAAGCTTTGATATTGCCTTGTCTGCAGATGGAATTGATATTTGCGAACCCATGTTTGATGGAGATGCAAGTGATGGTAACTATCAAACTAAAATTGATTTTGATAATACATTTGCTTTTAAAGATTATACTTTAGAGCGTAGTCCTTTAGTGTATGAGTTTTCTAGCATAGATATGACCATGAAACGCAATATACCAAAAGAAACAGATTACTTTTCTTTAATGGATTTTTCCGCAAAATGGGATCCAATACCTACCATGCTTTGTCAAAATCATACTGCTTTGGTAAAAGGTTTTATGGGACAAACAACCTCTTTTACTAGAGACCAAATTAAGTCAAATGTTTTAGTTATGGGAGAAAACAAAACAAATGGTGAAGCTAAATACATCCATGGTATAAAAGGAAAAGGCTTTTTTACTTTTTATGGTGGACATGATCCGGAAGATTATACGCATCAAGTTGGTGATCCAAAAACCGAATTATCCTTGCATCCAACATCACCTGGTTATAGACTTATTTTAAATAATGTCTTATTTCCTGCTGCTAAAAAGAAAAAGCAGAAAACGTAATATGAAATATTTATTTCTATGTATTTCTATCTTTTTTTTCCAAATTTCTTTTTCTCAATCAGATAGCATTCAAGTTTACGGTCAAAATTTAATTGATCAAAATAAATTAGATACAGCCATAATTTATTACAAAAAGCACTTGCTTAGACCAAGTAGTCAAAAGCAACAGGTACACTTACTTTTTGGATTAGCAGATGCTTATAAATTAAAATTAGATTATACTAATGCCAATGAAAACTACAACAAGTCTTTTATTACGATAAGCAAAATTAAAGACAAGCAATTAGAGTTTTTGTACTATGTAAAAAAAGCAGAGTTTTTTAGAAAAAGAGCTATGCATCTTGATGCAGTAAAAGAGTTAGATAAGGCGTTAGTTATATTAAAAAATACGCCTATAAATGATTTATACTTATCCAAGTATTACAATCGTAAAGCTGCACTTTTTACAGAACATTACCAGTTGAATGATTCCACGCTTTATTATTCAAATAAATCCTTAGTACTTGCAAAAAAAATAAAGGATAATGATGCTATATTTTATTCATTATTAGAAATTTCTGGAGTTTATGAGCGTAAAAAGGATTATAAAACTGCTCTAAAATATTTGGATGAAATTATAGCTTTTGCTAAAAGTAATAATATGAAGCAACAAGAAGCAGATGCTTACATTAGTTATGTAATGGTATTGGCAAGAAGTAATCAATTAGAAAAAGCATTGAAAGCGTCACTTTATGCTGCAGATTTTTCCAAAAAAAATAAGTTTTTATATAATGAGATTATCTTTAATCAAAATATTCAAAATTTATATTTTAGACTAAATAATATAGAAAAAGCATACGAGTATTTAAAACAAAGACTAGAGTTAACAACCAAATATGATGAAATAAAAAAAGAAGAATTATTATTTAATCTAGAAACACAATATAAGCTGGCAGAAAAAGAGAGTCAGATTAAGATTAATAATCTTGAAATTATCAATCAAAAAAAAGCATTAGCCTCCAATAAGGTTAACTTATATGTTGCACTAGTATTGTTTATGTTTTCAATTGCAGTTGCAGTCCTAATAGCTTATTTTCTTAAACGCTCAAAAAAAAGCAATAAGCAATTACAAATACTGTCTTCAGAAAACGAATTTTTACTAAGTGAAGCAAACCACAGGATTAATAATAACTTACAATTAGTAGTAATACTTATTACCAATCAACTTAAAAAAGCTTCTGAGACAGAAAAAATTCAACTACAAAATATTTTAATAAAGGTGGAAGCTATTTCTACTTTACATAAACATTTATATAAAAACGAAGACAAACAAACTATAGATATTGCCAATTACTTAAAAGATGTAAAAACTAGTTTTTTTGATGTGTTTAAAGAAAATGATATTACTACTAATTTTGATGTCAATTCTTTAGAAATAGCTACAGATCAAGCGATGTATTTTGGATTATTACTAACTGAGTTATTAATTAATTCTATCAAACATGCCTTTAAAAATCAAGATTATAAGGTGATAGATTTTACATTAAGGGGCAATAATGGATTGCTATTATTTATATATAGTGATAATGGTATAAGCTTGGCTAATAAATCAATAAAACCTAAACTGGTAGATAAAATTTGTCGTCAATTAGAAATGGATTATAATATAAATACAGATAATGGTTTTAATTTTTCGATGTCTAAAAAAATAAATAATGAATAAGTTACAGGACACAAAAATCCTTATCGTAGAGGATGAGATTATTATAGCAGATTACATTGAGGAGTTATTGCTTGAAGAGCAATTTACAAACATAGCTATTGCTAATAATAAAGAAACAGCTTTAAATAAAATGACTGCTTTTTTACCTGATATTATTTTAATGGATATTAATTTACAAGGGAAAAATGAGGGCATTCAGTTAGCCAAAGTTAAAAATAATAACGCGACCATTATTTTTATCACAGGTCAAAACGATTTAGTTTTAATGAATGAAGCATTAAAATCCAATCCAGACGCTTACTTAACCAAACCTATAAAACGATTAGATTTATTAGCTTCAATAAATTTATCGTTTTATAAAAAGCAATCGCAAATCTTTCAATTTAAAGATGGATACGATATTATTAATTTAAACTTTTCGGACATTAGATATTTTGTTGCAGAAGGTAATTATGTAAATATTTATACGCTCACTAAAAGATTTACTATTAGACAATCATTGATGGGTGTTATGGATAAACTTCCTACAGATAGTTTTAAACAAACGCATCGTTCTTATTTAGTAAATAAAAATAAGATAGAGAAAGTAACATCAAACACAGTAGTTATTAATGGTTTAGATATTCCTTTATCAAGGACGTATGCCAAACAATTTAAATAGCATTTTACATACAAAATGATGCGTTTCAACCCGTGTTATTGGTATTTCATAGAGTAAAAGTTAGTTTTGCGATTCTTAAAAATCTAACTAACCTATTATTTATGAAATTAAAATTTTACTTTTTTTTATTGGCTTTTATAAGTCTCAATTTCTCTAAAGCTCAAAACTATGATCACGTTTACAGCAAGGTAATTGGTATATATCAGCAATCAAGTTGGACATCGGGACAAGAATACGAAATAGAAAATTTTTCAAATTTCTCAAAATGTCACACCAATATTAATGTTAATTATACTTTTGATT